>Ga0070658_10000020_pt1 | contig 188851 bp, 204 predicted proteins | sample KBSC13metaG_FD_64664 | JGI IMG/M metagenome (GOLD analysis project Ga0070658, IMG submission 64664) | Corn rhizosphere microbial communities from Kellogg Biological Station, Michigan, USA - KBS C1-3 metaG | ecosystem: Host-associated > Plants > Roots > Rhizosphere > Soil ...
ACGACCTGAATATAACGAATGGAAATTAGGTAATATGGTACAACAAGGGCACCTAAAGAAGAACATATTGGGCAGTGTGATCCTGCTAATGACTGTGCTGATATCGGGTATCATGTACCATAATTATCGTAAGACATATGCCTATAATCACCCTCTTTTAGATTCGCAATATGGTTTTCAGTTTCTTAGGCCGACCAACTTACCGAATGGGTTTAAGGTCACTGCAAGTCGTATAAATGTCTTCTCGGAGGCAAGCAAGATATATGGGATATCTGCTGAAATGAATTTGAGAAATGGAGACTGGGTGTATGAAATTCAGGAAAGAAAAGATGTTGGACCGGCACCCAAAACAGCATTACATGATTTTGATTCGGCTAGTACGCAGGTGACATGTAAACAAGACACAACATCTCAAGGGCGCTCCTATCGACTGTGCCACTGGATAGATTATGGCGCTATTAGTGTGTATGAAGTTGAGTTTGTAACCGAAGGGGTGTTTGTACACACTACCTTCCCTGCTAAGCTAAATGCAGCAATATCTACAGGTTCAATAGGGAGCTTCGTGGACTCCTTTGTCCCGGCTAATGCGCCCAGTAGTATAGTTCGTGGTATCTAGTATAATGGCTGAAATGACCAAACCCACTTGGATCATCTTTGATGTTGGCGGCGTGCTGCTGGACTGGCCCTCCAGCTCGACCGAGGCGGCTAAACACCTTGGCGTTACACACGATGAGCTGTTTGACGTGCTCTTCGACCAGACCGTCAAGGTGAATATAGGCACTAGAATGAGCCTGGGCGAAATTAGTGCTCACGAGGGCTGGACCATGATCCTCAAAAAACTTAAGAAGGAGCACGCTCCTGCAGAGGTTATTAGCCGTTGGTTTGCACGGGAGTTCTGGCTGGAAGATACGCTAAGCCTGCTGACCGAGCTGCACGAGCATGGTTACGAACTGGCTGTAATGAGCAACTCTTGGCTTGGCATGAATGACCCGGCCCAAAAACATCTGCTCCCCGATGAATTCAGCCTTTTTGACAAGATATTCGACTCGTCTGAGGTACACATACAGAAGCCTGATGCGACGTTCTACGAGGCTGTTGAGACTGATTTGGGTAGCAACGGGGAGGCTTTGTTTTTCATTGATGACGATCAGAAGAACCTTGACGCCGCAGAGCAGCGCGGCTGGCAACACTTCCTGTACGACATGAGCGATGACCAAGGTGTAGGCACCAATAAAAAGCTGCGGGCACTACTGCTACAAGCGTCTTAATGCTGGCCTTTTCTTCCTTACTGATCGAACACCATTCGCACATGCACAGCAATCCGCTCCAAACCGGCCTGCAAGGTGTTCCAGTTTTGGTCCCGTAGGGTCACCATAAATATCGTCAGATCAAAAGAGTTCCACTATTTATTATGCGGAGCTCTTTTTGCATACTATCTCTGTTAAAATTAGTTCGATTCCCGTTGGGTGGCTAGCTCAGGTCGAGAATTATCTACGCGCATACAATCAACGTTCAGTTTCATGAAAAGTTCTTGACAGAACTTACCACGTTCATTTATTCTAATACTAGAATAAATCGGAGGATAACATGACAGACCACATTGGCAGCGGCACGGCAAAAGGAGTAATTGACTACTTGGATTCACTTGTCGAGAAAGGGCGTTCACGTCCTGGCGTAGTGAACCCTCTCAAGACTGCCGTCACTAAAGTACTGCAAACAACGGAAGGCGAAGCATCTTGGGGCGCTGTAGACGTTACGGCGCTTGAAGTAAGTGATGTAATTAGCCGATTTAAGAACAAGACGCTTAGTCAATATACTGCTGCAAGCTACGACGCTTACCAATCACGAATGGTAAGGGCAATCGGATGGTATAAGAACTTTCTTGCTAATCCTGGCTGGGTCCCCACGCAGAACGCATCTCGTAGTAGTGCATCTCAGGACATAAAAAAGCAGGCAAATGCCTCAGAACAGCGCAAAGCACCCACGGCCACTAAGGGAGGTCTCAGCGTTATACAACAAGGCCCACAGGAGATTGACTCGATTCCGTATCCGTTTCCTCTTGAGAACGGCAAACTGGCTCGCTTTTACGTCCCTACGGGTATGACAAAGTCTGACGTAGACCGAATAGCTGGCTTCTTAAACGCTTTGGTGATCGAAAAAAAGGCGTAAGAACGTTATGAGTAGCTTCTTCTTTATTGACGACAGCGGTTCAAAAGAATGGGACACTCCCTACGCGCGCGACTTCATTGATAATGCACCCGCTCGCAGTCCTTTGAATCGACAATTTTGGGAGAAGAACTACTTTGTTCTAACCGGACTGTATATATCCCACGAGCTTGTTGCGCAATTGAACCCTCAAATTAATGACATGAAGAAGCAATTCTTTGGGACCAAACATGTAGAGATAAAATCAGTATATCTTCGCAATCCTGATAAGCGTAGAAAATATTACATAGAGCCTTATGGCATCACTGAAGAAAGCTTGCGTGAGTTTGTTGAAAATAATTGGTATAAGATCTTCGAGGATAATAAAGAAGGCATACAATTGCAAGCATTCGTACTCGATAAGCGTTACTTCAAAAACAAGCGTCCCAATTACGTACCGCTTGAGATCACCTCACAGGTACTATTTGATAGAGTTGAGCTGGGTCAAAATCGAAAGTGCTCGATTGTTTTCGATCAAATGGATTCGCAGATAAAGTCTATACGCCACCAGCAAGGGAAGATTATACGAATAGCAAATAAAGAAGTGGACCTTAACTCTTTCCATCAAAAATACAGTCACACTGAAGTCTTATTCGAGAAGTCATCTAATTCAAACTTCTTACAGCTCGCAGATACGGCTGCATATAATGTCCTAAGACAATTTGTTGATCATGGTGATCAATGGGAAATTCCTACCGAAGAGCAACCGGTTTTTTACAGTCACTTTGATCTGATGAGGGATAACTTTTACTGCAACCCTAGTGATGACTGCCTGGCTGGATACGGAGTTGTTAAGATTCCGAAAGGTTTACAACAACATGGCTGGAGGAGGGCTGACTAATCAAAAAACACCCGCGTGTGCGAGTGTCTTATGAAGTCAGTTCTCATTCGAGTTCTATCATACGCTGAGAGGATAGCTAGGCATTGCTGCCAACCGACCACATTCATAGTAACACAGAAGTCAATAATTTGCAATTAGTTTAACAATATTAGTTACTAGTAACACCTAGGGCTTACTAACCTCCTGTAATCTCTAGTTCATGATCAAACAAACCAAGCCTAATTAAGTTGTCATGTAGTAACTCAATACTAGGTCACAAAGTGTTCCACATTTGGGACGTTGTGCTCACCAAAACAAGAGCCCGTCTGAAAGGACGGGTTTTTGTTTTGGTGGCGCCTTTGGTGCGAAACGAACTCCGAAGGAGTTCGTTCATAAAACTCACGCGCAGAAATGTATTTCGAGCATGAGTTGAAATGCTGTCTTCTCCGTGAGGTCACCAAGCATATGCACAATGAAAGGCACTGCAATAATGACTTTTTTGTTTGCTATACTTACGTTCATGAATGAAGATTGTGACATCTGCCAGTTCCTGCAGAACAAGCCGCTTAAAAATCAAATACTGACTGGTATATATTGGACAGTTGGCGTAATTCCCGACCAGCCGTATTTAGGCCGCGCTCTCATAACTTTGCTGACACACAAGAGCAGCTTAGGGAAGTTGAGCCAAGAAGAATGGCAAGAATTTGAATCAATGGTGCCAAGGTTAGAAAACGCCTATAAGAAGGCATTTGGCGCGGAGCCGTTGAATATGGGCTGCTTTATGAACCATGGCTACAGAGATGACCCGCCACACCCTCATGTTCATTGGCAAATATTCCCACGCTACAAGCAGCCATACGAACTAAAAGGCATACTGTTTGAGGACGATCGCTACGGCAATTTCTATGATGACAATGCCCGTCGGCCCGTCGATGGCGATGTGGTAGAGGAGATTGCTCGACAACTCCAAGTCCACTTGAATTAGGCGGCAAGAGTAGGAAAACCCCGAAGTGTCTCATTCCAGCACGCAATTTCCGCCACCACAGCCTTATAAATCGAGTGCCCTAGGGTCACCAAGTTGAAATCTCATCATTTTACAAAACTGTTCTATACATAAAATCCCGGCAGGCTATCTGTCGATATTTTATGTCTCTGTTCTGCGCTGCATTAGATTTGGTTTCTAGAAACCAATAGCTAATACCTTTAATCTCGGCTTAATATATTCCAACTCACCGAAGAGGGTTTCGACTTGAGCCACCCTTAAGTTCAGCAGTAAGCATATGCTGATTGAGGAGTATGCCTTATAATAGATACATCATGATGAAAATAAAAAACAAACAAGATGGCTTTACTCATATTCTTCTGCTAGCTGTAATAGGTGTGCTAGTAGTCGGTATCTTGAGTGCTGCTTATGCAAAAGTTAATAACGCCTCAGATAAGAAGAGCGTACATAGCGATGCTACTAAAAATACAAATACGTCAAAAAAGACTACCGTTAACCCAGTTGCGCTTGCTCCGGCAGCTAAAGCAACTGTGGCGGCTCCCCAAACGACAGCACCGGCTCCTACCACTAGCCCAACTCCCACAGTAACTACTAAAAAGACCGCGCCGATTAAGACAAGCCCGGTATCAAATATCGTTCACCCCACAATTGCCAACTGCAATCGACAGAACTTCACTGTTTATGCTAGCGTCCCCTCTGGGACACCGGCATATAGCGAAGGTAATCTTTCTCAAGTGCTGTACACGTGGCCATATGGCTCGGCAATTACGGATGTGTATTGTGACTCCGGCGATAGCAAACAGATGGTCTTTCGCATAGATAATCCAGGTTCTCCCGATATCACCCAGTACAGTGCCTATCATTGGGCTGATGTCAGCTTAACCAAGCCCTAATTGGGCTGTGGTAAAATATTCCACCTCAAAATTTCACCAATGACTATCTTATAAATCGACAGTGGTAGGGCCGCCATTTTATACCAAGAGTAAATCTATGATGCTTGTCGTTTGATGGATGTGGTTCAGCTTGGACGGGTGCGTAACGGCATAGTCCCGTCCTGCAAAGACTTCCAGTACCAGTTACCCCTGAGTCATTATGCCTGTGTTAAACTGCTCCCAAGCGTCGGAGGCATACTGGGCTATGGTATTGGCCGTGTCATCCGGACTATTGTTGACTTGCCGTGTAGGGTCGGTTGTATCGAGTGCTATGTATGGGTCTTTTGGCGGAGAATTTGTATTAGTGTAGTAGCCGTATATGCCCGCCTCGTAGCCGACAGCGTAATTGTCGGTGAGGATCCTTCGGTCGGCTACATCTTGCTCGCCACCTAAGCCGCCTAGTATTAAGTGGCCATTGAAATATGTCGAACCATTATTGGAGGTATTGCCCACCATATCTATAAGCTCCACCTTAGATGGGTCGGGCTTGCCATCCGTGTTACCCATAATAATTGTAGCGTCCATTGCGTCGTAGCGAATGCTGCCATGTCGTTCTAGGCGATGTACGTCCACCTCCGTTGCTAAACCGCCGTTAAGCGATGTTTTAAGTGCCCGACCATGATCTGCAAGCTGCAATGCTTGCTGGGCTATAGCTGTTTCTACGGGGCTCAGTCGTGCGCCGATAGCGGCATTTGTAGGTGCACTATATTCCATTCCTGGTTTAAGCGGTGCTGGGTGGTAGGAGTCATGACTGATCATGCTGAGCACTATCCCTGTGCTTACTAGTGCTGCGGCCGAACCGCCTATGACTAGTGGAAGTTTCCACTCTCCCTTTTCTATTGCTGGGTTAGGGTTTGCATTGGGGGAGGCTTCTTTTTTCATGAATAAATTATACAATAAATTGTCAAGGTTATCGAGTTTATCTGCTTGCAAGTAGTGACGTTGATCCTAACGGTCCTATCCCGGATGGTGGCTCAGGTATATGGGCCAATCATAATGGCGATTGGCTTAGAATCGGGACCAGAAGCTAGCTTTGTGAGTGACGGCGAGTGATGGGTAGACCCATCGACACGTCTGCCTCAATAGACTGAACTAAAGGGACTTAGCTTGGTCACGCGTTCACGATTGCGAAGATGAGAGTTCAGGTTATAATGTCTGGTCGAAAGAGGCATGCGCCAAGAAGGCGAGTTGTTCGCTTTCTTAATTTTTGCCCTGTAACTAAGGACCGATATGACTAACTACGTTATTGATTTTGATAGCACTATTATTTCTTGTGAATCGCTCGATGAACTAGCAGCAATTGCGCTGCATGATCGAACGGATCGAGCAGTGGCTTTAAAGAAGCTACAGGATCTTACTAATTTAGGAATGGCGGGCAAGATCGCATTCGATGAATCACTTGTGCGGCGGCTTGAACTTTTTGCTCCAACTGATGAACACATCCAGGCCGTTGTGGCTGCGCTTAGTGACCGAATCACACCTTCATTTTGGCAAAATCGAGCATGGTTACAGCAGAATTCGGGTAGGATTTACGTAATTTCGGGTGGTTTTGAAGAATGTATTATCCCAATTGTCACTAAGCTTGGCTTGCTACCTCAGCATGTCTTTGCGAACACATTTGTGCGTGACGAGCAGGGAGTGATAAACGGGCACGATACAAGTCGTTATCTTAGTCGGGCTGGCGGCAAGATCGCTCAGGTTAATGCGCTTGCGCTTGAGGGCTTAGTGATTGCAATTGGCGATGGTTATACGGACTATGAGATCAGACAAAGCGGACAGGCTAATAATTTTTGGTACTTCGCCGAGAATATTGAACGCGCTACGGTTATGGAGAAAGCCGACCGTGTGCTCTATAGCTTTAATGAAGTAATAGAGTATGAGCGGATGGGCCTGCTTCAAACTGCCTAGCCCTAAGCTCGTAGGTTTTCATCTCAGCAACCGGAGATTCGATAGCAACAAACACGCACAGGAGTTTGCTCCGAGCATGCGTGGAAGATATATCAGGAGGATATTCTCCGTGAGGTCACCAAAGGAAAATTACTGCCAGCAATAGCCTGAAATAATGAACTCACCCCTGCAAAAAGAGGTACCTCTGTGTTTTGAAACTGTAAATTGCCATGCGTCGGCGTTTGGTCGGATTAATGGTCGAACAACTAACTGTTCAAGGTTTTTAACGAAGCATCTAGGCCTTACCAGGATTCGCCGAGGTCAGTTGGTTTAGCGGCTTCTTTGCGTTCTTTGTTTTGCGTAGAGGTTTCGTTTATTTTTCTAAGTGTGCTGCCGCGCATATGCACGACGCAGGGCTGACAGTCGTGCTTGATTTTCGCTTCGCCGCACTGGATTGCCTAGCGTATATGGACCATTACTGGTAGCTTCTTCGGGCGGACCTAGATAAAGGTGTACATCATCGAAGCGAAGAAAACCACGCTCCATAAGGAGCCTTGCTGCCGCAGCTGCTAGTATGGTTAATGTATCAATATGGCTAAAATGGCGATCTAAGCGAGCGTAATCTACGTCGCCAGGAGCATGCTCATATACTATTGCTCGTGTTGCAGCCTGCAGACGGCCCATAATCTCTTCTTCTGCCCCTCGAGGCGCTAGAGCGTCTGGGCCTGGACAGTTCCGTCGCTTGGCGCGTGACATATTCGCAAACATCTTGGATGCTGCATTTGGCTTTAGTGTGTAGTCATGATCCGTAGTTATGCCAACGCGGACGAGTGGTTCGCGGCTGGAGTGCATGCTTTCTGCCTCATTGGGTCCTTGCCAAACATAACGACCGCCATACTCGGCCCTGCCATTGTGTTGATTGCTCATGAAGGCGAGCATGTGTGCCAGATATAGATTGCCGAGAATCGTTCTTTGAATATCCACTGGACTAGCTTTTGGTTGGATGATGCCGTTAAACTCATGATAAACATCGGTGAGGAGGCCAACGATATGCTCGATACTTGTTATGGTGTTTCTTTCCAAGAAAGCTTCCGCTGTTGCGCTGAGACCAGAAGCGCTTGAGTCAATCAGGTGACGCGAGTGGAAATTGCCCTCTTTGCTCCACTTCCCGCTAATTGCAGCCTTACCAATCATAGAATGCGGTTGAGCTTGATTACCTCGAAATCGGTTACCAGTTAGCAGCGGATTTTTTAACTCATCTTCTAGGCCAAGATGCTTTACGCGAGCCGTTGAAGCGTGCTTAACTAGTATGCCAGTTCGCAGTAAACCATATCGGATGCCTTGCGGCAGGTTCTCGAGCGTACGGTAGTTGGACTCTTCAGTTAGCAATCCTAGGCTTAGCATCAATCGAGCATCGTCGCCGTACCAAGTTCGTCCAAAATCCATGACAAATCCTGGCGTCGATTGATCTATAGCTCGTGTGACATCATCCAGAATGGCATTAATAGGTGTAGGATCGCCTTCGAGCATCTGCGTTGCTATTGGTGCAAGTTGTATAGTAGCAAAATGGCCAGCAACTCTGGCGACTACGGCTCGCGCCATATTGGCGGCCAACGAGTGTGCGGTATGTGGCTCCAGACGACTGTAATGGTCAAGTGTGCCACGATATGCTTCACGAGTAACTCTCTCGACGTTCTCGGTGCTAGGGTCAGCATGCACTTGCTTCGACCAATCTAGCGAGACCTGATGTAGTTGGGGATCCGAATCCGTAAAAATAGTGTCTGCTAGTGTCTCGCAGCGAGCTCGTTCAGACATTCCAAACAGTGTACGCCAATTGCTGATGAAATCATATGGATCTTGATATTGCTACTACTGCGTCCGTAAACGGATTCAATGAGTACGCCGATGGCCATTTTTTGAATGAGACCCTGTGCTACATTCCTACCGAACATGCTCCAGTCTGCATAAAAGGCCGATTATGGCGCTGTCCGGGAACTACGCTTGCTACAACACATGGATCTCCGGCGTACGAAGTATAGACTAAAGGCTTGCAATGTAAGGTGCAAAGGGTTATATCTGAATGATACGGACCGTGCGGTCGCTAGCATATAAATAATAGGCGGATAAGCTTTGTAGCATGCAGAAACTTGAGCTAGTAGTTCGGTGTGAGTCGTGGGAAGAGGCTAAGGATGTCCTTGCCAGCGTAGGCATATACGAGAAATCAAAGACAAATTACCGTCCCATCACTGGCTTATACGTTGTTTCTACTGAACTCGAGGAGGCTCTAGATGGGCAGGGCTATAAGAAGATTGAAGAAAACGAGCGTGTGGCAATCTTGAGTGACAGTGAGTCGCTGAAGCGGGCATGCGAGATACTCGACAAGATCTACGAAATTGAGACGCAGGTTCGGAAGCTATTGCTGCATGTATCTGATTCCGTTGGGCCGTTCTTTGAAGTTTTTTATCAGACGAGTGAGTACACGCGTAATTTTTCAAATGAAAAGGGAATCGTTACCTGCAAAGGAAAGCTTGATCCACTGACATCTCACCTCACATTCGGCGAGATGATGGATATTCTAGGATATGATCTTTCCTGGGCAGAACGTGCCCTAAAGAGCAGCGACCTAAATGATCTTATCGCTTCATCTGCCGATTTTGACGACTTTAAGGCAAAGATGAGTGAGAAAATTAAACCGCTATTTGTATGGGATATCATTTCTCAGGAGGTGCTTAAGAAAGCTTTGCCCTGGCCGGCCATTCAAAAGCGTCTGAATGGTCTGAAAGCCGTGCGGAACAAGTTTGCGCACCACCATGTTATTACGGAAAAAGAAAAGAAAGAGCTGATTAAGAATGCCGATCAGCTACTTAAGGATATAACACCTACGAAGCCGCTGAGCATCGCCGACCTTGCTACGCTAAGAAGGAGCAGTGAACAGATTGCTCGTACCCTCGAGCTGTTCACAAAAAGTATTGATGTGTCGGCTATTCAGGCCTTCGCCAAACGGCAATCCGAAATAGCTGCGCAGCTGCACGCGATTACTATGCCGTCTGTTGACGTAATGCGTGCGTTTACTCGAGCTAATAGTGCGGCCTTTGAAGGCATGGTCCAGGCGATGAAAAATATACAAGCAGGGCTTTATATTGATCCCCGTCTACTGTCTAATGAATCTCCAGATTCTCATTCGACCGATAACAATGACGTTGAGCCGGATACAGAGGCTGACGGAGACGACCCAAGCAAGGAAGAGCCTGAATTGTAGATGTCCAGTTGTGTACATCGGAGCCCGTGCGGCGGTATCTCTCGGCTCATCTAGAAGTTTGTGGCACTGAGGGGCTTTGCGGCTGGCGGTAACTTGGGCGTTATTTCCACAAGGCGCTGATCCAGGTGCTTGCTTTGCCGATACTCCAAATCGTCAGTGGTGTTAGGGCTACGACAATAACGCCGCTGACGACGCCGACGGTAACCTTGTCGAGTGTCTGCTCTAGGCGCAGGCCGGGGAAGGCTGCTTTGATATAGTCCTGGCGTTGTTGCTTCTCGTGCTTTAAGCGTTTACGGCGCCGGAGTCGGACATAAAGCGGCGGCCTATAGAATTGTTCGCGTATTCCGGCGTTGCGGACGCCGATTTTTAAATCTTCGGACAAGGCTGCCTTTACTAGTTCAAAGAATACATATGGGCCGTTGCCGGTGACGCGTTTTTTGATAACGGCCTGCATCTGCCTATTGAGAAATACCGCCTGAAAGTCTGGCTCGTCTAGATAAACGCCATACTTCTTTCTGAGGATTTTAGAGAAGTTGATGCCACGCTGCTTGGTTCCGCGGGAAATGAGCAGTGGATAATCGCCTATCATGCCGAGCTCCACGAAGCGTTCGAGCAGCCCTTTCGTTATGTGTATGTATGGGTCTGCAATGACAACAACTGCCGGCGAATCAGCCAAGAACAGTCCCTTGAGTAGGGTATCCTTGAAGCCGAGCGTCGTGTTGTTACGAATGACCGTGGCGCCTGCATTTTGGGCAATCTTGGCGGTATTATCACTGGAGTGGTCATCCATAACTAAGAACTTACTGAAGCCGCTTTCTTTCAGGGTGCTAAAGATAGAGGGCAGCGTACTCTCTTCGTTGAAGCAGATGAACAGAAAGGTGACCTGATCTTTTTGGTACGTTGTCATTACGCATCAGTATATCAGCGCCCAGTGAGTTGACCATTTGTGATAGTCTGCGGACGTGTAAAAGCATGCAGGATAAATACTTCATGAAATACGTAGAGAATTTATGTATAGTTGCAGGAGCTGATTGATCATGCTTTTTCTCGGCACCTTTGTGCCATAATGGCTTGGTGATTTTATTTACTGAGAGCGAGGAATTCCAGGAATGGCTACGTGAACTTGCTGCAATGCTCAGTACGTCGCTTGCGGAGAATCTGTATGCCGGTGATGCTCATGGCAAGGTTCGGCTTGCAAACCTAGAGGAATATTTTAGGCGCATGGCGTTGCTGTCGCCTGATGTGATATTGATTGGTGAGGCGCCGGGCTATCAAGGGACAAGACGAACGGGTGTGCCTTTTGGAAGCGAGCATATCATTATGGGCGGCATGCCAGACGTGAAATTTTTTGGCGATCCTCGCGGATTTGAGCGCGCATATGATGAAAGAGTCTATAAAGAACCAACCTCGACTATCATGTGGCGCACTATAAGTAAGTACGACAGGCTGCCACTCTTATGGGCAGTATATCCATTGCACCCGCATCAATCAGGCAATACTGAATCAAACCGGACCCCGACGCGTAAAGAAGTAGGAGCAACGAAACTGCACTTGCTAAAGCTCCTTGATATTACGGGTATCAAAACGGTATTGGCGCTAGGTAATACAGCCAAGACTACACTGGATGATTTGAACATTCCTGCACAAAAGATACGTCATCCTTCTCATGGCGGCGGGCCAGTCTTTGCGCAGCAGCTCGATGCGTTTATGAACGCTTAGAGGCGGTAGCAGTGTAACATCCGTTGCATGGCGTGTACCTATCGTGGGCAAGCGGCATCTTGTGCAGTACTATAAGCTTAACCATAGGGCACATTGATTGAATACAGGAGACCCCTTTAAAGGGGTCTCCTGTATGGTGTAATCTAGCAGCCTTCCTTAGTCCATGAGCATTCCAATCCAAGGTTTTTTGCCTTGCTGGTTGCCGGAGTTAGGGGTTGGGTGCTGGGGTTCAGCTTTTGGTTGCGGTTCATTAGCACCTGAGGGCTAGTGGTACTGCGGCTGAAGTTCGCAAGTGCTTCAGCGATCTGGTCCTCGAGTGGTTTAGGTGAGAAGTTCTCAATAAAGTTGGTTTCCATGATTGAGAATACTAGCTTCTCTCCGTCTGCGGTCGTAACGTAGCCAGACAAGGCGCTTACATTGTCTAGTGTGCCTGTTTTGCCATGTACGTTGCCCGCAGCTTTAGTGCCGACCATGCGATGCCGAAGGGTGCCGCCTACGAGCGGGTCGGATTCACCGGCAATCGGTAGTGCGCTATACCAGGTGTTGAACCAAGGTTTACTTCGTGCCGCAATAAGAAGGTTTGTGGTCTGCTGTGGTGTCGTAACGTTAACGTTGCTTAAACCAGAACCATCTACAAGTTGCAGCTTACTCGTGTCGACATTGAGCTGGGCTTGGAGGACCGGCAGTTCGGTTTGTAGGCCGCTGTCCCAGCTGCCTTGGCCTCCTGATTGTGTTCCCATGGCCTTCATGAGTGTTTCGGCAATACCATTATTACTGAGCTTCAAAAACGGCGTCAGTAGCTGTGAGAGTGGCATGGAGTCGTGCACGACAATCGGTGTGACGCTTGCAGGTGTCGCGCCGCGTGCAGCTTGTCCGGCAACGATCACGCCATGACGAGTAAGAGCATCCCGAAAGAGCGAAAGAGCGTAGCCTGTCGGGTCGGTGATGGTAGAAATATCTTCCTCGGTGTTGCTGTCTATTGGCATACTGCCAGTCACGACTATCGTGTTAATTCCAAGTTTACGCTCAACTGCTATGGTATTGGGAGAACCAGCGGCACCGGTGGTTGTTTCATTTTGGATGGTAACGTAGTTAGTGGCCGGATTTGTTGTGACTTTAGCCGGTTGCCCAACAGCATTGCCGGGGGCAGTTTCGACTAGCAATGCTCCAATGTCAAATTGTGAATCTGCGGCTACAGTTAGGGCTGAAATTTCTGGCTGATAGTAATACGGGTTACTGTCCCATCCCCAGTTGTAGCCAAGTTGCCGATGGTCAAAAAAGGTATCATCGGCCACGATGTTGCCGCTGACTGTTTTAATTCCACTAGACGCTACTTGCGCGGCTAAGGCATCGTAGTCACCAGCTTGCATAGTTGGATCGCCGGTACCTTTGAGGTAGAGGTTACCCTGCACATTGCTGCCGCTACGGCTGCCATTGGTAGCGACGGTGGTGGTGAATTTATAATCTTGCCCTAGTACCTTGATTGCCGCATTTGACGTGTATAGCTTGTCGTTTGACGCTGGAATGAGCAGCTGGTGAGCATGATGGCTGTATAGTGTAGAGCCATCCTCGGCGTCGCGTACCAGCACGCCCACTTGCGCTCCTTGTAGGTGTGGGTCGGCTATAATAGCGTCAATTGTGCTCGCGAGGCTTTTTAGGCTGGCTGGAGTTGCAGCCTGGGCTGCCCTGAATGGAGCTGCCGTGGCGGCTATTACCAGGGTTAACGCTCCTGCTGCCGACAAAACTCGGCCCGAGGTGACCTTCATCTTTTTTCTGACTTTTAGCGTATGCATTGTTTCCCCCCATATATTTAGTTTTTTAGAGAACGTCTTAAATCTCTGTTGTCGTACCTCCTTATGGCTATTTGGGATCACACCCTGGCACGTAGGCTAGATTCGCCCTATTCTACAGCGCTTCGTTAGTGCTCCTTTAAGGTATACGTCGCATAGTCTAAAAGGGTTGCAAAATGTCGTGCATTTGACGCTAATTTAGGATGCACTTTGAAGCGCGAATTGGTAGTAAGTCAGTTCATCAAGCACATACAGATGCCGGTTACTGCTATCATGAATCTAGGAGATTACCTATTTATGATCAAAGTTGCGGTTTTGTGGATGCTTAATGAGCATGATGAAGTCTTGTTGGCACAGCGAGCGCTAGATAAAGCGCAAGACCCGGGCGTATGGGGCCCGGCGGTCACTGGCAAGCTAGAATCTGGTGAAAGCTTTGATGAGGCGCTCGTGCGTGAGACGGAAGAAGAACTTGGCTTAAAAACCACAGACTACACGCCACGCTTTTTGCTTGAGGCTGATTACAACCATCCTGACGGTGAGGTGCGTCAGTTTGGGGTGTATGCCGCAATTCTACCTAAGGCTAAAACGGCATTGATTCGCATTGATCCGAAAGAGGTGGCAGGAATACGGTGGTTTGCCATTGACGAGCTAAAGCAAAAAATGGCTTCCACGCCAAATGAGCTGGTTCCCTCGGCAGGCTCGGTGTGGCCTGAAACGTTCAAGGCAATCTGGCCAAGGAGCAAATAAACGACACAGCTACGATGTAGGGATAGATGAGATTAAGCGGGTCCTTGCATTATATTGCTTGTGCGGTAGTATGCTTATACAAATAATATGACGAGAGGTAGCGCGTGTTAATACATAGTCTAAATAATTTTTGGGGTGCACTATGTTAACTGGAGAGCATTTAAATCCTCCCAAACCTCTTCATCCGGCTGTCGAAAGCTTGTATCAGTTGCCGTTAACGAATACTTATAATGCAGGTGTAGCTCCGGGTTCAGACCCCAACGAGGTAGACCTGATCGCACGGGAAGCAGGTGCAGCGGAAGAGGGATTACCTGACTCTGGAAATATTGTCCGCGTTACGCTAAGGAAGGGCCGAGACGGCACGTGGGACCCTGTTAAAACCCATACGATACATCGAGTGGGAGATAGTGATGAGACGTTTGAAGACTTTCGGGCTGCAAGGCTGGCTGATGGTAGTATTGTGGCTTGTGGCGTGGGTGTGAGCCAGGTCGAGACGGAAATAGGACCTGCTTTTGTGCCACATCCTGTCGAGTGGGTTTTTGATGGGGATAATGGCCTCGGTAGCCTAGTCCTGGGCCAATCATTGCGAAGGGCTAAAATTGACCATCAACCTGAGCCACTTAATTTAGACGGCAAGAATTATACATTTGTTGAGCCTGGCGTTCGGTTTCTTCGCTTGGAGGGCGAAGAGAATAATGATCGTCTGCATGTCATTCGAAATGTAAATGGACGGTCGGAAGTAACGCAAATTCTGCATATCCCCAAAAGGTCGGAGAATATACGCAGGACAGGTACCGGTGCGCCACCGATTAAATTGATTACTAGGAGCAACAACTTCCTACTTCCCTTGCATGACTTTGGGCCAAATGGGGATACTGATTTTTACTACTCATGCACCTACGGCGTCTTGCTGAAAGATAGTAGTGGTCGCTATTCAGTCCCGTGGGTTGACCCCGAAGCGCTTATTGATCCGGATATGTTCCCTCATGATCCTGGCGTGGAGCTGCATGCAAAACGCCGTGTTACGTATAACTGTGGGCTTATTGAAGGGCCACGGGATGAAGATGGTAACCTGAGATATTTTGACTCGGTTATAACTCGTGGAGACCGTGAGATATGGATAGCCAGGGTCGATTGTGACCGCCTGCGTCAGCGTATACGTGAGGGACTACTGGAGCGCCAAGCACGACGTGATTTAGCTCAGATGGGGAGAGTGCCGCTTAAGCCATATTGGGTTGGCTTTGGTGGTGAATAATCGGACTAACCCATAGCATTAACCTTGCCGGTACCATCGGATAGAAGCTTGCAGGAAGTAAGGACAAGCGAGTACACTTGAGGGGAAATGAGCGAACAAAACAAGACGCGGGTGGTGCCCCTGCATGAATACAAGCGTACTAAAATTATTGCGACTGTCGGCCCGGCTACGCACAGTTACGAAGCCATTAAGCAGTTGATTGCCTGTGGAGCGAATGGACTGCGGCTTAATTTTAGCCACGGCACACATATTGAAAAGGCAGAGCAGATCGATTGGATTCGCAAAGCGAGCAAAGAGCTTAAAAAACCGGTGGCCATCATTCAAGATTTACAGGGTCCTAAGATTCGTCTGGGCGACTTTGACGATATCATTCAGGTACAAAAGGGGCAGACCCTACGTTTTGGCTACAAAGCTGATTGGGTGGCAAGCGGCATTATTCCTACGCAATACGACCTGAGTACCAAAATAAAGCGGGGTGAGCGGCTGTATCTGTACGACGGCAAGGTGCGCACCACCGTTACGAGCGTTAAGGACGGTATTGTGTATGCCGAGGCCAACAACAATGGTATTTTGATTGCTCGCAAAGGTATGAACCTACCAGATACCGATTTCTCGGGTGATGTGATTACCGAAAAGGATAAGACCGACATTGCATTCGGCAGTCAACACGACATTGATTACGTGGCGATGAGCTTTGTGCAAACTGCTGCCGATATCGAGCATATGCAGCGGCTGATTAAAAATCTGGGTAGCCCGCGCAAGCTGATCGCCAAGATCGAAACGCCTATGGCAGTTGAGAACATTGAAGCAATTATGCAAGTTGCCGATGCGGTTATGGTGGCACGTGGCGACTTAGCGGTTGAAACCTTGCCCGAAAGCGTGCCAATCGTGCAGCGCCAGATTATTGGGTTAGGACTCAGATATGGCAAACCAACCATTGTGGCAACGCAGATGCTAGCAAGTATGACTGAGATGCCTGAGCCAACTCGGGCTGAGGTGAGTGATGTGGCAACAGCAGTGCTGGTGGGTGCCGACTGTGTGATGTTGAGCGACGAAACGGCCAACGGCCAATATCCAATCGAAGCGGTGGAGATTATGAAGCGAGTTATTCTATATACCCAGTCGCATGCGCCGGTGCGTCCGCTGTTTACTAACGCAGAGGATCGGACGATGTCGCGTCAACTGGCGATTAGTCGTGGCGTGATTAGCTTGGCAACGAGTATCAAGGCTACGGCAATTGTGGCCGAGACAAAGTCTGGGGCAACGGCGCTGCAGATTGCTTCCGAGCGACCCGAGATCCCCCTTATTGTTGTTACCGACGATGTACGGACAGCGCAGCAGCTAGCAATCGTTTACGACACGAAGAGTTATGTGCGTCCTGCGAGCCGTGAGGCGGCCGTAAAGCTCACTGATTTCCTGCGCGAAAGCCGGGTCCTCAAGAAGGGTGATATCGTGGTAACAGCCAGCGGTCAATATCCAGGCGTGGTCGGTACGACCGACACGATAAAAGTCCGCCAGTTGGACTAAACCGTTTCTGGACTAGCAGGTTGTGGGGTATAGTAAAACCATAAGCAATATAATAGATGGTTATTGGCGAACCTAAAGCCTTTGTCCAGGGGGTGGCATGAGTTTCTACAAAAAAACAATCCGCGATATTGATCTAGCCGGCAAACGAGTATTGCTACGGGCAGATTACAATGTACCTCTGAATGACCGGGGGGAGATCACTGACGATTATCGGGTGCAACAGAGTTTGCCGACTATCCGGTTTTTGCTTGGACAGGGCGCGTCAGTGATTGTGTGTTCGCACCTTGGTAGGCCGGATGGCAAACCCGATCCAAAATACAGTTTGCTGCCGGTAGCTAAGCGCCTTAAGGAACTGCTGGGCATGCATGTAGAATTTGCGCCGGACTGTGTTGGTGAGCGTGCCCAAAAGGCGGCCGAAAACTTACAGCCTGGCCAGGTGCTCTTGCTGGAAAATTTGCGCTTCCACGAAGAGGAAGAAGAAAATGACGCCGATTTTGCTCGCCAGCTCGCCAGCTTAGCGCAGGTGTTTGTGCAGGACGGCTTTGGTGTAGTGCATCGGGCGCATGCCAGCACCGAGGGTGTGACGCGCTTTCTGCCGAGCGTAGCCGGGCTACTGCTTGAGCGCGAAGTCGACACCATAACGAGTGTTATGGAAAATCCGGTGAAGCCGCTGGTTGCTGTAGTGGGTGGCGCTAAAATTGCCGACAAGATTGATGTGCTTAAACGTTTTATAGACATCGCTGACGTGGTTGCGGTGGGCGGCGCCATGGCGAATACCTTTTTGCAGGCTACCGGACTTAAAATCGGTAAAAGCAAAACTGAGCCCGATGATATACCACTAGCCAAACACATACTTGAGCTGGCTAAAGAAAAATCGCGCAGCGGCAAGTTTGTTTTTTATTTACCGCAAGATGGTGTTGTGGCGGACAAAGCTGCGACAGCAGCTAAGACGCGCATTGTTGACTGGAGCGCGCATGTAATCGCCACCATCGAAAACTATCCGAAGCGGCCTGAACGTGTCATGAGTCAGGTTGGTCATGACGAAATGATTTTGGATGTCGGACCGTTCAGTGGTGCGTTCATAGCCGGTGCACTGCAGCTAGCCGGCACGGTGGTGTGGAATGGTGCGCTTGGTGTGACTGAAACGGTGGGCTTGCAGGGGCCAGTGGGGCCATTTGCTCATGGCACCGAACTGCTTGTTGAAGCCATGACTGGTCAGTTCGGTAATCGTCCATTTAGTTTGGTTGGCGGTGGCGACACCGTGGGTTACATAGAAAGCCGGGGACTTTTGCAGGCGTTTAACCATGTATCAACGGGCGGTGGCGCTAGCCTGGAGCTAATGAGTGGTCGGAAATTGCCTGGCGTCGAAGCACTAGAAAATAAATAATGGTATAGTAAAGCGTAAACACTATGAACCTAAGGAAAAAAACAATTATTGTCGGCAACTGGAAAATGCACCTGAACGTGCACCAATCCAGCTTGCTGGTGCATCGTCTAAGCGAGCGTATAAAAATCCATCGGGACATCGAGGTGGTCTTAGCCCCGAGTACACTTTCGTTGCAGCCACTTTCGCAGCAAATTGATCGTCGTAAGTTCAAGCTTTCGGCTCAGAATGCTTACGCAACCGACGAGGGCGCATACACGGGCGAAGTTAGCTTTGCTATGATGTCTGGCCTGGCCGAGTATTGTATTGTCGGCCATTCTGCTCGGCGTATTTATTTTGGCGAAACCCTTGAGATGGTACGGGACAAAGTGCAGGCGGCTGTGCGTAACGACGTGATCCCCATTGTCTGCATTGGGGAAACTAAGCAGGACCGCGATGCTGGCGAAGGTCGCCAAGTTATTCACGATCAACTCACGACGGCGCTTATGAACATTACGAGCCGTGAGCTTGAAAAGGTTGTGCTGGTGTATGAACCGGTGTGGGCCATTAGTACTTTTGATGGCATTATTGCCAAGCCGGATGACATCGAAAAGGCGGTCGCTTATATGCGTATGCAAATTCGCGAGCTGTACGGCGAAAAGGCAGCCGAAAACGTGTACATACTCTATGGTGGCAGTGTCAACGAACACGACGCACGGAGCTACCTGGAAGTGCCCGGCGTGGACGGTGCGCTCGTGGGGGCTGCAAGCTTAAACTATCACCAGTTCCCAGGCATTGTGGATGCGGCATACCGAATGCGGATTGAGGCATAAATATGGCCCAAAAACCCACCAGGATAGACGACGTTAAACGGCCGGAGAAGGTTACGCCTGCGCCGACAAGTCGACCGATTCTGGTGGCTAACCGCTCGGTTCTTTCTAATGATCCTATGGTCGTGCCCGAGGCGGCAGTGAGTCAGTCGGACATAAAGCCGACAGCGCCAGTCGTTCATATGAGCAAAGTCATCAAGCCGCTTGATAGCGCACTGGCGTCTATAGAACAGGCCCCACCATCGACTGATGCCGAACCTAAGGCTGAGGCTACAGGAACTAGCGCCAGTGATACGTCTGTCGAAGCTGTAATAGGGGATAGCCCTCCAAGGGTGGACGACCAAGACCAAGCTAATGCTGAACCAAAAACGGAGGCATTGGCCGAAAACCCCGACAAGGCCTCTGCCGGTGCTGAATCTGAAACGGAGGCCGCCGTTTCATCTCCCGGCGCTACTGAACCTGCTGCCAAGACGACGGCCCAGCCAGTACGCGATCCAGAGGCTGAACTGAGCGCCGAAGAAATCGCTGCGGCCGAAGCACAGGCGGCTCGAGAACTTGAACTCGAACAGCTTGTAGCAAGCGGCAAGTATCGTGTACCAATAAATGCGGTCCAGCGGCGGCGTTCTCATGCCCACGTGCTGCTATTGTCGACCGTAGCGGTATTACTAATGGTAGTGTTGGCTGATGTCGCGGTTGATATGGGGATGGTACAGGCACCCAAAGCAATTCCGCACACGCATTTCTTTTCTACTACACCTTCGTCACGCTAAGCTGGCCCAGGTTTGGTAAAATAGGGTGATGCAAGATCTTTTGGAGGGTCTCAACCCCGAACAACGCCGCGCCGTTGAAACAACGGATGGCCCACTGCTTATTCAGGCCGGCGCCGGTAGTGGTAAAACTAAAACACTTACGCACCGGATTGCTCATCTTATTGCCTCGCACAAAGCCACGCCGTATAACATTTTGGCAGTGACGTTTACGAACAAGGCTGCACGCGAAATGCGTGAACGTGTGGCGCACCTGCTCGGCCAGAGTGCCGAAAATCGTGGGTTCATGCCCTACATGGGTACGTTCCACAGTATCTGCGTGCGAATACTGCGCATGGACGGAGAGCATATCGGCATACCGCGTTCCTATGTTATTTTTGACGAGGCTGATCGCCTGAGTGCCGTTAAGCAAGCGAGCAAGCGGTTGGGGCTCGACGAAAAGACGTTTCCGCCACGCGTCATTGCGGGCTTAATAAGCAGTGCTAAAAACGAACTTGTAACGCCAAGCGACTATGATCGCGCCGGCGGTAGTCCGGCAACACGTGCAGCTAGCGAGGTCTACCCACTGTATCAGAGCATCTTAAAGGATAGTGGTGCGCTCGATTTCGACGACCTAATTGGCCGCACTGTGTATTTACTCCAGACAGTTCCCGATATTCGCAAGAAGTGGATGCAGCAATTCGCCTACATTATGATTGACGAATATCAGGACACAAACGCAGCGCAGTACAAACTGGTAAAACTGCTCACCAGCGAAGCCAACAACATTGCTGTAGTCGGCGATGACTGGCAATCAATCTATTCGTGGAGAGGTGCCGATTTTCGGAATATTTTAAACTTCGAACGTGATTACCCGAATTGCACGGTGATAAAACTCGAACAAAACTATCGCTCGACTGGTCATATCTTAAATGCAGCGCATGGGGTAGTGACGCGCAACCAACAGCGGAGCGAAAAAAAGCTTTGGACGGCGGCAGGCGAGGGCAAGCCAGTACAAATTTTGCAGGTCGGAAGTGAGCGGGCTGAGGCCGAAGCAATCGTGCGTCGGGTAAAACTTGGCGTGGACAGTGGCAGGCGTTTTAGTGACTTTGCCGTGCTCTACCGTACGAACGCTCAGAGTCGTAGCGTCGAAGAAGCGTTTATACAATATGGCATTCCGTATCGCATTGTCGGTGGCGTGCGTTTTTATGACCGCAAAGAGGTTAAAGACCTAGTGGCGTATCTGCGGCTGATCTATCAGCCTGAAGACCGTATTAGTTTTGAGCGGATCGTGAACATACCTACGCGAGGTATTGGTGCTAAGAGCCTGCAAAATTTTTACGCATGGTATGAGGGGCTTGGGCTGAGTTTAAGCGAGGCACTGCTACAGGCAGCGAATTGTGGTGCCGTAACGGGCAAGGCTAAGAAGGGCCTCGTTGATCTGGGTGATATCGTAAAAAGTCTGCGTGCACTTATTGATGAGGTGCCACCGGCAGCGCTGATTGATTCACTGGTCCGCCGTATAAACTACCTCAGTTATTTAGATGATGGTACGCCGCAGGCCGAGAGTCGCCAGGAGAACGTTCGTGAGTTTATGGGCGTGGCGCAGGGCTATCAAGAGCTCGGTCTGGCTAACTTCCTAGAGGAAATCGCACTTATTTCGGACCTTGATACGGCCGAACTCAGTGGTAATGCGGTAACCCTTATGACGTTGCACGCTGCAAAAGGGTTGGAATTTCCGGCTGTCTTTATGACGGGCATGGAGGAAACCATCTTCCCGCACACCCGAGCACTCTATGACCAAACCGAGATGGAGGAGGAGCGGCGGCTGTGTTATGTTGGCATGACGCGCGCCCGCGAAGAACTCTACATGATCTATGCTACGTCACGCATGCTGTACGGCGGCGTACAGCACAATGTACCAAGTCGATTTCTGAGTGAGATAGACGGTGCGCATATCGAGGAAACTGCCATGGGCGTCAGCTTTGGCTCGAGTCTAGCCGGTAGCCGACCGTACCAGCAGGATCGTTACGATGATAGCCAATATGTAGCACCTGCTCCGCCGGGCTCGGCCGACAGCGGTGAGCCGCGTTATGTGCCCGATTTTGAAATCGGTGATGGTGTACGCCATCAGCTGTTTGGCAATGGTACTATCGTAGAGCTCGAGGGCGAGACAGCCACCATCTACTTCCAAGGTAAAGGGCCCAAAAAGCTCAACATAGCTTTCGCTCCTCTGGAGAAACTGTAGTGGCTGATAGGGAAAAGAGCAGCCGGAGCTGGCGGATTCATTCCGCCACACCGCGCGATGAGAAAAACCGTAGGTTTGTCTTATGCGAACGTAAAGGGCCCAAAAAGCTCAACATAGCTTTCGCTCCTCTGGAGAAACTGTAAGGTGTTTAGACGTGTGCTATTCTGGCTGCTGTGGCCAGGTTTGTTCGTGTATTTCGGCATTAGCCGTCGAACACGCGTAGTGCTAGTGGATGGCAACCGCATGTTACTCATTAAGGACCGGTCGAAGCTTTGGTTTGGCCAAGACCGCTGGGCGTTGCCGGGCGGTGGTTTGCGTGTATTTGAAAAACCAACCAGTGGAGCTGTCCGTGAAGTCCGTGAAGAGTTAGGTATAGAGTTGAACCCAGCAGAGCTCGAGTTGCTATGGCAAGGCCGTATCGGCGGGTACGGATTGCGGTATCAGGGATACTTTTTGCTAGCTCATGTATCCAGCGCCGTTCAGCTACGGCCGCGGGCATCAGAAGTCGCTGCTGCCGAATGGCATGCAATCGATGCATTAGAGCCGGCTATGGTTAAACAAGAGGTGAGCTGGGCGCTGAAGCTTTTGGCTGACAAAAGCTGACTTTGCTATACTTAGCAATAACGCTCTGTTCCGTAATGTGCGGATTATGAAAACGGTCCGGGGCTTTAGTTATGCAAAAAATCTGGAGAGTACTCGGTCGCTCAAAACAGGCGCATGTGGAGCGTTTTCACCGCTGGCGTAAGCATCCATTGGGCTTGCCCATTGCTGTATTTTTAGGGCTGCTTGCAGCCAGTGGCGGGGCATTCCTATTGTTGGTTCAGACGAGTCACACGGTCACGTTTCATCCCGACACAAGCTATATCGCCATTATTTCGTATGATCATCATAAACAGACGATTCCAACCAATGAGCCAACTGTTGGGGAGCTCCTGAAAAAACTTAATATACCGCTTAGTCCACGGGATCGCGTGGAGCCGAGCCGGGGTACTGCGATTCTCCAGGACAATTTTCGCATTAATATCTACCGCGCAGTGCCAGTTACTATTACCGATGGCACAACCACTACAACGGCCTATAGCGCTGCGGCGACCCCACGTAGCGTGGTAGCGGATGCTGGTGTGCCAGTGTACGCCGAAGACGGTGTTACTGCTCAGCCGGCCGAAAACCTGGTTGCGCAGCAAAGTGTTGGCGAGCGGGTGGTCATAGATCGTGCCGTGCCAGTTACGCTGAATGATTATGGCACGATGTTAACCCTGCGTACGCATGCCAAAACGGTACAGCAGCTCCTTATTAATAAGGGCGTACAACTGACAGCCGCTGACACCGTTATCCCTGCACTTAATACACCCGTCACCGCTAATATGCAGGTTTTTGTAACGCGCAAAGGAACCAAGATTGTTACCGAGACACAAGCCGTATCTGCGCCGGTGCAGACGGTCACCGATGATTCATTATCGTTTGGCACGAGCGCAGTGCGCCAGCAGGGCAGTAATGGCACACAGGTGCTGACATATCAGGTAAATACAATCAATAGTATTGAAGTGAGCCGTACGTTGCTCCAAACAGTGGTAACCGTACAGCCCGTACCACAGATTATTGCTCGCGGGCAGGCAGTGAGTATCCCGGCCGACAAGCAAGCGGTGATGGCTCAAGCAGGCATCTCGGCTAATGACTACAAATACGTCGATTATATTGCCAGTCACGAAGGTGGGTGGTGTCCTACCAAAATCCAGGGCACGCACAATTGCCCTGGCTATATGAACCCGAGTGATGTGCCTGCGTATGGCGGCTATGGCATATTCCAAGCGACCCCGGGCCGCAAGATGGCATCGGCGGGCAGTGACTGGGCAACCAGCGCAGTAACCCAAATTCGCTGGGCCACAGGCTACGCAGACGCGCGCTACGGCAGCTGGGAGGGCGCATACAATCACTGGACGGTCAGCCATAACTGGTAGTCATGTTGCATGGTATAATTAGCCCATGACAAAGCAATTGACCATAGATGAGCGGCTGGAGCGCATCGAAAGCCAGATTGAACGAATGGCTGTGGCTGTTGTGACGGGTTTTGATGAAGCGGGCAAGGACCGTGAGCGTATTCGGGAAGATTTTCGGGCGCAAATTGATATCTATGCTCGGGCAGTGGACGCCTATGCGAAGGAAGCAGAAACCTACATGCAGGAAATGCTCGCACTTGGGCAAAAAGTAGATCGCTTGGAGCGACAAATAGAGCAAATCGCTGAGCATTTGCACCTGAAGCTCTCGTATTAGTATGCAGCCTATACCAAAAAAATCCCTAGGGCAGCACTGGCTATATGATGCATCAACACTTGATGCAATTTGTGATGCGGCAGAAGTGCAAGCTGGTGATACGGTGTTGGAAGTTGGTCCAGGCCTGGGTACGCTCACGAAGCGTTTACTCGAACGTGGTGCCAAGGTAACCGCAGTCGAATTTGACGACGCGCTAGCGGCGAGTCTCACCAAAAACGTTCAGGATGCCGGCATATCTACCGAAAATCTTACCGTTGTTCATGAAGATATTTTGCGGTTCAATCTTACGGCATTACCGCCAAACTACAAAGTAGTCGCTAATATCCCATACTACCTTACGAGCAATCTTATTCGGATACTATGCGAAAGTACAAATCCATTCGATACTGCAGCCATACTTATCCAAAAAGAAGTTGCCGAGCGAGTGGCGGCGCAGCCTGGTGATATGTCGCTGCTCAGCGTCAGTGCGCAGTTCTACTGCGACGTGTCGTTGAGTGCAGTGGTCCCGGCCGAGCTGTTTACACCGCCGCCCAAAGTGGATAGCCAAGTACTGGTGCTCAAGTATCGGTCAGAACCGCTCTACGAGGGTATAGATGTAAGGGCATTCTTCCGTTTGGTGCGGGCTGGCTTTAGCCAAAAGCGCAAAACGCTGGTAAATAGCCTCAGCGGCGGCTTGGCAATTTCAAAAGACGAGGCCCGGGCAATGCTTGGCGCAGCAGATATTTCCGAAAACACCCGTGCCCAAGCCCTTTCGCTAGACGATTGGTATGCACTGTACGAGATAATGATGCAGATGCTATAAACCTCAACTGAATATTCCAGTGTTTGAAATATTTAGTTGAGGACAGATCTGAGGGTTGGCGTGTGCGGCGGGTGGTGTCCATGTGGACACCAAGGTCGAGACGAATGTCCAGACCGCCCGCGCCGCAGCACGACTACCTCGTCCTCAGAGACTCATGGTCCAATGGCCAGTATTCCTTCCTGGTGCTAGCTCAGTGTGCCGGCGAGAACTGCTCGAAGAGCAAGGACAGGGTCGTACCCACCTCAACGTTGTCGGCGGCGACAATGTTGTTGCCTCCGAGCACCGGGAGGGTTCTGGCCGACTCCGGGTGGAATATGGCGCGGATGCCCGTGCGAGCAGTGCTGTCCATGCCGTAGCAGGTGGCGAGAACCCGGGTGAACGCGGCGTCATCGACGCGCCGGCCGGTGGCCTGGATCACGAGGGTTTTGCCCTCGATGAAGATGTTGATGTTGTCGCCGACCTGGCCCATGAGGTCATGGCACTGCGGAGCCATCTCCACGAGGTTCACGTACTGGACGGTGAGCACTACCGCGCCGGCCTCGTCCTTGCTGCGGGAAGCCTGGATCTTGATGCCCACGGTCTGCGCGCTCCGCAACCACTCGCTGAACTGCGTCGCGTTCTGCCTGTCCGCATAGCGGCGAACGGCGGGGAAGTGGCGCAGGAGCGGAATCCGGGTGAGAACCAGGATGAGGAAGGCAGCCATGAAAGGCTCCTTTCTGTCTCAGATCTGTCAAACGCGACACTGGCTAGTGTTGCGTGCGAGCCTCCAGGGGACCCCCGAGAAGATCTTTTATATTAATAACACATGTATGCAAATATGTAAATGCTTTTTAACCCTGAATCACAAAGCCGACCCCTGTTAGTTGAAGCGTCATGATTTGGGTATATAACAACGATTATGCTTAATATACTCTGTAACCCTTGCATAAGGATGGCTTCAACTAAACGCTCCATAGATTGAAGGATTTGGTTGAAGACAGATCGGAAAGGCAGCACACGCACGGCGGTGGGTGGGGTGTCCAAATGGACGACCATGTCAGAACGATTGTCTGACCCACCCTCCGCATGCGCCGCTATACTCTTGGTGGGCCATAGGTGGAGCGGCTCCTACTGCTTCGCAATGTCCGCGATTGCGTTCAGTATGCGCTGCAGGTTCCAGTATAGGAACCATTGCTTAACCTGAAACGTCTGGCTGTGCTCGGCGGCTTCGTTGTTCTCCCACTTCTTGAAGATGAGTGCGAATTGACCCTCGATGAAGATGCGGTCGGCGACGTCTAGGCAGCCGAGGAGTATCTCGAAGATGAAGCGCTGATAGCGGTCTGTGTAGACGCTGACAGTACACTCTTTCTCCGGGACGTACGAATAGCTGAGATGTACGCCTCGCTCCCAACCCTTGTTGAAGCCCTGCGCGCTACCAAACTCCCCGTACGTGAGTGGAGAGTTGCGCGGTGGTACGAGTCGCATTGCTTCCGGGAGCGCAAAGCTCACGACAAGCCTGCCGTCTTCCTGGCGTGCACTGACCACGAGGTCGATGCATGTCGGCTTAGGGAGGCTGAATATGCTGACGATGTCGTGGAGGACTTTGACCAGGGCGTTGGAGATGCGCGGGTTAAGCGTACGAGCGGGCATCACTGCGGTTCCTTTCCGATCTGTTAACACGCTACCGGATGATGCGTGGACGAACTCCCAGGGGAGATGCTGCGTAGTATAGAGAAAATTAGGCCGAGATCGCGTAAGAGCAGATATAGACAAAAAGCTTGTAGTTATGCTATAATAAGCGATCGTAGGGATTTTATATTCTTGCAATGAACGTAAGGGGCTGAATTTTAAGCTCGACGTTGGAACGTTACGGTTAGATCAGCAGGTCGCTTGTCAGCGTTATAGGCAAACCTGAATAGATGCAAAATCTTTCAAAGAGCGTTTAGCTGTTGCTAAGGCAAAGTTTAACTTTGCTCCTAGCGACTTCGCACTCGCAACCGCCTAATTTTATTTTTAGGCAACGCCTTGTACGACTTCAGATAGTGCAATAAGCGTTCTATATTTCTGGACGCTCGGTCGGAATTATCCAGCCCAGCCGCTAAGCTTAGGATTGCTCATGTGAGATGTTTGTCGGTTTCGATACTCACATGCTAAGACAGTAAAACCAACTAAGCCTGTAGACGACTAACTTATACGCCGACGGACCCGGGGGCAGTACCCGGCAGCTCCACCAAATAAGCATTATGACCTCGCTTGAGGTCATTTTTGTATAACCTGATACTATTAATTCATGATTTATAACATTCCTGGACAAGGTGAGTTAGAACTAAAAACGATCATTCTTGATTTAAACGGTACGATTTCCGTTGCAGGTAATGTAGTGGAAGGTGTCAAGGAACGAATCGGGCAGTTAAAGACGGCGGGCTTTAGTCTAGTGCTGTTCACGGGTAATACCCGTAACGATGCAGATCAATTGTCTGACGACCTTGGCATTGAGTGGAAATTAGCTAAAAGCGATGAGGACAAACGGGACCTTGCCTTAGGATTGGAGCCTGACCGCTGCGTATCAATTGGCAATGGCCTCATTGATCTGGAGCTCATGAAGGTAGTTAAGCTAAGTATTGTTACGCTGCAAGCAGAAGGCGTGCACGTTCAGACGCTACTAAATTCAGACGTCGTTGTGTCAAGTATCAACGACGCACTTGATTTACTCATCGACCCACAACGACTCATTGCTACACTTAGGAGATAGCTGGGGGTGTATAACCTAAAGAGACCGCCATCTTCTTCCGTCGTTTTCGTTCAGCCTGATAGTCTAGATAATCCTCCCAGATCAGTTTCTTCCATCCGGTCAGTTCGTCGAAAATGAGAGGTAAACTCTTTCGAGGTGTTCTATCAAAAGACTTTCGATTTGTTCGAGGGTCTTTTTTGTTTATTACTAATCACGCTACGTACATATTGATGAGCCTAGAAACTCATCTGCACAGTTTTTATTGTGTATTGAAATATTCTTTGGCAGAGTCTTATTTATACATACTGGCTACTTTGTTCATTGCCACATCAAGTTTTGTAAACAGTGTACTGGTAGTGCTCTACCACAATCGCAAACTGGTGAGAGGCTAGTACTGTATACTTGCCTATCTCAGGCGGTGTCTTTTGTTGGGTTAGGGTATAGACAATATGCATAGTGAGTGACGTATAATTGCAGCTATGTTCTTCATGTGTATTGTTTTGCTCTCGATTGTGACCGCCTGCCTGCCACTGCTAATGCCGCGCCTCACAAAATTCTTTCCGAAGGTAAGGCTACATTCTGCAAGCCCCTGGCTACCCATTGTGGCGGGGGTGCTTATGGTAGTCAGCACACTACTGCCGGATATTCACGTCTCCAGTGAAACTGCTACATTCCAGCAGCACTTTGTAGGCGGCGGTTTATACAGTGCTGCCTTGTATCTGTATGCTAAGCAACTTTTCGGATGGAAAATGCATTGGTTCGTAGATCTTTTGGCGTTGTTTGCGTGGGTGTCGGCGCTTGGTGTTGCTAATAAGCTAGCTGAGTTCACCTTGCTTAAACTGGGCCTCGTGGATATCTCTACGAGCGATGCCTATTGGGATCTGCTGGCAAATACACTTGGTGGTTTCGTGGGGTATGCGGCGCTGTATGCGTTTGCACGTATTCCAGAACCGCGCAGTACATAAACCATACGGAAAAAATCCGTCTAGCCCTGACCTGACACCATAGTCGGAGGGGCTGTTAACCTTTTGTGAAGGTTGTTACTGCCCCTAAAGCTCAGGGTGGTATAACTATATGAAAAGAAAACTGGCGATTAGTGTGTATCGGCTGGGTAACGACTCGGTGGGTGCAGTTGATAATAAGTAAGGAGTTAGGAGGAGGTGGATATGCGACACATCGTACCACTCGCTAAAACCAAACTACGTAAACTGGCGCTCGTCGGCGGAGGACTTCTGATGGCGGTCGTGCCACTGGGTGTAAGCGCGGCAACCTCTGCAAATGCCTATACCGGTAACACATATCAGAGTAGCCATTACAATACTTATAGCCACTCCAGGAATTACCACCATTCATACGTTGTGGTCCGAACGTATAGCTCGTATCGCTGGGTGTTCGACCCATACCTGCACCGGTGGGTGCTTATAGGCTGGAACACGCATCGTAATTGTTGGGAGCTGACGAACGACCACGATCGTTACGACAGTCATAGGAACGACCGGCACTACGATCGCAACTATGGCTACTGGTACAACAACTAAAATATCTAAAAACTAAGATAGATGCGTCTCCCGGATTACGGCGAGACGCATCTTTGTTTTCAAACGCACTATGTAAGTGGTTATGCCTACTGCCGATGCTGTAGTAAATGCTCTGGCCAGATCTGTAGCGCCCGTATTCGGCAGCGTACTTATGGGTGGTCCTATGAGGGCTTTAACGTTGCAAGCTGGTGAAGTTATGCTGCTGTTGGCGGTAATAACATGCACGTTTGCATTGTAAGCGCCATTTTTTTGATATACGTGGGTTGTGCTGGCACTTTGGTGACTGACTGTGGTGTGTTTATCAAATCGTACCATATATGACTGCTTGTCGCCGTAACCAAATGTATAGCCAGTGATTTTTGAAATATCGCCAGATGCGGTAGCCTTAAAAACATAGTAGTTCTTGTTGCTGCTGAGTACTACAGACAAGCTGGTGCAGGTTATGGCGGGAGCGTCTGCTGTGGCAAGACTGTACTGGCAGCAGGCTATGGCTATTGCGGAAAGCCCTAAAGCAATTATTTTGGTGCGAAGGCTTGTTGCGTGCATGTGTACTCCTTTTGAGATTGTCATAACTTTGGTGCCAGCAGCTTGGCGGCTGCCTCGGTGTGAGTGGCGTCAGCTGGCTGGCCACCGATGTGCATGGTGATGGCGTACCAGCAATTGCCGGCAAGGATGTTCAGCTGGTGGCTCGCCGGATTCCAGTAGGCAGCCTGTCCATAGCCTGAAACGATAGTTGCATTGGCTGGTTTTTCGGAGCCAAACGGGGTGGCGTTTTCTGACGTGCCCAGTGCATTTTTAGGGGTACGCAGGCTGAGCTGTAAGCTCTCGGCAGCGGTTGCATACGCACAATAACTTACGGTGGTGTCGGCAGTTTCGGGCAGAAGCTTCGTGTTAGCGGCACTTGATTGGCTGTCTGCACCTAAGGCTTGCGTGGCAATGGCTTGACTGAGTAATGCACATGCGGGACTCGTGGATACGTTGCTATGTGTGTCCGTGGCTGATGTGTCTGTTGACGAGGGGGCGGACGTAGCGGAAGCGCTTGGCGGGGGTGTGCTAGCCTGTTTGGCCGAGTGTTGCTTTTGAGTGTGTGATGCATTCGTCGCGGTGTGCAGTGGTGTGCTAGGTGGTCCGGCTAAAGTGGTAGCAGCTGCGATCAAGATGACGGCCAGGAGGGCAGTGGCCGATAGTGTGGTTTTGAAGGTGGGCCGTTTCATGAATGTTCCTGCGTTGTTATGGTTTGGTATGCCTGTGATACAGGCAACACTTGTATGCCGCTAGCCTGTATCAAGTGTAAGTCGGTGCGAAAGGTGGCAACTGATGTTGCCGAGCGTTCAACGGGTAATGTGCCATACGGTGGCGTGCTGTCCCCTATTTGGTGGTACACAAAAATCAACCATCCGTTGTAGGCTCGAGCGCTCTGTAGAGCGGCTTGTATGTCTGCTGGGGTTGTCGTGTTGGTAACGTAGAACACTTGCAGGTCATACGGGTCGAAGTTCTGGCGGGTGTTGATACCGCTGCTTGTGCTGCGCAGTGTAGTGAAGTAATGCCGGGCGTACCATTGAACTTCGGGATCGCTGCGGCCATAGGGGGTGGCAAAATCGGTAGTGGTGTAGCCAGCCTTACGCAGGTAGTCCCGGCCTTGATGGAGCTGGTAGTTGAGTTCTTGCTGGCTTATCGCAGTCATGTCGGCGTGCTCATATCCGTGAGCGGCAATTTCATTGCCGCTGCCTTTGAGCTGAGAGAGATTCTGCGCAGTCATGAAATTGGGCGTTTCGATAGCGGCGGGGTTTATATAAAATGTGCTGGCGTAATTGTACTGTTTCAAGATAGGCAATGCGTTGGCGAATGACGATTCCCAGCCATCATCAAAAGTGATTGATACTAGGGGCTGATTCCAGCGCGCAGAACCGCTCCCAGAGATGTCAATGAGTTGATAGCTACGCGTGGCTATTGTGCCACTCCGGTGGAGCGGCATTGACACGTACAATGTTTGAGCACCTGGCGGCACCTCGAAGCGACAGCTAACAGTAGTCCAGCTATCGGCCGGCTGCGCAGTGGCAACTGTTTCGTATTTTCGTGTATTGTCCTGCATGACGTATTCGGCGACTATGGGCGTTGGTACGGTACTACGAACATCGGCACTAAACTGGAAGTATTGATCGGCATGCACGGTCTGCTCGGCGTATTGCCATTTTGCTTCGCCGGTATGGTAATTTACGGCAGTTGTTTGTAGGTAAGCGCCAGCCGGGTCCTGCTCATAGGTGAACTCAGCATTGTTGTCACCGACGTGATAGGTTGACCAGTCCTGCGGTATGTTACTGGCATCACTAGTAGCAAGCCGACTGTTTGGAATTAGATTTTGTCCTGCGACTGTCGGGGGCACATAGATATCGTGCTGTGGTTCGAGATAGAGGCCGTTCAGGGAGAGCTGGCCATTGCCTGAGACTCTATATACAAACTGGACGGCGGTAATATTGGTAGATGCAAAGGCGTCACTTGCTGTTGACCAGTCACTGCTATCGCCGGGATATGACTGTACGAGGACAAGCGCGCTACTACCATCGGTGTGGTAATAGCGGGCTAGTAGCTCAAACGGTACGGTCGTTTTATAGTAACCTTTGAACAAATAGGTCATGTTTTGTTGCAGCGAAACTTTGGGACTCTGTAGGGTCGTGTCACCATCCCGGTAGTCGTGTACATTCAGCTCCAGGCTTTTACCTGCCACGTAGCCATCGGCTAATGTTGTACTGTATTGTGCTGCGCCACTGTGTATAAGCTGCCACCCGACTGGCAGGCTGCCATCAAAGCGTGCGAAATCACCATTAGGCAATATGTTGCCGCCAGAGGAGGGTAGGCTTAAATTCCGTCCGGCATAGGCGTAGTGTTGCCAGGCGATTGCCAGGAAGATTACAAGCGGAGGTATCCGAAGCAAAGGATTACGCAGCGTTTGTAGAACCCTATGCCTCATACATGTATTGCACTTTCTTCCCAACCCGTTTGGGCGAGACCCAAGCACTGCCGACATCTTTTTGTGTGAGTAGTGCCTGGCCATTGCGCAGGCAGCGTACGATGCCTGTCAATTGGACGATATCCATTATAAAAAATATGAAATACGAAACGAACGCGTAGCCAGACAGGCGTAACCGACCAGCGGGGCGTAAGTTCTCGTCAAGCCAGATGGTAATCAGCATGTAGGCGGTAATAGTAGAGTAGGCGCCAACGATGAACGCGAGATTGTATTGCACGAACGTCATGTACAGGATGTAACCAATAGTAAGGGGCGTTGCGAGCAGTCCAAGCTCGCTGAGTACTGCCATGGGTAGGCGGTACATGGTGAGCATGCGCGAATACTGCGAACTGGGGTTGAAGAGCATACCCCGGTACTTGATCAGGTTTTGAAAACTGCCATATTTCCAACGGTACCGTTGGCGTAGAAGCGCTTTAAATGTTGCAACGCCTTCAGTCATTGCCACGACATCTGCTGCATAAATCATACGGTAGTTATGATTACCAAGGCTGGTTATTTTTATACTGAGGCCGATGTCTTCGGTGACCGTATCGGTGTCGTAAAACCCTACCTTTTGCAGGACGCTCATCCGGTACGTGGAGGCAACGCCACCAACCACGAATTCGCAGTTGAGTAGCGAATACATCTTCTTGGAGCGATACCCTACCATGTGTTCAAACTTTTGTAGCACACCAAGTGCCGTCGGCTCGTCCATGATGCGCACATTGGCGGCAACGCCAGCGATTGTCGGGTCGCCGAAATAAGCAATAGCATTACTTACGGTGTTGGGGCGCAGTATAGAGTCCGCGTCGAGCGTCATCACAAACGTGCCGCGTGCATGCCGCCTGAGCAGCATATTAAGGGCCGCGCCCTTGCCAACATTGCGATGCATACGGAATATCTGCAAACGCATATCGGGATGCCTCAGTATGTAGTCGCGCACTAGTTGTTTGGTGCGATCGGTCGAGGCGTCATCTGCTATAAGTACTTCAAAGTTTGGATAGGTGATTTTCCTGAGCGAATCCAGGCTGCGGACAATCACTGCTTCCTCGTTGTGGGCCGAAATAATGATGCTCACGAGTGGGAAAGCTGACTTGGTTGCTTGTGCACCCGGTCCGGCGTAGGCCTGCGGGCGTCGGTTGAGATGTTTGTGCCTCCATACGTCATAGAGATTGGCACTCACTAAATACAGGCCCAGGTGAACCACGTATAAAGTGCTTACGGAGGCGAACGTGTAGAAGGTGAAATTCTGCAGAAAAGTATACATGCAACAGCCTTATTCCTATGTTGGTAATGAGCGGGCACGTTCTTTACGACGAAGATGGCGGTACCAAACATGGCACAGCCAAACGCGCATCAAAAAGGTCACTAATACGCATGCCCATAACACTATGCTAATAGCCGTCATGAATGCTACTAATTGCTTGAACTGGGTAATGTCACGGCCAAAGGTGAGGCTGGCGGTGTGATTCACTACATGTGGTACATACATCATTTTGGCTGGACCCTCCGTTAGAAAAATGCGGCACTGTGCGGTCACTTACCCGGTTGCTAACCAAAACAATCTAACCATACATATTTCTTTGGAAGAGTTAAAAAGCTTACAGTTGGACGGCAATGCGCAGCGTATAAACGTGAGCATAGTTATTCTATTTGCGGTAAGTCATAAAGCAAAGGCAGAGGGGCTCCAACATGAATCAGACCTTTACTAAAATAGTTCGCATTTCGGCCACGTTGGTGGCGATTGTAGGGTTGGTAACGATACCCTTTGGGCGAACCGTTAACGCGGCTGCAATCAACTCTGCACCAAGAGCAAAAGTGTCATTTACCTTTGATGATGGCTTGTCGAGTATTATGACTAACGCTCAGCCAACGCTTGCTAAGTATGGGCTGACAGGCACTAGTTACGTGATTACAAATTGCGTTGGTATGACAACGGTACCAAATACCTGCCGGGCAAATAATGACGCTGCCTACATGACCTGGCCTCAGATACAAACCTTGCAAAACGTGGACGGTTGGGAAATCGGTTCGCACACAGTTGACCACTCGTGCTTGGCGAGTAGCGCAGCCCAGGACCCTGATGATTGTCAAACTGGTAAGCTTACGGCTTCGCAGGTTGCTACTGAGCTGAGTCAGAGCAAGGCCACCTTGGCTACGAACGGGGTTGCTGCGACTGACTTTGCGCCACCATATGGGGATTACAATAACGCCGTGTTGGCTCAGATTGCCAAATACTACGCCACTATGCGTGGTTTCCAAGACCAGAACGACAATGCATGGCCGTATAACGAATATCTGCTCAATGATGTAGCGGTGCAGGAGGGTTTGACTCCGGTTTCGCAAATTGAAAGCAAAATAGATCATGCGATTGCCAACAATCTTTGGCTGGTTTTGACCTTCCACGACATAGTACCGGTACCCAGTACTAACCCTGATGACTACCAGTATGGCACCGCTGAGCTTGATCAGATTGCTGCTTACGTCGCTGCCAAGCAGAGTGCAGGCTTATTGCAGTCGGTGCATATGAACCAGGGTGCGGTAACCAGCGACAGCAACTTACTGCCAAATGGTAGCTTCAACAGTGGAATTACTAGCGGTTGGACGACTGACAGCGCTTCGATTACGGCTGATGCTGGCACAAACGGCAGCTATCCTGATGCGACTAATGCGGTTAAATTAACCTCACCGGCCAGCGGCTCAGCCCACCTGTTCTCGCCCAAAGTGTCAGTTGATCCCTATACAACGTACATGTTCAAAAATTTCCTGAATCTACAGGCAATTGCTAGCGGAGCGGTGGCATTCTACGTGGATGAATACGATGCCAATGGCAATTGGATTTCCGGACAGTATCTCAAACAAGAGAGTTCGGCATTTGTTGAAAACATGAATTTTACATATAAGCCCAGCTCGGCGGCAGTTAGTGGGGCGGCGCTACAGGTCATTGCCAGTGGTAGCGGCATCACTGCCTACCTTGATAATAGCCAAATGTTTCCGCTGACTAGCGCCGCGCCTACCAACCTGGTAGCAAATGGTACGTTTGATGGCGGTATTACTGGCGGTTGGACGACTGATTCGCCGGCGACTATTCGGGCCGATGCAGGCAGTAACGGCAGCCCTAATAACCCGGTCAATTCTATAGCACTCACTGCTGGCGGCAGTGCTGGTAACACGCACCTGTTCTCGCCCAAGGTTCCAGTGAGTTCGGCTCACAGCTACGCCGTTAACGCATATCTGAATGTTAAAGCGCTGACTAGTGGAGAAGTTGGTTTCTACGTGGATGAATACGATGCCAATGGCAATTGGATTTCCGGTAAGTATATGACTGGTGTGCGTAGTGTTGGTATAGGTACTGTAGGTTTCACCTATACACCAAGTTCGAGCAATGTCAAAGCCGCTAGTCTACAAGTGATACTAGTGGGAAACTCCGGTGTTACCGCTTACTTTGATGACGTGCGTTGGTACCAAAACTAGCGCACATACGCGTCTCTGTAGCATCACCTTTGGGAGGTCGGACCTCCCAAAGGTTTTAAGGCTTTTTGGGGCTTGTACTAACGCTGTTGTATGCAGTGGAGGGTTTGGTGAGGGTTATGGAGTTCCCGGATAGGATTTCCGGTTACGCAGTGAACACTGTCGTGCCAAAGTGCTACGGAAAAGATGCCTATACCTGCTACTGTAATAACCAAAGCGAGCCAGCTGCGGCGCAAGTCAGCAAGAGTGTATAGGGGAGCTACATGATTTTGCCTGCGTTGTATGTAAGCCCACCGCAGGAGCGCGGCCGCGTTGAGCGCAGCGGCAATTAGGGGTAGTGCCACAATCCATGTAAGGAGAAAAGCTGGGTGCCACAGAACCGTGCGCTGTAGCCATTGATGGCTGAAGCTGTTAATGATAATTATTGCGAAGAAAGGGGTGAGCATCCAAGCCCCGATATGTGCGGCATATTTCATGTAATTGGGCGTAGTGGTCATCGCAACTCCTGTGTACGTTATTTGTTGTCTTATGATGCTAAAGGGCAAATCAAGCGCAGTGCGTGCCCATACGCTGAACTTGCGCTGTTCAGGATCGTCAAGCATGTCAGCTAGAGTTTGCAGCATTTGCTCGCCGTATTCCTTGCGGTAACGGGCGGGGTAAAGACGGAGCAGTGCACTATAGCGTGGAAAACGCCGGCTTATGCGGTCCACTTGAGGGTTCCCGTTGCGTGATCTAGTAAGTTCCGTTCCTGTGCTAGGCGAATAGTGTCTTGGTAATATTCAAGTTCGGCGTTCAGGCGGTTTAGGCCTTTACGGGTGAGACGGTAATAACGGCGGCGCTCGCGTTCGTCCTCAAAAGGTAGCTCTTCAATGAAGTTTTCTTCGCGCAGTTGCTTGATTGCGCCGTAGAGAGCGCCGGGACCGAGTTTTAGCTTTCCACTGCTATCGTGGTCAATCTGCTGCATCAGCTCGTAACCGTGGCGTGGTTTTAGGCTCAGCGCGAATAATATGCTGAACGTTACTTGAGGGAGGAGACCAGATGCGTTTCTACTCATAATTCCATTATATCTAAAAAAGATATATCGTCAAACGATATAATCTCGCCTCTGTAAGATAGTTTGATGCCATGTCTCAGTCAAATTGTTAAAAAGTTCTGAAGTATAGAGCAGCCGCTTTTGCTGAGTGGAGGATAAGCAGTATACTGATTATTAATGAAGCGGTGGCAAGCAGAGGGGTCAGCACATAGTCCGCCAATGCCAGATAATTCTATGCTGGCTGCTCCTTTGCCCTATACACATCACAAGATTGATGTTGGACTCGTGGCGACCATACTGTTTTTCGCAGCGCTAGTGACTGCGGTACTATTCGGCTATCGCTTGGATAATCCACCTTCGTCGCCGACTATTGCTGCCCTGGCGGCAAGCAAGCGGCCGGCTGAGCAGCAGCCTCGGGCGGTTCTGGCTCCGGCACCCGATCCGCTAGCTTCGTTGCCGGACGATCTGAATGCGGCGATTAACGCGGGGACGGCTCTTTCGGCTTCAGTCACACTCATTAATCTGGACACCGGCAAAGAATATGATGCTGGTCACTATACCCAAACGTACGAAGCTGCCAGCACTAGTAAGCTGGTGGCTGTTTTTGACTACATACATCAGGTAGAGCTCGGCAAGGCGACGCTCACCCAGACACTAGAAGGTGAGCCGGCGCAAGATATTATTATGCGCATGATTGTAAATAGCGATAATGATGCCTGGGATAAGCTGAATGGTTATCTGAAGTTTGGTGGTGAGCAGAAGTATCTGGATAGCATTGGGGTTGCCGGCAAAATGACACCAAACAACATACAATTTTCTACCTCTGCAATGGCTAAAATGCTGCAGCTGCTCTACCAGGGAAAACTTATGAACGCCGATCATCAAGCCTTGATCTACGGCTATATGGCACATACGACAATGAACAGGCTCATACCCGCTGCCCTACCGGCTGATGCCATTGTGTATCACAAATACGGTGAGATTGACGGCGTACTGCACGATGCTGCAATTGTGCAATATCAGGGGCATAACTTTGTGTTGGTGATATACACCAATAACCCTGCAAGCTCTATGAGCCTCTATGGCTCCCAGGTAAGCCTCATCCATGCTATAACTGCCGCTGCCTTTACTGACATTACCAAGAGTTAACTTGCTATACTAGAAGTATGCAGGGGAGGCCGCTTGTTTTTGTAGATGTTGAGACGACTGGAGGGATGGCGTGGAGCAGCCGTATACTCGAAATTGGCGCGCTCCGAGTTGAAGGCGGTAAGGTGGTGGCTAGTATGAACCAAGTGCTTGATCCCGAGGAGTTGGTACCGGGCTGGATTACCGATCTAACCGGCATAGCGCCGCATGAAGTAAACGGCAAACCAATGTTCGCTGAAGTGTTACCACGGCTCCGTCAATTGTTTGACGGTGCGCTGTTTGTGGCACATAACGTTAGTTTTGACTATAGCTTTTTTCGTGAAGAATATCGCCGCGCCGGTCAGACGTTTGATATGGACCGGCTCTGCACGGTGCGCTTGAGCCGTGCGTTGTTTCCGGCCGAGCGGAGCCATAAACTCGACGAGGTTATCCGCCGCGCCGGTTACCGGGTGGCGAAGCGGCATCGTGCCTACGACGATGCCGAGGTGCTTCACAAGTTTTGGCATGATAATTTGGCGCGTTTAGGTGATGAGTCGTTTTACCCTGTTGCAGGTAAGCTTATACAGTTGGCTCCTCCGCAGTAATAAAAATAGTAAGAAAGCTTATAGCAAAACTTCAGATTGTTTCGTCATAGTATGGCTCGAAAGGAGAATTTTGCTATGACGTATCGTGATCTTATCCGCAGGATAAAAGATGCTGCGAGTGCCGACGATGCTTCGTCGAAAGACGCACTGGAACTAGTAGTCGAAAACGTAGCAGCTCATCTTACCGACCAAACTCGCCGTGAATTTGCCGCAGCCTTGCCCAACGAGCTGCAAAGTGCTGCCCAAATGGTGCCTACTGCTAGCCATATCGACGAAGATATTATTGACCAACTGATGGACCTGGAAGATGTTGATGAAACAGGTGCTAAGAGGCGCATAAAAGCCGCCTGGCAGGCGCTATGCGATGTATTCGACAGCCATGAGGTAGATGGCATAACCGCTGAACTGCCACGCCAAATGGTTGCAGCTTTGGAGTAAAATAAAAGTACAAGGTAAGGAGGGTGCATAGATATGTCTATGGCAGAACGCAACCGTCACCTAACACGCAAGGGGGAGAGCAAGGCGCATAGCGTAGCGCACAAATACGACACGCACAAAATGGCGAACGTGGTTAATCACAACCACTTTGAACGGCATCACGGCTTCGAGAGCGCCAAGCGCTCCGAGAAGAAAGCCCCTTAAGTGTCTTAATTTTGTTTGTAGTTATCTTGTGTTGTGACGAGGAGAAGTATGGTCACAATTGACTTTTTGATAAAAATAACAAGCGGTAGAACGACGGAAACAAACGAGAAGGTGCGCCCATAGGGCGCGGTCGAGCGGTGCCATGAAGGCACCGTCGCCGCGCCCCGAGACGTCACTGCAGTGTCGCCAGGTCCGTGGATGACCCATTGTCAGGCTACTGGGCCAGGATGGCCGATCAGCCGACGTTGCTGCTTTCGCTTTCGGCGCTGGCGGCCATCCTGTCGATCCCGGGCTGGAGTCGCAGGACGACGTCCTCCCACAGGTAGGAGTCGCACGACGCTGCCGGCATGGTGAACATGTGCGTTCCGAGTCGCAGGCTCTCCAGGTCGAACACGTCCGTGTTGTTGGCTGCCTGTTCCGCGATGGCGTAGACGTTGAGGCCGCGGGCGACGGACTGGGGGTCGGTCTTGTCTCCGAGGTCCATGATGTCGAGCCCGGAGATCAGCATCTGGGTGCACTTGTGGCACAGTACGACGTACGCGCGGGCGGTCATAGGGTTCCAGGTCTCGGTGTCGATCTGCCCGACGACGAGTATGCAAGACAGGGCGCCGGTCTTGACGGGGTGGGAGTATATGACCGCGTGGCCACACTCGACTTTGCTCATGGTGCTCTTACTGCCTCTCATGATGGTGGGGTGCTGGCTGCCGCTGGTTGCCTGAGGTCCCTCTAGGTTTGGGTCCTCAAGTATCTCTGTTGCTGCTTGAGACGTCAACAAGAAGCATATCAATGTTACTCGTTTAGGGAGTAGCACTCATATGCTTCTTGCTCGCGCCGTGCCGCATCTGTTTCTACACTGATATGTGGTCAGTTCTATCGCTTGTTAATGTACTATTGGCGGCTATAATTCTTTGCGAACATTGAGGCGCCAATGTACTAGAGGAAGCCGATGCTTCCAAGAAAATAATTATATAATTAATATTAGTTTATTACAATATATGGTATAGATGCGTGTCAAAGAGCAGACTAAAATACGAGTAGTTTTAGGTGTAGGATGTACCACTAATGATAGGGGATGTGACGACCCATGGGATACTGTGTTAAGCCATAGGACACATTAAGTTTTGATAACAACAAGCGGTAGAACGGTGGACATTCAAAAAACAATGTGCCCCGCGGGGCACGGCCGCGATGCTTGTGTAGCACCGTCCGGCCGCGCTCCGAGGTCACGCATAGTACTGCTCCCGAGGTCCGGGCCACCTGTTGAGGTGGTCAGACTCTGGGCTTCTGCATCAGACTGCCTGAGCTTCGAGGTGGGTGCTCCGGTCCGGGAACGCAGTTGCTAGGAGCTGCTCGTGCAGTGCTTCGAACTTAATCGCGAAGGCTTCGACGGTGAAGCCTCGCATGCACCTCACCACCCTGATGGTGTCTGGGTCGATGGGGTTGCCGTCGAAGGGCGTAGTGTCCTCGCTCAGGCTCTTGCGCAGGACGTCGGGGTCCTGTGGGCTGTCCAGGCCGACGGGGTGGCCGGTTGCGCAGTAGATCCCGATCCCGGTGCTGTTGAGTGCATCGGTGGCCAGCTTGTCGTCGGGGCCGAACCGGTCGAGCAGCTGCTCGCACGCGGCGTCGCAGATCACGACGAAGGCGGTCTCGGCCGGGTCCGTGCTGTACTCGAGGGCGGCCGGGAGGTCGCCACCGAAGCTCACCACAAAGAATGGCGATGACCCATGTAAGATGGGGTGGTCTTCGTTGGTGGTGGCGTGGAATGCGCACTGCATGGTGCTTTTCCTGCTTCCTTGGCGTAGTGGTGCATGGCTCAACTTGTTGCCTGGGTTCCTCTTGGTCGGAACGCAAGGTGTCTCATGATGTTGTTGAGCGAGACGTCAACAAGAAGAGTACAAGCGTGGTTATGTAGTGAACGTAATAACGCTTGTACTCTTCTTGTTGGTCTAGATGTATTGTTTCTGAATGTGTGTCAATTGGCATGTATCGCTTCACTGCGGATGGAACCGCAATGGGAGGATAGCATGCTCGCAAGAGTTCCACCGCTTGTTAATGTACGGTTGGAGAAAGGGCTAGCGGCTCTTCCTCAACAAGGGTACTGCCGACTAGTAGTCAGACTATGTTATTAAACCATGGATAGTATAAAACGACAATGAGCCTGGCGGTAGCTTGTGTGAACAAATCAGAGGTAAAAATAAGAACATCCAAGATAGCCTGAGGGTAAGTCAAAGCTGGATTATCAATCTTGGATGTGCGGCTGAATGTAAGGTCGCAATGTATTGGTAAACGCTAGGCGTACATACGGTGCTTAGACTACAGTAGGATGGAGATCGGCCGACTGACCTTAGAACGTACAGACGGGGTGCCAATAGCGATTGACAATATCCCTGATGATCAGAACTTGCAGCCTAGGCCTACACGTGAACGTGCGGTGCGAGTTCTTGAAAGACCTGTGCCGGGAGTCAAATTCCAGAAAGACGAAAACACAGGTTTGTGGCTTGCATCGTCAATGAGACGACGAGCAGCACTTGAGCTAGTTGACTCGGACGCTGCCCGATCCGGATTTCAGCAGTTTGCTTTCGTGGTTGCGCATGCGGCTTTGGGTAAACAACACAAAGCATCTAAGCCAAACCGCACCAAATAAAAACCACCAGGCAAGCTGGTGGTTTTTATTTGGTGGAGCTACAGGGACTCAAACCCTGGACCTCTTCCATGCCATGGAAGCGCTCTAATCAACTGAGCTACAGCCCCGTATATGGAGACAAAACCTGCGGTTTTTTCTCATCGCGCCAGACTTTGGCGAAGCCAAAGTCTCGGGCTGCTCTTTTTCCCCTAGGACCACACTGGATGCAGGCTTAAGGAATAACAGGGGAAGTATAGCGTATTTTGCGGATAATTTCTAGTGGTGATGGTGATTGTGGCCGATGCCAAAGCGCACCATTAAAAACCTATTGACTGGCACGGTAACGACAAAAGCTACTGCAAGCGAAAGCGCCATGCTCCACCAGAATAGCCAACTCGCAACTACGGCGTTCAGTGCGCCCGGTATGATCCACTCGAGCGTGTTGTCGATGATTTCCATAGAGGTAATTGATACGGTGTCGGTACGAAGCGCTGTCCCGCGTGAGCTGGCGACGCTCATGCCCATACGGCGGGCGCCACGATACGTTAGCCCATAGCCAAACAGGAATGCCAATGCAATCGCAAGCGTGGTTTGGGCCACATTGGGCCAGTTCAGGCTAGTGCCGATGGCGGAACCAAGTACTTCGCCGGTGCCGCAACCGACCAGGCAGTGCACGGTGTGCTGGATGGCTTGGCGGGTGATTGGACTTAAGGCTAGCATGCTCATAGTATAAGCTAACAGCGAAGCGACCAAAAGGCTTGTGGTTTGCCAGGGTGTCACTTATAGTTGGCGTATCGAAACATACACAAAACGGAGCATAATATCATGGAGCCGCAGGGCACACCAAATCCTTCTGAACAGCCTAATTTTAATCCTGAAGCACCTAAGCCTGCAGATAATGCCATTGGCATATCTGAAGCGGGGGCAGTGGAAAATCACGCTGCCGTTTCGTCAGTTACCCCTTTAGTCCAGGCGGTTGCCCAACCTGTCGTGGATGTCGCGCAACTTTCGGTGCAGCCAGCATTGCCACAGTCTCGTGCGGTATCAGGAGAAGACGTGGTGTCGCCAGACACAACTGCGCCAACGCCACCTGCTACGAGTGACGTACTAGCCTCTGTGTCACCAACTAGCCAGAGAAAGCGCTGGCTTTTGCCAACTATGCTGGTTGTAGTTGCATTGCTCCTGATGGGCGGTTATGTGTTTGCTTTCTACTTACCTAATCAACCGAGTGCGATTTATTCCGCAAGTCTGCAGCGAACAGGAAAAGCGCTCGACAGCCTCATTGCCTACTCTAAAACCCAGGCGCAGAAAAACTATAGGAGTTATGACCTGGACGGCAAGCTTACCGTAACGGCAAGCGGGACGAGTTTTGGTGCGGTGATCAGCGGCAGTATGGACGCTGCAGCCAATGCCACCGCGACTCTAAGTGCTGACGTTTTGGGTGAGCACGTGAGTACTGATGTTCGTAGCCTTCATGTTGCGAATAGCACTACTCCGGACGTGTACATACGGGTCAGTGGGATTAAGCCAGCACTTAATGCGCTTGGCATGAGTCAGCTGAGCGGTCTCGATGGACAATGGGTAGCGTTGGACCACGCCCTGCTTGATTCTTACGCTACAAATTACGACCGCGCCCTGCCTACGACCGCTACAAGCTTTCCGACCGCTGCACAAACCCGTGATGCGCTTAGTAAGGCCCAGGCGATTAATAAACAGTATCTGTTTACGGCTGATAGCTCACATGCGGTGCTACAAAACAAGAAATACGTTGGCAAAGAAACTAAGGACGGCCGGAGTGTTTATCATTATGCGGTCGGGTATAACAAAGCACATCTTAAGGCGTATGTTGATGCACTGAGCCGAGCATTGGATAGCAGTGCACTGAATAGCTGGGCCAAGAGTGCAAATGATGGCAAGAGTCTGAGCGAGGTCTTTGACGTTGCGTCGCTCAAGGATGCGATCACTAGTGCCAATCCAGGATATGCCTTTGATGTGTGGATCGATGCAAAGACCAAATTAGTCCAATCAGTAACATTTACCGACCCCAAAAGGCCGGCTGCGACCTTTACGCTGGGGCAAAATTATACTGGGGGTAGTAGCTATCCGTTCACATTGAGTTTCCAGGATAAGGCCGATGACGGCACAACAGAGTCCGGTAGCCTAAAGCTGATGATAGATTCGGTGAGTAACAAAGAGACTGGCACACTAGCTTTCAATGCATTGGGCGCTAAGGTTGACCTCAGCTTTAGTGTGACTCCGTCAACTAAAGACGTGCACGTTACTGCTCCTGTCGGTGCTCAATCAGCCAATGATATCCTTTCGGGTCTCATATTGAGCGGCTTGTAGCGCCGCTTCCGCATCGAAGTTAATTGCAGTTGCTGTCCAAAAATGAAACAATACTAAGCATATGAACTTTCGTGCAGTCCTTGCTCTGTACAATCCAACGCTTGCTGCAAGTGTGCTTGGCCAACTGAAAAAAGGTCACTACTCCGGGTGGCGCTTGCTGAGCTGGATTTGGCGGACACAAACGTTTCGTACGGATGTTGAGCTGTCGGAAGTGCAACGCTCGGTTGCGGTGTTCCTAGGTTTAGCTATGCTGGCTCAGCTTAGTGTCGGCATTGGCCTACTCGTAGAGTGGGCGCGCTACGGCACCGCCGGCGCATGGGAACTTGGGGCGGCGCTCATACTCTCGTATTCACTGGTGTGGGCGCACGTGGTCGTGGTGGTTGCATGGATATGGAGTATGCTGCGGGCAGCTGCCAACCCTAAAAACGCTGCACGGAGTATGGTATGTGCAGTGTTGGAATGGCAAGTGCACCAGCTGCGCCTCAGGCATCACTTTAAAGTAGTGGCGGTTGCGGGATCGGTGGGCAAGACGACCACTAAGCTGGCGGTTGCGGATTTGCTTGCAGCCAGTGGCCTGCGCGTGCGACACCAAGCTGGCAACTACAACGACCGTGTTACCGTACCGTTAGTGTTCTTTGGCCTGAAAGAGCCAAGCTTATACAACCCGCTTGCCTGGCTGAAAGCATTTGGAATTACACAGTCGGAGATTGCTATGCCATACCCATATGACGTCGTTGTGGTAGAGTTGGGCACAGATGGACCGGGGCAAATAGAGCAGTTTGCATACCTCAAACCCGATATAACGGTGGTAACGGCGATTTCGCCCGAGCATATGGAATATTTCGGCACGCTTGATGCCGTGGCTGCCGAAGAATTACGGGTATTTCATTTTAGCAAGCAAGTGTTAGTGAACACCGATGACATCGCGGGTGAATATCTGGCCGGGCTCGAATTTACCGACTACAGTCTATCGAGTGAGCAAGCACACTATGGTGCGACAGTAACTCACCAAAGCTTGGAAGGGCAATCTTTGGATATTCGCATGCCCAAGGGCAGCCTGTCTGCGCACATACATCACCTGGGCGAGCAAGGTGCTAAGGCAGCTCTGGCAGCTGCAGCCGTGGCAAATATGCTGGACGTGCAGCGGTCGGCAATCACGGATGGCTTGCAGCATATTAAACCTTTTGCCGGGCGCATGCAGCCGCTGCATGGCGTAAAAGGTAGCAAGCTTATTGACGATACGTACAACGCGAGCCCCATTGCCGCTAAGGCGGCTCTAGATGTGTTGTATGGCACGCGGGCTAAGCAGCGTATTGCCATCTTGGGTAGCATGAATGAGCTGGGCGAGTATAGCCAGCAGGCCCACGAAGAAGTTGGCGCATACTGCGATCCAAAGAAGCTGGCGGTGGTGGTCACAATCGGCCACGACGCTAAAAAATGGTTGGCTCCGGTTGCTCGTGAGCGTGGCTGCACAGCGCATTCATTCGCTAGCCCGTATGACGCTGGGTCGTATGTGTCGGGCAAGCTTGAAAAGGGCGGTGTGGTACTTGCCAAGGGCTCGCAGAACGGTGTTTTTGCTGAGGAAGCGCTTAAGGCATTGTTGGCGGATCCTGAAGACGCAAGCAAGCTGGTACGTCAGAGTGACTACTGGCTAAAGGTAAAGCAGCAGCAATTTCCCCGTTAGCCGTCGGCATGGTATAGTATGCCTATTATGAGCATGCAACTACACCTGAGTCTCAACCTCCTCGCCCGCTAGGGCAGATTTCTTTTTATCCAGTATAATTTTAAGCAAGATAACCACCCCACAAGGAGTTTTTACCCGTGCAACGATACAATCCAAAAGAGATTGAGCCCAAGTGGCAAGCCATTTGGGACGAAACTGGCGTCTACACCGTCGACCTGCAAAGCCCAAAGCCGCACTATATGGCCATGGGCATGTTCAACTACCCGAGTGGCGCGGGCATCCATATTGGCCACGCCATGAACTACACCATTCCCGACGTCAAGGCCCGCTTTAAGCGTCAACAAGGTTTCGAGAGTTACCATCCGGTGGGTTGGGATGCTTTTGGGTTGCCAGCCGAAAACTTTGCCATTAAATCCGGCGTTAGTCCGCAGCAAAGCATGGCCAAGATCATCCCTGACTATCACAAGCAGTACAAAGCCATGGGTTGGAGTAACGACTGGGAAAAAGAAATCGCTACGCACTTGCCCGAGTACTACAAATGGACCCAGTGGGTATTTAGTGAAATGTACCGAAACGGCCTGGCCTACCAGGACAGTCGCATGCAGTGGTGGTGCGAAAAAGACGCCACAGTGCTGGCTAACGAACAGGTGATTGACGGCAAGTGTTGGCGCCATGATGGCCCTGATGATCCGTTGGTTGAGAAAAAAGAGATCAAGCAGTGGTTCTTTAAGATCACTGATTATGCCGATGAGCTGCTGGAAGCAATTGATGGCTTGGACTGGACTGATACTGTTAAGCTGGCCCAGAAGAACTGGATCGGCAAGAGCAAGGGCGCTGAAATCACCTTTGCGGTTGAAGGCGGTGACGAAAAATTGACCGTGTTTACGACTCGCCCTGATACTCTATACGGCGCAACGTTTATGGTGATTGCCCCAGAACATCCTAGTGTCGACATGCTTACCATGGATGCTCATAAAGCAGCGGTCAATGCCTATAAACTCACTGCCGCCAAGAAGACTGAAGTAGAACGACAAGAGAGCAAAGACAAAACCGGCGAGTTCACCGGTTCGTATGCTATAAATCCAGTGAGCGGCGAAAAGATGCCAATCTGGGTGGCCGACTACGTGCTGGCTGGTTACGGGACTGGCGCTATTATGGCGGTGCCAGCTCACGATGAGCGTGATCATGCGTTTGCTACTCAGTTCAGTTTGCCAGTATGCCAAGTGGTGGCCGAAAGGGTTGTTGATACGAGTAGTCCCTTGCGTTCAGATAAGGAACTTGTGCCTCGTGAGGTTGTTTGTATGGCCGTCAAGCACCCTACTGAAGAGAAGTATTTGATTGCGCGTCCGGCTAGCGTAAACCATTGGTCGGTAGTAATGGGTGGAATCGAGGAAGGTGAGTCGGTTGAAGAAGCTGCTCGCCGTGAGTTACTCGAGGAGTCAGGCTATACTGATATCGCAGGTTTAAGCGTAGCAGAAACCGTAGTTGCGTATGAGTTCTTTGCTGAACACAAAGATGAGAATCGGATTGCTTATACGCATGCAGTGGCGATCCAGCTGGGCTCATTAGATAAGCAAGAAGTCTCCGCGGAGGAACAAGCTGCACAAGTGCTCAAGTGGGCTACACTTGATGAAATTCGTGAGCTAGGGGGTAGTGAAAAGATCTTAGAACCCATCCACCGCGCTGAAGGCAAGGTACGTGATATGGTGCATGAGGGTTTGCTAGTAAACTCAGGCGTGTACAGCGGTCAGTCTACTGAGCGAGCCCGTGAAATGATGGTGGCCGATTTAGCCACAAAAGGTGTAGCTTTAGAAAAAACGAATTATCGTATGCGTGACTGGAGTGTTAGCCGTCAGCGCTACTGGGGCGCGCCAATCCCGGTTATCCACTGTGACAAGTGTGGCAATGTACTGGTTCCCGACGAGCAATTGCCGGTAGCTTTGCCCGAGCTTGATGACTTTGCGCCAAGCGGTGATGGCCGCAGTGCACTAGCCCGCGCTACAGATTGGCTAAACGTTGAATGCCCCGAATGTGGTGGCCCAGCCGAGCGCGAAACTGATACGCTCGACACCTACATCTGCAGCAGCTGGTACATGTACCGTTTTATGGACCCGCACAACCAGCAGCAGATTTTTGACCCAGAGGTCATTAAGCAATGGGAGCCTGTTAATTTCTATAACGGTGCCGACCACGCTACGGCACATCTGCTGTATGCTCGTTTTATTGGCCACTTCTTTAAGAAATTGGGTCTGGTTAATGATCCAGAACCATTCAAGCAGTTCCTGTTTAACGGTAAGGTCACGGCTAGCGATGGTCAGATGTTTAGCAAGAGCAAAGGCAATGGTGTTGATCCGCTGGATATCATCGAACAAGGATATGGTGCCGATGCGCTGCGTACCTACTTGATGTTCGCAGCCCCATTGGAACTGTGGGCAAAATGGGACCCACAAGGGGTGCCAGGTACGTACCGCTTCCTAAACCGTATCTGGAATCTGGTAGGCGAATATGGCGACACAGAATCAAGCGCTACGAGCGACGAGCAGCAAAAAGCTATCCGCCGCTCCGTTCACGCTATGATCCGCAAAATGACTGAGGATATTGAAGCGAACCGCTACAATACGGCAATCGCCGCCAGCATGACCTGCGTTAACGAGCTGTACAAACTGAAGGCCGAATCATTTGCTAAGAGTGACGCTTGGCGCGAAGCACTCACGAGCATTGTGGCTTGTGTGGCCCCATTTGCACCGTATATTGCCGAGGAACTGTGGCATCAGCTGGGTCACTCCGCTTCCGTACACCGCGATACCTGGCCGAAATACGATGAACAGTATCTAGTGCAAGATATGGTAACGCTAGCAGTGCAGATCAACGGTAAATTGCGTGGTACGGTAGAAGTTCCGGCAGGGTCTGATGAAGTCGCGGCCGTAGAGCAAGCTAAAACCGACCCCAAAATTGCTGCAAACCTGGACGGCAAAGAGATAGTCAAAACCATCTACGTTGCCAATAAATTGCTGAATTTCGTCGTCAAGTAACCCTCGGGCGGTCAGGTCCTAATCCGTATGCGGGCTTTCTTAGAAGTGCGAATCTCATTTTTGGAGGGACCGGAACTCCTGAAAAATATGGTAGGCTCGTGAGACGGTTGAGGTTAACCGTTAAACAGGGTATAATACAGCCTAATTACAAACGAAAAAACTCTAAAAGGAGTTAGTACATCATGGGTAAACCAAAGAAACGAACCAGTCCTCGCGCTACCGGTGCACGCCGCAGCCACCTGATTCTAAAGCTGGCACGTGCCGTCAACAAGAAGTCTCCAGTCAAGGCTGTTACCACTCGTCGCGAGACCGGCAAAAAGCTTGCTGCCGCTACAACTACTAAAAAAGTTGCTAAAACTGCTAAGAAGAGTAAGTAGGGGCTAAAGGCACGCTTTAGTCATGGCAAGTAATCGCCATCTCGGTCGTATTGTCGCCCTGCAGACGCTCTACGAGCAGGATTTTCGCCGCGAAGCCGGCGACAAGTCATTTGATCTCGGTGTTGTTCTTAAGCGTAATATTTCACGCTACGAGTCAACAGTTGATGACGTTTTCTTCATTGAAGAACTTGTAAAGGGTGTTGCCAAACACGAGGCTGAGCTTGATGACGAGCTGCGCCCGCTGGCGCCTGAATGGCCTATCGAGCAGATTGCCCGCATGGACCGCGTGGTGCTTCGTATGGGTCTTTATGAGCTAAAGTACGCCAAAGATGTACCGCCTAAGGTGGTCATAAACGAAGCTGTCGAGCTCGCCAAGGCCTTTGGGGGTGACAACTCCAGTAAATTCGTCAACGGTGTGCTTGGCACGGCACTCAAGAAACAAAACGGCGAAATAGCCGATACAGAAAGTAAAGAGGCGGTGTAGATGAACGGCCAAAACGCCTTGCCCCGGCTCCATAACCAGCCAGCGGCATCGGGCGATTTTTCGGCGTGCCACTGCAGTTTTACGGGGTATAGTTTGCTGCCGCCGTGCGTCGGTACAACGTCAGTAGAAAGGGGGTACTAGTATGGGTGCTATGAAACGTCGTCCGCGGCCAGAAAATTCCGACAAGGCTACTCCGCCAAGAAACCCTATAAGCAACATTCGCAAGCCCATAGAGGGTATTCGTAAGTTTGTCACGCGTCGTCCGGCTATCGAGGAAGTAGTGCACGAAACTACTTCTGGCGGTGTGGTTTTTCGCCGCAATCAAAAAACCAACGATCTTGAAGTGCTGTTAATAAAAGACGCTAAAAGTCGCTGGACTATCCCCAAGGGGCACGTAGAGGAGGGCGAAGAGCCTAAAGACACCGCCGAGCGTGAGATTCGCGAAGAAACGGGTCTGCAGGAAATGCAGGTGCGCGACTGGCTGGGCAAGGTTAATTTCCGTTACCGCCGCAACCACACGCTAGTGCTCATGACCATGCACATCTATTTGGTACAGGGTCTAGGTAATACCGATCGCTTGCATCCCGAAGATTGGCTGAGTGACATTCAGTGGTTGCCAGCCCCTAAAGCAGTGGATAGTATTGCCTACGAAGACATTGGGAAGCTGATGCTGCTTGGGATGAAAAAAATCCGGGACCAAAGGCTGTAACATGCTTTTGGGGCGCATTACGTTGTCAGAAGCTCCGGGCCGCACTCGTGGTATGTCTCATACCACTCCTTTGCAGTCCTCGCTTCTTCCTAGTACTGCATCCCCAAAAACATGTTACTGGACACTTAATTATTTATGAAAGGAATGACACGTTAGTATTTGGTAGATGGCACTTAGGTTCTTCTAACTTCCGGCTACCAACTCCTAAAATACACTCATCATGGACACGACCGCATATCAGCAACTAGCAAAAGATAAATTAGGGGGTGAGTTTGCCAACTTGGATCTGCTTATTACCGCGCTGACACACCGCAGCTATTTGAATGAGCACCGCAGTACTGTTAAGGAACATAATGAACGCCTCGAGTTCCTAGGTGATGCCGTGCTTGAGCTGGTGGTAACCGAGTTTTTGTATGGTAATTATAGTGAGCCGGAAGGCATCTTAACTAACTGGCGCAGTTCGCTTGTACGTACCGAATCTATCGGTGCTGCCGCTGCCCGGCTTGGCTTTGAATCTCTGCTACGGCTGAGTCGTGGCGAAAAACGTGGTACCGAGCGTGCCCGGGCACAGATACTGGCTAACAGCTTTGAGGCGGTTACGGGCGCGTTATATTTGGACAAAGGTTATGAGGCCGCAAAAGTCTTTATAACTGAAAACATCTTGAGCACCTTTGACGAAATCCTGAAGACCGGTTCATGGATGGACCCTAAGAGCCATTTGCAGGAGGTGGTCCAGGCTCAGGGTGGCTCCACACCGCAGTACAGGGTAATAACCGAAGAAGGGCCTGATCATGACAAGATTTTTACCGTGGGGGCTTTTGTAGACGGTGAGCTGAAGGGGCAAGGGAGTGGCCCGAGTAAACAGGCCGCTCAGGTCGCCGCCGCGACTACTGCCCTGCAAAAATACGTGCGGTAAAACCAATGATTGACAATAGATGGCGTTATCTGTAAAATAGGCAAGAGTTTAGAAGTAATTAAATCCTCCGTGAGCGGTGGGAGTAAGAAAAGAGAGTTCTAGAGAAATATGTTAGCCATTCGTCTGCAACGCACCGGTCGTAAGGGTCACGCAATGTTTCGCGTGGTAGTACAAGATAGTCGTCGCACTCCTACGAGCGGTAAGATTGTCGCACAGCTTGGTACTTACGATCCACACAGTAAGGCGGTATCACTTGATAGCGAAAAGGCTAGCTTTTATCTAAGCAACGGTGCACAGCCAAGCCCTCGCACCATTCGCCTTTTGCAGAGCGAAGGTGTAAAATTGCCAAGCTGGGTGGCTACATCCGACAAAAAGTCGGGCATAATTCGCAACCCAGAAAAGCTTCGCCGGAACCAGCCAAAAGAGGAGGCTGTCAGCGAGCCTGAGGCGGTGAGAGAAGAACCAGCAGCTGCCCCTGCCGAATAATTGCAGCAGAAGCCTGAGCGCGCTTCATATTTATAAAATGTAATATTTCAGGCTATACTGCGCTACACTCTTTGCTATAATGCGCAGTGAGCAACCTGAAGTAAGGAGGCACCTACTGATATGGCGACCAGTATCGATCAGCAATTTGTCGAATTCGTAGTAAAGTCACTCGTAAACAACCCGGACGCGGTTAAAATCGACCGTCGCATTGACGAAAAGGGTGTACTACTGGAATTGACCGTAGACGCCGAAGACCTGGGACGTGTAATTGGTAAGCGTGGTGCAACTGCACAGAGCCTGCGTACGTTGCTGCGTGCGCTTGGCACTAAAAATGAAGCACGCTACAACCTGAAAATCGTTGACGTGGACCGCCCGGAAGGCGAACGTGGCACAAGTGGTTACGGGTCAAGCTCTACGAGTAGCGACGATGATGACAGCACCCAAGACACTACAAACAGCGAGAGCGATGCGGTGGCGCGTACACGCAAAGAACTTGCAGATCTCGACGATCTCGACATTTAGATTTTCATATCTTCTGTTACCTCTGTTATTCTTGCGACTCGAAGCGGCCTTTCTTACCTTTTGATGCAAACCTTGGCCGCTCTCCCGCATTGATCAAAGTCTGTTTCACTTAGTGCAATTTCCTACTTGCCAAGGTTAGTATCTCGACGTATAGTTAAACGTAAGCTTCGTAACAAGAAGCGGCACGTAAAAATACAAAAAAGTCTGTACAAAAAAGCTCATTGCGAGCCAACTTCGGTTGGGAGCTTTATGTGGCAAAATACCCCGGTTTTTCCGGGGTATTTTGTTTAGTGGGCTCTGGGTGCCTGTAGGCACGATGCAAGGGGTAAGTTATAATAAAACAATGCAAACGAATCAAAGTCTAGTAGAGTTCGCGACTGCTCTGGCCCGGGAAGCGGGCGCTATTATCAGTGATTACTTTTATCATGCCAACCGGTCGGATGTACGGCAGAAAAGCAACAATACGCCTGTAACTGATGCTGATATCCAGATCAACCAGCTGGTAATTGATAGATTGCACGAAGCCTACCCAGAGCACGGCGTATTGGGTGAAGAGCAGTCTTACGAAGCAGATCGTCGGGAACTGTGGGTTTGTGACCCGATTGATGGTACGAGCGCACTAGCTCATGGGGTACCCACGGCTCTCTTTTCGCTAGCGTACGTAGTAGACGGGGAGCCGCAAGTAGCGGTAATTTTTGACCCATTCCAGGATGTGATGCTAACCGCTGTCCGCGGGGGCGGTGCGTTCTGCAACGGTAAGCAGGTTCACGTAACGGATCGCACCTCTTTAGAGGGCACAACGGTAGGGGCGACAGCGAGCTATGTCCAAGCGATTGAACGCAAGGAAGCTTTTGATTGGCTGACGGAACGCAAGGTGTCGCTACTACTGGTTCCGGGCAACGTCTTTAGAACATCCCTTGTGACGCGCGGCTATATCGATGCGCATATTTTCCCTGGTCGGGGCGCGCATGATGTAGCTGCAGCTGCGCTGATCGTAACTGAAGCGGGTGGCAAGGTGACAGATCTCGACGGTAATTCGCAGCGCTATGACCGTGCAATCCGGGGCGCTATCATCTCTAACGGCCATATTCATGACGATCTAGTAAAAGCGGTAGCTATGTTGGGTAGCGAACAGTTCTTAGGTTTTTAGATCCCATGAAAATCCAAATTATTACCTTGTTCCCAGAGATGTTCGAAGGTGTACTTGGCAATAGTATGCTCTGGAAAGCGAGCGATCGGGGGATTGCTGAGTACTCGTATGTGAATTTGCGCGATTTTGGACTAGGCCCCCGCAAGCAAGTCGATGATACGCCGTACGGTGGTGGCGACGGTATGCTGCTCAAGCCTGAGCCACTGGTTGCTGCTATTGAATATGCCAAACAACAAGATCCTACGGCACTGGTGCTACTGCCAACACCACGCGGTAAAGTATACAAGCAGTCCGACGCAAAGGAGTTAGCCGCGAGCGATCAGGGGTTGATCATCGTTTGCCCCCGCTACGAGGGCTATGATGAGCGCGTCGTGGCTTATATCGACCGGCTCTACTGCATTGGCAGCTACATTCTAACCGGTGGTGAACTGCCAGCGATGATCCTCATCGATAGCGTGGTACGCCTGCTTCCGGGGGTACTCGGTGGCGAAATGAGCACCGAGATCGAATCGTTCCAGCAAGATGACGAAAACATCGAATTTCCCCAGTATACCCGCCCCGAACAGTTCCGCGGCGTGAAGGTCCCTAAAGTACTATTAAACGGCCATCATGCCGAAATCGCCAAGTGGCGCGCCGCTAACGCCCATAAGCCAACAGACTAATGTCCTAGGCGAAAGGTTTCTAAAGCTGAGCCTAGCTGGAGGAATTACTGCCATAATCCTCTTCGGTGTGTTTTTTTGTTGCCCTATGTTTGGTAATGATTCGGTCCGCTCTCCGTTTCCGTAGGGGAAGGACTTTGCCTAGCGGGCCTTGCTTTACTCGATCCAGTTCGGTAAGAAGTGCGGCTATATCTTCGCTCGACATCCCGTCACTGAGCGTAGCCTCTCCCTCTTGAGGAGGATGAGAGTTATCAAGTATATGCTTATTTATGTAGACATCTGTTGGGGGCTGCTCAGGATGGAATCGTAGTTCTCTAACGGTTATGCGAGCTGAACCGTTGTCGTGTGTAAAACGTACTCCTGGGATGTCGGTGTTACGGATAAAGGTGCGTTGACTTGGCCACTTCCGCGAAATATTGTGGTAAACGGGGGTATGAAGTGCGCCAAGTAATATGGCAATACTTTTAGTCTGACCTGATAATTCTCCGGCTAGTCTATCTAGCTGACTCTCGATCACTCCTTCTCTTGTGGCATTCTCCTTTGCTATTAGCTTGGCATATTGCAAAAGATGAGGCTTTATCTTCGAGCTGTGGAGTTGCCTAAACTCTTTTGAGTACAGACTCCATTCGCTATTATTAATTTCCTTCAGTGACCCCTTAGGCTGAGAGTTTGTGTCAATGTCTACGGTTACTATTTGCTTGTCGGTGCCACTTAATTCGTCAAATAATGCTATATAAGTACCCCATTGATCACCCAGTTTTTGTAGTACTTGCATGGCTTGTTGACGAGCGTCAGGGGTGGCTGTTGATGAGATGTAATCAGTGGCAGCCTGTTCAAATGCCTGTCGTTTTTTTTCGTCATCGGTAACATATTCCAGGGCGACTACTTGCGAGTCGCCAATAAGAGCTGCGGCTTCTTTGGCGTTGCTGGGGATATGCTCCCAGAAGATGAAGTTTAGTTGAGGAGGGTTTAACTGCTCGCCATTTTGAATGGGCTGTCCGCTCTCTGGTTCGTCTTCTGCCGGGAGCTTTTCGTAAATGCCATACGGGGACTCTAGGGCTAAACCCGTATAAGCAACTACAGCGTCCTCGGTTGGCGTGGACTCACTAAGGCTTCGCATCCCGTTTGCTTCATTATTTGCTGAGATGTTTGGAGGTATTTGCTCTGGCGTCACCGTTGCGTGTTCAAACCTATCTTATTAATACTTCTTAAGCGTACTATCCTGCAGGTGCATCTCCAAATACTCAATTGTGAAGCTTGCTGCTCTCGCATTATTGAGTGAGGATTATTTGATGCCGAAAGTAACATCCTCCATACCGGTAATTGCAAACGTAGAGATTCATTGTAACAGGTTAGCTTACGATGTACACTGGGTAGGAATAAGGAGGGGAGTCTGTATGAAAATACCATTTGTAAAAGCCGTCTATGCGCACTGTGATTTACCTTGCGGGGTGTACGATCCAGCGCAAGCGCGGATTGAGGCTCAAAGCGTAAAGGCTATCATGGACAAAATGGCCAACTTTGAAGGTGATGATCGCACGCGGGCGCTATTTATTAAGGAAGAGCGTGCAGAACTTGTAAAACACCACCTGTGGGTGCTCTGGACTGATTACTTTAAGCCAGAACATCTCGAGAAATATCCAGATTTGCACGATAAATTTTGGAAAGCCACCAAGCAGGCGGGTGAATGCAAGCACCATAGCGAGTCGGCCGAAGGTCAAAAACTGTTGGATATGATTGATGAGATCGCGGAAATCTTCTGGGCTACGAAGAAAGCCTAAAAAGCAGTTTCTGATTCGACAAGTAGAGGGTGATAGCATGCTGCCCTCACTTAAGGCCGGTCAGCTCGTAATCGGCCGGTATACGCGTGAGCTCAAGCCGGGCGATGTGGTGATCGTCAGTCATAACGGGCTCGAAAAAATAAAACGCATCGAGAAACAGCAGGGTGATCTGATTTACCTATTGGGCGATAATGCCAGCGCGAGTACCGACAGCCGTAGTTTTGGCTGGGTGCAAGCCAAGACGATTATCGCAAAAGTTGTTTGGCCCAAATTATAAAAGAGCGCAGTATAGGCGCTCTTTTTTCGACAAGTAATCTGCTGCAGGGCCCTATTCTGTGAAGCCTTACGCTTCAATGTGGCGGAAGCGGTAAGCCCCAAACATAACCAGAACCACAACGGATACGCAGAGTACAAGTAGGTCTTTGAGAAGCCCAAAATGTGACTGGCCAATGAGCACGCTACGCATGGCATCAACTGCATAACTCATGGGGTTACATTCTGACACAATCCGGAGCCATGTTGGCACATGTTGCAGGGGGTACAGTGCTCCGCTTAAGAAGTACAGTGGGAACACCAGGAACTGGTTGATCGCCTGGAAGCCCTGCATGTCCTGCACGAATGAGCCGATGCCCGAGCTGAAGCTGGCGATAGCAATGGCGAGCAGACCCAAGATGACTACTGCAAGTGGCACAAGCGCCCAGTTATGCGGACGAAACCCCAGGAACAACGAAATGAATAGTACTAGTAGGCCCTGGAGTGTGGCATTAGTTGCGCCCCCAAGTGCTCCCCCGAACATGATTTTAAAACGTGATACGGGTGCGACCAGCGTTTCTTTTAAGAAGCCAAATTGCTTATCAAACATGATCATGGCGCCAAAAAACATAGCAGCAAACAGGACAGTCTGTGCCATGATGCCGGGCACCAAGAATTCAATGTAGTTGCCCTGGCCGGCTTTAGAGTAGATGGAGCCAACGCCAAAACCCAGTGCTATCAAAAACAACAGTGGTTGCCCAATGGCACCAATGATACGTGATTTTGCGCGGAAAAAGCGTTTAGTTTGCCGCAGCCACAAAATGTACAGAACTCTCATCGCATACTCCTTGACCGGTGGATTGCCCGCCAGGTATCGCGTGAGTCGGCTTGTTCGTCTCGCACCGTTTTACCGGTCAGTGCTAAGTAGGCTTGCTCCAATGTTTTAGTGTTTGTTTGCTTCGTCAGTTGGGCAGTGGTGCCAAGTGCAATTAGTTTGCCGTGGTCGATAATAGCGATACGCTTCGCTACCGCTTCGGCTTCTTCTAGGTAGTGCGTGGTAAAGAACACGGTCATGCCTTCCTCTTGGTTCAGTTTACGCACATAGTCCCAGAGGAGGTTGCGAGTTTGAGTGTCGAGCCCGAGTGTGGGCTCGTCAAGGAACAACACATGAGGGTGATGGAGTAGGCCGCGGGCGATTTCCAGCCGGCGCTTCATGCCGCCCGAGAAGTTTTTAACCAGCGTGTCTTTGCGGTCCCAGAGTTCCACAAGTGTTAGCAGACCTTGAATACGTGCTTTGGCATCGGCAGTTTTTATGCCGTATAAAGCGGCATGTAGCTCCATGTTCTCGTAGGCGCTCATCTCGGTATCAACACTAGGATCTTGGAAGACAATGCCAAAGCTTTTACGGACGCTATCCTTGGCCTTAGCTACATCGTGTCCTGCTAAAGTTAGCTTGCCACTGGTTGGTTTAAGGAGGGTGGTCAGCATTTTAATGGTGGTACTTTTGCCGGCGCCATTAGGCCCAAGCAGGGCAAAGAGCTCACCCTGTTGCACATCAAAGCTAACATCGTCTACCGCAGTAAAGTCACCAAACTTTTTAGTGAGGTTGGCTACGCTAATGGCGGTCTTGTCCCTAGACACCGTGCGACACTTCCAGACCCTCGCCTTCAGCTTCGGCTTTTGCGGAGCTACGCAAAGGTGACTCTTTAAGGAATAGGGCGACTACAAACGCCGTCAAGGCGAACGGGATACCTACTAGAAATACATCATGGAATGAACTGGCGAAAGCAGTCAGTATTTTTTCGACAGTACTTGGTGGCAATTGATGCAAGGTTGCTGCGCTGCTGCTTAAGCCTTTGGCGGCATGTGCGCCAGCAGTGCCAGGCAGTGTTTGGCTTAGGTGGTGCACTAGCCGGTTAGCGAGGATTGCGCCAAATATGGCCGCACCTAGCGAACTGCCGATACTACGGAAAAAGGTGACTGACGAGGTAGCGGTTCCAAGGTTTTTGCGCTCCACGGCGTTCTGTACGGCCAGCGTAAGCACGGGCATAACCATACCGATACCCAATCCTAACACTGCCATCCATACACCCAGCAGCGCTCGGTTAGTGGCGACGGTGATGTGGCTGAATAGCCAAAAGGCGAAGGTAACCATTGCGGTGCCTATGATAGGGAAGCGGCGGTAACGGCCAAACTTGGAGATGAGGCGGCCGGAAGTGACCGATGCCGTCATAAGTCCGGCGACCATAGGCAACAGCATCAGGCCGGATTTGGTAGCAGAATCACCACGGATAATTTGCTGGTATTCAGGTAGGAATATCAGAGCACCAAACATCACGATGCCGATGAGAAAACTGAGCAGGCTCGCTACACTAAACACCTCGTTGCGGAAGAGGTCAAGCGGGATAATGGGCTCACGGGCACGCTTCTCGCGCCAAATAAACAGGATGCCGCTCATGAGAGCCGCAGTGAACAGACCGCGGATCTGGACAGAATCCCAAGCATAATCAGCGCCGCCCCAAACCGTGGCCAGCAACAAACTGACGACACCTGCGGCGAGCAGCAAGGCACCGGCATAGTCGACTTTGTGGGGTGATTTGTGAACGGGGAGGTGCAGACGTGCACCAATAGCTGAAAGTGCCAGAATGCCAATAGGCAGGTTGATGTAAAATACCCAGCGCCAGCTCAGGTGGTCGGTGAAGAGACCGCCTAGTAGTGGCCCGATGACACTCGATATTGCAAATACGGCACCAAAGTAACCTTGGTAGCGACCACGTTGCCGAGGCGAAACAATATCGCCAATGATGGCGAAGACAAGCGTCATGAGTCCGCCGGCACCGATACCTTGCAAACCGCGGAACACAATCAGCTGGTTCATGCTTTGCGCGGCACCACAGAGTGCCGAGCCGATTAAGAATATGATGATGGCTATCTGGAAGATCTTTTTGCGACCAAACATATCACTGATTTTGCCGTACAAGGGTGTGGCGACGGCGCTGGTCAGCAGGTAGGCGGTAGCGACCCACGAATATTTACTGAGGCCATGCAAATCGCTTGCAATTTTGGGAAGAGCGGTCGACACAATGGTCTGGTCAAGCGCGGCCAGTAACATCGCCAGCATCAACGCACTGATAATTACCATAATTTCACTATGGCTGCGCTCTTCGAACTGCGTTGGTGCGGGCTCAGCGATGGCGGCGATTGGTGCCGCGCCGGCGGCCATCGTCTTTACGGCTGTTTTGCGGCGTAGTTTTTGTAGTATCATTTGGTTTCCTTTCCTTGTTTTGTGGCCGGGTCTAGCTGCAGTTGCTGGAGCAGTTTTTCATGTATGCGTAGCCACAGAGCAAGCTCCTCGTCAGTCAAGTCAGTCATAATACTCTCCATGATCGCCTGGCGGTGGTTCTCGATGCGGTGGAGTAGTTCAAGCCCATCGGGGGACACCTGGAGACACTGAATACGCCGGTCTTTAGGGTCGGTTTGCCGACTAATAAGATTATGTTGCTCAAGCCCTTCTGCCAGTTGTGAGATAGCTCCAGGTGTTAGGTGAAGCTGCTGAGCAAGCTGTTTGAAGCTTATAGGTTGCGCATGACGGATGGTAAAAAGTAGCTCCAGTTGGGCGTGCGGTATCGGGCATTCCTGATGCATGAGCTGCCAGCGGCTTGCGATAGCGCGCTTCACGGTGTTCATATTTTCGAACAAACGCTGCATGAGCTCCGTTCGGCGGGGGGATGGTTGCTGTGTCATAAATAGTTTAGTTACTAAACAGTATAGGTGCCTTGCGGATGTCTGTCAAGAAACCCCGCTCTGTAACAGTGAAATATCTTATAGATGCTTCGCTTCGGGTCGGCGTAGTATAGACATGTGTAATGAAGGGAGGGAACGCATATGGCACAAACAAGCGGTAAGGGGTGGCATGGAGATCCTGCAGGTCACGCGCGCGCTGGTCGCAAGGGCGGTATGGTAAGCTCCGGTAATTTCCGAAATAACCCGAGACGTGCTGCCGAAGCAGGCAGGCTTGGTGGGCGTATGAGTCCAGGCAACTTTAAGAACAATCCTGAGCGCGCCCGAGCAGCGGGTCGCAAAGGGGGGAGTCGGTAAGGTAAGGGGACGTTACGTATGATCTGGAATATCATACTATGGATATTATTTGGCGCGCTGGCAGGTTGGATTGCCTCCATGATAATGGGCACCAACCGCCAGCAAGGCGCGGTGGGTAATATAGTGGTTGGCGTACTCGGTGCCATTATTGGTGGCTGGGTCGTTAATTTGTTTGGTGGGAGTGTGCATGGCTTTAATTTAGGTAGCTTGTTAGTAGCGATTTTGGGTGCGATTATTCTGCTGTTTATCGTCAGCCTCTTTACAGGCGGGCGGGGTGCGCACCATAATGTCTAGTACTAGCAATGTAACTGGAGCCGAATATGCCACCAGACAACCAGCACTACACGTACAATACGGTTAGTAATGAAGATAAGGAGTTGCTCCTTCGGTATGGCTATCGCCCAGGAGAATTGCCCCCAGAAGAGGAGCGCGAGCTAGTGCAGGATCTGCGAGCTCAAGTCGGCGATGACGAGGATGGCGACCGTCTGAGCGGCGATGTTTCGGCAGACGAGCGCGATGGTACAGAATGACCCGGTTTTCACCGGGTCATTCCGTACCTAGGGCGTGTTGGCAACGGCACTAAATCATGCCTTGCTCTTTATTTTCTTTGTGCTGAGCGGCGGTTTTAGCGCGTTCAGCCCCGGCTTTCTTCGCAGCCTCAGCGGCAACTCGTTCTTGCTCGCGCTTTTGCTGTGCTTTCTTGCCAAGGTCATCGATGTCCTCGAATAGTCCCATGCCAGACTCCTTTCATAAGTTATCTTACATTGCTAAATGGTTGTCGGCGCCGAGTCGCTCAAGCATGACAGAAAGCTCGCGTGTTTCCAGTTTGCTGCAGTCGATTTTCCGCTGCAGCGCTATCACATAACCCTGCAGGATCCGTTTCAACCGTTTGGCGTCGGATCTCCAGAATCTGCCAATAGTGTAGGTTTGAGAATCGTTCATAACACGGCTCACAAGGGTCACGGTCCCAAAAACGGGTCCGACGGTACAGGTGGCATTAAGTACATCTTCTATACGCATACTCATGACATCTGCCATACGATAAAAGTTGCGTTTGGTTATGGTCACTTTTGCACGGTCTACGGTCATCGTGTCGGGAAAGATAGTAAGTACGGTCTTGGCGTAGGCTAGTATCTGATTTGATCCTCTAATCGCTTGATGCAGCTCTTGGCGGGATTCCTGTGCGGTCATTGTTCGTGGCTCCTCGTTCTGTACGGGCGGTGAGACCTGCGGCAGCTCCGTAGGTTCTTTTTTGGCCATAACAAATACTCCCTTCACCTAACCCATAGTCTAGGCTAATTGTTGAGCTGCCGATGTAAGCAATCTTACCTATTGTAAAGCAGCACTACTGTGAGCGCGTTTTTTGCTGTGGCTGGGGCATTGGTTCCTGTAAACTCTGCGCAGACACGATGTGGCGATAGCCTATGGCGTGAGACAGTGAACGCATGGCCGCAGCATGGACATCTTCACCGTGAAGTGTCGCAACGCAATCACCCACCACGCTCACCGGTATGCCAAGGTCAAAAATCTCCGTAGCGGTAACGAGGACGCTGATGTCGGTGAATACGCCGGCGATGTACACGTGGTCGTACCGCTTCAAGAGTGGTAGGACTTCTGGCGTGAGACACGAGTAGGTTTCACGCCAATACACCGGCAACTCGAGCTGGGCAATTTCCGGAATTTGGTCGGTATCTGGCGACCCTACAAAACCGCTCCAATGTAACTGGGTATGAAATAAGCTGTCGGGATTGTTTCTGAAGCAGCAGTGTATGACGTCGCCATCGAACTGTTTGCATAAGGCGACTGTGTCGAGCATGACTTGTTCAGTGGCAGTTTTGTGGCGCCAGCCAGTTTGTAGGTCGATAACCAGTAGAAGTGCAGACATACTTGATAGTGTAGCCTAAGCCGATTGGTTGACATAGAACCAGTGAGTCATGCTACAACTCTTCTGATGGGTATGAGGAGAGCATGATAGCTTACTGCGTGCCGGCGTCGCTTTGCGGTAACCTGGAGGTGCTAGGTAATGCAAGGAGTGTGCATATGGGGCTAGGACAATCACGTCGCATTGCTCGTCGGACAGCTCGGCGAACTATCCGTCGCAAATCGTAGGTTTGCTAGATTAATCCCCCTTTGGGAGGTCGGACCTCCCAAAGGGGGATTAATAGAACTTTGGTACACCCGTGGCCCGGGTACTTTTACGTGTTTGTGTGGTTGCGCGCCGGCTGGTTGAGGCGTATTGGTATTCTCATCTCGGGCGGCGTACACTTATAAGTGCTAAACGACGGAGGCCTAAGATGGGTAGATTGGTAGTTTCTGAGTTTATAACGCTGGACGGTGTATTCGAAGATCCAGGTGGCGCCGAGGGTAAGCCTTATGGTGGCTGGCAGACGCCGCTCATGGGTGAAGACGAAAGTGCGTTTAAGCTCAGCGAGCTCAAGCAGGCCGATGCACTCTTGCTTGGCCGGGTGACGTATGAGGGCTTTGCGGCAGCGTGGCCAACTATGCAAGACACGGGCGAGTTTGGCGAGCTGATGAATAACCTGCCGAAATATGTGGCCACTCTGACGGCGGCAGACTTTACCTGGCAGAACTCGCAGGCGCTAGCGCCCAACACTCATGCAGCAGTTACCCAGCTAAAGCAGCAATATGCAGGGGATATTTTGGTGATGGGCAGTGGTCAGCTGGTTAGCTCACTGTTAGAAAACGACCTGGTGGACGAACTGCGGTTGATGATCTATCCAATTTTGCTTGGCCAAGGACGCCATCTGTTCGATAGCATGCCGCGCAAGAAACTGCGCTATGTATCGACGCAAGCATTTGCTGGTGGAGCGATACTGGTCTCATACAGTCAGCAAGCTTCTTAAGGGCATACAAAAAAGCCGCGACGGTACAAAAAGGAGAAAATGGAGCATGGAACTCGAACACGTTCATGTAATTTTGTCCAGTGTGCGGCTTATTCGTTGTAGTCTTTTGACCCTTTGGTTTGCTCTTTAGATGTCTCATGACATCCGAGCCTTCTGGTCTAGCCAAAGAGTCTATTTCTGATGGGCGAGTGGTCCTGCTACCCCTGCTGCGCGCTCAGCGACGCATTGATTGCTGCCGTGTTTGCATCCAGGGCGTCGGTGTGGCTTTTCATGACCTCGGCGTGGTTGTTGATGGCATCCACCAGCGGTCCGACTTTATCGGCGGCGTTCTGCAGTGCGTCCGATAGCCTGCTGGACCCACTCCAACCGAACGCCGCAGTGAACGCTGTGAGTGCATCCGCATGCCGGTTGAGAGCGTTTTCATCCATCGTGACTGTACCTCCTGAGGGTAATGCGACTAACGAACTAGGCTATCTTCTTATAAGAATAAAATAAATAGTACGGCAAATATTATTGCGCGGGTGTGCTATGACATCCTGTTTTCAGGGCACGAAAAAAGCCGCGTGGGTAGTGAGTGGTATGCAAGGTGGAGCGCCCCGTGGGACGCTAGCGACAGTATGCATGCCTTGTTACTCCTAAGCGGCTTGCCCCAGAGGTCTGATGACTTCTCAGAGTCTTTCACTCTGGGGACTTCGTTCGTGGTAGTGTTAGTTCTGCTTTAGTTGCTCCTCAGACCGTATGGCCAGCATCAGGATGATGACGGCCACGACCAAGGCGCCAGCGAGACCACCAGAGATGCGCAGCGACATCATGCTGACAAAGCCTGCCGTGATGCCCCACTTGTTGTCGTAGTAAAACCATGCGCCGGCGAAGGCCAGCGAGAGGACGACGAGCAGGAACACCAGGTACCTCATGCTCTGCGAGCTGGGCAGGTAGGAACGCGTGGACTTCATTGGTTCTCCAAAAGGACGAGAGGTTGATATCTCTGGAATGAACTACGACGAACGGCATTATAATAGCATAAAACAACTATTTAGTCAATTTTAGTGTTCCGAATGGGGTTATTTATGAATCATTTTGCACTGCGACGGATATGTACTTACTATGCTTGGGTTCAATGGCGAGGCTTTCTTATCAGTAATTGAGCGTGTAAAACAGGGCAATTGCTAGAACGAAAAATAGTGTGGTAGACTAATATTAGTCAAATAGCATAAACACTTTAGGAATACATACCGTATGTCTCGCTTACCAACACCGGGTTCCGATGACAACACTTGGGGAGATATCCTCAACGATTTCTTGACAGTATCACTTAACAGCGACGGCACGCTTAAAAGCAGCGCAGTTTCGGCATCTGGCGTGGAATTAGTATCCCACAAGGGCCAGGCAAGTGGCTACGCCGGGCTTGATGGCTCATCCAAAGTTGCTATCGGCAACCTGCCGACGGGCACCACAAGCACTACGGTAGCTATAGGCAATGACAGCCGGTTCGCCGGTGCTGCCGCCGGAACGGCCGGTGCGTCACTCTCGGCAACTGACGCAACAACAACCAATAGTCGAGCACCAAGTGGTGCCGCAAGCGGCGACCTGAGTGGCACCTATCCCGGTCCTACGGTTGCCAAGGTGAACGGGGTGACTGTCAGTGGAACGGCAGCGTCTGGTAAAGTACTGACCGCGTCCAGTGCCTCTAGCGCCTCGTGGCAGACTCCATCGGGTGGAGCTACCTTTTCACGGCAGGTCACTATTCTTGTTAATGGCACGCCTTCTGTACAAGTGGCAACTGTTGGCACTTGGACGCCAACATTCTTCAAAAATGCCGACACGGGTAACTTTGTGGGCTGGGTGAACGTTTCTGATACTGCTCAGAACGATTCCATTACATTTGATTTTGCCTGTAACGCCGGTACACACCAACTCGACCTCTATCACTTACCCTTCAGTAACCGCGGTATTTATACCATTAAGATAGATGGAACTACGGTTGGGACCGTGGATGGCTATGCATCTAGCTTGAATCCTACATTCGGTACCATTAGCGGTATTGCTGTTGCTACCGCAGGCCAGCATACGCTCACCATTGTCATGGCGACCAAGAACGTCTCATCGTCGGGCTACATGGGTATGATGGAGTATATTGTCTTTACGCAAACGGCGTAGTTTTCAAAACTCCTATTTCGAGAAGCTCTGCAGCGACTGCTTTATCTGGCGGCTCACCTCTGTTATAGTAGTGTCATATGAATGCACAAAAAATCCGCAACAGCTACCTGAAGTTTTTTGAAGAACGGGGTCACAAAGTAATCCCGCGGGCGCTTTTAGTGCCGCAAAACGACCCTACAACGCTATTTACGGGTTCGGGTATGCAGCCCATGATTCCGTACTTGCTTGGTGAAGTACACCCTGATGGCACACGGATAGCCGATAGCCAAACCTGCTTGCGGGCGCAAGATATCGAAGAAATTGGCGATAATCGTCACACAACGTTCTTCGAGATGCTTGGCAACTGGAGCTTGGGTGACTACTTCAAGGCCGAGCAAGTCCCATGGATGTGGGAGTTTTTGACCGATGTAGTAAAACTTGACCCCAGCAAGCTCTACATAACCTGCTTCATCGGTGCGCCCGAATACAATATCCCCAAGGATACAGAGGCGGCCGAGCTGTGGGCAAAACTGTTTGCCGAAAAGGATCTGAGCAACGGCGTTGCCGATATCGGCTCCGAAGAAGATGGCTACAAACGTGGTATCAAGGAAGGTGAGCGTATCTTTTATTACGACGCCGGTAAGAACTGGTGGAGCCGCAACGGCAAGCCCGAAAGCACGCCCGTGGGCGACCCATGTGGCCCGGACAGCGAAATGTTCTATGATTTTGGCACACCACACAACCCAGAGTACGGTGAACACTGCCACCCGAACTGTGACTGCGGCCGCTTTATGGAAATCGGCAACAATGTGTTTATGGCCTACCGCAAAGAGGCGGAAGGTGTGTTTGTGCCACTTGAAAAGCCCAATATTGACCACGGTTCGGGCCTAGAGCGGATTGCTGCCGCGGCAATAAACGATCCAGATGTATTCAAAATTAGTGTGATGTGGCCAATTATCGAGAAGCTCGAAATACTTTCGGGCAAAACCTACGATAGCCACACCAACGCCATGCGCGTGATTGCTGACCACCTGCGTGCCGCAAGCTTTTTGGCGGTAGATGGTGTGGTGCCAAGCAACAAGGAACAAGGGTACGTGATGCGTCGCCTGGTGCGTCGTGCGGTGCGCTTTGCGTTCGATCTCGGCGTGGAGCAGAACTTCTTGCAAGAAATCGTGCCGGTGATTGCCGAACTGTACGAGGATGACATGCCAGACGTAAAAGCTAACCGCGACAGGGTTATTGAGGTGCTGGTGAAGGAAGAAAAAGTCTTCCGCCAGACCTTGCGCAAGGGTATTGCCGAGCTGCAAAAGTTGGCAAATGGCAAAGTGGGCGGTGTAGATATTTTTAAACTTTACGACACCTATGGCTTCCCGGTAGAGCTCAGTACCGAAGAGGCGTTCAAACAGGGTATAGATCTAACTGATACCTGGCGCGAAGAATTCGAGGCCCAGATGGCCGAGCAGCGCTCTCGCAGCCAGACGGCCGCTAAGGGCGTGTTTAAGGGTGGTCTCGGTGGCCAAACCATGCAGCACCGCAAATACCACACGGCGACGCACCTGATGTACCAGGCCCTTCGTCAAACCCTGGGTGATCATGTCATTCAGCACGGCAGTAATATCACCGAAGAGCGCTTGCGATTCGACTTCAGTCATCCCGATAAACTAACGCCGGAACAGATCAAGCAAGTAGAAGACATCGTAAACGAGCAAATCCAAAAAGACCTCAAGGTAAGCTTTGCGGAATATCCAACAGATATAGCACGCGGTGAAATGGGCGCTCTGGGTGCCTTTGGTGACCGCTACGGCGACACAGTGAAGGTGTATAAGATGATTGCTGATGGCGCCGATAAGCCGTTTAGTTTTGAGATCTGCGGTGGCCCGCACGTGGACCACACCATGCAACTTGCCGAGGACGGCAAACGCTTCAAGATACTTAAGGAGGAATCGAGTAGTGCCGGTATCCGTCGTATTAAAGCGGTGCTCCAGTAAGTAAAGTAGTCGGTGTTTATTTCGGTAAACCGTGGGGCACAGAACCTACCCGTGGTTGCTCTGCGGTCTGGCAATGTTATACATCATAGTCTAGAATACAACACATATGAATCCTGCCGACCCAGCCAAAAAGATCGTCATCATAGAAGACAATGCTAGCCTGGCTGATATTTACAAAACGCGCCTCGAGCTTCTGGGCTACACCTGTTTCATTGGTTACAACGGTATAACGGGGCTCTATTTCACCCAAAAGGAAATTCCCGACCTGGTGTTGCTCGATTTGATGATCCCAGACATCCCGGGTGATCAGGTGCTGGCAACGATGCGCCGGAGCACATGGGGCAAGGGTATTAAGGTGCTGGTAGTGTCGAATTTGAACGAGAGCGAAGCGGCTCCAGGCCTGCGCCAGCTCGGCATCGAAGACTATTTGGTAAAAGCCAATATTACCGACGACCAGATAGATCAGAAAGTTAACGAAATTTTGCGGCCCGCCAACACGGCACCAAAACCGTAGCCTGAGGCCGCCACCTCGCGAAAAAGCACATGGTGTTGATGCTTCCTAGAGGCCTGCACTGCGTAGCATTGCCTATCCTGCTTGTGCTAGACTAAAGTGCTGCATGTAATACAGGGAGGGCTATGTCTCGTATCGTAAACGCAATCCGCGGAAGTACGTTTTTAAAACATAATGCCATTTTCTTTTTTGGAGCCTTAGCGACCGGCGCACTCAATTACCTCTTTTATCCCATCATGGCTCGCCTGCTTGACACGAGTAGCTTTGGTGAAGTGCAGGCACTCTTCTCGTTATTTGCCCAGATCAACATATTTTTAAGCGTACTTGGTCTCATTACTATCAATATCGTCGTCAATAATCCGGCGGGCCAAAAACGCAATCAATTGATACTTGAGATCGAAAAGCTGGCTCTGGTACTCAGCCTGGTTTTGATGGTTGTGAGCTTTTGGGCAGGTCCGGCCTTAAGACACTTTTTTCACTTTGCGTCCGTATGGCCCTTTGTGGCATTGAGTGCCGCTGTAGTTGCTACCGTGCCGCTCACATTCCGAAGCGCGTATTTACGTGGGCACAAAACGTTTGGGCTTGTGTCGGTAGTGAATATCGTTGCGGCCGCAGCCGATCTTGTGTTTTCGGTTGTGCTAGTGGCGCTGCATGGCAAGACAACAGGCGTCATGGTGGGATTGGTGGTGGCTCAGTTCCTAACATTTGTCCTAGCGGCCATGCTTGCCCGCAACCGTAGCTTTACTGGTTCTCAGTTCCGGACGCTGCTCAAATTGCCTGATATACGAGCGCTTATGCCCGAACTCCGGTATGCGGCGTTGGTGCTCGTAAGCTCACTGGTCATCACCGGTATGTATAGTATTGACACGGTGGTTATAAAACACTGGTTCGATGCTTATACGGCCGGATTGTACGCCGGTATCGCGACCATCGCCCGTATTATCTTTTTTGTGACCGCGTCAATCGCACAAGTGCTGCTTCCCTCGGTACGAATGAGCCAGTCGGCACGACACAACCGGCAGATATTGCTCAAGTCCCTCGTGCTGCTGGTAGGGGTTGGTGGTAGCGCGCTGTTGCTATTCAGCTTTGCACCTCACCTCGTAGTGAGATCCTTAATGGGCAGCCGGTTTTTGCCCTATGCCTTCTTGCTACCACGTTTGAGCGTGGTTGTGTTCAGCATTTCGGTGCTCAATCTGTTCGTGCTCTATCACCTGGCATTGCGCAGGTATGCCATTGCGGGCATTGCAGCGTTGGGCGCAACCGTAACTGCCGGTTTTATGATGGTGAATCACCAGAGTCCGCAGGCAATTGTTAACGACCTGCTCTATGGTTGTACGGCTGTAGGTGGCATGCTTGGTGTATGGGTGGCTATGGGGTTGAAGCGGACCGCAGAATTAAACGTAGAACCAGCTGAAGTACGGGAATTGTCCAGCTAAATGTGCATGAGCGGTGGCTTGATTTTTAATGAATATGCTAAAATTTTGACTGACGTTAATGATTCGCTCATAACGTCCTGGCATACACTGTATGCCATTGTAATTCTGATAATTCCTGTATTTGTAAACAATACGCTGAACGACCACTAGAAATATTAACCGCGAGCACCAGCAGCTCGGGGAAGGGGGCTTCTGAGCAAACAATCCTGAAGATTCATTGCTGACATCTCAAAGTGTGCATGCGCACACATTCCTTATTTTTCTGTATCTGTATCCGATGTGCTGAACGGGCCAAGACCTAATTAAAGCAATAACCACTGGGACTACGGTCTCGGGGAGGGGGAACGTGCGGGAACAAACCATATCAATTATCATCCCGATGTATAACGAGGCAGCTAACCTAGCACCCTTATACAGTGAACTGAAGTCGTGTATTGAGCGCATTAAGAAATATCGTTTCGAAGTTATTTTTGTTGACGATGGTAGTAAGGATGATTCGGCAAAAGTTGCGCGCCGGCTTGCCCGCCGGGATAGGCGGCTGCGCGTATTGGAGCTTTCGCGTAACTTTGGTAAGGAGCCAGCGATGACCGCTGGATTGCACGCGGCAACGGGCGACGCGGCGCTTATTATGGATGCCGATTTGCAGATGCCACCACGCTTGATGACGAAGTTCATCAAGCGGTGGGAACGCGGCGACGAAGTCGTTATTGGGGTATTTGCGCAGCGCAAGACGAGTGGCCTCCATGCCCTTGGCTCGCGGTGGTTTTACCGCATTATGCAGCAGATTTCCGAAACAGAGATCATCCCGCACGAGACTGATTATCGGCTGATAGATCGAAAGGTCATTAACGAATATAACCGTCTTACGGAACGGAACCGGATAACCCGTGGCCTCATAGACTGGCTTGGCTTTAAACGCTCGGTGATTCATTTTGAACAAGAAGAGCGACTCAATGGTAGGCCCTCGTATACTTACAAAAAGCTCCTAGGCCTTGCCATAAATAGCTTTACGGCGCAAAGCCTGGTGCCGCTCCGATTGGCAGGCTATTTGGGATCGTGCATCCTGCTGTTGGCGGTGCCAGCCGGCATAATTATGACTATCAATCGTACCCTGTACCACTGGCCTATCCGTGGCACTGCTTTCTTGGCAATTTTAATTGTGGCGCTCGTGGGGTTGGTGCTTTCATGTCTGGGGCTTATGGCGCTGTACGTGGGCCGTATTCATGCCGAGGCTAGCAATCGTCCGCTGTACATAGTGCGCGATGATTTTCGCACCTGGCAACGAGCGAATGAATCCTTTGAACTAGTTCCAGAACGAGAAGTTGTACTTGAGGGGGTAGCCGAAGAATGAAGATTGTATGGTTAGCGTGGAAAGATTCAGGTCATCCCGAAGCTGGTGGTGCCGAGGTGGTAGCGCGTGAACTGTGTAAACGCTTGGTTGGTGAGGGCCACGAGGTGACGCTGCTTACCTGTGGGTACGAACATGCTCGGGCAGTGGAAATGAAAGACGGTGTTCGTATAGTACGGGTCGGTAAGGGCAGGTATTTGCACTCCTTCCAGGCGCTAGCGTATTATCTGCGGCACTTTCGTGGCCAGTTTGACGTACTCATAGAAGAAGTAAACGGCGGCGCTCCCTACTTTAGTGTACTGTTTGAGCGGAAGGCGCGTAAGTTTATGCTGTACCATCAGCTGGCTCGGGTTAATTGGCTTTACGAGATAAAACAGCCGTTTGGCTATCTTGGTTACTATGGCTTGGTGCCAATGGCGACAAGGCTGGCGAGCTTAGCGCACACGCCGGTTATTACGGTTTCAGAAAGCACCCGCCAGGTGCTGTCGGACCATGGTTTTAATCCTAAACGGACACACATTATTTCCGAAGGTCTAACGATTACGCCGGTACAAAGTTTGGAGCAGACGCAGAAATTCACGCAACCTACTCTGCTGTCGTTGGGTGCAATGCGGGCGATGAAACGCACGCTTGACCATATCGCTGCATTTGAAATTGCCAAGCGCGAGCTGCCAAACCTGCAGCTTAAAATTGCCGGCAAGGCAACGGGTACATACGGTAAAAAGGTGCTTGAACGCATCCGTAAAAGCCATTTTGCAGGCGATATACACTACTTGGGCATGGTGAGCAAAGAAGAGAAGAAACGGCTGATGCAGCGGTCTCATCTCATCCTGCAAACGGCCGTCGAAGAAGGTTGGGGGTTGACGATAACCGAGGCGGCCAGCCAGGGCACACCTGCAGCTGCGTACAATGTTGCTGGCCTTAGAGACAGCGTCCAGGATGGTAAAACGGGGATACTAACTCTGGAAGATCCTGGTGCGCTTGGACAGGGCGTGGTAAGGCTTCTAAGGGACCAGAACTATTACAATCGTTTACGGCATACGGCTTGGCTGTCGAGCTGGCGTATTACCTTCGATCAAAGTTACAAAGATTTTAAGAATACTCTGGGGATTGCATGAAACAGCCGCTCGTATCAGTCATCGTAACAACCAAAAATAACGAAGCGACCTTAGACGCCTGTCTCTCGAGCATCATCGATCAAACGTACTCCAACCTTGAGCTTATCGTGGTTGATAATCATTCTACCGATGACACACTTGCGATAGCGCAGTGCTACACCGAGGCGGTGTATACCTATGGTCCGGAACGCTCAGCGCAGCGGAACTATGCCGTGCAAAAGGCACACGGTGCGTATGTGTGTATCATTGATTCCGATATGGAATTAGGCGTGAATGTGATCCAGGCCTGTGTTGATGTAGTGGCGGCGCAGCCAGCGGCAAGGGCGGTCATTATCCCCGAGCAATCTTTTGGTGAAGGCTTTTGGGCGCGGTGCAAGGCCCTAGAGCGGTCATTCTATGTCGGTGTCGATGCGATTGAAGCGGCCCGTTTTTTTGACGCGGACCTATATAAGCAGCTTGGTGGCTATAGCGAGCATATGACCGGCGGCGAAGATTGGGATCTGACGCGGCGTGTCCGCAAGCTTACGGACGTGGCCCGGGCACGGGAATATATCATGCATAATGAGGGCCGGCTGTATTTTGGCAAAACAGCCCGCAAAATGTATTACTATGCGCAGCACGCAGCAGCGTACTTTGCGGCAAATCCTACGTCTTCGCTGGTGCGTGATGCGTCGGGTCCGCTTGAGCGCTACAAGCTCTTTTTTTCAAAGCCGCGTAAGCTATTTAAAAACCCTGTGGTCGGGGTGGGCATGTTGTTCCTAAAGACAACCGAATACGTAAGCGGTGGATTTGGCTATTGGCACGCAAAACGGAGTCGAAAACAGATAATCGAGGGACGCGCATGAACATAGAGCAGATACTTGCAAGTGGTAATCTGGAAAAAAGCGTGCTCATTGGCTACTACGGCGGCGGAAATTATGGTGACGAACTGCTACTTGAAGTGCTGGCTGCTCGGCTTAGGGGAGAAGGCGTGCAAAATATTACCATCACGTACCAAGACTTGTCGCTATACAAAACGTACCACCGTGATTTCGGTTATCCGCTCATTCAAATGGGTAATAAAGTCGCAGTGCTCCGCACTATTGTTAAGAATAAGACTATTATTGTGGGCGGTGGCGGATTGTGGGGTTTGGATGTCAACCCAAACATTTTTCTGCTGAGCTTGATGTTGTTCGCTAGCCGGTGGCTGCTTGGCAAAAGTGTGTATCTACTGGGTGTGGGCTACTACAATTCTACAAACTGGTACGGTAGGCTCAGCGCGTGGGTTGCCGGAAAGGCCGCGACACAGATAGTAGCGCGTGACCACGAAACATACGTCAATTTTCAAAAAATTACAAAACATGTGAGTCTTGATGCGGACATCGCATGGCAGATCGCCAAGGTAGATTTGCTGCCGTACCGACGTGATTTTTTGGCACTGAAATCTATGCTGCCCGTAGCTTCCAAGACGCTGTTTATAACGCTTCGGCGTTTCAAGCGGGCACAGAAAAGCAACTACAACGAGGCTGTGGAAGCGTTTCTGGCGGGCAATGAACATCCCGTTATTGTTGCACTCATGGAGCCGCGTAGTGTCGACCCGGAGGGTTACGAGCGTATCAAGCTCTGGCAACAAACATACCGTAATGTACATGTTATTGATTTCTCGTGGAACCCTTTAGCGCTGTTTGTATTTTTTAAAGAATACCGTGATGAGCTGGCGGTAGTCGCACCCCAGTTTCATGTCATTCTTACCGCCTATGTAACGGGTGTACTGTTTTTGCCGATTGCCTATGACAACAAAGTATCTGAACTACTCAAGCAAGTGGGACACTCAAACATACTAAGCGCACATGCGCTTGCTCGGGCCGATCTTGAAAAATTTGCCAACGCATTCTACGGAAGTGTCGTGTAAGGTCTATGCGCTATTTATCAAACGGCGATTTCGGTTTTCCATTTACCTGGCCGCTCTATCAAGCGAAGCAGTTCTATATTTGGTCGTACCAAACGGGCGCAGTGAACGCAGACGGCGTCATGCGCATGCCCGGGCGACTACTTGATCTGGCTGTTTTTGTGTTGTTCGGCAATGTGGCATTTGAGTATTTTTTTATTGTATCGTCTTTGATTGTAGCGTTTGTATCGTTCTACTACTTTGCCTACAAATTTTTGAACGTGCAGAGCATATCTACGCGTCTATTCGGCTCACTATTCTACACGCTTAACCCAATATTTTTGGGTAACCTATCCAAAACCGGACTGGTGATGGCGGCTGGCGTATTGCCGCTGTGTTTAGTTATGGTGCGTGAAGTGTTTGAGCAAAAGCGGTTCCGCTATCTGTTTTTGTGGCTGGTGCTGCTTAATATCTCCCTGATTCACCCCTTTACATTTGTCGCTAATTTTGTAATCTCGGGGGGTTATTTGGCATATCAGGCATGGTTGCACCGTGGCTTTACGCTCAAAAATTGGTACAAATTTTTCCTGGCTGCCGGCGCGTTTTTGCTGCTGAATGCCTACATTGTACTGCCGCTAGCTAGTATGCATACCATTAGCAAAAATGTGCTTTCGGATACGATAACAAGTACGCCCACAGACTATACGGCGTTGGTCGGAGTTCTAAACACGGGAGATATTTTTACTGGCCTATCGCTTTCCAAAAACGTGGTAAAAGATTATGACTTTTATAATGCGGCATATGCCGGCGTCTACTTTTTGGGCGCATTTGGGTTCTATGCGCTCCTGATCATGCTCTATTTGCGGGTGGAAAAACGTATGGATTTGCCCGACAGACGCCGCGTGGCGCTGCTTTTTGGTAGTTTTTTGGTGCTCGTTGTTTTGGCGACGGTGACCTTTTTGCACGTGGATGCACTCATCAAGCTGCTTATTAATACCCCCGGTGGCTGGGCGTTCCGCTCACCGCTGAAGTGGCAATTGTACATCCCATTAGCGCTCTTTGGTCTGTTTGTGCTGTTCATGAAGTACGTGCCAACAAAGCGGCAACGGACAGTAGTATATCTTGCGCTGACACTGACATTTATTGGCATGAACGGGTTCCTGCTGCACGACATTTATCGCAAGCTCCTAACGCCTCGCAGTGTTACGGTGTTCACGGCTCTGCAGCATACAAACCTTGATCACCGGAGCGTGCTCATTGTAAATGCAAGTGATTGCTGGCAATACGAAGAAGATCATCCGCAGGTTATGAATGAGCTTAACCAAGTTTTGAGTTCGCAAGCTACTCAAGTAAAACGGGTAAGTACCTACGATGCTGATTTGGTAGACCTTGGTACGTTCGATTATATTTTGGGATGTGAAAATGACGCTCAATCATTGTTGTCTGGCCAGTATAATTTTGGCTTGACGCAGACATTTGCGCATAACACATTCCAGTTGTATGCCAATCGCCACTCCGTCGATTTTGTATCGGCAGCAACCAGCGTTTTTGGTGTTGCGGATACGGCAGACCTTGGTGGCAAATATAATTTTACAACCCAGCAATTACAGAAAGATTTTAACTTTGTAGCCAAGCCAGGCGTATCCACTGTGCCGATGGGTTACGTACAGCAGGCCTTTGATAGTGCTACGGTGAGCGATATACAGAATGGCTTCATGACGACAACGCTGCAAGCTGCACAACCGGGTGCTCAGAAGCTCTACGTCCACAACAACCTGGCCCGACTCTTTTACGGAGTGACTGCAAATGGGCTTTCCATAACAACTACTAAAAAACCGGGATATCTACCCATGCCTTCTGGAAACGGAAGCGTATCGGTCGTTGTTCCGGAAAATAAGCGTCTAAAGTTAAGCTACGTTGATCCGTCGTATGCATATACGAACCTCATCGGGAATCCATCACTCGAAAAAGGGCTTTGGCAATCCAAAGTAGGTGACTGCTATGACTATGACGACCAACCGCAGATTGGCATGGCACTCGACAAACAACATAAGACTAATGGCAAGCAGTCGCTTGAACTATGGTCGGCAAATCACGTTGCGTGCAGTAGCCCCGGTTCTGTTGCGGTCACTCCTGGCCAACACTATTTGCTTTCCTTCGACTACACCGGACTGGACGGCACGGCCGGGTATGCCGTTGCATTTGATGATGCTAATGGCACGACACTCGGCGGGCGGTTGCGCACCAGAGATGCGGCATGGCATACGTTCACGCAGGTAGTCACCGTGCCGGATGGTGCGCATACGGTACGGCTACGGGTCGAAGCGTACCCTGATTCTTCAGCGCAGGCAAAGGGAATTGCCCGGTTTGATAATGTTACATTAATTGCAGTCCCGGATGTGCAGCGGCATTTTTATCTGGTTGATCAAACGAAGCTACATACGCAAAAACCAGGGCAGGTGCGTTACAAAGCGATTAATCCAACTAAAACGGCTATACAGGTGGCGAACGCAAAAGCACCGTTTTATTTGCTTGTGAATGAAACATATAGCGCGCAATGGGGACTGCGGCTCGGCAATGGCTCGCGGGCATATGCCGTGCCGGCGGCGAATCACCTTAAAGTCAATGGTTCGGCCAATGGCTGGTATATCGATCCAGTTGCTTTGTGTCGTCAGGAATCTGATGTGTGTAAGCGGTATCCAGGGGGTGGTTACGACCTGAGCTTTGTGATGAGTTTTGCGCCGCAGCGCTGGTTGTATGTAGGCTCGTTTGTGAGCGCAGTGAGTTTCGTAGCGGGAAGCGCATATTTTGTCTATGATCTGCGTAGTGATCGCAGAAGGGGGGTGCGATACCGACTATGGCGCTAAAAACGTTCTTTGTGAGATACCGTCCGCACTGCGTGTACGCATTTCTGGCCCTTCTAGTGATGGCGCCGCTGTTGCGGCCAGGTTTTATATTGACGCTCGATATGGTCTTTACGCCGCGTATACGCATGCCTCATACGGTAACGAGCAGCTATCTTTTTTATGCGCTTCTACATGGGCTCAATTTTGTTGTGCCGAGTGAGATACTTCAAAAAATCCTGCTGCTGAGCATACTTTTCCTGTCGGGGTTTGGTATGCATCGGTTGGTTGGCTTGACGCGTAATACACAGGACAGCAACGGGCAGTACGCTGAAATTGGGGCGTATGTAGGCGGAGCATTCTATATGATCAATCCGTTTACGTATTCCCGTTTTATGGCGGGGCAGTTTGCGGTGCTGCTTGGGTACTGCTTGTTGCCATTTTTCATGTACAGCCTACTTAGGCTGTTGGCGCAACCTAGTTGGCGTATGAGTCTGATGGTTGCATTTTGGATGACGCTGATTGGCATTGTGTCAATTCATACGCTCGGTCCCGTAGTAATTTTATTTAGTGTTGCCTTTCTGCTCGAGTTGGGGCGGCGCAGGTGGAGCCGGCGCCAACTCGTGACGCTGCTAAAGTTCTGTGCGGTGAGTATAGGTATCGCAGTAGTTGCGAGTGGCTACTGGCTACTGCCGCTGCTACTTGGCCATGGTGCAACCGCCCAGGCGGTTGCGGGCTTTGGGGTAGGTGATGAGCAGGCGTTTGCGGCCGCTGGCGGCAGTGCTGTTGGCAGGGTTGCGAACATAGTGCGCTTACAGGGTTTTTGGGCAGAAGGGCGAGACTTGTTCGTATTGCCGCAAGCGCATATGGCCGGATGGGGCCTTGTGGTACTGCTCCTATGGCTATGTATTAGTGTGGGCGTGGTAAGCCTGTGGCGACGGCGTCAGCGGTTCATCACTATAGTTTTACTTACAGACGCAGTGGTTGGCACGCTTCTGGGTGCGGGAATTGCCAACGTGGCGCTAAAGCGACTGCTACCAGCCTTTGGTGGCTTTCGTGAGCCCCACAAATTTGTAATGCTAGTGGCGCTGGCCTATGCGTTTTTTGCTGCCGCTGGGGTGCAAGCTATACTTGCGCATCTAGAACGGCGTAAGCGGCGACTGCGGCTCTCTGTGGCTATGGGTGTTGCATTGCTATTGCCAGTAGCTATCACACCCACTATGTTTTGGGGGTTCGGTGGCCAGCTGCAGCCGCGCCAGTACCCTAAGGCATGGTATGACATGAATACACGATTGGGCCATGGTCAAAACGATACACGGGTACTCTTTTTGCCCTGGCATTTGTACATGGATTACGGATTTGCGGGTCGCATCATTGCAAGCCCAGCACCTGCCTTTTTTGATACGTCCATCCTCTCTAGCAATCAGCCCGAATTCGGCGCCGCATCTCCAACTGATGTTGATCCGGCAAAAGCAGTTCTGGGTGGTCGTATTTTACCATCGGCGCCGCAAGGTATGCATCTTGGTGCTCAGCTTGCGTCATTACGCATCAAATATGTATTGCTTGATAAAGATGATGACTACCAGAAATACGGCTATTTAGACCAACAGACTGACCTGCATCTCATTACTCAAAATAGCAGCTTCCGGCTGTATGCAAACACAGCGTACAAGGAGAAAAAATAATGCCTGAGCGAGTTGATATTTTCGTATCTCCCCAACATCAGCCTGATAATCCTGCGCCGTCTCTGTCGCCCCAAACAGACCCTCCTGTGGCGATTGATACGCAGATTCGGATTGTGCGCAACGATGTGTCTGCATCGGCTAAAAAACCGGCGCTTGATCATTTGCGTCCACGGTATGTCGTGCAAAGGGCAGCGCCGCCACTAAAGCCGCAGTCTCAAGTGTTGCGTCAATCTCGACAAAATACTGCCCCGTTAGTTCAGTCGGTTACGTCACTAAAGCCCGTAACCCAGCCAGTAGTACATCCTCAAGTAAAGGGAGCGCCAAAGGTAACGCTGAAAGCTCAGTCAGAGATAAAACGCCCTCAGCCGTCGTCTCAGATACGTAGCGAGGTCAAAACAGCTGTACGGGCTGGCCATCCCAAAAGATATCGCTGGCGTAAGGCGGTGCTGCTGTTGTCAGCAGGCCCGGTAATGTTAGCTGCGGGCCTCATGTTGCAGACCGCCGCCGCCGGTGAGTTGCTCATCGCTGCATACGCCGTCTTTGCCCTCCTAAGGCGTGTCGAGAGCCGTACGACCTTCACGTTGGCTCTGGTGTCACTGGGCTGCATCGTAGCAATGCTTCTTGTTAAACCTGATCCTACACTCATGAAAAATTTTGCCATCTATGCATTTTTGCTTATGGGCGTGGGAACTATGTCGTTAGTTGCCGAAACAAGATACCAGTAGATGGCTTTTTCGGAGTTTCAGAATACTCTGTAAAATCGCTTAAGAATGTAGGATATACAACGTAACGTTGACCGCTGAAGAAATGCTTGTGCTAAAATTGATAGGTTATGTTAGCAGAAAGGGGGCCTGATGCGAACAATAACGAAATCATTAATAATTAATAAACTAAACACGAGCAAGCTAGTACTTGGCTTTGTGGGTATTGCAGCTACGACCATCATTGGCACGGCAGGAATTGCCGCCGCCCAAACTAAGGAACCGAATATGCCGAACCCATTAAGCAAAGCAGCTTGCGTCGACTTTGCCCACCTCGGCTTCAAAAACCGCGGTCAGTGTGTTTCCTGGTGGGAACATCACCACAATCCAGGTAGGGATCACGATGGTGATCACGGACATGGATATGGGGGTAATAACAATGTAAGTACGTCGGTAAACCTCGACGTCAATGGCAATAACAACGTCATAAGCATTGTTATCAACTACTTCTTCGGTCATTAAAAATTACCGATAAGTACCATACGAATAGACACCTCAACTAGCGAGGTGTCTATTTTAATTTGGGTATACGTTTCCAAGGGACGCGTGCGGGGTGTCAACCCGATTGTTCGAACATCGTTATGTTTTCTGGTCTTGGCAGCATAGCTACCATACTGTTATGCTTATGCTTGGGTTATGGCAAAAGATTATATGGCAGATCTGGTCCAAACAAACACCCGGCAGCTCAAAATCGCGCGGCTCTATATCTATATTGCCTGGCTGTATGTGGCAATATTTCTGCCACTTTTTACTTTTGTCGACAAAAACATCTGGCTCAGTCTGACACTCATCGTCGATGTGTTTGTTCTGGCATATGTGCATGTGTTTTTTGAATCTAAACCAGCGGAGCAAATTACACTTATGCTGGCCGGGATAGCCGGTCTAACAGTCGGCGCCATGGTTGTAACAGGAGGTGTCAACCAAGCGGGTCTCTTCTTGATCTTCCCGTATATCCCATTTATCGTGTTTTTGCGCCAGTCGTCTAGTGCTCAGCGTTGGCTGTTTGGCATGTTGCTTTTTATGATTGCACTTCTGAGCCTTTCGCTTGTAGGGGCGATTGTACTCCCTTACGATCGGCTGTTTTTCGCACTCGTTATCCTAATGTATGTGTTTACCATACTGCTAACGTTGGTCTATGTGCATGAAAAGACCATTGCCGATGATAGGCTCCAAAGTGATTCTAAAGAGCTGGTGCGCATAAACCACAAACTCTCAGAGACTGCTCAGTCTTTAAGACAGGCAATTGCAAAATCGAACGCCATTCTTAAGAGCATCGGTGAGGGGGTGATTGTTTTTGATGCTACCGGTAGGGTAGAGACTATGAATCATGTCGCCGAAAAGTTGCTTGGCTTTACTGAGGCGCAGCTGGCAGGGGGTGATTATGCTAAATTGGTTAAGGCTATCGACGAGCAAGGAGGTGTCATACCGGACGAACAGCGTCCGCTGGGTCAGGTGATGGCCACTAAAGAACCTATTTCAGCTAGCTTGTATTACACACGTAAAAACGGTACAAAATTTCCAGCTCAGATTAGCATAGCGCCTATCGTCAAGGATGGCGTGATCGAAGGTGCGATTGAGGTCTTTCGCGATATTTATCTAGAGAAGGAGGTCGATCGGTCCAAAACGGAGTTTGTGTCCTTGGCATCGCATCAGCTTAGGACGCCGCTGTCGACTATTAGCTGGTACGCCGAGATGCTGTTGGCTGGAGATGCGGGCAAGGTCACTGAAGAGCAGGCAAGGTATGTCGATGAAATTTATCAGAGTAACCGGCGCATGACTGAGCTAGTGGGCTCGCTTTTGAATGTGTCGCGTATTGAGCTGGGAACGTTTTCGGTTGATCCTGAGCCGACTGATATTGTAAAACTTGCTCAGGGTACCGTGAAAGACTTGGAGCCGCACATTTTTGCTCGCAAGATAAACTTTCAGGAACAGTACGATCCCGGTATACCCATTATGGATGTTGATCCTAAGCTCATGCGTATGGTTATTGAGAATCTGGCATCAAATGCCGTTAAGTACACGCCAGAGGGTGGTAACGTAATGCTACGTATACGACATCAAGCGGGAGCCACGCATATTACCGTAGCAGACAGTGGCCTGGGCATACCACAGCATCAGCAGAATAAAATTTTCAGCAAGCTTTTCAGGGCTGACAATGTCAAGACGCATGACACCGAAGGTACGGGTCTGGGCTTGTATTTAGTGAAATCAATTGTCGACTATTCGGGCGGTAAAATATCATTTAAGTCTAAAGAAAATAAAGGTACAACCTTCTCGGTGCGCATACCGGACAGTGGTATGAAGCACAAGCGGGGTACTAAAGAGCTAGGATAAGGTGCTACTATGAAACATATGCGTACCAGACAACTTGCGATAAAGAGCGAATGGCCCCGGGCGTCGGTTGTGGCGGCGGTATATATCATTTTGAGCGTGGTATGGTTTGGCGCTGTTGGTTTGTCGATGGTCGATAGCGGTGCAGCTGCTACCCGTTTTCACCTGACGGTTGCACAGGTGCACTTGGTGCAATTGGTTTTTGCGCTGCCAGGGCTGCTTATATTGCTGGCCATTCTGTTCGCCAGTATACGCATTTGGCGTTACGCGCGTGCAATTACAGGCTCCAAAGAGGCTGTCGGTTTCCAGTTTGTGGCGTACGGTATCCTGACATTGCTCGCTGGGCTGGTAGTGGGTAACTATTTAGGGGGGCTTCAACAGTTGGCTGCAAAACATGCGGCCGATCCTCAGCATGTCAAGACAGTATTTGTTATCGTGAGCAACTATGTATCTCTGGTGGCGGCCTTTGTAACGTATGCGCTATTGTTACAGGGTAGTCGACTCCTATTGCGCTCCATTGGCAAGCGGCTTGAGCTCGCACGGGTGCTCACGCCAATGCTGCTTGGCGGCACGGTACTGACGGTGGCGTACGTATGGCTTATCCATGGCAACCCTAGTAGTCAGAAGGCTACCAGTCCGGATCTTACGCCTGCGTTTGGTCTGCCCTATTGGTTAACGGTACTGACGGTGGCGTTACCGTATGTGGTTGCCTGGTTTGTGGGTGTACTGGCACTTGTGGGTATGTATCAATATCGTATGCAGACACGTGGCATTGTCTATAAAATGTTGTTCAAGAAGCTTATCGTCGGCATGACGTTATTCATTGGCCTAACGATTTTACTGCAATTACTGACACAGATATCAAGTGTCTACGCAACGAGCAGTTTGACGTCAATTTTGGGGCTCATCGTGTTCGTTTACGGCGTTTTAGCATACGCGTTCGTGCTGATAGCACAGGGTGCTAAGCGGTTGAATAGTATAGAAAATTTATTGATAGAGTGAGATTATGGATAGTTCCCCTTATTACCAACAGGTCGTACGTGCAACAGAAGAATTCTTAGGGCCGGCAGCTGAGCGATTTGTAAATCGCCAGATTGAGTTTCGCCTGGGAAAGACTCCAGAAACAATTGATAAAGATGATATCCCAAGACTGAAGGAGACACTTGGCATTGCACTGAGGGTGCTAGTAAAAGATGAGGCCATTGTTGATCAGGCCATGCATAAATTTGATGTAATAGCAAAGGACTAACAGTATGTCGCACACCGCATTAGTGATAGAAGATGACTTGTCCCTGGCAAAAGCAATCAATAAAAAGTTACAGCTGAATGGTTTTGAGACGTTGACCGCTCGATCGGTCGATGACGCGCTGAAACTTATGGAGGGAGCACACCCAATCGGTGTTATCTGGCTCGATCATTATCTCATCGGCGACAAGGACGGCATTGCGTTTGCGGCTACTATTAAGGCACATGATGGCTGGCAGCACATACCGATTTACGTTGTTTCTAACACGGCCAGTAATGATAAAGTCATGTCGTATAACAAGTTAGGAATCAATCACTTTTATGTCAAAGCCGATCATCGCTTGGACGAAATTATTGCGGACATTAAGGCGCAAATAAACCCAGAGTAAAAATATGGTTAGAAGTACGAAAAAGATTTTGGTTGTCGAGGATGAAAAATCGTTGGCTATGGCTTTAGAGCTAAAGCTCAAAAAAGAGGGCTACGAGGTAACGGTTGCGTATAATGGCAAAATTGGCCTCGAGTACATATCACGGATGGCCTATGATACGGTACTCCTTGACCTTATGATGCCGGTGATGGACGGCTTTGCTGTGCTTGCCGCTGCCCGCAAACTGCCGAATCCGCCCATCTTTATTGTCTTATCAAACTTGACGCAGCCTGAAGACGCGGAGCGTTGTATAAAGCTGGGGGCTCGCAAGTTTTTGGTGAAGTCTGAAACTCCGCTGGCAGCGATAGTGAAAGAAATTGAAAACTTATAGATTCGCTTTAGCGGCGTCTATGAGCTCGATAAATCGGTGAACAGTATCATCAAGCCGGACTTCGGCTTTAATGATCCATTCCTTAGCCCCTAGCTCAATAGCCTGTTGAATGAGCTCTGGATTGCCGGTGTTGCTCACGATGAGCACTGGGCAGTCTTGCCAATGAGGTATGGTTATGAACTGCTGCATAAACTCCAGCCCATTGATGCTGTGGACGTCAAAATCCAGCCAGACGCCATCAAAATGTTTGCCTTGAGCGGTAATGTCGTCAAGCGCTTTCTTGCCATCATCGAAAAGCGTCGGTTTTAGTCCTGCCTTTTCGAGCTTTACTTTGATTGCGTCGGCGAGGCTTGGTTCGTCCTCGATGACGAGTACCTGATATGTGTGTTTATGTTCCATCTGTCGTCACTCTATCATCTTTTAGTGGTATCGTAAACCAAAAGGTGGTGCCTTTGCCTTCCTCGCTTTCAAACCAAATGTCACCGCCGGACCGGCGGGCAATAATCCGACAGAGGTGCAGCCCTAGACCAGTTCCATCGGGGGCGAATTGCGTTGCAGTGGGATCGCGGTAGAATTTCTCGAAGATCATTTTTTGGCGCTCACGGGGTATGCCAATGCCTGAATCGGTCACTTGCAGCAGTAGGACATTTTGGAGTCTCGACAAAAAGATACTGACATCGGAGCCTGGGCGTGAATATTTAATTGCGTTGGTGATGAGGTTCTCAAAGACGTAGCCGATAAGCGTGCCGTCCAGGAGCAGCTGGGGCAGGTTTTGGTGGAAGCTGGTAATGAGCGTGATGTTGCGCTCTTTGGCTGGCATGGTTTGTGCCTGCACGATCTCTTCGAGTAATTTGTGGATCTCTACGGTTCGTGGCTTAAGCTGCAAGGAACCGGTCTCTATACGTGATAGCTGGAGTAGCGCAGCTATGAGTTCGTTCATGCGTCGGATACTGAGGACAGCATTGTCTAAGATATGAAGCTGCTCTTCGTCGAGCCGGGTCTTGTACCGCTGGAGGAATAGCTGGATGTTCCACTTGATGCCCGTAAGAGGGGTGCGCAGCTCGTGTGAAGCCATGGTCACAAAGTCGCTACGCGAGCGTATGGCTGATTCCACGTCGGTTTTATCGACGACTATAACTGCCCAAGTGGTGGAGTCGCCTTGCGGTTTTATAATGTGGAACTCTATGTACCGTTCCGTACTGTCCTCGGAGTCAGTATATTGTAGTTTTTCGATCCGCCGGCTCTCCGCTTGTACGGAGGAGTCCTTTCTGACAAGCCATAGTGGCGTCAGATCAGTGTCGGGGGGTACTTGTATGAGCGACAGAATGCTGGGCCAGAATATACCTGTTAAATCAGGCTGTAGCTTAAAGAATTTTAAGCCAGCTTGGTTCATGCTAATGACGTTTGTCGAGTTGGCATCGATGAGCATGATTGGCCTATCGACGTAACTAACAATGTCGCTTAACTCACTTGGAAGATCAAGCATAAGCTCCATACTATGCATAATAGCACTTTTGCTTTGCTGGCGTGAAGCGGCATGCTACAATTCGCTTGTAGTTAAAACGCAGTGACGTCATCTGCAGAGCGGAGCAAAGCTAGATGAGTAAAAAGATCCTGATTGTCGAAGACGACAAGATTCTCGCGGAAACACTCCAGGCAATACTTGTCGATACGGGCCTGTATGAAATAGCGCAGGCGAATGATGGGGCGGTCGGCCTTAAGATGGCCGAAGACTTTAAGCCAGATCTCATTATTCTCGATCTGCTGATGGCAGGCACCAGCGGTATGGATTTGCTGCTTGAGTGGCACAAGATTGGCCTGACTAGTCGTACACCGGTCATAGTAGCTACTAATCTCGATCAGTTACCACTGATGAACCGCGCGATTGCTATGGGAGTCCACCATTACTTCTTGAAGAGCGAGATGTCGCCTGAGTCTATCGTAGAACATTGCGCCAAAGTCTTGGCCAAAGAGGGCGACCCCCTGTTGCCGCCTACTGCATAGGGTTTACGCAGGAACTGCTGAATATCCTATCTCTCTCACTAGTTGAATACTAGGCGTGTAGGTGGCTTATGTGTGTACATACATTGAGGTCTATTGACCAACGGCTAAACTAGCCGATGGATGTAGGCTCTGGCATATCAGCTAATCGGATGGTCGCTTTACAAAAGCGTCCACTGCCAGGTAGGTGCAACGGAATAGGTGAGGGTAATGGACTTACCACTGGGTACGACAACTGTTGCGGGAGTGGCAGTAAATTGTGTTTTTCCATCAACAGTAATGTTAGTAACAGTGCCGCCACTAAGGGTCACGATAGCATCGCGCCACCAGGGATTTGGTAGGGCAGTAGTTGACGAAGGAATGCTTGGTGGCGTCACGGCGCCCACAGCTTGGTCCGAGTTGATGAGCTTAAGGTTACTAGCGCCGTTAACACCGTATTGCCCGCTTAGCGTGGTAGACACCAGGCTTGCGGTATCGCCATTAGCGCCAATGTATATAGTGCCAACCGCTGCATTGTGCGGATCATCAATGACTTTGCTCTGACCAAGAACTGAAGTTGGTTCTATATCGAGCGACTGAATATCAAGCTTGGTTATACCACTTGAGGCAAAAACAACAGCCTTCGTACAGTTTTCGATAGACGCATAAGCAATAACGTTGCGGTGCGGGAAGCCGGATGATGGCCACACAACCAAACCGTCGTAGCAGCTGATCAGCCGGATGGAGTTTATCTGCGCATGTTCCTGGATAATGAGTCCATATACCATGCCCTCGCAGGAGTAATAGCCGATGTTGGACATGTCGTTGTTATTGGTTTGCGGCATGTACAGGCCCCAACCCCAAGTTGGTGAACTGGGAGGGTTAGACGCACCGGCAGAAGATGAACGAGTCAGGACCGAGGCATTGATGACATTTACTTCGGCTACGCCCTGGAAATCGAAGCCACAAATGTTGCCGTTTTCCGGTATCTCGATAGTGAGACCATCGACTGTAACCAGCAGGTTATCCCAAACGTTAGTGTTACCGCCAAAGCCATTGTGTGGGTTTGGTCCGCCAATTACTGATACCTCGCCTCCCGTAGGAATGGTTGAACCAGCGTCGTAGGTAGTGCGAAGCACTGCACCCGCTTGCTGAACCGCGCCCTGGTTCCAGTGGTATAGGGCGGTAGCGTCAGCCGTACCCTTGAAGATAAGGATAAACTTTTGTTGACCGACTGGCGCACCCGAGGGATCGGCTTCGATGACCGGCAGCGGAATTTGAGCATTCCCTTTACCGGTAGTCGTTGGGGCTCCGGCAATCAAATAGACGGCTGGTGGGAAGTAGATCTCGGCGTAATAGGTGCCATTTGAAACACCCGCTGCGAAAGCAGTGTTAATTGCGGTTTTGATAGCTGCAGTGTCATCGGTGGTGCCGTCGCCCTTCGCGCCGTATTCCTGTACGTTATACACGCCAGGCCGTCTGGCTAACGTTGCAAGGTTTGTAAGTGCAAAGCTGGCGCCACTCGTAAATGCTGCCGTCACTACGTAGCTAGATCCCGAAAAGGTGATAAGGTCGTTCACGGCGTATGCCGTAGATGCCGCCCAGGCACCGCGGTATTTTAACCGCGCAGACAGATCGGTTGCTAGGTTGGCGATCGCACTTTCAGGAAACGCACCGCTTGGAACTACAGGAGCGCTGGTAAATGTTTTTACTCCGGCAACAGTCTCGGCACCGGTATTGTGTACGACGGTGTTGTCACCTGCCTTGGCAGCCAGTGAGCCGCTTGACTTAAGGGTGCCATCAGCGTTGTGCTCAACACTCAAAAAATCATTCAGTATAGTGCCCCAGAGGCCATCATCGCTACCAGGAGTGGGGAGCCGAGACATATAGTTTTATTTCACCTTTTTACTTGATTACCCTTATGGTAACACGACTAAAAACGGCCGGCAAATTATTGCCGGCCGAAGTTAATCAAATGTACGAGTTTAGCCTAGGCAGTCTCTGACTTCTCTATGGCGGCTGTAAAGTCTAGATTGTGATGCGTCGCACGTTTCCTATACGGGTGTGTCGACATCAGATCGGCTACTCGGGTAGGGAACTATCTTATGGATTAACGGCCTGGCCAGCATGAGGACCATCGGCCCAAACATTGCCACCCCAAACATTGCCGCTGCCAGCATGCCAATAGGTGGTCGCATCTGGCCCGTACACGCCACAATTTGCCCAGTAAAGTGTCGAGAAATGGTTGTTGGTGATAACAATATTGCTCGAAGTTGAGCCTCCGCCAGGGTATATGCAGTAGGCGCCCCCGGCTATCAGATTGTTATCAACCGTGGTGTTATTGACCGGGCCGTCATCTGCAAAGAGCCCAATCGAGGCAGATGCGCCCATTTCGGTTGTTTCTGGGTCAAAGAAAGTATTGTGGCGGATAGTCAGGCCACTTGTGTCGTTGCCGCTGGAAATGAACGGGTCGGAGTGTACATAGTAGTCGCAAACAATGGGGTTATCATGGGCATCACTGCCACAGTAGGGAATAAACGGCTGGTTGTCGTGCCCGTAGTTGTCGTGTATATAGCCGTTGCTGGTAGAGATTGCGGCCCCAAACTCGCTGATGTTATTCCAACCAGCTTCAACATTCGTCCCACTGTTCGAGAAGCCGTAGTCTTCACCGCCATTGTCGGGGCCATGGCCTACATTGCCCGTGATGGTATTGTGAAGTACTTTTAAGCCACTGTAGTGTATGCGCAGGTTAACACCCCACCAGTTGCTGGTGGTAATGATGCTGTTTTCGATAGTGACGTTGTTGGCGTAGACGTCAAATGAGCCGGTCATGCGGACGCAGTTGATGACGGTACCGTCGGTGTTAATGGTAATATTGCCGCTCATGGTAGTGTAGCTAGAACAGCCAATGGGGCCGGTGTTGGTGGCGTCCGGAAATCCGCAGCTGTGTGGAGTATGTGCGCAGTCTGTCGGAGTTGAACTGCTACTGCCTGTCGGCGGGGTCCCGCTACCTAGGGTGGAAGCTCCGCTGGTCGTAGGAGTAATCTGGGGCGGTGTGGTTGGCTGGTTTGATTGCGCCGTTGATGGGCTAGTTTTGACTGTAGTGTGCCTGGATCCTCCGGGCGTTGTGCTATTGGATGGAGAAGAAGCTGCTGAGCTTGGGGGATTTTTTGCAGCGGTGTGATATATCAAGTGATACGTGTAGCGAGTGGCGAACACCAGACCTCCGCTTAATAAAACAGACACTATAATAACAGTGACCGCAAAGAGAGGTTTGCGCCAGCGGTCAAATTTATTTGGGGATGGGTAATCCGGAGATATTATCGGAGCTGAAGGGGACATGATCCTCTAATTAAAGCATGTACACTATCCGTTGCCAATGCGCTGTTATGGCAAAGGTATTCCTGTTGGTCTTAGTGCATATGGCTCATGAAGAGTAAGCTCGGATATCAATTGCCGAGTTTACGACGAATGTATATACTTAAGCATTAAGTAGAGAATTGTGCAGTATGTCCCGATTGCCAGTGCCAGGTTCAGACGATAACACGTGGGGTAGTATCCTTAACGACTTCCTGAGTGTCGCGCACAAGATGGATGGGACGTTGGAGCCGGGTGCGGTGGCCGCAGCGGGTGGCTATATAAAGCCCGCTGGCGGCATTCCGAAGACTGATCTAGATGCAGCATTACAAGCCTCGGTTACCAGTGCAGATACGGCACTACAGCCGGGGGTATCAGCCGGTGGTGACCTTGCGGGTTCGTACCCAAGCCCAACGGTTACAAAACTCAACGGCGTTGCCATAAGTGGCACCCCATCTACTGGCCAAGCACTAATTGCAACTGGCGCAACCACTGCCAGCTGGTCGGCGTTACCGTCAACCGGCATGGCTTTCCAAGGGCAATGGAATTCCTCGACGAACTACGCGATTGGATCAGTAGTTATCAGGCCGAACTATGGCCTGTATGTTTGCACTGCTACTAATACCAACCAAGATCCAGCGGGTAGTCAGCCAGTGTTTAATTCCTTTTCGCAGTCATTGTGGCAAACAAATGGTACGGCAACAAATGACGGTACTACAGTAACGCTGACGACCGACTCGCAAACAGCGTCTGCGGCCAGCATTATCTACAAAACTGCTTTAGCGAGTCAATATGTTGACGTGACATTTAGTACGAGTATCACCAGTGGTGGTACGCCAGCGGACGGGTTTGGTTTTGCTGTTCTGGATGCAACGGCCAATAGTACATCGGCACTGGGCACTGGTGCAGTAAACGTTGGCTTGGTGCCTAGGCCATCCATTTTGGCGGTCCGGTTTACGACGTACAGTAATAATTACATTCAGGTTACCAGTACTGATGGGTTTGGTAACGCTACAAACTATGGCTCGGTGGGCTTTAACTCTACGGGCAATCACACTTGGCGGATCATCTTTGCGCCAATCGGCAGTGCGGTTAGTGTGACCGTTTTTGCTGACGGCAACCAAGTGCTTGTGCAGAGCGGCATTATTACGTCCGTCGGCACTTGTTATGCGGCTTTTGGCGCAGGAACGGGCGGTTCAGCCGAGAATGCCTTGCTTACGTCGCCGACGCTCAGCCAGCTTGGCACGTCGGCGTACTGGACCAAGATAGCAACAGGTGTTTAAACTGCGGCGATCTTTTGATGGCTATAGCTGATGTGCCTGACTGCAATGTAAGTTGTCCGCAACAAATAACCTGAATAGTTGCTGTAATTACTAAAACACATATACCCAACATTAGAACGATCCTAACTTGCATGCCAGCTGAATGTAACCGATAATCATAAGCGTAACGTTACAATACAAATTGTGAATTTAGGGGGATGAATGGGTAGGTATTATACCTGGCGGCGCTATAAAGAGCGTCTTACTTATATTTCAGTGGCGGCCGGTCTGTTGTTTAGCGCGGCCGTACCGTTTTTGCAGCCAATCACCGTTGCGGCAGCCAAAGCACCAATAGTAAAACAGGATGCATCGATTGAATCTATTTGGTCATCCACGGCCACGCCGGCGCATGCTATATCGGGAGACAGCGGTGGCGTTGAACTGGGTGTTAAGTTTATGCCAAACGTCAGTGGTACGGTTACCGGTGTACGTTTTTATAAAGGCGCTACTAATACCGGTACGCATGTGGGGCATCTGTGGAGTGCAACTGGTGGCCAACTGGCATCGGTTAGCTTTACCGGTGAAACGGCTAGCGGTTGGCAGAGTGCCAATTTTGCAAGCCCTGTCCAATTAACCGCCGGTACAACGTATGTTGTGTCCTACTATGCTCCCGTTGGTGAATATTCTTATGACAGTTCGCCATCAGATCCGGGCAATCTGAGTACGGCGTTCACCAGCGCGAGTGGTGATTTAACTGCACTGGCTTCTGGTGCCTCTGGTGGGAATGGCCTGTATAAATACACGACCTCCGCGAGCGGGGCGTTCCCAACAAGCAGTTACGCAAGCAGTAATTATTGGGTTGATGTGCTCTTTAACCCCGGCGGAACAGTGACGCCTCCGCCGCCGCCAACTACGGCCAACATCTACAGCGCAAGCTACGTACCGGCTAATCAATCTGCTGGTGACTCGAATGCAACGTCACTTGGTGTGCAGTTCCAGAGTCAGACAAGTGGCTACATAGCAGGCGTTCGTTTCTATAAGGGAACTGGTAACGGTGGTACGCACGTTGGTAGTTTGTGGACTGCCAAGCACACGCTGTTAGCACAGGCTACCTTTACGAACGAATCGGCAACGGGCTGGCAAGATGTTAGCTTCAGTCCAATGGTACCAATTGCTGCGAACACAACCTATATTGCCAGCTACTTTGCACCTCAGGGGCACTATTCTTACACGGTTAATGGCCTTGCCAGTGGGATCACTAATGCACCACTGGTAGCATTACCTGGCAGTACGACGCCTGGTGGCAACGGTATCTACTCATATAGCGGTAGTCCTGCTGTTCCTATTCATAGCACTACTGGCACCGACTATGCGGTTGATGTTGACTTTACGACAACATACGTAGCGCCAACTTACACACAACCAACACCGCGCAGTGGTATCCAGGGCAGTGGTTCGATTTTGGTACTAACAGACCCAACCAACCATTTCTCGGACAACTATTGCGGTGCAATTCTGCAAACCAAGGGTGTTGCCTGTGCCTCGACTGACACGGGTAATCTAACGGCCGCTTCAGTCCTGACTCCTTACCGTACCGTTATCCTCGCCGACGATTCGCCGCTAACAAGTGCGCAGGTAAGTTTAGTGACGACGTGGGTAAATGGTGGTGGTAATTTCGTTGCCATGCGCCCGAACGATAACCTTGATACGCTGCTCGGCATTGGTACTGCTAGCAACATTTTGCCGGACGCCTATCTCGCGATTGACAACACGCAGGCCCCGGGGCAAGGTATCGATGGTCAGACGCTGCAATATCACGGCGTGGCCGACGAACATGCGCTGGCTGGTGCTCGGGCAGTTGCTACATTGTACTCCGATGCTAGTACGGCAACGACCTACCCGGCCGTAACGACTCAGGCGGTCGGTACTGGTACTGCCTCGGCATGGATGTTTGATTTAGCTCGCTCGGTTGTGTATACCCGCGAAGGTAACCCAGGTTTGGCCGGCCAAGCAACTCCTTCTGCCTCTGCCGGGTTCGATAACTTCCCTAGGGTACCGGACCGCTTTGACTTGGGCTATCTAGACCTCACTAAGGTTGCGGTGCCTCAGGCCGACTTACAGATCAGTCTGCTGACTAACCAAATTGAAACAGCCAAGGCCCCGGTACCTGTTAAATGGTTGTTCCCGAGCTACAAGGTTAATGCGAATCATCCGGATGGTCTTCTGAAGGCAGCCTTCATCTTAACGGGTGACGACCATGCCTCGAACTCGCAGACGCTCAACCGTTTCGCGAGAGAAACAGCTGCTAGTCCAGCAGGTTGTAGTGTAGCCGCCTGGACATGCATACGTTCAACCAGCTATGCATATGCCGGCGCCTTCAGCGATAGCCTGGCTAAGCCATACACTGACGATGGCTTCGAAGTTAGCCCGCACATTGCCGATAACGGTCAGTGCGCCTCCAACTGGACAACACAAGCCGGACTAGATGCTATCTTTAGCAATGCGGTGAACGCATGGCAGGCGTCATATCCAACCATTAGTGCTGCGCATGCACCGATTACTCAGCGTTTCCACTGTTATGGTACTTGGCGCGATTACGCTACTGTCGCAAAGGAAGAGGCCGCTCATGGCATGACTGCAGACATGAACAGCGCCTGCTGGCCGAGCACTCTGCTTAATGTGGGTCCTTGTATGTACACCGGCTCGGGTCTACCGCAAAACATTGCAGATAGCGACGGTACGCTAACTGGCGTTAACCAGTACGCCACCCAAGCAACAGATGAAAACCCAACCACGGTCGACCAAGGAGCGCTCAACACGCTGGTAACGAACGCTACTGGTGCAAACGGCTACTATGGGTACTTCACCGTCTTGGCACACTTAGATGGTCAGGGAATTTCGGCGCAAGCTGAATCAGCTGTTCTCAGCGTAGCTGCCACTAATGACATCCCCGTCATTTCGGGAGCGCAAGCACAAACGTTCTGGGCTGGGCGTACCGCAACTGCTGTTTCTGCGCCGACATACACGAACAGTAAAGTTTGCTTCACGGTAACCAATCCGGTCGCTAACTTGCTCATGCTGCAGCCTGCTCAGTATGGTACTAAGAACGTTACGAGCGTCAAGGTTGGCACTACAACTGTCGCCTTTGGCACCCAAACGATCAACGGTGTAAACTACGCCGTATTTCCTGCGACAACCGCTGGAACGTACGCAGTAACCTACAACTAAATAGTAAGTTGCTTGTATATAACGTGGGGCCCATATAGGCCCCACGTTTACGTTAAGTAGGGTTTGGCGTAGGGGGTTGTAGCTGAGCTAAACAAGCATATGTCTGAAGCGGCAAGGATATTATGGGCGAGATTTTGCCAACCCCTAGACGTATTAAACCGTGCACGGTCAAAGTGCCGAGCACAGTTTATAATGATGCACATGATAGACCCATCTCCTACTCAAGAAATCGACGCTATTGTTCAAAAAACAGAAGGCTGGCGAGGTGGCCTGCTGGCGCAGCTGCGTGCCATAATTTTGGGTGCCGGTGCCGATGTAACGGAAGAAGTAAAGTGGAAGAAGCCTTCGCGCCCTGAGGGCGTTGCTGTCTGGTCGCATTATGGCAATGTATGCATGGCGGATATACTAAAAAATGCGGTGCGGCTCACCTTTCCCAAGGGTGCTCAGTTGCAAGACTCAAAAGACGTGTTTAACACTCGTCTTGATAGCAAAACGGTGCGTGCCGTCGACTTTTACGAGGGTGCGGTAGTGGACGAAGCAGCGCTTGCGGCGCTTATTTGTGCCGCCGCTAATCTTAATGCATCAACGGCCAAAAAATAGATTGTCCCGCGCTGGTTCACGACTGTAGCGAGCCGGCATCAATGCCTAGAGTTGCTCAAGATACCTCAGTGTGCGTTTAGGAAAAAGTATCGTTTCCTCGATGATAGTCCCATAATGCCCAAACGATTTTCGGGTAATAAGTGTAATTCTATTACCGGCTGCATTTTGTCTGTCGATCTCGGCCAGTACTTCACTGGTGTCGATGAGCCTATCTCGAGCCGGCAGCACAAAGAGCGCGTGCTTGCCCTTGAGTAGTGAAGGATCGGTAAAGATATTAATGTCTTCCCATAGTTTTGATAGCTTTTGATGGCTTTGTGGCCAGATCTTTGATCCAAAAATATGTTGCGCAACGGTCACGATGTTGCCACCTGTGATCATGACTGCTTTATCGAATAAGTTTGAGCGCCGAAATATGTTGAGTGAGAGGAGAGAGCCTAGACTAATGCCCACAAGTGTGATCTTTTGGTCGGTCTTTTTTGCCTCATCTTCCACAAACGTGACTACCTCGTTAATCATAGTGGGTAGTAAAGCGGGATCGCCTTTGCTCAGTACCTCTTTGGGGAAATCAAGCGCAGTCACGTCGTAGCCAGCGCGGTTGAGGGTAGAGGTAAGACGTCGTGTTTGCCAGATAGCGCCGCCGAAGCCGCACATCAGGATGATTTTCTTATGACTAGCTGTTTTAGATGGAAAGAAACGGACACTATGTATGAGTGACATGCGAGTAATTGTATCACCTGAGGTTTCGGGTGGACCTCAGGATCCTCCTCCTGTATTCATTATATTTGGTGTACGATGTGCCTAGTTAGACCACTCCGGGTCCTGTATTGCCAGGCAAGGACGCAGAAGAAATGTTCCATGTACAGTTAAATGCTTGGCTTACAACGCTTCAGCATATGCTTCGGTTCGGAACTTGCGCGGTAAGGCAAAACTTAGGCCACATGTTACGGCTAATAAGCCTATGGCGTATACGATTGCCCAATGAAATGCATTATCAAAATTGGTGGCATTTGCTTTGAGGGCTACTGTCTGAATTTGCTCGGTCAGCTGTGTATTCGGATCGCTCGTACTTTGCGTGTGTTGACAGCTTTGCGGTGTCACCGAAGTGTCTCTAGCTCGAGACTGGTCAACAAAGCATGCCCTAGTGTCGTTAATGATTGCAGCCTGCGCCTCAGCCGGCACTTGGACAGTGGTCAGCACATGGTGCAATTGTGGCTCTACGCTTGTGAAACTACTAGGTGCACCAGTGCCCAGCTGGCCAAAGAAAATAACTCCCACGACTGCCACTCCGATGGCACCGCCAATCTGCTCGACTGCATTCAGGGTGCCACTTGCTGAACCGGCATGTTGTGCGTCGACACCGTTCAAAACCGCAGCAAATAGGGAGCTAAACACAAGACCCATCCCGGAACCGGTAACGAGCAGTGGACCAATGAGCTGCCATGAGTGCAGGGCGTATCCGTAGTGGTGCGTGACCCAAAGAGTTGCAACAAGTCCAAGTGACATGGTAATTGTGCCGAGTGTTAAGGCATAGCGTCCCATTTTAGGCACGACCTTCTCGCCGAGTATCGCCATAGTAAGGGCGATACCGAAGGCAACGGGCAAGCTGGTGAGGGCTGCATGAATGGCGCTAAATCCAAGGCCAATCTGGACTAGTAGTGTTAAGGTTAGGAAGAAACTGATCATGGCCATTTCAAAGATCATATTTACGGCCAGGCCAACGCCAAACGAGCGGTTTTTGAATAGTGAGGGAAGGATGAGCGGTGAACCATCAGTGCGCTCTTTGCGTTTTTGCCACCAGGCGAAGATGCCAAATATCGGTAGGCTAGCAATCATCATCACAAAAGACCAGGCAGGCCAACCGTATTCACGCCCTTGAATAAGTGGGTAGGTCAGCAAAAAAATAGCACTAACAACGAGCAGAGTGCCCGGTATGTCGAGCTTGAGTGGATGGGATGACTTACCTTCGGGCAGAAAACGAACTCCCATAAATAATGCAAACAGTCCAACAGGTACGTTGATGAGAAAAATGGGGCGCCAATCCCATCCGAGGATGTTCCATTTAATGAGCAGACCGCCGATGACCGGGCCGAGTGACGCCGCTAGGCCACCAAGTGCTCCAAAAAGACCGTTAATGCCACTACGCTCCTCCGGCTTATACATAACTTGCATCATGGATAGAACTTGCGGGACCATCAGCGCTGCCATAGCACCTTGAAGCAACCTCGTGACTATCAGCATGCCAGGGTCGGTAGCTAAACCGCTTAATAATGAAGTGAGGGTAAATCCGCCGACGCCCCATAAAAAAACTTTTTTGTAGCCGTAGACATCGCCCATGCGGCCACCGGTCACGAGTAGTGTTGCGAAGGTAAGTGCGTAGCCCGCTATTACCCACTGAATGGCGGCAAAGCTGGCGCCAAGGTTGTCGCGTATAGTTGGTATGGCAACGTTGACGATGGTGCCGTCGAGTAGGTCCATCACAAAAGCAAGCGCCACAATGACAAGCGCAATTGAGCGCATTTTATGTGTAAATGTTGCAGCGTGCTCTTGAGCTGAAACTGCTTTATTTTGAGTAGCCATGGGGTGTCCTTTCAGTGTGTGTTCGGCTTAAACTTGCTATTTGATGAATGCTGTTGGCTGAACTCCTCCATGCATTACTCGGCTGGTGCATATTATTTCCTCTCTTTCTCTTTTTTATCAGAAGCCCCGGCGTGTTTAGCGTGTGTGGTTGCCATGAATATACCAAAGCCCTTGGAGATGTCGCTGTGTTCCCATAGTTTGTAGAGCAGTGTGTGCATGACCTTTTTCTCGTCCGCAGTAAGCGGTGCGAACATGTCTGTTTCCAATTTGCTGCGAATGCTTGGGATCTGCTGGGCTATCGTCTGTCCATGGGCCGTGAGCTCTAGTTGGTAGCCTCGCCGGTCTGTGGGATTTGGCATACGTTGTAGTATGGCTTGTTGCTCAAGTGTATCTATGACTACTACGAGATTACGCGGGTCTATACCGACGAAGTCGGCCACTTGCTTCTGCGAGACGGGGCCATACTTGGCAAGCGCTCGCAGGGCGATGACTACATTCTGACCCTGCCAGCTGAGTCCCAGTTGTTCAACTGCGTCGGTAAATTTGCGGCGCAACTCCATGCCAAGCATAGCAAGCAAAAAACCGTCATGCTTTATGAATACCTCATCAATGATGTTCATCTTTGGCCGTGTCATGCCTGGAGCATATAATATAGTCATGCGGCATGTCAATCATGACTTATGTTATATGCTGATTACATAATCAATACTCCTCAATCATATAGCAAGATGTGTCGATGGTGACCTTAATATGGAAGCGGCAGGTCATATTCTGCGAGGGGGATGGCTAAGGCTGCGCGGGTGCTTGCGGTGTTGCGCTTTGGGTCCTTTAATGGTACGGTAGTATGCACTTTACGTATGAGCAATATTATCATTCAGAATGTAGCTGAATATTCTATAGCAACGGATGGAAAGGACGGCGAGCTGTCTCCACCCGCATATGAACTCATGTGCCAAATTGTGGGGCGTTGGCTGTCCGACAAGCCGACGCTTCCTGATCATCAAGGTTCAAGTGTCTATTTGGCTAACGGAGGAGTAATAACAACCTATAATGGCCATATCCGCTACGGTACGCCGGAATGTGCTACGGTTTTAGACTCGGTTGTAGTAGAGATGGCCGGTACGGCCATAATGGCAGAAATGCTTGAGGGAGCACGTGTAGCCGGTGACATAAAAGACTACTCACTCGGTAAGCGTCTACTCAATAAACGGGATGTACCACTGCCCGGTGAGGTTATGCCGCCCAATTACTCACGCTACACCTCAATGCTGTACCGCAACACGTATAACATGGGTGCAAAGGAGAAGACGAACGATTTATGGAATGATCCTGCATTCTTAGTGCTGGCTGCACTCCGGCGGGTTACAAGCGTAGCATACCTCGGTGCCGGAGGTGTCTCAGTGGGTCGAGACGGTTCCGTTTGTTTTTCTAGAAGCCAGAAAGCTCCCTTTGTTCATCGTGTTTACGGGGCAGATCACAGAACTTCGGTCCTTAATTTGTATGGCGACTCGCCGTCGGACACTAAAAATAGGATTCTGCATGACACGTTCTCTGACGCTCATGTTTCGCCATGGGCGATGTTTATGGACCGAGCTACCGGCTTGCTTGTTGCGCTGATGGGTGAGACAGGCATAACGCTCCCGGATGCTATTATGAAGGACTTGGACGAGCAGACACTAGTGAATATAATGCGACGAGCATCAATGGGTAGACTAGATACTGCTGACGGCCATGAGCCAACCGTCCTGAACTGCATAGAAGCGATAATAGAATGCATGGATAAGCTGGGTGAGCAGGTCACGGGTGAGCTCAAATGGGCCAGAACGCAACTGCAAGAGGTTCATGATGAGCTGAAAGATAAAAGGTACAGGGCTTTACGTGATCGCGGCGTTGATTGGGTACTTAAGGCAATAAGGCTCAGGCAACTGCTGCCCGAATTCGACCTGAGTGCCGGCAAGATGCCTACCGAGCCGAGACATATCGGGAAGTTGGAACGTGCTGATTGGGGCTACGATATCGCAAGTGCGCATACGAATCAGACAGAGTGGCAGGGCAGTGGCTTTCTGTTGTTGGAAAGGGGGCTGTGGCCCACATTTCGGCCGCAACCCGAGGATGTCCGACGTGCCATGACAGATCCGCCTACGGGTGGCCTGTCGGAAAGGCGAGCTCAAGTGGTACGGAAGAGTGTGTCGCTATATGGCAGCCGGCCAGCTTATGATAGGCCAGAAGTGTCTATACGTGACGGACACCTGCTAGTAGTAGACGGAAAAACACGCGAGATTTAGATAGAAGACGGACTAGTGTCGTGGCGGGGCGTCTGTATTGCTTGGGCCTTGGGATATTGGACCTCGCCTTGCCACTGGGAGATTGGTGCGTGCTGTTTGGTGTATGTGCCGTTTTGCCAATCGACAAATCCCTGACGTTCAAGCGCAAGACGACCCACGACCGCGGGATTGTGGTCCGGGGGAATACTGGCCGTTGAGGTCATGTAAGCTTCGGCTTCGAGTGGGAATAGCTCTGCGCCCCTCCAATCAAACTGAGCGTCGGTTGCGATGAGCATTGCTCGTGGTAGGTGGTAGCTATTGCTCAGGACGCCGACGGTCTTGCCTTGGAGTAGCTTGCGACAAGTAATCCAGACGGCGCGAAAATTGCCACGCGTATCCGGTGTTGAGGCAACGCAAGTAACGATATCGCCCGGTATGCCATTTTGCATAAGAAACTGTCGCATATTGTCCGTCTTTGCCCATAAGGTTGCTGCATCAGTGTCAATCCCACCACCTACGACAATGAATGCCCGAACAGTAACCTGTGGATTGTGATAAAGATCCACAGCAGCCTGCATACGAGCTTGGCCACCAATATAGAGGCCGTCTTCGCCGTATTCCTCAAACGATCCTTGCTGATAACCGGCGTTTGGACACAGAATAATCACGTAGTCGAAGACAGTAATTGGCAAAGGGACGAAGCTATTGCTAGGGGTAAGGCTAGCTGGAGTCGCCGCGGGGATTGGAGCGCTCAAAGCAGGGCTGTGAGCGATGTCTGCTGTTGTTGTTTTGGTCTTCATGCCGTGGTCCCGTTACTTTGGAGCTAGTAAAATAAGTAGTCCAGCAACGACTCCCAAAACGCCGCCCAGTTTTTGTTTCGTTAGTTCATCCTTGAAAAAGAGAGCCGAAAAGAGTGTTACGGCGCCGATTGATGCAGCGTTAGTTGCATTCACGTAACCGACATTGGGCGCAATGCTTACGGCGTAAAAATTGAAAAAGTTGAAGCCAGAAGCGGCTATGCCGACAAGCGCCAATGGCCCAAAGTGCCGTGTGATGGCACTAAACTCGACTCCTCGGTGCCACATTTCTATTAGTACGCAGAGCGTCCCGATGGCGAACACATACAGCAGAAAAGTGATGGTTGGAACGCCGCTCGAGATAAGATGCTTAGCCATCAGCGATAAAAATGCCCAGCACAAAAACGAGCCGAAGGCGAGTGGAACCCAAGCTGTACTTTTGGCTGTATGCGTACGTTGAGGGTTGATGAGAATGATGGCTGACGATGCTACAATGAGCCCGATTGCTAGCAGGGATCGGGCGGTAAGGTGTGCACCAAATAGCGGGACGGCGAGCAACGTGGTGAGCACTACGTAGCTCTTCGAGAGCACTAGGCTGTAGCCGGCATTTGGCGCAAGCTCAATGCTACGCACGGACATGGCGTTGCCGTAGTACGAAAGAATAATGCTTGTTCCGGCGATCTGTATGAACTGCCAGAAGGTAAGGCTGAGCTTGGCTTTTGTGAATGGGGCTACTGCCACAAAAATAAGCAGCGGGATGGCGAACATTGCCAGGTTATTAAACTGATGTGGTAGCTTCGCCAATGTTGCTCTACGAACAGCAAGATAGAGACCGACTGAGCAGGTGAACATAATGAGGTCTGCAGCCAGCCAGTTCATGAGCGCATTGTACTCTTGTAATCTTGGGCTCGGCAAGCCTCGGCTTCAGGCTGACCGGGGTGTATGCGTCTTTGGTTGGGTGACATCCACAAGATGTACTCATACTATCAGGCGGTAAGGTAAGCTAGAGTGTTGTCTCGTTTATGCGACAGTTGCGCCTAGTTGATGTAAGGCGGAGGGGTCTATGACGAAGGACTCAATAGAGCGTGGTTATCGTATATTCTTTAGATTTGATGTGTGTCGCAGGCTCATCTCTATGCATAGCCAACGGTATAGCGCAATTGCTATCCCGGTGTCACTCTTTTGTTCATCGTACACTTTATGCAATACAACAGGGTCGATGTAGCCTTCGCGCACGGCTATGGAATAATCAAGCGCCTCCATAATGAAAGATCTAACGGCCGGCTGGTGCATCATGCCGTATCTCATAAACTCGGCAAAATCCTCTTGCTTTCCTGAGGCATATACTTCCTGAGGCGACCCTAGGGCGTAATGGAACGCTCGTAAAATATTCTTATTGTACCTAAAGTGCGCCGGTAGACCCTGTATGTACGTATATACTGCCGGGTCTATAAAAGGGCTTACGGGCCAGATGTCGCGCTCTATGTAACGGTTATTAGCAACGACTATACCGCGTTGGGTCGATACTGCCATGTAGGGCAGGGCATAGGGGCTGGAGGGCGGGGTGGTTGCTATGTAGTCTTGACGAAATTTGTCAGTGAAATAGGGGGCGGGTGCGTACGCTTTGCGCTCGACACGCTCGTTCGGGCCATAGCCGATCCGACTTTGTATATCCAGGAAATTTTCACATACGTCATCACCTCCAATGCCTGTTGCTAGTACGGTAATGCCTCGGCGCTGTAGCTCGTCGGCATTACGCTCAATGGGCTCAAGGTTAAATCCGTCTCGATAATAGAATAGGCGGGGGTGATTGGGGTGCGAAAATCGCGCCAGAGGGAAGTCTATCGCTGGATCAACAGGTTCAACGACCAAGGGATACTGGGTGGCGCGTGCGAGAGCCTCTAGTTTTAGCAGCTGGGAGGTACCATCATCACCTGGCGGCAAAATACCTGTGAGGATTGGTGGCTTGCGCGCAGCATAATGGCGTGCGGTAAATATTGGCAATGTTGCGGAATCCAGGCCACCGCTGGCCTGGAAAGCGAAGTTATCGTCGAGGAAGCGCGTGGCAACAAAGCGACGCAGGTGCTCATCAAAAAAACTCAAAAAACCCTTAGAGTCAGTCGGGGGCGCTTCGCTGCTTATTGTCCATGGCCGACTTGGCGGTATCTGGACCCGCACACCTTCTTTGTTAGCAACAAGGACTTCGCGTTCAGCAAGCAGGCGGATTTCCTTTAGAATTGTTGTATGGGCCGAAAGTGATCGAGGCGCCATTGACGCGAGGAAGTCGGGATATGAAAGGTGGACTTTCGGCAGGCGGCTAGCGACTTCTTCGTACAAGTTGCTGATGACAAGTGTGTCATTAGACCATCCGAAAAAAACAGGTAAAGTGGCATACGCATCTCGTGTGACCGTGATGGTGCCCGTGCGTGTTACGGTAATATTTAACGATTCGGGCTCTTGATCGTAACCTAATTCAAAATCACCGTTGGCGAGTTGCCTACAGAAGGTGCGTGGAAACGCCGAGCGTTTACGAATACGGGCTACGATTGAACTACGAGCATTACTAACTATATAGTGATTTCCGTGGTCGATGATCCGTAGTGGATCTTCGTCCTGGTGCAAGCCGTAGTCCACCTCGATAAGAAGAAACATATAAACCTAGCGGATTTGGATAAAAGCGGGATCGTCAGCTACGGTCTTGATACGACCTTCGCCCTCATTGTCGGTACCATCTTCTTTTACGATTTTGGCTCCTTGAATATGCTCCTTGGCCTCTTTCGTAAGTGAATTATCTACCTCATCAAGGGCGGATGTAAATGCTTCTACTGTCTCTGCAATTTCCGTATCAGAGGGGGTGAGCTCGGTAAAGGGACCGTCAGATAACTCCAGCTCCCATAGCGCCCACATCGCCTCTTCCTGTAATATCTCAGGCATGTCTTCCCCTTAATAGTTGACGCATAATGTATATAGAATACTCTCGATCAACAAAAGTGAGAACTAGGTTTTTGGTGTCTGCACAGAAAACTACTCATTGTCTCCCAGATCCACGCCCAAGGCCTCTAATCTTGCCTGCTCTGCATCAAGGTAGGCGCGATATTCTCCGTCGGTACCAGCGCAGATGGGAAGGCCGTTTATGTCTGCCGCCAATTCGCCCATATCAGGTTGTTGATCACCGCTCGATGGTGCCGTTTCATTATTGCCCATTGTAGTCAATTCTCCCCGTGTCTTTATGTAAAAATCCAGCTTCTATTGATTGTTCTAATTGTCTACGTTTGCAAAGTAGGCCTCTCTGCACGTTATCCGGGAAAAGATTAGCCCTGTTTTTGAAGGGTTGCCGGGGTCCAGCGCAGTGTCATATCAGGCAGGTGTTCCATATTGTCATGCCCATCGGTGGTGCCGACTACGGCAAAACCATGATGCTCGTAAAATGACCGGGCATCGGTATTCTGCTGGAAAACATGCAGGGTTACACCGTAAGGGCTATGTTCCTTAACCTCGTTGAGCAGGAGCGTGCCCACGCCTTGGCGGCGTACATTGGGGCGCAGGTAAAGATGTTCCAGAACATCCCCTTTGAGCGCAGCATAGCCAACGATCTCTCCATCTTGCTCGGCCACCCACATGGTACAGGTCTTGAGTAAGACCTCCTTGACCCACTCAGTAACCTGTTCGTGGTTCCGCTTTTGCGGAGGCAGATATGGCATGGTCGCTTGGCGCGAAATCATATGAATCTGCGCAATAACACTTGCATCGGCCGCAGTTGCACGCCGGATTGTGGCTGTAGTAGCGTTACTCACGGCGTTCTTCCATATGAGCTAGTATATCGCATGTGCGAGGCCCGCCAAACACACTATCTATAATTAGTGGCTGGATAATAGCTCTACTAATACAACTCTCCGCTGTCTCTGAAATTAGACCTTCTTTGCCTTCAGTATAACGAGCCAGCTCGCCCAAGCGATACCAAATCCTATGCAGGCGTAGCCAATGCTTTCCAGCCACTGCGGTATCATGATTGCTATGCTCAAAAGGCATGAGCCGACTATAAATAATGCACCAATCGTACGAGGCAACGTGCGACTGCGCAGGATGCTTACACCTAGCATAATGAACCCAGCGGCATACAAAATGCCAGTGATAGGATCAAACAGGTATGCTTTACCAAGCAGCCCACTTAAATAGTTACTGTGCGATGAGGCAGTATGCACAAAGTTGGATGAGTGCAGCTGCGTTTGTAATACAGGGTCGAACTTAGCAAGCAGTGGGTTAAAGAAGCCGTCGATCAGCAAGTTGCCGGCAAACATCATCTGTGCAAGCAGGGCAGTACCAAATCCGATGCTTCCAAGTCGTCCTAACTTCTTGCCGAAGGTGCCAAAAAGGGCGATTAAACCAAAGACTGCCAAAAACATACACATGGCACCGATGATGTGAGCGGCTGCATACGCTGTACTACGTGGCAAAATTGCCGCTGCAGTCCGGCCGCCGTGTAATACCTGGTTATAAAATGGCAGGAATAAGGCGGGAAGTATGCTGATTGCTGCCATCCAGCCAAATGAGGCCGCATTGGTGTCGTTTTTCGTTAGTTGTTGAGAGGTTTTCATAAAGCTTCCTTTAGTTTAAATGTGTTAAGAGTTGGCGCGACGCAAACGGTCGACATGTATATACATTGCTCCGTAAAGCCAGAATGTTGCCAGAAAGCCGACTGCCATAGCGTATGACCACCAGTTACTCTTTTGTATCGCAGTAAGCGCGCCAGCAGCGAAGGTAATTGCTACCAAGGCTACTCCCGTCCAAGCATGCTTTACGAAGCGTGGCGCAACTGATCGGGCCCGCTTGATAGTCATGAGAGAGCCTGCGAGTAGACCTACGCCGATACCTGCATGGATTATCAAGAAGATAGTTGTTGCTAGCTTGCTACCGCCTTGCGTTTCGCTCGGTAGGCCTATCAGGTTGACTGCCATCCCGAGGAGTAATTGAGCGCTAAGCATGCTTAACTGCGCCAGTGCCCGTTTAGCAAGTTTTGTTGTTGGGTCAGTGTTCATCCTCTATCCTCCATAGTAAGTTATACCTTGATATGCAAGTAAAAAATGGCGACTAAGAGCAGTGCAAATACGGCAAACAGCGCAGGGAAAAGTTTTTTACGGAATTTTTTGTCTCGCAGCTTACGGTCGATCAGTGTCAGGGTCTGATGCGCCCAGTCGAACTGGAACGACAAAACACTGAGTGCGGCCAAGAGCAAAAGTATGCCTAAATCAAAGAATGGTGGCGGCGTAAGGGCCAGGACCAGGCCGGCGATGCCGACAACGAATGATAGGGCTTGCAAAAGTACGCGCAGCACCAAAGGAATCTTAATGTAGGTAGTGCGTCGCGCCGCAATGTATTCAGGAATAGTAACCACAATTTATCCTCTTCTTTTCTGTAATTCTTGCTGATATAGCATCAGTAAGTCTGCCAGCGCGTCACATAGCTGGACGCTTGTGAGCTCGTAGTATATCTGCTGGCCATCTCTGCGGGCTTGGATGGCATCGGCCTCTTTTAAAATACGCAAATGCTGGGAGGCAAGAGGCTGGGATAGACCGACCGCAGCGGCAATGTCATTCACGCTCAGCTCGCCCTGATGGCGTAGCACCATAAGAATATGACGTCGTGATGGGTCCGCAACAGCTTTTAATAGTTTGGTAAATGGTTCGAAAATTGTATCGTCTTCTATGGACATATGCGTATATTAGCAAATTCTTATATATTATGCAAGTACGTTAATTTGGAGCCTGGTCGGTGGTGCCACATACTTGCTCGAGTGGCAATTTCTTTAGAGATCAGTCATACGGCAAGCAGGGTGAGCCTGGTGTCCAGTAAATGCTGCCCGCTATGCTCAGTAAGCGGTTACTTACGTGATTTGAGGGATGGGCGTATGAATTTTAATCTGGCGATACGGTATATATTGAGCGAAATGCGCTCAGCTACTTGAGAATAATTCATACCTAGCTATACTTCTAATAAAGGAGGGCCACTATGGCAAAAGTACTTATTATTGATGACGACCCGGCCATGCAAACACTATACCAGCGTGTTTTTACGCTGGAGGGATTTGAAGTTCAGGTTGCACCAAGTGGTACTGACGGGTTAGAAAAGGCGCAAAGTTTTGGTCCTGACATCATCCTCTTGGATATGATGATGCCAGTAGTGAACGGCCTGGAAGTACTCGGCAAGCTTAAGGCGAATGACGCAGTAAAAAACATTCCAGTCATAGTGCTCAGTAATTATTCGGAGATGGATATTACAAGCCACGCTCTGGAGCTGGGTGCAAGCCAATATTTTGTGAAAAGCGATATCGAGCCCACTACGTTAGTGGGTGCTGTTCGTGCAACCCTTGCAAAGTCGTAGTGTCTGTGGTCGTATCATTTCTTTGCTAGAGCCATAGAGTAAATCTTGTAAGCCAGTGTGTTAGTCTGAGCGCTCGCTGCCAGCGACGCTTAACGGGTCCGCAATAATTACATAAAGGGGGACGGCATGACGAAGGTTTTACTAGTTGAAGATGATCCCTTTATGTGGCGAATGTATGTGCGTGTGTTCGTGCACGAAGGGCTTGAAGCCGAAGTTGCCGAGGACGGCCAGGCGGGCTTAGAAAAACTCAAGACATTCCATCCTGACATTATTCTGCTAGATATTATGATGCCAAAGATGAATGGCATCGAAATGCTCACTCGCGTAAAATCAGACCCCACAACACGAGATATCCCCGTCGTCATGCTGACGAACCTTGCCGATGTCTATATGGCTGAAATAGCTATCAAGCAAGGGGCGGTGCACTATATTGTTAAGAGCAAATATAGCCCTCTTGATATGGTAGCCATGCTAGAGCAGTTCACGGGCGGAAAGCCTAAGGAGACTGTCAAACAATAGGGCTACGCGGATAGCGATCTGCTCGGTGCGATGGATATAATCCCGCCACCAGTCAGTGCGCCCGATGGTGTAGTTAAAATTCGTAGTTGATAACTGGCTTGTAAGCCGCTTAGACCAGAGGTGGTCTGTGCCTTTTCTCGAGGTGTAACGTATAGAGCGAAACGAGCAATTTAAGTTGCTTCCTAGAAACATAAGCAGTATGCTCTAGAAAGGGTAATAATAATTAATTCGGAGACTATATGGACCAAGAACCATCAACCGGCTTGCCCACTCAAACTACTGAAACTACCGTAGGGAGTGGCACTCCACCCGGCCTGCCCAAGAAAACAAATTGGACCATGATGGCCGTGGGTCTGGTGGTGCTGGTAGGGGTTGCTCTTGGGCTGGTTTTTTCTGGTCTAAACATACCACTACGACCAAAAAGCCTGTGGCGAACCGTGTGGTAAAGCTGGGCCTCATTGCTCCGCTTACCGGCGATCTTGCAAATTATGGTCAGGTGTTCCAGCACGGAGTTGAGCTTGCGCAGCGTGATTTCAACCAAGAAGGTCTGAGTTTCCAGGTATATGTTCGTGACACAGTCTGCGATCCTGCTAAGGCTGCCAGCGCAACAACTGAGCTCGCAAACCTTGGCGTTACTGCAATCATAGGTGACACTTGTTCTGGCTCGACACTTGCTGCGCTGCCGATTGCTAACCAAAAGAAAGTGTTGTTGATTAGCCCGTCGGCGAGTAGCCCTGCGCTCACTATCGCAAACGATTACTTTTTCCGGACATATCCAACAGACAGCCATCAGGGTGTGTTCGTGACAGAGCACATGATGTCGAAGAATGTTAAGAAGCTAGCTATTATGTACGGGGACGAGGCGTATGGCACTGGTCTTGATACCGTTGCACAAGACAACTTCAAAAAAATAGGTGGTACTGTTGTTGCCAACACCGTTTTCAAGAGTACTGATACCGACTTTAAGGCGCGATTGCAAGCTATTCAGGCCGCTAAACCTGATGCGCTCTACATCGTGAGTGAGGATGAAACTGCCAGTGCTGCAATCATGGTTGAAGCCAAGCAGCTTGGACTGAATGTGCCAGTATATGGTTCGGATGCCTTGAAGGACGTTAATTTCATCACCGATGTTGGTACTGCCGGCGAGGGTATGACTGTAGTAGCAGTAACACCTGGTAATCAGGCATTCCTAGACAAGTACAAGGCTGCGTATGGTTCTGAGCCTGCTAATGCTACCGGAGCTCAGGCGTATGACGCCTTCATGGCGCTTGCCCAAGTCGTTAAGAATGGCGCTACTACTGGCGACCAAATCCGTCAGGCACTGCCGAAGGTTGACTTCCAGGGCGCTTCTGGTGAGATCAAGTTCGACAATTATGGCGACCTGTCAGGCGGTAGCTACAATATTTACACTATTCAGAATGGTAAATTTGTCCTAACGAACTCCTAGTTCTTAGGAAAGTCTTCTCATGAAGATTTTCAAAAAACAGCTGCTCACTATTCTTGTCGTAGCGCTACTACCGCTTATCGGGGTAGGCGTGACTGCCCTGGTGATTAGCCAAAGTGCACTACGGACTCAAATTCAGACACGGATTAATAACACGGCCCAGCACCAACTGGGCCGTGTTGCCGCTGTCAATGATCAAGCTACGGCAGAACTTAATACGCTCCAATTTAAGGCGCAGCTTCGACTACTATTACAGCAGTACGAGGCATCGCCTAGTGTGGCGTTACAAACAAGTCTAAGCAGCTCCCTACGTGACATTCTGGCTAGTCAGGATACGTTTCACCGTATACATCTCATAAGCCCGCAGGGACTGGTGGCTGCCTCTACTGATCCAGCGGTGATTGGGCAGAGCTACGCCAAAACGGCGGTATTTACTGCTGCCAGCGCGTCGCCTACTATCAACATATTTTTCGGCAACCCTTCCGGGCAGGTTGATCAGTATTTGGCTGCACCGCTGAGCCTCGGAGCTCAAAAGCTCGGAGTCGTAATCGCTGAAGCCACGACTGCGCCGTACTTAAACATCACGCAAGATTATACCGAGCTTGGTGCCACGGGTGAGTCATATTTGATGCGCTCAGATACTAAAGGTGTGGCGCAGTATCTGACGCCACTTCGCTTTAAGCCTACGGCGGTACTCACCAAAGATTCTCGTCCCATAAATGCGACCAACGACTATCGGGGTCACGGCGTAATTATTACTACCCGGCCTATTGCCAATACTGATTGGACGTTAGTTACTAAGATTGATACGGCTGAGGTCGATGGGCCTATTGTTGCTATTCGGAACCTGCTTATATTCATTTTGGTTCTTACGACACTTTTTGCTATTGGAACTGCCTGGTATTCATCGCGGGTCATTACTCGCCCTATCTTGGACTTTACGGAGGTAGTGACCAAAATTCGCCAAGGCGATCTTGCGCAAACGGTTACCATTCGCGCTAATGATGAGATTGGTCTGCTCGGTTCCGCGTTTAACGAAATGAAAACGAATCTCGTCGAAAGTCGCGCACACCTCGAGGCGTCAATTGGAAGTCTGCCATTTGGGTTTGCAATCATTAACTCTGCTGATGAGATAATCTTCCATAACCAAGCACTTGGGGAACTAGTAAACCAGTCTATCCCTAATGATGCGGCCGCTTCCCGTGTTGCACTACAGACTATGGATCTCGCATACCGTCAATCGGTCAGTATCCTTGACTGCCTACACGAATCACAGGTGAAACGTGCAATTATTGAACGTAATATTGAAGTTGGCCCAAAGTATTATCGGCTGCTATTCGTCCCTGTAATTAACAAGGTTGAAATCACGAAGCATCCTGTGGCTGGCAGCGTATTCATGATGGAAGACACGAGCGAGAAGCGTGCGCTGGAGCGGTCACGTGACGAATTCTTCTCTATAGCCTCTCATGAGCTACGGACACCACTAACTGCTATTCGGGGCAACGCTGACATCATGCAACAGTATTATGGACCGCAACTGAAAGAACTTGATCTGACTACAACGGTTAGTGATATCCAGCAATCGGCAGTCCGTCTGATTGATATCGTTAATGACTTCCTCGACATGTCACGTCTCGAGCAGGGCAAGGCAACGTTCAAATCGGAGCCAACCGACCTGGCTAAAGTTGTAGCGGATGTTCTCCATGAATACGAGGTCACTGGTTCTCAACAAAAACTGTATCTGAAGTTTGATGCTCCTGCTACGCCACTGCCAGCAGTAATCGCTGATGCTGATCGGGTTCGCCAAATACTTATTAATCTTATCGCAAACGCCGTAAAGGCTACATCGGCCGGCGGTATTACCATTACGGCAAAGCCAGAGCATACTACGATGAAGCTTTCCGTCACCGATACGGGTAAGGGTATCCCGGCAAATGTGCAGCACCTATTGTTCCACAAGTTCCAGCAAGCAGCAGACAGCATCCTTACCCGTGACGACACTCAGAGTACGGGGCTAGGCCTGTACATCTCGCGTCTTATGGCTGAAGGAATGTCCGGCAAGCTGTATCTTGCGAAATCCGAGGTTAACCACGGCACGACCTTTACGCTGGAACTGCCGATTACGAATCAGTTGCCTGCGGCATCACCGGTAGGCGGGGCACCGATACAACCTAAGGGTGACATCAAATGATTTTGGGCATAGTATGCAACGAACGCGTTATGTATATTGAACCCACAATTTCAGCCAAATATCGCAATACGCATGATGTATCATAAAAGCATGAGTAATACGGAAGGTAGGGGTGCCGACGGGCTCGGTTGGGGTGGTGATCAGGTTTCCCAGTCAGTCCATACCGGTGTCATCCTACTGCTCGCAGCCCTTATAATCATACTGCCAACGTGGCTTGCGGTTACGGCACCGGCTTCGGTGCGACAGTTCCACTATAATCCGTTTGCCATGCTTTCTGCGCTATCGGCTGTAGCCGGTATGGTGGCGTTTATATTGATCCTCAAGGTTAAACAATACAGTGTGGTGCTTATGTGGTTCAGCGCTTTCTTGCTGAGCATCATAAGCTGGGCTATCGGTGAAGCGTTGCTAAGGCTGAGTGCTACGCCTGCGACTGCCGTGTTTTGGGCTCCACTTGCTACGCCCGGGTCGACGTTTACTAGTGTCTCGCTGTATATGTTTGTCTTGTCGTATGTGAACCCTCGGCAGTCTCTGAGGCCGTATGTACTACCATTTTTTGTGACCGTTTCATCATTGTTTGTGTATCTGGACAGCTACTCGTCATTAATTACTTCGTATAGTGTGCGCGATATGCATCTAAGACCGTGGGGCTATGTGCCGACGAACGGTTCGGCATATATCCTTATTGCTATGTGGGCAACCCTTTCTGCTACGGCCGCATTCGTACTGCTCTATCGTTTTAGGAAACGCGCCATTGATCCTGTTATTAGGCAGCAAACGAAACTATTCTTGATCGCCATCGCGTTGCCGATCGTCGGCGGTGCCATAACCGATGGTTTACTTTCCGCGCTTAACATAGAAGTTGTGCCATCGCTGGCGATTATTCTGCTAACCGTCATGTCGCTTATTATGTGTTACGGCATTGTGCGGTATCAGCTGTTTAGCTTTAGCCCGGCTGTGATTGCTGATCGTATTCTCGGCACCATGAACGAGGCAGTGATTGGTATTCGCCCTGATTTTTACATGAGCTATGTCAATAAAGGCGCAGAGCAACTGTTCAATCTGCCGGCCGAGCAGCTTACCAATATGCCGCTGTATACCTTTTTTGCAAAGCAGCTTGCTACCGAAGCAGCTTTGCACGATAGGATTGAGCAAACGCTTGGGGACAGCGGATTTGCGGTTATTGAGTCATTGGAGCTAAGGATTCCTAATAAAAGCGCAACGGTAGTTAAGGCGTCCATCACCAAGATAGATACGAAGCGTCAGTCGGACGGGTATCTTGTGGTCATGACTGACATTACCGAGTTAACTAATGCGGCAGCATTAGTGGAGCGCCAGGTGCAGGTCCGGACGCATCAGCTTCATGAAGAGCAAGCAAAGCTTCGAGCCTCAATCGAAAGCCTGCCGCTGGGGTTCATGTTTGTGGATGCCAAGAATCAGGTGTTAGCCCAAAACAAGGCTTTGCACGTCATATTTTCTCAAACTGAAGCAATCTCGGTGCAGCAGCTTCAGGAGCTAACACCCAAAGTAGATTTCGTAACACAACTAGAAGCGGTGCGGAAGACAGGCCAGCCGGTTGAGCTGGATGAGGTGGCTATGGCAGGAAAGGTGCTCCGCTTATACATCGCGCCGGTGGCAATGGTGGAGCAGGGCTCTCGTACTGCAATCGGTTGTGTTATTTTGGTGCAGGATATAACCGAAGAAAAGGTCGTCGCCCGCTCACGTGACGAGTTCTTCTCTATAGCCTCTCACGAACTTCGGACGCCACTCACCGCAATTATGGGCAACACGAATATAATTATGAGCTATTTCAAAGATAGGCTGAGTGACCAGCCGGAGCTGTCGGATATGATCTCGGATATCCATGACTCAAGTACACGTCTAATCGAGATAGTAAATGACTTTTTGGATGCATCAAGGATTGAGCAGGGAAAGATGTCGTTTTCTTTTGAAGCGCTTGATATGGGTGAGATTGTGCAGTCGGTGTTCGCCGACATGCAGGCAATTGCCGATCAGAAAAAGTTATCGCTTGTCTTTGAGGAAAAGACAAAGCCGCTTCCAAAGGTGTGGGCCGATAAGAATCGTCTGACGCAGATTGTATATAACCTGGTGGGCAACGCCGTAAAGTTTACCGAGACAGGAAGTGTCACGGCCTCTATAGCAACAGAAGATGAGCGCGTGATACTAAGAGTGACTGACACCGGGCACGGCATATCAATGGAAAACCAAAAATTATTATTCCATAAATTCCAGCAGGCGAGTGACAGCATACTGACGCGCGATGATACTCGTGGCACCGGCCTAGGGCTGTACATATCGAACCTGATTGCAAAGTCCATGCATGGAGAACTTATTCTGGAACATTCGGAGGAGCGAAAGGGCTCAACCTTTTTGGTTGGTATACCTGTGGCTACTGATAAGCAAACGGCCACGATCTCTAAGTGACCTTTACGACGTGGCTGCCATTGTGTTGATTGGGCGGCGAGCGGAGTGGGCCCAGTCACCCACGTTGCACACCTTGAGACATGCCCCTGACTCCTTATGCTTTCATACGATTATTGACAATTGCACATGTTAGTTTAATAATAATTAATTATGTCTGGTGAGATTGTTCCTGAAGATGTGGGCGCTGTATGCATAACTCGAACTGAAGCCGAAAGGCTGGAGATAGAACGAGCTCCTCGCTATGATCCCGGGGTGGTAGTGACTATTGATCTGAATGAGGGGGTCACCTGTGTCAAACCGCGAACTCCAATTAACCCGGCTATATTGAGGGTCGTCATAGGCTCTACGTATAGAGGGCCGGCTGTTGACGAACGAAAATTGCTGCCCAGGTTTTCTGCTACGCCTATCTGCTGCGAGCCTATAGGGTGCACTGCCGTGGTAGGAGCAGACCCGGAGTCTGAGCTTTGGCCGGACCCAGAAACTGAAGCCGAACCAAACCCCGAACTGCTTGTATGGGGTGCTGCCCGCGAGTTTAGGCGGCCAGCAGCAAATATAGTCTGGGTAGCAACGATACCATCAGGTCCTCACGCAGTAAAAGACCAAGAGCCTATGGTGGCCACGCCGGTCAGTATCCATCAACCGACATTGGTGCAAATGGTCGAAGATGGAAAGACGTATCCTACGTATAAAGGTGAGCTAAGTGTCACCAAGGAACGAGGTGACCGAAGTGGTGGTAGACTAGCGGTGGTTCTTGAGCATGTCCAACAACACCCGCACCGGGGCCCGAAGGGGCGTAAGATTCAATGCTCATGGGGTTTGATGATTAACGCTGCTTTATCGTCATCAACTGAAGTTGCGGCCTAGACTATCATTGTATTTACAAATATCACATTATATGCTATTATTATCTATAATAACGGAGTAGATAATGAGGCGACCCACGCTTTTGCATACTAAGAATAGCGAAGTAGCTCAAAGTCCACGGCAACTGAGACTCAAGCCTAAGGAGGGGTCGAATTTCGCTGCCCAAGTTCAGAGAGCCTCCGAGCAGAGTGCTTATGTACTTAGTTTCGTAATGAGTCCTAAGGGGGCTGATCCTTCAGAAAAAGGAAGCGAGCTTGCTCGTCGACAGAGGGACACTGAGGCGGTCCCAGTGCAAGAGATGGGTGCGCTTATAGTGTCGCTTTGCAGTTGGCCGGGTATTTATGAGGTGCAGGCTTATAGCGAAGCTAAGCCGGATGGTGCTAGTGATCCGGCTGCTGTTGGGCGCTATGTTGGCGACCCGAAGGGGTACTATTTTGATGTAGCTAAAGGACGTCAAACCGATGGCGAAGAGCTTTATGATGTCGCCGGCGCGCGAGTCTTTATCTGGCGAGGTGATCGTGAAGATCCTTCGGTGAATGTGGTGATTGCGGCGGATGCAGGCACTAGTGCCCAAAGAGCATTTCATGGCAACGTAGCGCCATTTCTAGAGAGTTCTCCACATGCCTGGAATATAGCAGCAGTAGTTCTGAACCGATCTGACGGGAATCAATAAGAGTATTAATGTGCCGCATGCCCGAGTGTGAGCCCCATGCACTTGACGATAACAGCGCTTGCGCTGATTGCATCATTGCGCAATCTCGCGGCGCTATCCGACGCGGGTGGTCAGCATCCAAACGTCCGGTGTGACGTCTGAGCCGGTGGTCTGGTCTAGTTCCAGTAGTATGTTCTGGCCTTGCTGCAGATAGAAAGTGCCTGAGATGTTCTGCACGGTGCTTGTTGTACTGTCGGTGAAGGTTGGTCTGTTATCTTGGGTCATGAATCCGCAGCTGGTAAATAGCTGGACGCTTAATTTGCCTCCGGTCGCTGGGTCTTGCCAGAAGACGGTCACATTAACGGCATACACGCCCGTTTCGCTGATGGTTATCGTAGAAGGCGACCCGCCATCCCAAGACGTACTGCTGCCGGTTTGCGCGGTAATGGTGTCGAATTGATAGAGAACGTAGTTGTCGTTAGTAATAACCTGAGTTGACCCAAACACCCCCATATAATTACCGATACCAGTGGACGTTTGATTGATGGTTTGCCAGGTGTTGTCGCCGGCTAGGAAAGTGGTGCTGTTTGCTGTGCCAGTGCCAAGGTAAGAAGAAGAGACTAGTGATGAGTTATTGAGGGGTACATAGCCGCCCGCTTGCCCCTTGTTTGCCGTAAGCTCTGAGCCGGCAGCTACTAGCGCACTTGGCTTAATACCGCCACCACTATCTAGGGATTGAGATAAGAAATCATTAAGGATGCCGCCCCAGTTACCGTTATCACCATTAGGTATCGGTAGTCTACTCACGTGTTACCCCCCCTGTGTCTGATCTCATCGTAACATAACAATAAGCGTATTGAAAATGTTGGATTACTAGATCTGTGGGATCGTGCCCCTTTCGGTTTAAGCTATGGAATAAGAGCGCTGATAACGATGGTGCGCTGATTGTACGTGTGGCTAACGCCGTCGTAGGTGCCACCGCAGGTAATTAAATTAAGCTGGCTAGTGATAGCCGGGTCGTGTGCGAATAGTACGTCCGGAACATCGGCGACTTGTACCAGCCGCACGCTCTTAACTTGGAATGATTTGCTACGGCCACTGCCAAACGTGACGGTAAAGGTAGCACCAGGTTGTAGCTCGTTCAGATGGCCAAATATGCCTTGGTTGTGCCGATAGCCATCTATGTGTCCGTCTATAATGCTCAGGCCTGCTTGGCCGGGCAAGAGGCTGTTGACATACCAGCCCGCCAAGTTGACGTTGGTGGGGGCGGCCATTTGATTGTATTGATCGATACCAACTTTTTGGATGTAACCTTGGGCGCCAATCGATGGTAGTGCAATAGAGCTTGGTTCGTTGGGTGCGGCGGTCGAATGGTAGTTATCGCCAGTGAGCTTGGTTCGGCTTGGCTGCGCTAGGGTTTTGGTGACGATGTTTTTGGTCGCAGAAGCGGGCGCGGGTGGTGTGGGGGCGCTGCGAGCGTGTACCAACCAGACTCCGCTTGCTAGCAGAGCTATTGCCAACAGGCTACCTGTGATAACTATAGTGCGGCGGGTCATGGTATCTCTATATTACCGCACTAGCTGCGCCTGCTACACTAAGTAGGACATGAATATACGGCGTCGGCTTGAATATTGGTATGTTTGGGCCGCAGCTGGTGTGCTTGGTGTGTCGACACTGGTTTGGTCACTCGTGATAGCCCGGTTGCGGCAGGGTAATGCCGACCAACTGGCTGACGGATTCTTGTTTACAAGCACGACTACTTTCCGGCAAGCAGTGTTCCCGGAAGCGCACACGTTGCTTATGAAATGGCCACTGTTTTGGTTGCTGGGCCGGGTGCATAATACCCCTGTTGCGTACGTGGTCATCACGGTGCTCCTTAGTTTAGCGGCGGTTGGCGCATTCGCCTATCTTTTGTACCGAATAGTGCATCGGCCGGCGACGTTAGCGTTGTTATACGTAAGTTTGGCGTGTGTACTCGTGCTGGTGCCGGCACAAGTACAAGGCGCAGTATCGGCGCCGCTCGGCATGGCAATGGTAACAGGCCGTAACGTAGAGTATCCGCTGTATATAGCGGTGCTAGTGCTACTGCTGCCGAGTATAAAATGGCGCTGGTGGCGCTGGAGCGGTGCAATTGTATTGTTAGGTCTGTTGTTCGCTAGCGATCATTTGTTTGTTGGCTACAGTTTGGGTGGCGCTGTACTGCTGCTTTTGCTGGCATATAGTTTGGACGGCCGTTCATTGCTACATACTGCGTGGCGCTGGTTGGCCGCTACTGGCGTAGCTTGGCTGTTGGCATGGTTTGTGATAAAGGTGTTGCGGCAGTTTACTGTTGTTGCAGGCTCTGCGCTGAGCCCGTACGGCCATATTACTAACGCCACGAACTTGCACACTGCGGTGACCTATGGGCTCAAGGGCTTACTGCTCAATTTTGGTATTAACCTGGACGCTGGCTGGTTGGCTATCCTGCCGGCGCTTATGAATGTAGCAGTGCTGGCGGCAAGTATTTATGCCGCTGCCGTGCTTGGTCGCAAACTAACGCGCGGTGCGCAGCTTGGCCGGGCCGAAACGTTGTCGCTGTTGCTGGTGCTTTCGACGCTCATGGCATTTGTGCTGTATGTGGGCACGGACCATCCCTATGCCGCAGACGCACGGTATCTTAGTATTAGCCTGTTTGCCGGCTTTGTGGTGCTTACTACTCAGGTGCGAACCATGCGCTTGAATGTCAAATCACTATACGTGAGCAGCGCACTATTGGTGGGAGGCGTAGTGCTGGGTGCTGTTGGCCTAATGGTACATGTGGGTTCTGTAGCGCATCACAATCAGCTAGCGGTTCGCAATCAGCGGGTGGTGCAAGCGCTCGCTGCTCACCCTGTGCAGCTCCTGGTCGGTGATTATTGGCGTGTATTGCCTATCAAAGAGCATACCCCGCAAGCTAGCCAGGCGGTAGAGCCACTCGCCAGTTGCTTGCAACCACGGCAATTATTGGCTAGCGGTGTCTGGAACCAAGATCTGTACACGCACAGCTTTGCCTATTTATTATCGCCAAGGCCTGTAGGTACGCCCTTTGGTGGCTGTAACTTGCAGACCATTGTGCTTATTTATGGTCGGCCTACCAATATTACGGTGATTGCCGGCAGCCGGCAGAGCCCTGCCGAATTATTGCTGTTTTATAACAATGGCGCATCCAAGCTGCGTGGGAATATGACCGAACCGTTAGCACCAGTGTTTGGTGTACCAACTGCCGGTGTTGCCAAGCCGACTGGATCAACAATGGTCCCGTTGGCTGCTCCGTCGGCGTCAAAGACGCCACCGTCGGTAACTTGGTAACGAACTTTGGTTGCTAGCTGTCCTCCAATGGTTGCCGCTGAGACGGTAGTACCGGGGATAGTAGTGTAGGTGTGCGTGCCAGAGTTGTATTTGCGTAGCACCATGGTGTTCAGCGGCGCAATGCCGTAAAAATATTGCGTGATGGTAGCGGTTGTGCCAGGAGTGGCGCAGGTGAGCGTAAAGCCAATCAGACCCGCCGGATAGTGAAAGGCCGGGTCGATGTAGCTGGCGGGTAGCGCTTGTGCCGATACGGCTGCGTTGCTTGTACAGCTCGATTGAACGGTTACATAGCTACCCGTGACCGGATCCACTAGGCTAGTGACGTTGGCTTGAGTTTTATCCGCGGTACCATCACCATTTGCGTCGCCACCGTTCGGTGCGGTGTCTTCCACTGTGCTGGTAATGCCGTCCCCATCTGCATCACTGATAGGTTGCCATGATGACGTTTGGGTGTATTGATTGCTGGGTGTAACTACAGTCTCGCCACTGCCATCAAGGTTTATATAGTACACACGAAGCAGCCCGGCCGTGTTGTCGTAGTTATTGTAAAGCAGCTTGCTGCTGTCGGGAGACCAGGTGACATAAATGTTGCTATTATTGCTGTCTGCAATATTTTGCTGGCCGGTTCCGTCATCGTTCATTGTTCCAAGATCTTCTATGTAGCCACCGCCATTGCTCTCGGTGGTGTAAGCGAGCACCGGATCGCTCGGGGAATACGCAACGCTTGTGTAGTTGGTGGTAGTGCCACTGGTAATTTGCTGTACGTTGCTACCATCGTTATGCATGGTGCACACTTGCTCTATGCTTCCACCGTCCAAACAAATGAACGCCAGCTTGCTGCCGTCAGGGCTCCAGGTGGGCAGTCCGCTTTGAGAAGTGCCATCGGTGAGTGCGGCGATACCGCTACCATCGGCATTCATGACATTGACGGTAGCCTGTGCCGAAAAATCGGCAGGTTCGCTCGTATATGCAATCTTAGTACCATCCGGCGACCAAGCCGGCGTGGCGTTTGTGGTAGTGGTGTCGGTAGTGAGCGCCGTTTGATTAGACCCATCGGCGTTCATGACGAATATCTGGTCAGATGCGCCAGTATAAGTCATGTATGCAATCTTAGTACCATCCGGCGACCAAGCCGGGAACGAATCATCTCCGCCGCTGTCATGAGTAAGCTGTTGAATATTGGAGCCATCAGCGTCGCTCGTATATATTTGCATATTGCCGTCGCCATCCTCGCCCGCATAGGCAATTCGGCCATTGCTGACTGCGCCGACAATCGGCTGTGGGGTAAATACTGGCCCGGCAACTGCGCATAACAGTAACCCGGTGAGTGCCATGAAGAAACTGCGGGAGTGCTTGTAGGCTAAACGGCTCATGCTTACTGTTTAGTATACAACCCGACGTTGGTCGCTACCAAGCATTTGTTTGTTCACCTGACGGGCAAATAGGGGTGGTGCGCCTTGCTGTTACTGTGCGCCTCACATGAGCAATCATCTATGTCCTCCCTCGTACGAACTCTTGCTCGCGGATCGTATCGCTATCGGTAGGAATCTAGCGTAGTCGGGCTATCGGCAGGGCGGTAGCCGTTGAGCCTACGCGTGAAGAATGATGAGGCATACCAAGCCTGCAACATTGACTAATTATCTATCCATAACATTGATGTCCCTCATAGCACCATCAAATCTTTTTTAACACAATTCTAAACCTATCAGTTCTGCTAACCTTTTGGCAGTTCAGAAATAGGCATTTCTTGCTTCGAAACCATTACTACTAGCTCCTCCAGTAGGCTTAGTTGCTGCCTATCGTTCAATGCCGTTCCCGCAATGGTATACTTTGATACTATGGCAACTGTTTATGAGGCAGCTAACCGGACCTTTCCTGCAGACGTAGGCATATTGAGATTGGATTTAGATGATCCGCAGATACTCGACGTCGTCTATGGATTGGACAGAGAGGCAACCGAAAATGTACCAGGGGTGCTGCCGCTACACACTCCTGAGAAACTTAAGGACTTTCTGTGTTATAAACACCCCGGTAGTGAAACGTACGGGGCCGCCGCACCTGGTCAAGCCGAGCTACTCGGCTACGCTACCATAGCTCCAACCAATGTTTATCCAGATGAAGCACGCACTTGGCGGGTCGCAGAACTTGTTAATATTGGAGTTCATCCTGATAGAGCTAGGGCACGAGGGATTGGATCCTTTCTATTTCGTTATTGTCTAGAAATGGCTGCCCAGCACGGCGCATGCAGGCTTGACCTATATGTAAGTCCAGATAATGAAAGGGCTGCCGCATTTTATATGAACACCTGCGGTATGTTCCCTGCCGTGCACATGGGGGATCGGCCGTTTGGCCCTGAAGGTGGGGCTAGACTAATCCTTACTCGCCGAACATAATGGTCCTTAGCATGAAAACTCATGATTAACGCTATCCACGCGCTTCATCATCCGATCTTTGCGACCACTGACTACATAAGCGTTAAAACTCCTACTATAACCAAACAAAATCCTGCAAGTGAAAGAACGGTACGTAGCTCGTGGTAGCGTTCCCAGCGCTTTCGTATGGCTTGCCAATCGGCGGGCAGACTATCGGGGTTCCACTTCTTGATCTGTAGGTCGATAGGTACATTGAGCGCAACTGTAACTACAACCACGCTCACTAAGAAAGCGAGGCCGGATGTGGTAAACAATCCAGCCTTGGAGTGTCCATCGTGAAACAGTAGATAACTTAGGAATCCATTCACAAGAACCATGCCTATCATAAGAAAACGCATCGGAATGGCAAGGTTCTTGACCATTCGCTGGCCTATTCCCAGGAATAACTCAGCGGAAAATGTTTCTATCGAACGGCTTAAAGAGAGCCAGGTTCCCCAGAGTACTCCTATGACTAGAGTTATAAAGAGAATGGCGGCAAAAGCTACAATCTTGAGTAGCATATTAAAAATCTCGCTCTTTCTCGGCAGTCCAGAAGGTGCCGGATGATACGCTACCTCCAACTAAATGGTAGAGTTCGGCCGCTGCTTGTTCCGGTTCTTTGGTGCCGTGCGGCCCACCCATTTCGGTTCTCATCCAACCCGGATCAAACAGCCAAGCGCGTATCTTGCTATCTTTAAGCCGCTCGGCAAGCGTCCTTATGTACATATTTAGCGCTGCCTTAGAGATCTGGTAAGACGGAGTGTTTGCCGGAATAAAGGGATGAAAGGCTCCTGCTCCTGACGACATGGCAACAATTTGACCATCAGTTTGCATAAGAGGCAGCAAGGCTTCGGTAAGTGTGGCGAGGCCTATGAGGTTTACTTCGAGTGTCTTGCGCAGAACATCAACTGACAATGTCTGTGTTGGATATTCCGCCGCAGATGATAGGTTTATGCCTGCATTGTTGATAAGTAGGTCGAGCTTTATATCTCCAGCCTTAAGCTCGTCAACGAGGGATGCTATTTGCGCCGGCTGGGAGAGATCAAGTGTATATGTTGTTAGCCGGTCGTGCCCAAAAGGTGGTTCACCATCGGTGGTGGTACCAATAACGCGCCATCCAGCATCCAGAAATTGTCTCGAAAATGCGTTACCCGCACCACGGCTGATGCCGGTAATAAGGGCTGTTTTCATGGTTGTTCTCCTATCTTATTACATAAACAAAATACAGTGCTACAAAGTGCTCTGTAGTTTGAATGTCTGCAATTCGGATAGGTTGTATATCCTAGATAGAGATTCCACAAAAGGCGTGAGATCTTTTCAGTGTAGTAGCCATGTAAGCTACTGCACCTAGTTCAGTCATTCCGATTCTAGAATACATCTATCATGACTTTTAGGTCAATTCATTGTCTGCCCGTACGGGTGTTTCAATAACTAGACACTGGTGGTGTTGGTTGGCTTGGTAGTGAATCGACACAGGCACACGATCCATACATTTATAATATATGTTAGCATTCTATGCAAAATGTCACTATCGTAAAATAAACGTTTGCACCGAGAGTAGAAGCAACTCAAAGACGGGAAACTGCGGAAGAGTTGGGGCTATTTAAGAAATGCGAGGAATTAGATTGCTATAATTCGTATATATGAACAAAACTGAGCTCGTCTGGAGAGAACGTACCTCAGAATTGGATTGTATCGCATCGGTATGGACTTGTAACGCATCTGAGGTAACATCACGCACCGTACTTGCTGACCAAACTAAAGCAGACCTGGCAGAATACTACCAAGATGACATCAAAAAGTATGTAAAGGTTGAACTGCCACGTTATGCAAAAGAACTAGAGGACGTAGAGGCGCAGAAGAAACGCTTGAAAGACTCAATCGTAAGCGAAGAAAAGTTCATCAAACTCATGGAAAACGTAGTGAATTACATCGGTGAAGTGCAGGATTTGGAGCAGTTGGACGAAATACTAGGTAAGTTCTACTCAAACTTCATAATAACAAACCACTCCGTATCTGTTATTACATTCAATACGGAGTGGTATAACGCGTTAAATCCTGCTTGGCTGGGCATCGAGTGCCTAGTAAAAACTTCTAACAGAGGTGATGACGAAAAATTGACGTCGATGAGATTAACAAACTACTCGTCGAAAACGACAGTGACAACGAGGAGCCACTTATATGATGGCTCAAATACTCTGTCATTTCAAGCGTCCAGCTTCGGAACTGATAACCTCATAACCTCGCAGCTTTATAATGAGCAGACCTTCCCTAAGGAGCCCCGAAGACGTTCTATTTAACCTTTCGGCGGGTGCGGATCGTGACCGTATGAGTTGCGCTCACGAATAAGCCCATCACGTCCATGAATAAATAGCTCTGTCTTATTATTCTTAGCAACTTGCTGGGCGTATTGCGTTGCTTCTTTCTGGGTTTCAAATGTGCGCGAAGCTTTAGACGCACCTGCACGACGAACAGCCCATCTGCCGTCAGAATGAACAACGTGTTGAGCCTTAAGGCCTTTTTGGGCAGCAGAAACGTATGCCCTTATTTGAGCGTTCGATGACTTTGGTCTTGGAAGAGCTTTCTTGTTCATGGTTGAGTGATTATATTAATTATCTCTTGTTCAGTATACTGGCTATGCTCCAGTTTCTCAATGAGCTGCGCTTTGGAATCAAAAGTATATTCATAAAAAGTAAGCTCCCCGTCCTCAAATTGATTCTCGTATAGTCTAATCTCTACAGGAAGATCTGATTTGGCAATTTCTAATAGCGCTTTGCGCGACTGCGAGTGTGTCCTATAAAAATGTTCATCTGGAAATTTACGATCTCTTTGAAGAAATGCCGCAAAAGCTACTTTCAAATCAGCAGGCCACACTGCAACGATAACGACTTTCTTGCCTCGCTTCTGGGCTTTTTGAGTCTTAATGAGTGCTCCTTGAAGGCTAGGTAACGTTCCATCAACGATGATACATGGTCTATCTGCCAAATATTCAGACATAAATTCCGTTTTTCCAGAAGCGGCGCCTCCTGAAAGAAGGACAACCTCTTTAAGATCGGACTCATTAATCGTCTTGGTATACAAGGCATCTGCCAATTTTGCTGATTGAGTATGGACAAGATGTGATTGGCTAGGGTTATACCCGGGTATTGTTTTCTTGAGATCGTCGGCGGAGATAATGAATGCCATGCAGCAAGTATATAACAAACTTGAGCTTTGGCATGTCTGGTCTTAATAAAACAAACCATGAAATATTTCGTGGTTTGGATCAATTAGTTGAATAATCTCATGGCTGGGGATGAGGGATTCGAACCCCCGATCCTGGGACCAGAACCCAGTGCCTTACCGCTTGGCCAATCCCCAATGGATGGTTGACAAGAGGTGATTATAGCAAAAAGCTGCATATATTTCTAGTCTGATGTAGCTCCAGCTTGTGGGTGTTAGGGGTTGGCATGCAGGATGCATTTGTGTATCCAGATGCTGGGTCTGGCTGCACGATTAGCGGTTTACTAATTGGTGAACTTTTATCTAATCCGAGAGACCTAATGAATGCGGCGTACTCACAAGGGTGAGGTTTGGATTAGTGGCCGCTCCTAGTACTGGCGAAACCCACGGCTCGCGGCCGTATTGAGCTGGAGCAACGGTTGTGATGAGCGGAGTGCTATTTCTCTGGGCGATTGTGCCATTGCGATTAAGCGTGTAGATTGCCTCGTTAGTAATATACCTTGGCTCAAGGGGGTCTGGAGGAATTCTCGCGATGGAGCGGAGCGCATTAAGCGCCAGGACTGTTTCAGGTATAACAGATGGGTCGGTTGCTCGGTGTAGTTGTTCTGCTGTTTTGTGACCATGCGTGACGGGCATGCTCCCAAGGTGTACTACGGGGAAAAGCCAAGATATGCCCGCGACTTTTGTTGCCCGAGCGGTAAACGCATTGCGTGCTACGAACGTACCCTCTGTGGTATGGTATCGAACGCCGTAAGACAGGCCGCTATCGTCGTAATATCTCCGGGCTGGAGCTTGGGTGAGCGTGGCGAAACGGCTGCTCTCCTTGCCGCGAATGGATATCGCTGGAGGAATCCCTTGTCCTTGAGAAAGTACGGCCGCGATCCGTCCTATGTGCATGCGCTGGCGTCGTGTGAGCATAGGACTTGGAACGATAACACTTTCTGGTGCTTTTGCTAGCAAAGCGTCAAGGTCCCGCACGGAATGACTGTCAAGGCGGGGTGCAGTGTAACCAAGTTGTCCCCAGAGCCTGCTTGCTATATCTAGCTGGCCTGCGGCATCGATCGGGTAACGACCCTGCGGGTTAAGGAGACGTGCGGCATCTGTCTCTAGTTGGTTCCATGGGGATTCAATAAGATTGCTTGTAGCGGCTGCGCCGGTGTTATCGCGGACAAGCCTGAAGCCACGCCTAACAACCTCATCATATATATCTGCAATTGTATATTTGTCGGGGGTGGGCTCACCGCTAATAGTGCTCATAGAACTGTCTGCTCAGCAATATAGTTATTGGTTGGTAGATCTGTAGTATAGAACAATGTGATGTTTATGCAACGCGCTACAATTGCCTCCCTGGATTCACATTATAAGAAAACAGCGGAGACAGGCATATGTAGCCTGCGTCTCCGCTGTTGTTTAGTAGGAGTATGCTAGTTTGTGCTGCGGATTTTGCGCAGGAAGAACTGGTGACCTAGGCCTGCGGCTACAATCACGGCACTTACGAGGCCGATGGTGTTGCCAGCACCGGTCTTAGGCAGGGTAGGTGGAGGAGTACAGCCAGGCAAGTTACTGTTGGTCTGGCAAGTAGGAGGGCTACATTCAGGCGAGTTACTTGGCAGGTTTTCGTTGTACTTACATGGGGTACATAGAGGGCTGCCTACTGGTACGCCTGGCTTACATTCTTTAGGGCCTGGAGTAGTCAATGAAACTTGGCAGGGAGTTGATGTAACATTCTGGATGTCTTTGCTGCTAACGGCCACCGATACGGTGTAATGCTTGTTGTCGCCAGCAAAGCTGTGCGTGTCCTGAGCGGTAAGAGCGTTGCTTGGTACAGTCTTGGTGGTACCATCGCTGTACGTAAAAGTGTAGCTAGTGATAGTGGTGTTGCTAGCGCTAGCTTTAGCCGTAAAGGTATAGCTGCGGTTGTCGCTGGTGTCCTTGTTGAGGATCACACAGGCAAGAGCTGGCTTTGGTTTTGGAGGAATGGGAGTGAACTTTATAGCGTTGCCACAGCCAGTCATGGCTGCAAAATCGGCAGCGCCGTTAGCGTTAAAGTGGACGATTACAGGAGCACTGTCTTCGGCAAGCGAAGTAGTGGTCTTACGAGCCCAAACACCGGTGCTGATCTGCACGAAGCCGCTGCCCTGGGTAAAGCGAGCGCTTACCCAAGAATCGGTGGCTACGGTAGTACCGTTGACTACAATAGTGCCATCGCGGTACATAGTACCAAGCTTGGTGTTGCTGCTGTTCATGCCGGCTACCATACTACTAGTAGCGCCGGCCCAGTTGTAAATTGCCTGGAGATCACTGTGGCCGTTATCGCTGCCACGAGCGTAGTCGGCCTTAAAGGCGCTGATGTAACCATTGATATCACTGCCGCTTAGGCCACAGTAGACAATGTTTACCTTGTCACAAGCCTGTGCGCTAGCGCTGGCAGGCTGTAGGGCACTTGTAGCACCGGTAATAAGGGCAGCCAGGCCAATGAACAGGCCGAGCGCTGTATAACGATGTTTGATGGATGAAAAAATCGGTACTTTCACTGCAAATCTCCTTCACACTAAGATTCAGCGCATATAATACACTAGTTTTATATTTATGTCAATACTCTCTCTGTTAGAGAAGCACCCACCACTTGTAAGTATTAAGGATACTGGTAATTTGCTCGTTCTACAAGCTTAGCGATGCGTAACTTTATAGAAGTAGTGTCCCATAGGGGCCGGCCAGGTGTAGATGAAGAGCATACAGTAGAGCTGGTATAGCCGTGGAAGACAGCTCTACCGTTATGTTTTCTACAGGTGGAGGTTCTACTCGGGGATGATGTCTCGCCGGTTGAAGGCTACTACACCCGCTGCGCCAAGTGCGACGCCAATTAGCATCAAGATGCCAAAAGTGCCCCAGTCGGGCCATTTGGCGAGGTTAAACGAAATATAGTAGAACAGTGAGCTATGGACTATGGCGCTGTTGAGCTTGGCGGCCGAGGCAACGAGGGCGATTAGGAATGACCAACCAACTGCCACGTACATGATAAGCGTCGTAAGCCGGGGGCTGAGCCCATATACCAATGCGCCAAGGCCAATCATAAAACCAACACTCCCAACGGCGCAAACACTTGTTGCTAGCACTTTCGCAAGACTTAAGCTGATGTTTTGACTGGTCGCGACAGCATAGAGCAGTAATCCACACATAAGCGACACTGCTAATACGGTTCCAAAGCTTAAAAGTAGCCTTCCGATAAGCCAGTCGCTGCGCCGCAGCGGCCCTACTAGTATGTTGTCTAGGTATTGCTTGGCCTCGTCGCGCCGGATGGTACCCAAGAGGGTGATGGAAAAGATGAGCAGAATCATTGCCAAAAAGACTAGGCCAGCTCCCAAAAACGCCAATTTCAGACTGGCGGTATTTCCGGCAAGCGAGTGGAGGGAGCGTGAAAGGCTGTCTGAATCTGCGGTGGCATTGATGGCCGTTGTAGTAAGGGCTGCCATAAGGCCGATGAGCCAGAGTGCGCCTAAAGTCCAACCGGCAATCGTCCAGATATTTTGCCTGAAAGCGAGGCTCCAGGTGTTGCTAAGCATGCTATAGCGTGGTCGGACTATTTCTGACTGTTGAATGACGCTCGAACCATAATCTCTCTGAGCTAGGTATATGCCCAATCCAGCGAGGAGCCCGCCGAGCCCAATAAAAGGTGCTAGCCACCAGGGCTGTGGTGCCAGTACGGGATTTACGAGCTCTGCCCAACCAAATGGCGTCCAAACGCTCAGCCAATGCAGGCTATGTACACTATTAGCGACACCACGGAGCAGAAAGAGAACTCCGAGTGGCACTAGGCCATACAGCAGTGCTCGTTGGCGTGTTAATCCTAGCTGACTGGTAAGCAGGCCAACTCCTCCGAAGAGCAAAGCCGGTACAAATATGGCTAGATTAAGTAGTAATATCGCATAGAACGACATCGATATGTTAGCTGACGCGGTGGCGCTAACTGTCATGAGCAAGCTAATGGCGATTGCTATGCACCAGGTGATACTGAAACCCAGCATGGGATAAGTGGTAGCGGCACGAGTGGTTATGCCACCGGTCCGCACGACTTCCCAGTGTCCATCTTCTTCGCTGCCGCGCAGCAATCGAGTGGTTGTGGTGAGCGCCCACACACTTGTGACGACGCCCATAAATCCCAGTACACGATACACCATGTAGCCAGCAGTACCGGCATCTAAGTTTTTTGGGTCGCCATACAGAAAGCCCAGGCCTGGCGCACTGGCGAGCGACTTGGCAAATTTATCGCGGGCCGCCGCATCAGGGTAAGTTTTTTGGTAAGCAACGCCCTGCAGGGCGAGCATAAAACCGGCAACCAAGCCGATGATAACGGCGCGGCGCAGTGCTTGCTTGCAACCAAACCAGATGAGTGCACGTTTAGGAGAAAGGGATTGTGCCTGCACCGTTTTACTCCGCTCCGTTTTCGTATAATGCCAAAAAGAGTTCTTCGAGCGTGGGTTTACGGCTCAAGAAACTGAGCGGTTTTGCCTTGCTGACGGTTACCAACAGCTCGTCTATGGGGCCACTCACATTGCAGCGGAGGAAATGGCCGTGGACTTCCACATGGCTGACTGATTTGATGCCAGTGATATTCGGCGGCGTACTGGGGAAGGTTGCCTCCACGGTCACGGCTGATAAGTGGCGCAGCTCCTCGAGCGTACCTAGTTCGACGAGCTTACCGGCTTTGAGTACGGCGACACGGTCGCAAAGTTCTTCGACCTCCTCTAGCATATGCGAAGACAGAAATATCGTTTGACCAGCCTTTTGGGCGGCTAAGACTTCGTCGCGGAAGACTTTGGCCATAACCGGGTCGAGGCCGCTGGTTGGTTCATCAAAAATCAGTAGTTCTGCGCGGGTAGACAGCGCGGCGATAAGGGCGATTTTTTGCCGGTTACCTTTTGAATAAGCGCGGACTTTTTTGTTCGGATCAAATTCGAACTTTTTAATGAGCTCCTGTTGGTAATCTAGATCGGTGCTGCCGTGTAGCTGGGCGAGTAAGTGTAATGTTTCGGCACCGGTCAGACTTGGCCAGTAGCTTGTTTCGCCGGGGACATAGGCGATGCGTTTGTGTAGCTCGGCCGCATCATGCTGCGCATCTTTGCCAAAAATGGTGGCGCTGCCTTCGCTGGGCTGGATAAGCCCGAGCAGTAAACGAATGGTAGTTGTTTTGCCAGCGCCGTTTGGACCCAGGTAGCCGAGTATCTCACCCTTTTCAACCGTGAGGTTTAGGGTATCGAGCGCGGCTTTGGGGCCATACCGCTTGGTAAGATTCTTGGTTTCTATGATTGTCGGCATATGCTTATCCTGCTTATGCTACTCATTGTTTCAAGTACTTCTGAAACGTGCAAGTATGTGGCCGCTTGCCTAGTGATACGATGCGCTCGTTTTGCTATACTGCTTATGAAATGGCTGGCATAATCAGTGTGCGTGATTTATCGGTTGTGCTGGGTGGGCGCTTCCAGGCGCTCCGCCGGGTTAGCTTTGATCTGGAAGAGGGTAAGATTGTTGGCTTTATTGGGCCATCAGGCGCGGGCAAAACCACGCTGATGCGGGTGATCGTCGGGCGCCAGCGTGTACAAAGCGGCCAAGTGACGGTCTTAGGCCTCAAAGCAGGGGCTAAGGAGCTGCGTCCGCGAATTAGCTACATGACCCAGGAGATATCGGTATATACTGATCTGACGGTGCATGAAAATCTGCTGTATTTTGCACGGATGCGCGGTCTTCGGGGCAAAGAAGCCCTTACCGCCTGCAAAGGCGTTTTAGGTCAGGTGGCGATGGCAGAAAAGTCGGGCGTGCTGGTTGTAAACCTCTCGGGCGGGCAAAAGCAGCGAGTGTCGCTGGCGATCGCACTGCTGGGCAATCCGGAGTTATTAGTGCTTGATGAACCAACGGTGGGATTGGATCCGGTGTTGCGCGAACAGCTGTGGAAACTGTTTCGAGAGCTGGCGGCAAGCGGCAAGACGATTATTGTGTCTAGTCATGTTATGGACGAGGCAGAGCGCTGCGAAGATCTGCTGTTAATCCGGGACGGCAAAATTGTTGCCCATGATACGCCGCAGCAATTGTGCGAAAAAACTGGCACCCGAACTGTTGAACGGGCGTTTTTAAAGCTGGCGGGGCACAATACATGAGTATCCGACGAACTGCAGCTACGGCTGGACGAGTGCTGATGCAACTATTGCACGATCCGCGCACGATTGCCCTGATGATAGTGGTGCCGTGCGTGCTAGTTACGCTGCTTAAGTATGTTTTTAATGGCCAGCCAAGGCTGTTTGACAGTCTGGCACCAATGATTTTGGGGATTTTCCCGTTACTGATGATGTTTTTGGTAACCTCAATTACCACTTTACGTGAACGTAAGACAGGCACGCTAGATCGTCTGATGACGATGCCCATCAGTAAGCTTGATATTGTGTTTGGCTATGCGGGGGCGTTTTCGCTGCTCGGTCTGGTACAGGCCTGTGTTGTCAGCGCCGTGGCGCTAGGTCTGCTCGGCGTGACCGTACTGGGTGGTGCGGCTTCGGTACTCTTGGCAGCGGTGGTAGCTGCCTTTTTGGGGACATCGTTAGGCTTACTGGTAAGTGCCTTTGCGACCAGCGAATTCCAGGCGGTTGAGTTGGTGATGCCAATTTTGATGCCCCAAATTTTGCTATGTGGCCTGTTTGCGCCACGCGACCAAATGGCAAGGTTTTTGCAGTGGCTATCTGATGTCTTTCCGCTTACCTATAGCGTGGACGCCATGCGGCAGATTACCGTGCACACCACTTGGACGAGCCATTTTGTGCGTGACCTGCTCGTAGTGATTGGATGCGCAGTATTGGCACTGATACTTGGCTCGGTTACGATTCGCCGTCAGGAGTAGTACTTTAATCGGCGCTAAATGTGCCAACAAGCTGCGTGCGGCCGATGGCGTGAGCTTCGATGGCTTTCATAAGTTCCTGGCGTTTCGCTCCTGCGGGTACGTCGAGTATGCTGCGCAGTGCGTAGAGATCAAAGTGATAATGGTGCGTACCGGATCCAGCTGGCGGGTAGGGACCGCCGTAGCCTATGTCGCCAAAACCGTTCGTGCCTTGCAGGGCGCCTGTCGGGACCTTATTTTCGGCAATACTAGTCGTATTGGGGTTAATGTTCCACATGGTCCAGTGGACAAAATCACCATCTGGCGCGTCGCTATCATGTGCTATGAGCGCTAGGCTGAGTGTGCCTTCGGGCGTGCCGCTGATGCTGAGCGGCGGGCTCATATTGGCGCCCTTGTAGGTATACTTTTCGGGCATTGTGCCGTCTGCCTTGAAGGCGGAACAGGTCAGATGGAGATCTGCGAGCATGGGTATCTTGCCTCGTCTTGTATGTTTTTTGCCCTGTATAAAGCCTGCTACAGCAACGATGGCGATCGTAATGATAACCAGCAGCGTGAACGGCTGGAGGCGGGTGTGGTTGCGATGGCGATGATCGTGCATGTGCTTTTTCATACCACTAATATAACCAAGCTCCATGCCTAGTCGTCTGTAAGGAAATTCATACCACTTAATTCTGGCGGCAAAAAGCCATCGGGTGCCTGGAAACCTGCTTGCCACTGGTACTGTTGGCCGTAACCGAGGTCTTTCATGAGTTTGGTCGGGGCATTGCGCAGACCTAACGGCACCGGCAAGTCGGGATATTGCTTGGCAGCAGCTAGCGCCTGGTGCATCGCATTGGCCACCTGGCGGCTTTTGGGGGCTTTAGCGAGTACGCTAGCGCAGTGGAAGAGGTTGTATTGGCACTCCGGCATGCCAATGCGCTCCACGGCCATAAACGTTGAAACGGCCAGGTTGAGCGCTGCTGGCGCAGCCAGGCCAATGTCTTCGGAGGCAAAGATAACCATACGCCGAGCGACAAACTTCGGGTCTTCGCCGGCCTGCAACATACGAGCCAAATAGTATAGCGTTGCGGTAGCATCACTGCCCCGCATACTTTTTATAAAAGCACTAATAACGTTGTAGTGTGTTTCGCCCTTTTTGTCGTAGCCAGGTAAGCGGGTTTGGGCGGCAGTCTCAACTAACTGCGTGGTGACGGGCTTGCCATTGGCTAATTGCATAGCTAGTTCAAGGTTGCCTAGGGCAACGCGGGCATCGCCGGCACTTAACTCGGCTAACAGATCGATACTTTTCGTGGGTAGCGTTTTAGCGGTGAGGCGTAGATCTTTTGCGGTTCGTTTTAGAATGGTAATGATTGATTCTTTACTCAGCGGCTCTAGTACGAGTACTCGCGAACGGCTGAGCAGCGGATTGATAACCTCGAAGCTCGGGTTTTCGGTGGTGGCGCCAATGAGCACTATGGTGCCGGCCTCAACATGTGGTAAGAATGCATCTTGCTGGGCTTTGTTAAAACGGTGGATTTCGTCGACGAAGAGGATGGTACGCTGGCCTAAGCGCTGATTGACCTCGGCATCTTCTATCACGCGTTTTACGTCCGCCTTGCCAGCGGTGACGGCGCTCAGTTCTATAAACACTGCCCCTGTTTGCGCGGCAATGATGCGTGCCAAGGTGGTTTTGCCACTGCCGGGCGGCCCCCACAGAATCAGACTGGTGGGCTGCTTTTTATCGATAATTTCGCGCACGATCTTACCAGCTGCCGTCAGCTGTTCTTGTCCGACGACCTGGTCTAATGTTTCTGGCCGCATACGTTCGGCTAACGGTCTCACATCCATGATCCTAGTATACTGGTATATACAAAGGAGGGTGCTATGGAAAGAGAACCATATAGTGGTAGTGGGCTACCTAACGTACGTTGTCCTCTTGGCGGTCTTTGTGTCGGCATGCGGGCTGGCGCAGAAATCACGTGTCCTGGTCCTAAGATGGTAGAAAAGGTTTCACGTGGCATGGGTCAGAGCGCTCTAGGGGCAGGGGATTATGAGTCAGGCACTGCCGAATACGTGTGTCAACGCTCGGATCGACTGGCAGCCGAAGCAGCAGAGAACCAAAAGGCGCCCGGATTATCCGGGCGCTTTCGTACCTAACGCTCCTTGCGCAATGGGCGGTTTACCACCAATGGTGGGACTGCCAGAAGGCGAGGGCGTTTGCCCAACCGCCGTAGCGGCTGGCAGCGTACTGGTCGAAGAACCGGTCCTGGCAGGCGTAGTCGGCGCCACAAAGGGCACGCAACTTACCACTACAGTCCTGGCCTAGACCATAACAACCAAGGTAGTTGGTGGCATTGGGGTTGTTACTACTCTCGTGGGCGTAAATGTACGCCTTGGCTGCGTTGTCCGGAGTACCGGAGGTTACGACAGCGGGGCGGCTCACGGGAGCTGGGCTTGCAACTGGTGCAGGCGCGGGGGCTGGTGCTGGGTTTGCTACAGTGCGGTTAGGTAGCTGTTCGTCGGCCGATGGAATACGAAGCTGCTGGCCAACGGATAATACGTTGGGGCTGCTCAGGCTGGGGTTGGCGTCGAACAGGCGGCTGGCGGTGGTACCAGTGGCTTGGGCGATACCGCCAAGCGTGTCGCCGGGCTGCACGGTCACTGTCGTTGGTGTTGGTGCAGGCGCGGGGGCTGGTGCGGGAGTCAGTGCGGGCGTTGCTACGGGAGCAGGTGCTGAGGCCGTACGGCCGGTGACTTGCTCGCTAGCGTCGGGAACGCGGATTTGCTGGCCGGGGAAGATAAGGTCTGGATCATTGATGAAGGTATTCGCATCGTACAACCGCATGTAGGTCGTGCTGTGGTCTGCGGCAATGCCACTTAATGTGTCGCCGTGTGCTACCGTTACAACGACTGGGCCTGGGGCGGGTGCTGGAGTGGTTACTGCTGCGGGTTGTTCAATATTGTTTGCTGTTTGGATAGGTTTGGTTTTAAAGTGCTGTGTCGCTTGGGCACTAGCCATGTGTATACCTGCGCCTGACATAAGCAGGGCAAGTGCGACCGCCGCAAAAGCGATCTTGCGCATGTTTACTCTTAACTCCTTCTTGGCTGAACTCGTCCAATAACTTTGTGTATTGTTCTCTGCGTTGCCCCACGTGGCCCACAACCGTCGCTATGGGTAGCGCGCGTGGCAGAGTAGGGCCAGGCCGGTGTCGGTTCCGCATGCAATGTGCGGTGACTTTTCTGTACGGCTGGCCTTTGGCGGGCGGTTCAATCTTACTAATGTGCACGTGTCTGATTTCTTACAGATTTTCAAACACGCAAGTACCAGCCTATCATGTACATATATAGTGTCAACATAAGCGAAACGAGCACTACATGTAGTAACTTCGGTAAAATAGCTTACAGCTTTATTTACAACAATTTACGAAAAAATACTTCGGTAGGCTAGTACTTAGCATGATATTTTTCTGCATATTTGCCCGCGAATTTACTTACTGCCCGCCTAGCATAGTCTGATACGCTGTGACAACGGAGGGATTAAGGAATGAACGCCAAGGAACTCTATCAATACGCTATAGATCAGGCGACGGCCGTCGTAGTGCAGGTAGAGCCTAAGCAGTTCGGTCTTGCTACCCCTAATGCCGAGTGGACGGTGCGGGATTTGCTGCAACATATGCTGTACGAGTTGGCATGGGCGGCCGATATTCTGGCTGGCAAGACATTGGCCGAGGTAGGTTCGCGGTATGATGGTGATTTGCTGGGTGACGATGCTATTACCAACTGGCGTCGCTATTTGCAGCGAGCCCAAATTGCGCTTGATGCCTGTGACGAGACGGGGGCTGTGCGTCTTTCATATGGCGACACCACAGTGGCAGCGTATCTGTGGGAAGCGGGTAGTGATCAGCTGGTACATGCATGGGACTTAGGCCAAGGGGTTGGGATTAGCGTGGTGTTTGATGAAGCTATGGCGGAGGTGCTCTACCAGCGCTTCAGCCAAAATGATGTAGGCAGAAGCCATCTGGGTGCCCCAGTACCCGTGCCGGCTTCCGCTAACACGCAAACCAAGTTGCTAGCCTTACTAGGCCGTTCCGAAGACTGGGTTGAGATAGGATCGCAAATGCACGGCGACAATAGTTGATGATGGTAATTCCATGACATTGTTGACATATTGTGGTATAATAAAGATTATGAAAACCGGCGAAGTATTCCATACTAGTGGACGACGACGTGGTCTGGATCTTGCGGTAGCGGTTGCGCTGAGTCCGCTAGCTGTTGGGGCAGGCAGTGCAGCGGCGGTTGCGACAATGGCTGCGAATCGGTCACCAAGGGCCTTTGAGAGGGACATCTTTGAGGTAGGAGGGGCTGAGCACTCCTTAAGAAAAATGCGCGCAGTTCCTAGTGGCACAATCGGGCGAGTAGCAACGGTAATGCAGCGGCTTGGTGCTGATGAGGCATTTCAAATAGCGTCTATTCTACGACGTGATAGCCCGCTTGCGCTTGCGGGCATTCGGCCGATGACAGACGAATATGCTGATCGACATAGGCAAGCTGCAATTGACGCTGGAGAACCAGACTTAGCCCATGCTTGGGGCGGGTACCGCGACAGGACGCTACCAGGTATATTTGGACCCGGCAGGCGATTTACTCATGGGAATCACCCTACTTTCCAGCGTAGTGCCGAAGCGCCGGATGACGAGGAGGCTGCCAAGGCTGTAGATAGAGTATTGGTGGGTGCGATGAAAGAAGAGGTTGCATTCATAGAAGGTCTCAATGTGCGGAGATACGTGGGTGAGATTGCAGTCGCAACGCCTCGATCTTTGCTTGGCCTTGCAACCACTGGTTATGCGGAAGAAAACCCTCTACCACGGCTCGACGAGGAACTTATCCTCGTCGGTGAGCCCTACATTCTTGAAGCGGCTTAAGCGCTGATCCGGTGATCGGTCTCGTCTTCGATTTCGTGGCCGACGATTTCTTCTATCAAGTCTTCGATGGTTACAATGCCAACAATCTTGTCGTCGCGCTCAACGGGCACGAGGTGGGTATGGGATCCAATGAACTTACGGAACATAGTGTCGAGCGCGGTCATGCTGCCGACCGTTTGAGCTGGGTGTAGTGGGAGCTCGTCGACGCGCGGCGGCTGATCGTCGAAGTCGATATCGATCAGCTGTTTCATAAGCAGCACACCGTAACAGATGGTTTTTTCTTTGTTAAAAACGGGCATGCGGCTGCGGCCGCGCGCTTTGATCTCGTCAATTTTTTTACTATCAATGATGGTTTGCGGCGTCAGCCAGTATACTTGGGAGATTGGCGTCATAATGTCGCGTACCCGCTTTTCGCTAAGCAGTAGGGCGCCGCGGATAATTTCGACTTCGTCGTCATCGAGCTCACTGTTTCGTGCGCCTAAGTGCTCACTTATCATTAGGCCGAGCTCCCGGCGGCTTTGTAGTTCGTCTAGCTCTTGGCCGAATAGTCTGTCTAGTAGCAATTGGAGTGGTTTGGAAACGGGGTAGGTGAGCAGAATCATAATTCGGAGTGCTACCGAAAGCCGGGCGGTATAGCGGAGTGCATGTCGGTTAAAGAGCGCCTGCGGGATGATTTCGCCAAAAACAACGATCAGCAGCGTGCTGACGAGGCCAGCAAGCACACCGATCAGCACGTTTTCGAGTACCAGCGAAGATGCTGAAACGGCGGCGACATTACAAAGCAGAATAGCAGCTAGGCTAAGGTGGCTATTGCGGCGCAGTGGCAATGCCTTGCGGGCGTCGCTGTTGCCGATTTTGGCTTTGCGGCGCAGGTCGGCGACTTCGAGCGACATCAGGGCGATGTTTAGGCCCGAACATAACGCCGAAAAGGCGACCAACAAGAATACTTCCAGAAAGAGAATGGCTAGATGCATGGAGCTAGTCCTGGTGCGTCCAAGTGTCTAAATTTTGATTTGCGTAGTGCTGGGCACACATGTAGTAGAGATAATTGTAGCAGAAAAAGCTTTGTTATGCAATTAGTGCCCGAGGTCTTGCTGGTGTATGCTCAAGCCAGAAAAGCCTCGTTGGGTTGCAGATTAACCTTGTAAATCTGTTGCGCTTATGCCATAATATATTAAACGATTTGGCAAGCACGCGCTTGGAAGGGCGCTTTTTGATTATTTATGGCACAAAACACCCAAGACCCAACCAAAATTCGCAACATTGCAATCATTGCACACGTCGACCACGGCAAAACTACGCTGGTTGACGGCTTGCTTAAACAGAGTCAGACCTTCCGTGACAATCAGGCCGAGATGAGCCAAACGCTCATTATGGACAGTGGCGACCAGGAACGTGAGCGCGGTATTACTATTACCGCTAAGGTTACGGCGGTGCAGCACGGTGACTACCGCATTAACATCATTGATACCCCCGGTCACGCCGACTTCTCTGGTGAGGTTGAGCGCACGCTGAACATGGCCGACGGCTGCTTGTTGATCGTGGATGCTCAGGAAGGTCCAATGCCACAAACCAAGTTTGTACTGGAAAAGGCTCTGGAAGCCGAACTGACACCAATCGTTATCATCAATAAGATCGATAAGCCGGGTAGTCGTATTGCTGAAGTGGAGGACGAACTGGCGGACCTGTTCCTGGAGCTAGCGGTGCACGAAGACCAGTTGCACTACCCCGTGTATTACGCTATTGGCCGCGAAGGCAAGTCTTGGATCACCGTTCCGGCAGACCCTAGCACCGATGCAACGCTGGACCCAGTATTTGATGCGATTATCGAAAAAATCCCCGCACCAAAGATTGAACTGGACAAGCCCTTCCAGATGCTAGTAACGGCCCTAGCCTGGGACACGTACAAGGGTAAATATGCCATTGGTCGTATCACCCGCGGCAAAGTAAACCCGGGCGACCAGGTTGTGCTGTGCAAAAAAGATGGCTCGCAGACCAAAGCCAAGGTGGAATTAGTATTTATGAGTCACGGCGTCTCCAAGTTTGAAGTACCTGGTGGTGTAGCTGGCGACATCGTGCAGCTAACTGGTATTGCCGATGCCCAAATTGGCGAAACAATTGCTGACGCTACGCAGCCTGAAGCCCTGCCGGTTATCGAAGTAGAGGCTCCTACGCTTCGTATTTATCTTGGTCCAAACACCAGTCCATTCAAAGGCCTGGAAGGCGAATTTAGCACCTCGCGCCAGATTGGCGACCGTTTGCAGAAAGAGCTGGAAATTAACGTCGGCCTCCAAGTAGAAGATAATGGCATTGGCTTTACAGTGGCCGGCCGCGGTGAACTACACCTGGGCGTGTTGATCGAAACCATGCGCCGTGAAGGCTTTGAGTTCGAAGTTGGTCGTCCGCAGGTGGTTACCCGCGAAGAAAACGGACAAGTCCTGGAACCTGTTGAAGAAGTTATTATTGAAGTTCCAGCCGAGCATGTTGGTGCCGTGCAAATGGAATTGGGCCAGCGCCGCGCAACGCTTAAGGAGCAGTTTGCGAGTCCTAAGGGTGTAACAAAGCTGGTGTACGAAATGCCAACTCGCGCGCTGCTTGGTATGCGAAACATTTTGCTAACCAACACCAAGGGCACCATTGTGATGAACAGTCTGGTAACCGGCCTCCAGCCTATGGGCGCTGCCTTACAGCAGCTACGTAATGGTGTGCTGATTAGCTTCGAGCAAGGCGTTACGACCCCATATGCACTGCAAAACGCCGAAGCTCGTGGCACCACGTTTGTTGGTCCTGCCGAGAAGGTATACGCTGGCCAGATTATCGGCCTGAATACTCGTCAAGAAGACATGGAAATCAACGTCTGTAAGGCAAAGCACCTGACCAACATGCGCTCTTCGTCATCTGACGGTGTAGTGCAATTGGTACCACCAACTATCTTTAGTCTGGAACAGTGCCTAGACTTCATCGAGAACGACGAACTTTTGGAAGTAACACCCAAAAACCTCCGTCTGCGCAAAAGCGAGCTTGATCCCAACAAGCGTAAACGCGCCAAGTAATGACGAGCCCTGAGGATTGGAGTCCAGTCGACCCGACTGGACTCTATGATCAATTCTGGCAATTTTATGACGCTGCCGACAGAGAGGTTGACCGTTTTTCGGAGGAATGGCCCGAACTGGCCGCATCTGTCTATGGAAGGGGGTGGCAACTTGCGCTAGATGCCTGTTCGGGCTCCGAAATTGATCCAATGGCAAATCCCGCAACGTATCGGCCTATACGAAGCTTTTATTTGCTTTTACTAACCCACACGACCTTGAAGATACGTTAAGTCATGAAAAGATAGTGGAGAACGCTGACAGAATAGTGCAGCAGATAGTAGCAAATGGCGAGGTACACGACAGTGAACAAGATCTGCAAACGTTCGCCTATTATGCGGAGTTTTTGGCTGTACACATGCTCTTAATAAAAACGGGTATGCAGAATGAAGGGGAATTTAGTGATAGGCCCGGTGGATACACGGCGGATGAACAGTATGACATTGTACGGGCGCGTCTAGAAATGACACTGTGGGATTAGCGCGAGTGTCTAACATTGGGCTTGCATGAGAGGGCGGGTATTGTAAAATAGCCAGGTTCGAGTGTGATAATTGTCACAGCTCGAGCACCTTAACGAGAGAAGCTGGCTACTTAGGAATAACGAGATCGGGCATATGTTGCAGACCTACTGCTGCGATGTATGCTCGATCTCGGAGTAATCCGGAGCGAGTTGACCCTGACTTGGGTCAGAGGCTGTAGAGAGGCTAGGGAAGTACATGTGGTACCAGAAGTGTGCAAGGCTGCTGGCATTGCTGGCTATGGCAGCGCTCATCTCCGGAGCTACGGCTTGCAAGAGCAGTGTTCAGCAGAGTTCGGGTTCGAGCGGCAGCAGTGAGGTCACTCCGAGCTGTAACACCGAGCTCGCGAACCCGACAAAGGTCAAGGGGACTAGCCTGACGGTCAGCGTCTGCCTGAACGTGGGCGCACAACTGTGGGTCGTCACCCCAAACACGTACGACAGCGCACACACCGACAGCTACCTGTTCACCGACCGCAGTCCGGTTTTTACTGGTAGTGGGAGTACGCAGACGATCACGATCACCGTTGCCGCTGTGCCTGGCGCGACCGGCGTGCCCATCTTCCTGAAGAGTGCGCCGGGCCTGGACTGCAATAACTACCTGCTCCACGCCTCACGTGTGAGGGATGGGGGGGCCTTACGCGGTTCCGTCTGTGCAGGTCGACAGCGGCTTTACTACACACTGCACGATCTTCGGTGTCGCCGCGATGAGCACTCACGCTCCGACGAAGAAGCCGCCGACCAAGCGCTGAGTGTCCCAGTGGTTGGCCGGCAGGTGCGGTTCGTCTTTGGACGTTCCATTCAAGCATCTGCCGGCCAGCCCCGGCCGGCTCCTCGCCCTCCGCTCAAAGCAGTCTCTCTCGTTTTTTATCATCAATCTAGGAAGTATTTTCTAAGCTTTATCTGAAACTTTTGGCGAAGTTAGACCGTATAAGGTAATAGGCTATAAGGGCCAAGTTCAGTATGTGCTCTGCTGTATACTGGGCGTCTTAACGAGAGAAGCTGGCTATTACACTCCTTGAGATTGGATATGTGTCACGAGTTTTTTGTGCTACATACCCAGTCTCAACTGTGAGCGGGCTGACCCCTTCGGGGCAGATAGTAGTGAGGAAATGGTATGCGACGACTGCTAGCGGTCGTATCGGCCATGGTGGCGACATTCATGCTGGTCGCGTGTGGCAGTACTGGCTCCCATGGGGGTGCGTCTGGCGGAATCGGCGGCGCAGTGCCAACGGGCCTCGCACGGGTCTCTGAGCCTACGGGTGCCGCATCGAACACTGCGGCGGCAACCTGTGCTTCTGTCTCGGTGACGTTCGATGGCGTCGGGACCGTCAAGGTCGGCAGCGACGTCATGTGCGCAGATCCCGGCGACAAGCTCTGGGCGGTCATCTACGACCTTCACGGCGATTATGCTCTGGCGACCAAGGGTACCATGAAGTACGACGCCACGACGGACCATTGGCTTGCACAACTGCCGGACGTTGGGAGCCGCCAGGTAACCATCATGATGGGGTCCAAGGATGGTCTCTGCGCGGCGGCGATCAAGAAGGCGACTCTGCAGGACGGGGTGCTCCTGGTGGACACCCGGGAGGTAGATCCGGTCTGCAAGAGGTTGGGCGTAGTCAGTCCAACTAACTGAGTCTACTGGTCGGCCGGCAGGTGCGGGTTCGTCCTCGGACGTTCCACTCAAGCATCTGCCGGCCGGCCTCGGCCGGCTCGCCACCCTCCTGTCCTAAAGGCCGCTTCTCTCGTTTGTTTCATGATTATCGCAAACCACCAGCTATAAGCATAAGTATTCTGCGCATTGACGTATATTAGATATCGTGCTAGTATATAACTATTGTTTCGTACAGGTACACCGAAGTGTTTGTACATGAATCCAGAGTTGTTTCGTAGTTATTACTCACCGGGTTCCAAACAATTGACGGCACTACGCCAGAACCGCAAAGAGTATCAACCAAACTACAAATAACCAACAAGGATTCATTTTTTATGCCTAGTAATCAACGCTCCCGTTACGCTTATAAAAGTACCCGGAGCCCTTATAGCCGGCCACCCCGCGCGCCGCGCGCCAACAAGCCTAAACATGGTCAATATATCGACCCGGCCCGTTTTGTAAAAGTTGCCAAGCCGGCCACTATTGAAGAGTACGTGCCACAATACAAATTTGCAGATTTTAGCGTTGACGAACGTCTCCGTAGCAATATCGCAGAAAAGGGCTACGAATTGCCAACGCCTATCCAGGATCAAACGATCCCGCTTGGCCTGGTGGGTAACGACGTGATTGGCATCGCCAACACCGGTACCGGCAAAACGGCCGCATTTTTGGTGCCGATTTTGCACCGGCTGATGACCGACCGCAACGCCAGGGCGCTCATTGTGGCGCCAACCCGCGAACTAGCTCAGCAAATAGAAACCGAACGCCGCCTGCTGAGCAAAAACGGCGGTGTGTATGGTGCATTACTTATCGGCGGTAGTAACTACGGCCCACAGCTGCGCGATTTGCGCAAAAACCCTAACATTGTGGTCGGCACACCTGGCCGCATCAAAGACCACATTGAGCAACGTTCACTCGATCTGAGCAAGTTTAACCTGGTAGTGCTCGACGAGGTCGACCGCATGCTCGACATGGGATTTGTGCATGACGTACAGTTGCTGCTCAGTAAGTTGGCAGAAAAGCGCCAATCATTCTACTTTTCGGCGACTATGGACGCACGGGTTAGTGGTCTTATCAATGGTTTTTCGCCCGAAGCTATAACTGTTTCGGTGCGCCAAGGCGACACGAGCGAAAACGTCCACCAAGACGTTGTGCCTTACAGCGATAAGTCTAGCAAAATCGAAGGCTTGCACAATCTGCTTATCGAGCCAGTGGTGGCAAAAAGCATTATTTTTGAATCGACCCAGCGCGGCGTAGAGCGCCTGGAGCGCGAGCTGAAAGACCGTGGCTTCGATGTAATGTCGATTCACGGTGGCAAAACCCAAGGTCAACGCCGGCGCGCACTAGATGCGTTTAAGGCAAATGACGTTACGACCCTCATCGCAACCGATGTTGCTGCCCGCGGTATAGACGTGCCAGATATAACTCACGTGATTAACTATGGTTTGCCACAGACATACGAAGACTATACGCACCGTATCGGCCGTGCTGGTCGTGCCGGCAAAATCGGCTACGCTTTGACGTTTGTTGAGAAGTAGATGTAATGGGAGAACCGAGATAGGTTCTCCCATCGCGCAGGGTTTTGCTATGCGCAAAACTCTGGCTGCTCTTTCCTGAAAATGTAAAAAATAAGGCAGAAGTAAATTCTGCCTTATTTTTAATTGATAGGCTGAACCTATCTCGGTTCTCTCATGCTTGCAGTACAATACGGGCATGATAACTACGTACTACAGCCGGGCCCGTGAACGTGCATTACAAAAATTAGACGAACCTCGTGCAGGCTCGTGGGTAATTGCAACTGCGCCAGATGCGCATGAGCTAGATAAGTTGGCTGAGATGTATGAGCTGGATCGTGATAATCTCGAAGACGCATTGGATATCTACGAGGCGCCACGCGTAGAAGTGGAAGACAATGTTGTATACATCTATACCCGCTATTGTCATCCCGAGGGCAAGGAGATTGCCACCGAGCCGCTCCTTATGATCTATAGACCGGATCATTTCATTACGGTTGTACACGCCCGTAGCGCCATCCTGGATCGCTTAACCAATAATGTTGTAGACGTTATTACGACACAGAAAACAAAATTATTGTTGCAGGTGTTTTCGGAAATAAACCGATCGTATGAAGTTCATGTACGCAAAGTCTCTCGCCAGATCTTGCAGCTGCGTGCCCACATGCGTCAATCGGCTATTACGGCGCGAGAATTCGTGGGGATTATAGAAATAGAAGAAGATTTGAACGAATTTTTGAGCGCACTGCAGCCGCAGGCATTACTGCTGAGTTCGCTCCTGAGCGGCAAATATCTGCGGCTCTACGAAGAAGACCGCGACATCATTGAGGATATCGAGCGCAGCACCGGTGAGCTGATTTCGCAGGTACAGGGGCGCCTAAGGACATTGGTTAATATGCGCCAGGCGTATGATGCCATTGCTACGACCAACCTAAACAATACGTTTAAGCGGCTGACGAGCATCGCCATTTTCTTAACGGTGCCGACTATCATTGGCGGCATTTACGGCATGAACGTTGATCTGCCATTCCAACATGCTCACCACGCCTTCTTGTTTGTGAGCTTTTTGATTGTTGCGGTGATGGCCGGTATGGTGTGGTTTTTCCACCGCAAGAAATGGCTGTAGGACGCTGATCCAAAAACACTGCAGGTCCGACGCAGCAAACAAGGTATACTATCTAGCAACATGTCATCGCCCTTTTCGAGTAATTCAGCCTTTCGTATCTTCGCCTTTTCATTGCTTGCCAGCCTAGGTATCTTGGCGGCAGTACTATTTGGCATTGGCACTAGTGCGCTACTTATTACACTCATCCTGGCGGTAGTGGAAATTACCTTCAGCTTCGACAATGCCATCATAAACGCTAAAGTACTTGGCAAAGTGTCGCAAGCCTGGCAAACGGTGTTTTTGACGCTTGGCATACTGATTGCTATTTTTGGCATGCGCGTGGTGTTCCCCATTGTGATCGTGATGATTACTGCCGGACTGGGCTGGAACCAGGTGGTCAATTTGGCGCTGCATCATCCGCACGAGTATGCGCACCATTTGGAGCAGGCGCATGCTTCTATTGCTGCATTCGGCGGTGCATTTCTGCTTATGTTGGCACTCACATTCTTTTTTGATGACGAGCGTGATGTGCACTGGATTACGGTAGTTGAGCACCAGCTGAGTCGGTTCTCGCACTGGCTGGTGGCGCCCGCTATCGCGGTACTGCTGGTACTGGGTGTAGCGGTACTGCCCAATAACACTCATGGTGCAGAAACTATCACAGCTGGCTTGTTCGGTGCGGCTACGTACATTTTGCTGCAAACGGCGAATGGCCTGTTCGCACGTTTGCAGGGGCCCCGTGCGGCTGCCACCAAACAGACGGGGGTAGCAGCGCTTATGAGCTTGCTATACCTGGAGATCCTTGACGCCAGCTTTAGCTTTGACGGTGTTATTGGCGCCTTTGCAATTACGAGCAATATTGTGCTGATTGCTGCCGGTCTGGGCATCGGCGCATTGTGGGTGCGCTCGCTAACGGTATTTATGGTGCGTCGTCATACACTGGGTCGCTACGTATTCGTGGAGCACGGAGCACATTACACGGTGCTTATTTTGGCAGTAATTCTACTGGCAAGTATTATTTGGAATATATCTGACTACATACCAGGGCTAATCGGCATTGGTGTGATTGGCGCGTCGGTTGCTGCTTCGGTACGTGACCGCAATCGCAAAGACCGTGTGGTATCTGCGGCGGTCACGACCAATTAGCGGTATACTAAGGCTATCAATACAGGAGGATAGACATGGACGATATGCCCGTAGTAACTACTAACGATTTGCCGGGATATAAGGTAGAAGAAGTGTATGGTGAAGTGTTTGGGCTAATTGTACGCAGCCGTAATGTGTTTAGTAACGTAGGCGCCAGTTTTCGTACTATTTTTGGTGGCGAGGTAAAGGGATATACGACACTGCTTAGTGATAGTCGTGAGCACGCTCTGGCACGTCTACGCCAGGCAGCGGCCGAGAAGGGTGCTAACGCTGTTTTGGCGATGCGCTTTGATAGTGGTGATATCGGTGGCGTGATGAACGAGGTTGCTGCTTACGGTACGGCAGTGCGTGTGACCAAGCTGTAGTTTTTGCGTGGACGATTTTGCGTTTTTAAACGACTCAGTTGAGCGAGTAGCGCCGCGTTTGCTCGGTTGTTTGCTGGTACGCGAGCTTGATGGTCGGCAGTTGATTGGCAGAATTGTAGAAACCGAAGCGTATGACCAAACCGATGCGGCCAGCCACAGCTACCGTGGCAAAACGCCGCGGACTGATGTAATGTTCGGGCTGGCGGGTCACCTGTATGTCTATTTTGCCTACGGCATGCACTACTGCATGAATGTAGTTTGTGGACCGGTTGGACACGGTGCGGCCGTGTTGATTCGTGCGCTTGAACCAGTGGAGGGGGAGGCTGTAATGACAGCTAACCGCGGTGGTCGTGGTGGAAAAGACGTGTCAAATGGCCCGGCCAAAGTGTGTCAGGCGCTTGATATAAACAAACGTTGGAATGGCCATGACTTGCATCAGCCACCGCTGCAGCTAGTGATCCAGCCCACACTCGACCCTGCAGATATAGTACAGACGACGCGGATTGGCATAACCCAGGCCAAAGACGTGCCCTGGCGGTTTTACGTGCGAGGTAACCTGTATGTGTCGCGCCCAAATTAAAAAACCACCCACACGGCAGTCTGAATAGCATAGTGTTGCGGCAGAGGAAGGGTCGTGAATGGTCACGAGTTCCTCTGCCGACCTGGGGCGGGATTGCCTCAGGATTTGGGTTGATTTGGAGAGTCGGGGCTATATGGACGCAGTCAGTAGCAGTGCGACACTGACTCCAGAGTAGGGTGTGGCTTGTACTATCGGCAATGAATGTCAGGCGGCCACTATCTATGCGGCCAGCAGCGACCATCGTAAGGTCCTGTACATCATCGCCCGCTCAGGAGGTTGGGCGACTATTAGCCGCGTTGATGGTTGGTACTCGGATGCGGGTTAGAGGATGTGTGGTCGTCCGGGCCTAGCGTGTAATGCGTAGGCGTGCCTACGAGCGTGTTCGCCCGCGTGACGGGGGCAGTTTCGTGCCGGTTCTCTAATCCCCTGGCGAGAGTCATCACGCCTAAAAGGCGGCATGAGCGCCAGCCGACCACTAGTGTAGTGTCGGAAAATCAGCGTCAGCGAGTGCCCCCACCTGGAGCACAGCAGCACTGTCGCAATGGCGATAGTCGCGTTCATGCCGAGCCACTGCCGGTAAGTAGCGGCTGACGTTATGGAAGCAAGGCACAGCAGTGTCCAGTTCGGATACGCGCCCGCCCCGGCCAGAACTACGTTTATGGGTCCCCGCTGGGCATGTTTGGCGGTGTGCCGACCTGCGTGCTTATTGAGCTCTGCGGTGGCGGTCATGAGACAGCTCCTCCGAATCAAAGAACGGACAGACAGAGCGGATGCTCGACTGCTGGTAGGTATAGTATGACATGGCTTACATAATCACAACACAAGTCATATGGATTAATAAATGTTTGATATGCTGCTATCCGAATCGTTCGGCGCGGATATGGGATGGTGGTACGCCTAAGCGAAGTAGCATGCCGATGGCAATTTCTACAAACGCATTCATGCCGCATACGTAGCACATGGGTGTGTCACCCAGTTTTAGGAGTGCTTGCTCGAGCATTTCATGGCGGAGGCGACTGTTGCCGCCCTGCCAATCCATAGGCTGTGCGCGGGTGAGTGTTATAAATGCATGTTCCCGATCTGCCAGGAGCTCATCACGATACATGATGTCATCGTAATAGTGGGCACTGTACACTAGTTGGAGTTTGGCGGATGAGTCACCACAAGTGTGTGCTTTCCATATGCAGTGTAATGGCACGATACCCGAACCGCCGCCTACCAAAAGCACCGGTTCAGCACTATTGGCATACCACACAAATACACGTCCGAATGGCCCGCGCACTTCTAGCTGGTCACCAACTTGCAGCTGTTCGCAGAGGTAGGGAGTAACTTCGCCGCCCAACATATACTGTACCGTCAAATCCAGCAGATTGCTGGACCCATTGCTAGGGCTGGCGGCCGAATAGAGCCGTGCGGCCTGATAGCCGTCCTTGGCGGTCAGACGAATTTCGTAGTGCTGGCCGGGCAGATGGTTAAGTGGGTGGGGAAGCTGCAACTGAAATGTCGTGGCCATCGGCGTTTCGCGTCGCTTTTGCCGTACTATTGCGACACGCCACTCGCTGGGGCTATATGTCGTCGGTGTCATAGCGTTGCTCCCGCCACGGGTCGCCGTAATTGTGATAGCCGTTCATCTCCCAAAAACCCATACGGTCTTGGCCGGTGAACGTCAGGCGCGTTACCCATTTGGCACTTTTCCATAGGTACAAATGAGGCACAAATAACCTGGCGGGGCCACCATGCTCGGCAGTTAGGGGCTCGCCGTGGGCATGTGTGGCAACCATGGCTTGGTCGCCCAGCACATCCACAACGGGTAGGTTAGTGGTGTAATCGCCGTAGCTAGTGGCTATAAGGTACGCGGCTTTGTTAGTCAGGCCTCCAGCCAGTGTTACCAGATCATCTATCGATACGCCTTCCCAATCCATGTCGAGCCGACTCCAGCGCGTCACGCAGTGTATATCGGTGTGCAAGCTGGTCTTAGTGACGCGGCTGAATGTTTGCCAGTCGAGCGTCATGGGTTGGTTTACCTCGCCGTCAATAGTAAGCCGCCACTCATCGGTTGGTATGTGAGGCGTTGGGCCATACGTGAGTACGGGCCACCGTATCACTTCGGTTTGTCCTGGCGGCAGGCGCCGTTTTGTATCGCGTTTTCCCTGGAATCCTGGGTTAATAACTCCCATAGGCTACCTCCGTTATGTGGCCACTGTACCACCGCGCGTCCATGAAAGATGTAAGCTAGCCCGCAGCTGGGCTATTGACAGGTAATTTATATGTCCTATAATATTTTTTAGAAATCGTAAGATTTTGGCTACACGTAAGCATCCAGTGACTTTGGTAGCCACCGAAACAGCATTGTCCCAAGACTTTGCAGTAGCAGCCTCGCATGAGCGCCCCCTGTAATGACTAAGCAATCCGCATACTAAGGCGAAACTTACTCATTAACTCAAACAGGAGGGCTTTTTTGATGGAAAAGCTACAATTAGCAAAGAATAAAATAGTAGCCACTGCCGCGCTTGGCGGTATGGCATTGATTGGACTCGCCGCTTGCGATAACGATCCAAAAGTTGACGAAACTAAGCCGGCAACGGTTATTGGACACGAGTACCATGCGGCCTATACAAGCCTAGTCTTGATAGGTAAAGTGCTCGTGCCGTTTCAGTACCCCGAAGAGTTCGATTTAGAAATTGAACAGTGTCCGGCAAATGCACAGGCTGAGACGCCAAAGGTGCTCTGTCCAGAAGAGACCGTGTCGGTTTCGAAAGATGTATATCACCAGTTCCCGGATGGCTCACATATAGTCGTGAATCCGGATCACTAGAATTCTTACCGGCCAGCTACTCCGCAATAGCTGCATTCATGCCCCGAGGGTTAGATGGAGATCGATACCGAACAGCAAGAGCGGCCAAAGTAAGACGGCTAATAGTGCGGAAAGTATGTTCGATAGGGTAGTAAGATGGGTGAGGTACCCCCGGTTTGCGGCCAAGACTAGGCCAATTAGTATGTAAATAAGACCGCCCCAACTCAACCCGCCTCGCTCTGTTGCCATAAGTTTATGCCCTCGTTACAGCATCTGAGTATGCTCGGGCTATGCTGCTTCGGCAGTGGTGTATTTAACTGAGTTAACGCTATGGCCTGAGTTGCAAGTGGTATGGATGGATTTACATAGCCATGTATTGCCCACTACGTTGCTCTTAAAGCCATTCGGCAACACCACCATGGTGTGAGCAGGTGCCGGAGTGTGATTGGCTAAAGCTATAGCTACCATCGCGACACTTAGCGGTGGCGCCGGCTGGCGCAGAGCTGCTGGCGTAGGGGCTGCACACGGTGTTGCCATAGGAGTTAACATAGGTGCCATTCGGACAAACCGGTTGTGCCGGTGCAACGTAGGCGCCGACGGTAGTTACCTGAGTAACGGGTTGTGTAGTAGTGACTTGGCCGATCAGTTCTTTATCGGTCTGTTTGTCGTCGGTGTAGGTCAGCTTGTAGGTTAGGGTTAAAACACCGTTGACGCCTGTGGTGGTGATTTTGGTTTGGCCCTTGGGCAGTGAGCTGTCAGTAACGGTCGTGCTATCAAATGGAATTATTTGCGTTTCGGTTGTTGTTTTGGTGGTGACTACCGGCGCTTTGGGCGTTGGTTTTTCGTTGACGGTTTGTGCACCGAGTACGCTCTTGGAGCTAGCATTTTGTACGTTTAGATCGGCTTTTGGCTGATTACCACTGCCGGCAATGCCAATAAGTGTCACGGCGGCTAAGCCGAGGCCGATTTTTTTGAGTCGAGACAATGCTTTCAGTTTCTGGAACATCCCACCCTCCTTTATATATGTGCATCATACCGCTTAAGCTTATATTCAGCAAATACGGTCAAGGCCTGTAAGTTTCTTCGCTGCTTGTGTATCGGGTGCAAGGCATACTGCGTAAGGTAATCGTCAAGCGGGGGAAGTGCCTATGCAGCGCGGTAAACGTTTACTTCTAATCTTCGGATTGCTCTTGGCGCCTCTGCTTGGGTGGGCGGCGGTAGCCCATGCCCAGAGTTTTAAAAGTGGTGCTAACGTACATATCCCGAGTGGACAAACAGTAAATAATACGCTGTTTGCGGCCGGACACACCGTTGATATAGCCGGCGATGTAAACGGCGATGTGTTTTGTGCTGGCATGAATGTGAATATCAGCGGCCGGGTGCGCGGCGATGTGATATGTGCCGGGCAGAATCTGACCGTGAGCGGCCAAGTGACGGGTGATGTGCGGCTGGCAGGGCAGAACGTGACGCTCGGTGCGCAGGTAGGCGGCAACGCTACGGTGGGTGCACAGACATTCACGCAACAGTCCAAGAGTATAGTGTCACGTGATATGAGTGTGGGGAGCACTGACGCCACGCTCGATGGCCGGATAGGTCGGGATGTCGCAAGTAGCAATGTGTCGCTCACTATTGGTGGGTTTGTTGGGCGTAATGTGCAAGCCAATGTGGACCATTTGACGCTGGGTAGTAGCGCCAAGGTAACTGGTAATGTCACCTATGCCAGCGCTAATACCCTGACTAAAGAACAGGGTGCGCAGGTCAGCGGCACCACTATGAAGCAGTCTCCTGCACAACATAAACATCATGGCTGGTCTGGCATACACTTTTGGGAACTGGGTTTGTACGCCTACGTTTCGTTCCTGATAGTGGCAGTAGTATTGGCGCTGGTAGTGCCCGGCTTGTTTGAGCGCACGATGGTTGCTACACGTGGGCGGATGGGTATGACATTCCTGATTGGGCTGGTGGCAAGCATTGTAGTGCCGGTGGTACTCATGCTGATTGCGGCAACACTCATAGGTATTCCACTCGCTCTCCTGCTGGGATTTATCTGGCTTGTGGCGTTATTCTTGGCTGGCCCGTTTGCGGCGTATCTGCTGGGACACCGCATAGTGGGTGACAAGCGAGGGACGTGGCTGATCATGCTCGTGGGCGCCTCCATATTGTTCTTGCTGTACCTGCTACCATTCGTGGGGTGGATTTTCTGGCTGGTTGGTACGTGGTTTGGCTTGGGTGCCATTTTGCGCTTATTCCGTGGTGCGGGCAGGCCATATCACGACCCTGGCACGGACATACCGCCAGTGGTTGACAAGAAGTCTGGGGCTAGCCCTGCATAGTGCCGGGCGGGTGATGGTGTGGCCGCTTTCCAGGGGGTGCCTTATGAAAAAACGCTCTTTGTAAGTAAAGTTTTTGACGGTGCAAGCTGCGCGGCGCTGGCATAGTACATGGTGTTATGCAAAAGCTAATAACGTATACCACATCTGATCCGCACCGCACGCAGCTAGCCCGTGCCATAGAGGCCGACTCGCTACCACCAAGGCGACGCAGAACATCAACGGCGCGGCGGCGTGTGGTGTTTATACATGGGTTATGGTTGCATGCCAGCAGCTGGCAGCCGTGGGTGCGATATTTTAATCGTGCTGGTTATCACGCGTTAGCGCCTGGCTGGCCGGATTTCCCGTCGACGGTGGCAGATGCGCGGATCTATCCTGAGTTTATGTACGACCTCACCATAGACCAAATAGTTGAGCACTATGCTCGTATTTGTAAGCGGTTTGTGCGGCGTCCAATAGTAATTGGGCATTCATTTGGTGGGTTGGTCGCCCAGCGTCTGTTAGACCAGCGAGCGATTGCAGCAGCCGTGGCTATAGATCCAGCGCCTGTTCGGGGGGTGATGGCATTACCATTTGCACAGCTGCGCTCCGCTTGGCCGGTGCTGGGTAACCCGTTGACGTTGCATCGTGCGGTGAGTCTTAAGCCCAAACAATTCCGCTATGCGTTTGCTAACTGCCTCTCTGACAGTGAAGCGGCCGAACTATACGAGCGATGGACTATTCCGGCACCTGGCCGCCCGCTTTGGGAAGCGGCGCTAGCCAACTTTAGCCCTAACGCGCAGACCAAGGTGTCTCCTCAAAAGTCACATGCTCCGCTGCTACTGATGGCTGGCCAGCACGATCATACGGTGCCACCCGAGACAACACGCTTGGTGCGGCAATTGTATGCTGCCTCGTCTTCCCGTCTTGATCTCAAAGAATGGCCCGGAAGGGGTCATTCACTGGTGATTGATCATGGCTGGCAGGATATAGCTGATTACACACTTGCGTGGCTGCATAAACGGCGAATAAGGTAGGTGGCGGAGGTGTATGTCGCTCTCTATACATCCTGGCCGCAGTGCCAGTGCAGGGGTGTCATGCTGTGCCATTCTATGCGATACGTGAGATTAGGCATGGTTTCAGGGTATTTGCGATGAAGTATGTTGCCGAAACGACGAGCCAGACACGCTTGGCGAAACCACGCGGACACCAAAGCGTCTTACGAGCGCGCACCTATATACGCGGCAGTGCTGTAGCGGCTGCGTTAGCGGTAGTGGCCTGCGTGCTGTTGCAGCCGGCCGATATCCTTGGGCATTATGGTCTGAGTTTTTATGGCAATTTTTCGCGCACGTTTGGGCCATATATGGTAGGTCTGCTGATTGCGGCGTATTGCTTGTTTTGGGCAGGCCGTGAGCTGCGATCATTTTCCGAAACGCGAGGCTTTAGTAGTGGACTACAATGGGTGGCGGTGGCGCTCTTGGGCGTCGTGGCCACACCATCATTTTCAGGGGTGTGGCTAGTGCAAGATTTACATGTGCTTTTTGGTTTTATCATCTTTGTAACGCAGGCATTGCTGTCACTCCGATATCTTATGCATGTACGACGCGGCCTGTTCGACTGGAGCTTACTGGCCCTTCAACTTCTGGCAATCTTGGGGGTTATACTTTCGTTCCGTCCACTGCATATACTACCCTTGATGCTGCCCGCTCAGGTGCTCGCTGTGGGTGCGTTTGGGGTTTTACTTATGCGTGCAGTTAGTGCGCAGATTGCTGAGCACCGTACCATGATTGTCGTAGAAAATATGTAAGCAAACATACATCTTACGCAATTTTGTAGCGGTATGATACCTATGGAAACAAGGTTTTCCAGCGAAAAGGCCCGGGCTATCCGGGCCTTTTAGATTGCCTGCACGGGCGGTGTTTGTGAGCATTGGCCACACAAACCCTGTAGCTCTATTTGGTGGCGTCGCACCTGGAAATGGTACTGCTTAGCTAAAGTGTGGAGGCGTGTTTCCAGTAATGCATCTTCTGGCAAGTCAATTGCTCGCCCGCAGTTCAAACAGGTGGCGTGATGGTGATGCTCGTGAAAACTACCCGCCAACTCTAGTTTGTATTTCCAGCCAGCTTGCAGGCGTTGTACGATGCCGAGTTGCTCGAATAGCGCGATATTACGGTACACGCTTGCTCGGTCGATCTGAGGCAGGCGAGCAAGGAGTGCATGCATGGTCATCGGCTCCTGGTTCTGCAGTGCGGCAAAGAGCGCGCGCCGAGTGGCCGTAGTGCTGTAGCCGCTTATGCGGAGCGTTTGTGTAAGAGGATCTATTGAGGTCACTAGTTGCAATTGTAGCACAAATTGCGACAAATTTGCAGAAATATTTCGACCAGCGCATACTATGAAGCAGCGCAAATAATAACAAAAGGAATTAGTAGTTCTATGCTTCCCATCCTACTCTCGGCTGGCACCTTTGTGTCCACTATGCTTGGTGGTATCACAGGCCTTAAAAATCAAAAACGCTTACACAGGCTGCTTGGCTTTACTGCCGGTGTGGTCATTGGGGTGGTGGCATTCGATCTATTGCCCGAAATATTCAAATCACTCGGACACGGCGTCACGGCACGTATGGCTATGGTCGCGCTGGTATGCGGCTTTTTGCTGTTCCACATTATCGAAAAGTCAATCTTGATTCACCATAGTCAGGAGCATGAGTACGAAGCACATCATCATCCGCATGTTGGAATAGCAAGCGCCCTAGCACTTTCGGGACATAGCTTTCTGGATGGTCTTGGCATTGGCCTAGGCTTTCAGGCGGGTACTGGTATTGGTGTAGCGGTGGCGATTGCGGTGATCGCCCATGATTTCTCGGACGGCCTGAATACGGTCACGCTGATGATGATTAATAACAACAACCGTCGTAAGGCGTTTACGATGCTATGGGTTGATGCGTTGGCACCGGTACTAGGCGCTATTGTAGGCACCATGGTGCATATTTCAGATGGTGCACTAACGCTGTACCTGGGTTTTTTTGCTGGCTTCCTGCTCTACATAGGTGCCAGTGAAATCTTGCCCGAGGCACACAGTAAGCACTCTTCGTATACGACTATCCTGCTCACAGTGCTGGGCGCAACCTTTATGTTCTTTGTAACCCGTTTTGCGTAAAGACTTATGTCAGCAGCGCGCTAAGAGGCTGGGCACTGCCGCTGGTAAGCGACTCAAGATGGTATTTGTCACCACGCCAGTACGCTTTGTAGGCACCACGCTCTCGATTGGCTCCAATAATGCGGTAAGTGTCATTGGTAATTTCCAGGGCGACGCAGTTGTCTATAGCGATGGCCCTGTGGCGGCTGCCTTGGAGGCTGTGCTTCAGTGCTTCTTTTCGCTGCGGTTCAACGTCAAAATGCGGGCAAAGGACAAGATTGTATATGCCCAAACCCCGCACTGTAATGTAATCCCAGCTTTTGCTTTCGCTAGTAAAGCTTCGTGAATCGCTCAGCCCGCCGCTGAACCAGCAGATAGCGCCAGCGCTCAAGCCGGCAAGTACGGCGCCGCGTTCACCGGCTTGTTGCAGCAGTTTGTCGACCTCGAGTTTACGCCATTTGGTCATCATCTTCAAAGTGTTGCCGCCACCCACATAGATAATGTCGGCATTCCGGATCGCATCTTCCATCGCCTCGTACGAGGGGGTGTCGTACAGGTTCAATGATTGCACAATGCAACCTAGCCGTTTGCCAAAATGTTCTTGTACGGTGTCAATATAACCTTTACTGTCGTCGCTGGCGGTGGGGAGGAATAATAGATGCGGGTGATTCTTGCCACTCAGTTCGACGATGCGTTTGTCTATATGAGTTGTCTCAACAGGATATCCTGGTCGGCCGATTTCTCCGCCGCCAATAGCTACAATGGTTGCCATGGCTGAATTATAGCAAAAAATGGGCATGACTTGTCTCTGGGTGGTCGTTGGGCAGCAAGATGGTACAATAGGCTCATGATTATTGCGGTGTTTGCTTTAGGGGTGACGGTGCTTACATTATTAGCATTGGTTTTGCGTGGGCAAAAGCAGCAGTTGCCAGACATGAGTAGTACGCTCTTGCTCAAGGAAGATCTAAAAACGCTGAGTGATGACATCACCAAGTTAAAAGAAGGGGTGCAGCACCAGCTTACCGAGCGGCTCGATAAAAATCAGGAAATGATGCGCGAGAGCATTCAAAAACAGTTTGCCGCAAGCAGCAGAATTATTTCCGAAGTCACCGAGAAGCTTACCAAAATGGAGGACACAAACAAGCGCGTTGTGGATGTTGCCACCGAGCTAAAGACGCTCCAGAATGTTCTGCAAAACCCTAAACAGCGCGGCGTGCTAGGAGAATATTATCTAGATCAGGTACTCAAAAATGTACTGCCGCCGGACCGCTATAAGCTGCAATGTAAGCTTGGTAAAACTGATGGCGGTGTGGAGCTTATTTGTGACGCGGTGATCTTGCTCGATAAGGGCAAGATGTTGCCAATAGACAGCAAATTTAGCCTGGAAAATTATAATCGCCTAGTAGAATCTACCGACAAGGCCGAGCGCGAATCTTTTGCCCGCGCCTTCAAGGCTGACCTAAAGGGGCGTATCGACGAAACTGCCAAATACATCCGCCCGCTCGAGGGCACTATGGACTATGCCTTTATGTTCATCCCGAGCGAGGCTATCTACTACGATCTGCTGGTAAACAAGGTTGGCGTAACCAATACCTCGGCACGCGATCTTATCGAATATGCTTTCCGCGAGAAGAACGTTATTATTGTAAGTCCTACAACATTCATGGCGTACCTGCAAACCGTAATGCAGGGTCTGCGTGCACTGCAAATTGAGGAACAAGCCAAAGACATTCAAGTTCGCGTGGGTGAATTGGGCCGACACATTGCTACCTACGAAACGTTCATGCAGAAATTGGGTGGATCACTTGGCACTACCGTAAACCACTTTAATAACGCCCACAAAGAACTCAAAAAAATCGACAAAGACGTGGTAAGAATCGCGCACAATGCGCCAAGTGTCGAACCTATACTGCTGGAGCGCCCATATCAGGAGGAAGCCTAAGGCTCGTGGCAAAACGTTCGACCGATTTCTGGCTAGGCCTAGCAATGGCGCTGTTTTTGGTGTGCCTAGGGGCAGCGGCTACGACTCATCGGAGTTATGTACGGGCGGAGGCTGCGTACCGTACGCAATCGGTGCGTATTACATTTATGCCACATGGTAATGTTTCGGGGCGCCTTGCATCAATGCTTGCGTCCGTGCACCGCAAGCTGCTTTTGCAAACGTTGTTCAGCGGTGCAACGGCGGTAGCAGCAATTGGCGTGCTACTCCAGATAGCACGTCGCCGCAACGAACGTGCTCCAGTGCTAGGAGAGGCTTAGTGTCTGCCTTTATATTTTTGGTTGCTGAGCGGGTCACCAAAGCGCATAGCTTTAATCTGCTCAAGTGCCTCTTCTTGGAGGATGCGATTGGTGCGGGTCAGGTCGGCAATAACCGATAAGGCTAGGCAGATAAATGCACCCATCAGGGCAACAGTACCAAAGATGAGTGACTGGAGATGACTGCCCGGACGATGTTCGGTTAAGAACAGGATTACAAAACGCACAAACGGAATAAGGCCGGCAATGGCCAGCAATGTGCCGACGGTGCCGACAACGATATAGGGGCGGTACATAACATAGGCGCGAATAATAGCGCTCATCGATTTAAATACATGTTCCCAGCTATTCTTGAACAACCGCGATTCGCGGGTTTTGGCGTTGGTAGTGACAGGAATGCTGACGATGGGTATACGCTTGTTGCCTGCCTGGATAGTAGTCTCCATGCAATAGCTGAACTGCGTGATGATGTTAAGACGTAGTAGTGCACTCTTGGAGTAGGCACGGAAACCACTGGCGGCATCGGGAATATTTGTGCCGGCGGCTTTATTGACAATCCAACTACCGAAGCGCTGCATTAGTTTTTTGCCGGGGCTAAAATGGCTGATTTTGCTGGTTTGGCGGTCGGCAATCACTATTTCAGCCTCACCCTGCAGGATAGGCTGGATAAGATCGGGAATGCGTGATTGTGGGTACTGGTTGTCGCCGTCGGTATTCACGACGATGTCGGCACCAAGTTCCAGAGCGCGGGTGGTACCATCGCGGAAGCTGCGGGCGAGCCCCATGGTTTTCTCGTGCGTTACCACATGGTGTACGCCAAGTTTTTTGGCTATTGCAACCGTGTTGTCCGTGCAGCCATCGTCTACAATCAGATATTCCAGTACATCAACGCCCGGGATATTTTTGGGCATGTCCTGCATGACCAGTGGTAGTGTTTTCTCCTCGTTCAGGCAGGGAATTTGCACAATAACTTTCATATGCTCTCGTTGTCAGCTCCTTTTGCTAGACAGTATACTACAGGGCGCATATATCTTACTGAATAGAGAGCGCTCGGAAATAGGCCCATTTTTCTTGTGGGGAATGAGTATGGGGCGGCTATGATGGGTGGCTACGTCTATACCAAACTGACATCCGGTACGTGATCTACTGGGTCTTTGGATTCAGCGTGAGTTGGCTGAGACTTTTTGTGAACTGGGGTGGGCTCGCCGTGGTGGAGGAGGTCGACAACGAGGGCGGCGGTCCAGGAGAAGTTTTGTGCGCCTAACGGTTCGGCTGTGTTTGGGTCAAAGTATTCGGCTAAGCCGCTTTTTTCTGCCATCTCCAAGCTGGTTTCGCGCAGAGCTGCCGCGTGATCGTGGTATCCATAGCGTTCCAGTCCGTCAATGATGAGCCAGTTGGCGTTCATCCAGGCGGGCCCTTGCCAGTAGCGATCGGGGTCGAAGTCGGGACTATCGAGAGGTACGGTCGGCACCGGGTAAGCGGGGCCGAATTTTTGGTCGTTTTCCAGCTGACGCACAAGCACTTCAGCGCGCTCTTTGCTGATGGTACCAGCGTAGAGTGGCATAAGTGTGGCAATACTGGGTACCTTTAACAGACGGTGGGTTACAAAATCGCGTGACCAGTAGGTATGAGCGTATTCGTCCCAGAGCTTCTCGAGACTTTCAGTCGATTTATGCATGCTGGTTAGTAAATCGGGCGGGAGTTCATACCGGACTGTTGTGGCGATTTCTTGGAGTAGCGTATTGGCACGAATGAATATGCAGTTATAGGTAAGATCTTGTATGGCAAACAGGCCGTGCCGCAGGATCTTGTCGGTGTCGTAGGCTTTGCGCCGCAGACGCCGTTGCGCATCATAGAGGCTTAAAACTTCAAGTGTTGAAAAGCGCTGGCCGGGTGGTGCATAGTGCAGATCTCGGCGGAACATATCAATAAGGCGGTCAGTATGCGTAGCTCGAACTGCGCGGATCCATCCGGGCATTAGGTGATCGTGCAACTCTGCCATCCATGGTGGTGTATTGTCGAGACCGGTTTCCCAGGGGTGCACCTGCAAGGTGAGTCCCTCTTGATGTGGGTCGCGCTCAGCATAGAGCCATTGATGATACGCAGCCAGGGATGGCAGCATTTCCCGGTACCAGCTGCGGCGCTCCGCGATCTTGAGTCGTTGGCCAACACGCCACACCGCTTCGGCCAACATAGGCGGCTGGGTGATGCCACTGGTGGCAACATGGTCGGGCGAGTATGGGCTGAGCCAGCTGCGCCACAGGTCGCGGTCACGGCGATAGGCCGAGTCGTCGCTAAAAATAATATGGGGCAGCATGCCATTGCTCCACTGGCCACGCAGGAGGTTCTTTAGTTCGGCCTGGGCACGATCCACATCCATCCAGCGCAGGCCGATAGCGATAAAACAACTGTCCCAGAGCCACTGATGAGGGTACATGTTTTCGGCCGGTATGGTGTAGGTGTCGTGATCGTTATGTTTGAGTACATCTTGGGCCTGCTCAAGCAAGCTCGGCGCTGCCGGTAGAGGGTTTTTGCTCATGCTTTTAGTATACATGCAGGCTTTATGATTTAGCGCAGAAGTTTGTATGCTAGAGTGTTGCATTAATTTCTAGGTGGTACGAAAATACCTTCCGCAGAAATATTTTTGGTATGATTGAGGGATGGACGAATTATGGCAACTCTTTGCAGAAGATGGTCGACCTATCCACGGAAAAGGTGCTAATAAAGATGATGTTTTTGCTAAGGGGCTACTGCATGGCGCTGCACATGTGTGGATTTGGCGAAATAATAATGGCCAAACTGAAGTATTGCTGCAAAAACGTGCTGCAAATAAACGAACGTGGCCGAATAGGCTGGACATCTCCGCCGCGGGTCATATTGATTTGGGCGAAGGCTCGTTAACTGCCGCCCTGCGCGAGACGAGCGAAGAGATTGGTATTGACGTTGAACCAGAACTGCTGGAAGAAATCGTGGTCGTGAAGGCCTATATGATTGCAGAAAATGAGGCAATTGAAAACGAATTTCAGTGGCTTTATTTACTCGAGCTAGCGAATGATATTAAATTCTCATTGCAGGAGACTGAGGTCGATTCACTTGTCTGGAAGAGGCTAGATGACTTTGCACAAGATAGCAGCAGTGAGCTATATGTGCCGCATGGCAAAGAATATTACGAAAAAGTCGTGACTGCGATTCGGGCAGCATCCTCTCGGACCAATTGATTGGCTATGTTTTTGTGATAGTACTCAAAATCTCACTCTAACCTTATACACTACCTCCGAGAAAAGCGACATTTTCACAAACGATGCTGGGCTAATAGTATGTAATATTACAATCTCTAGGCTGGAAAAAGCAGAAGCGCTATACTTACGGTATTGGATAATGCTGTGCATGTAATAAGACGAACAACATCGGTAATATTGGCGAAGGTATGTACATTGGGCATAGTCCTGCTACTGAGCTTGCTGGCTGGCTCTGCAGTGCCAAGTCTTGCGGCGGCTGGTCCGATTGCGCAAGATTACAAAACTACGGACAATAACATCGTCCCAGGTGCGTTGGTCAGCCTGACAGCCAACGGGGTTGCGGTTGCCGCAAGCAGCGCCCAAACGACACTGGTAGGAGTGGCAACAAGTGAACCCACCGTAGCGGTGTCAGACAACACTGCCAACAATGTCCATATTGCGGTGAGCGGTTCGGCCACGGTGCTTGTAAGTGATGTGAACGGCAGCGTTAAGCCAGGTGATCGAATTACCGTGTCGCCCTTTAGTGGTATTGGTATGAAGGCCACTGCTTCGTCGAATGTTGTGGGTATCGCACAGGCTGATATGCGAAGTACGCAACTGGCTACGCGGAAGGTTACCGATAAATACGGCAAAACCAGTACGATTCATGTTGGTTCGTTGCCTGTTACGATCGGTGTTGGCTATTACACCGTGACTTCCACGAGTGGACTGTCGGCATTTGTCCCTACTTTCTTGCAGAATTTAGCCAATACTATCTCGGGCAAGCAGGTGTCACCGCTGCGGGTGCTGGCCGGAACAGCTGCGGTGGTCCTAGGCTTCTTGACGATTATGATGATGTTGTATACCTCGGTTCGGGGAGCGATGGTTGCTCTGGGGCGTAATCCGCTTGCTCAAAGCGTCATACGAAAAGGACTGGTTGATGTCGCCGTTACGGCACTTGCGGTGCTGGTTGTTGCGAACGTAGTTGCCTACGTATTATTGGCTGCGTAAGAGGTTACCGCGTATGCATCGCTACGGCAAGCATAAGTTGTTTTTTCAAGATAGAGGGACTATAGTAATATCCGAGAAACCTTAAGGGCTTAATAGAAAAACGGAGTATACATTGGACGGTGCGGGTTCCCCTGATCAGGAGCGTGCTGACGTACCATCGTTGGCAGATACTAGTCCTAACGCCTCTTTGGAGGCCGAGATGCCTATTCACACCCCGGGATCGTATGATCAGACATCTCCGGGCATCCCGCCACCACCCAAAAAACCATTTCGCCTCTCGGCACGCCGCACTATTGGCTTCGGGTTGATCCTTGTGGCCTGTTTTGTGGCACTCACGATGTTTTTAATGGGTGCCAAGCACAAGAACCAGAACCCCAATGCGCAAGCCGATGTTGCACAGCGCTACAAAGTCCAAACGGTTCCGGCTACAATCAGCACGGCTATCGGGGACAATGCTGATACGATTACGCTCAACGGTCAGGTGCAGGTTCGCGACGTTCTGATGCTGCAACCGACTGCAAAACCCGGCAGCCCCGTTGTTGGACAAATATATTACGATAAAAACAGTGATCTGATCGGCTACTACAATGGAACCGGTTTTATCTACTTGCAAGGCAATAATGCAAGCAGCAGTTCCACGACGATCATAAATAACATCACCAATATCACTAACGGTAGCGCTGGTCCAACCATCACTGGCAGCCCGGGTTTTATCGCGCTTATTACGGGGCAAAATGCCATCGGCGACTCAATTATTGGGCAAAGTGGCAATACCGTTGGCATAAACGGTAACTTTAATGTGCAGAGTGGGGGTCAGTATCAGTCGGGCGGCCAGCAGATAAGCTCCCATGATCTTGCCAACGACACTGATCTCGCCAAGCTGTCGGCGACTCAGATTTTTACGGGTGTCAATACGTTCAGTAATGCCAGTGACTCCACGCAGGCTTTCGCAGTCCAGAATTCGACGGGGACGAATTTACTCAGTATCGATACCACGAATTCGGCAATTGTTATCGGTAGTGACGGAGCGAGTCCGGTAGTACCGGTAATCCGGGGCGGGGCGGCTGTGGGCAATAATATCATCGGCGCCAACCTTGTCGTACAGGCACCAAATGGTACTGGCGTAGGTGGGTCAGGCGATATTATCTTGGAGACGGCCGGTGGAGTGAGTAACCCATTGGTAACGCTCGATACCACATCCGGGGTTGAACGTTTTCAGGGTGAAAACGTGGCCGACCCTACCATGACGTGGAGCCACACCACCAGTGCTGTCAATGATCGAATTTTGGTGGTAGCAGTCGATACCGCCTGGAACTTAGCAGCGCCATCAACCGCTACTAGCGTTACGTATAATGGTCTTCCTCTGACGAAGCTGGCTGGCTTGACGGGGCAAGCGGGCAGAGCCAACGGAAGTGTCTGGTATCGGATTAACCCTCCGGTTGGTGCGCACAATGTGGTGGTTACCTTCTCTGGCAATGCTAGTGACGAGGCGGGCGAATCGACCACCTACTACAATGTTGATCAAACCAATCCAATTGGCGCGTTTACCACGGCGCAAAATTCGAGCGCTAACCATATTAGTACTACGCTCTTGGGTACTAACGCCGGTCAAGGGGTGTTTGACGCACTCATGACGCACGCCTCAATTAATAATTTGACGCCTGGGGCTGGCCAGACGTATGTGTATGAGCAAGCCTTTTATTCTGACACAAGTGTTGGTTCGTTCCGTCAGGGCGCGCCGGATGCAACAACTATGACCTGGACGGGGACGGGTTTTGATGACCTTAACCACATAGTAGTGGCATTGAATCCGGAGCCGAATCTAACGCCCGACCCACTGACTGAACGCCTGCGTGTTACGCAAAGCGGCACGGTGGGTATCGATTTGAGTAGAACCGAGACGGCACCCTACGACCTCACATTCGGCGGCACGACTAGCCGGACAATCGCTGTCAATCAAAACCCAACATCTGGTGCCGGACATGGTCTGACAATCCAGGCTGGCACAGGCGCAGTAGGCAGTAATAACGGTGGAGACATTTTGATCCAGGGTGGTGCGGCGACAGGCGCAGGTATTGGTGGTTCGGTGATAGTGCGACCTCAAACTGACTCCACAAGTGCGTTTCAAATACAGAATGCCAGCGGTACGCCAATTGTATCCGTCGATACTGCCAGCAAGTTGCTGACCGCCAACGCTATTACTATAACGGGTAATCTGACGGTGCAGGGCCATATTGTAACAGGCGGCACTACACCTGCCATCGCCGCTGGCCCGGCCGCCTGTATTAGTCCCATCACCAGCATTAGCGGTACCGATACCACCGGTATTATTACGGTGACCACTGGTAGCGGTTGTGCGGCTAGTGGTAAGCTAGCGACCATTACGTTTGCTATACCATTTGGTAGCGCACCGCACGTGCTACTAACACCAGCCGAACCCCATGCTACCGGCATCGGTACGTACATAGATTCCACGACTATTACCGGTGCAACCTTCGATTTGCAAGTAACCGCCGTACCTACCAGCAGCACGACGTACAAGTGGTATTACGGTGTACTGCAGTAATGCGTAGTTGCCGGTAGGATGTTGCCCGGGTCTATCTAGTGGGTATGGATGGGGTTGACATACTATAGTACCTTGTATAACATAGTACTGTATGAACGAAACATCAGGACGATCCCCGCTCGTAAAACAGGCGGAAGTACAGATGCGCAAAGGGCTGCTTACCTACTGTGTATTGCTGCTCTGCAAAGACGGCAAAGTGTACAGCTCCGATATTATTACGCAGCTACGGGCGGCTGAATTAATTGTAGTGGAAGGCACACTATATCCGCTGTTGAGCCGGCTTAACCGAGACGGTTTTGTCGCCTACGAATGGCAGGAATCAGAACAGGGGCCGCCACGTAAATATTATTGGCTGACCGACGAAGGCCACCAATTGCTTGAGGCACTTCATAAAACGTACCATCGCCTGCACACTTCCGTTGCACAACTAGAGAAAGGAAAATCATGAACGAAATACGCAATATCCATCTGGGGCGGCAGGCCTACACGGTCTCGGCCGATGCCTACAAAGACATGCACAATTACTTATTGGCGATCCAGAAAAAGGCTGGCCACGAAGTCGCAGAGGAAGTTGAGCTACGTATGGCCGAGCTACTCACTGAGCGTGGCGTGACGGGCGACAAGGTTGTTTTGCAGACTGATGTCGATTATCTAAAAGAGCAGCTTGGTACACCGGGTGATTTTGATGATGAGCCATCGTCGGAGGCGCTTGAAGTGGATGATACGCCCGGTACGCAGCGGCGTCTGTACCGCGACATGGATAATGCCATGATTGCCGGTGTGGCGGCTGGTTTGGCGAAGTATCTGGAAGTCAGCGTGTTGGCTATCCGACTTCTGTTTGTGCTGCTGACATTTTTTGGGGGTGCAACAGTGCTGGTGTACCTGGTGCTGTGGCTGCTGATACCCGAGGCAACAACCAATAGTGAACGCCTCCAGATGGAAGGTAAAGCAGTTAACATCGACAACATCAAGCGTGTCGTTGAGCGGGCTGACGTACCGGGCGTGACCAGGCGAGCTGGTAGTGTGGCTAGTCGTACTATGGTGCGGATTGCTAAAGTCGGGCTGGGAATTATAGGCGGCGGACTGGTGGCAGTCGGTGTGGGCATGTTGCTGACAGCGATTGCCGTGTTTGTGTACGGCCTTGTGCACGGTCTGAGTATAGGGCATACGGTGCTGTTCCCCTTGGGCGGCGAGCAGATTGCGCTGTTGGTGTGCGGCTTTGTACTGGCTATTCTGGTAGCTGTAATGATAGTAATGTCTGGGGTGGCAATCCTGCGGAATCGGAGTATTGCGCCAGTCTGGGTGGTTGCAGCCATAGTTGGTATTTTTGTTGCAACTGGGGTCATTGGTACGGCAATTGGCGTGGATGTTGCTCCGGCAGTCGGCGACCACTACCAACGATCACAGCATAGTCGCCATGTCCCTATTCAGCCATTTACGAAACTCAACTTCGTGGGCGATAACGTGTTCTACATTAGCCAACCAGGTCCAACTGCCAGTCTAGAGATCCGTACACTTGGAAAAATAAACACTAGTGCCATTAAGGTTACCGAAAAAGATGGGGTGCTTACGGTGGACTCAACTAAATATCACCCAGATAGTGGCTGCAGACTTATTTGCCCCTATGGAGCTTCAAACACAGAGGTAGTAATACAAACTCCTGACCCAGGGCGTATACCGAGCGATGGCACAGACGGCGCTGAGCTTAGACTGTACGGGACGGGTGGTGCGGTCGGGCCGTTCCAGCCTACCTATAATTTGTGAAATTGATCGGGTAGTCCAGATCTTGAGTGCGCAGCAGTTGCATGACGGCCTGTAGGTCATCTTTGCTGCCGCTCATGACGCGCACCGCATCGCCCTGAATCTGGCTTTTAACCTTCGGGTAAGTGTCGCGAATGAGCTTGGTGAGCTGCTTGGCCTTGTCTTGGTCGAGGCCTTGCTTAAATGGGACTTCTTTGGTGGTTTTTAGATTGCTTTCGGTGGGTTCTTTTGAGACGTCGAGTACCTTCTGGCTTTGATCGCGGGCTGCCAGCTTCTTACGGACAATATCGAGAATAGCATCAATCTGCCACTCACCGTTCCCCGTTATTTTTAAGCCTTTTTTGTCGTCGAGCCATTCGACGGCGGCCGGAGTACCTTTAAAGTCGTAGCGGCTGTCGATTTCGCGCTGGGTTTGGTCGAAGACATTATTTATCTCGGCCTTATCGTATTCGGAAACAATATCAAAACTGAAGTTTGCCATGGCTCTAGTGTACCAAATCTGGCAAGGGGTGGTTGCACTTTAATGACTAGCCTTGGATTTGGGCACGCAGTATACTGGATGCTGTTAGGTAATCATGAAGGAATAGTATGAATCGATTCCGGCAGGCAGCCTATGCGGTTGCTTCTCTTTGTACAGTTTTAGGGCTAGCCGCCGTGCCAGCTAGTGCACTTCGTGTTGAAAGCCACCCAATTATGAGGACTGACGACACGGGTACATCTAATCAATCAACAGTTGCCACTCCAAACGCAGAGACAGCCGGCGATACTACCGATGAACCACAGGATAACCTGAAGAGTCAGGCGCAGCAATTACTGAAAACCGAACGAGAAAATAGTAAGACGCGTACTACGGCGCTACGACAAAAGGCTTGCGAAGACCGTCAAAAGGGTATTACGGCGCGCACCAAAGCATATAGTAATGCTGCTGAGTATCATCTGACCGTGTTCAATCAGATTTTTACGAAAGTTCAGGCTTTTCAGACCAGTAAGCAGCTGAATGTTGCAAATTATGACACGCTGGTAGCAGGCGTAAAGGGCAAACAAACGGCGGCTCAATCGGCTGTTGACGCCCTAAAAGCGCTTGACGTACAGATTGACTGCGCGCAGCCTGATCCGGCAGCTACCGTTGCGACAATCAAGCAGGCAGTGACTAACGCTCGAACAGCCCTCCAGGCATACCGGGACTCGCTCAAGAATCTAATCGCCGCGCTTAAAAACGCAGCAACCACTCAGTCAAGTAACGCGCCTAATATGCCAACAGGAGGTGCACAGTAATGAAGCGTCTTAACCAGTCCGGGTCGCATGTCATTGCTCTAGCACTTTTGATCCTTGTCCTAGGTGTAGTTGGCTTTACTGGCTACAAAGTACAACAGTCACACGACAATAAAACCAAAGTAAGCCAAGCCACCGCTCCTACTAAGGCGGTAGTGTCGAGTACTATCGCAAACGCTGCCGACCTACAGACCGTTAGCCAGTCTCTAGACCAATCGTCGGCTCAGCTGAACAGCGGTTTGGACGATAGTCAGCTCAATGCCGACCTAAACAGCATGCTTTAAACTGTTACTCGGCCTCTGCCTCTGGTACAATTTGAGAGATGAACTACCAAAATCCGAAAGTGCAGGAAGCTGCCGGCCTGCTAATGGGCCGATTTGAGGCGCTCACGAACAAGGCGGATATATTAAAGGCCGTTGAATTAAGGGCGCTGTACGGTGAATTGCCACAGCTGTCGCCAGAAGAACGTGGCACATTTGGCAAAGAGATAAATGCGCTCCGAGCCGAACTGCAAGCGTTGGTTGACGCTGCTATCGAAACGGCCGAGGCGTTGCCGGTAATTGATGTTACGGCGCCATTTGACATTAATGTTGCCGTCAATGAACATCCTAAGCTACTACCGAGCGAACAGGGGAGTAAGCACCCTCTCATGGCCGAGCTGGAGTTTGTGCTAGATATTTTTTACCGCATGGGTTTTAATGCCGTAGAATCGCCGGAAATTGATGATGACTACCACATGTTTAGTGCGCTCAATTTTCCTGAAGGTCATCCTGCTCGGGACGACTACGACACCTTCATGACTGCTGAAACTGATGCTAATGGCAAGCCGCTGATTGCCCCAGCACATACCTCAACCATGCAAAACCGGGTGCTGCGCAAATATGCCACTAACCTGGAAAAGGGCGAGCCGATTGCTTGTCTTATTCCTGGCCGCGTCTTCCGCAACGAAGACCTGGATGCTCGTCACGAGCATACGTTTTATCAGCTGGAGGGTGTCTACGTCGGAAAGGGTGTCCATGCTGGTATGCTTATTGCTACGCTTAAGACATTCTTGCAGGAATACTATGGCAAAGAGCTAGACGTTAAAACGCAGCCGTTTTACTTTCCGTTTACGGAGCCGAGCTTTGAGTTTGCACTCAGCTGTCCGTTTTGTGATAAAAAGGGCTGTAATGTTTGTAGCTATAGCGGCTGGATTGAGCTGCTGGGCTGCGGTATGATCCACCCAAATGTACTGCGCGAAGCGGGGATTGACCCCGAAGTATATACCGGCTTTGCCTGGGGCTGTGGCTTGGACCGCCTGGTGCTTATGAAGTACGGCATCGAAGACATCCGGCATTTTGAAAGTGGCAAACTAGACTTTTTGAGGCAATTCGCATGAGTGATTTAAAAGATTTAATGGAACAGGCAGAAGTCATCCGTCTGAAATACCAAGAACTGAACGCTAGGCAGGGTAAAACTGCTTGGGGTATTCGCGATTACGCGATGGGCTTTATGGGCGACATGGGTCAGCTGCAAAAGCTGATTATGGCCAAAGAAAACCTGCGCGATATGCCTGATGTGGACGAGAAACTGGCGCACGAACTGGCGGACTGCCTCTGGTCCGTTTTAGTAATCGCTAATTATTATGGCTTAGACCTAGAAAGCGAATTCTTGACTACTATGTCGCATATCGCTGATCGGATCGCAGGAGCAAACGCATGAAAGTCCCACTGATACCTTCCAAATTCTATGGCAACTACGATCTAACGACACAAGATGTTAGCGTGTTGGTCGAGAAGATTGGTGCCCAGCTTGGAGCTGTCGAAGAGGTTGAGGATTTTGGTGCGAAATATCAAGGCGTATTGGTTGCGAAGATTGTGGAATGTCGCAAACACGACAACTCTGATCACCTCAACATCTGCAAAATTGATGACGGCGGTCAGGCCAAGGGTGTAGAGCGCGACGAAAACGGCTACGTGCAGGTGGTATGTGGTGCGCCAAATGTCCGGGAAGGTCTAATGGTTGCATGGTTGCCACCAGGTGCAACTGTGCCCGAAAGCTATGGTAAGGATCCATTTGTGCTAGAAGTCCGCGAGCTGCGTGGTGCTATGAGTAACGGCATGCTGGCAAGTGCTCGCGAGCTGGCATTGGGTGATAGCCACGAAGGCATCTTAGAAATTACCGAAGACGTGCAGCCGGGCACCTCGCTTGCTGAGGCGTATAACCTAAACGATCATGTCATCGACATCGAAAACAAGATGTTCACGCATCGCCCTGATTGCTTTGGCTTGCTTGGCGTCTACCGCGAAATAGCCGGCATTATGGGTCGCACGTTCGAAGGACCGGAATGGTACGGTGGCCACAAATACGATCTGAACATTGAAGCTGACGTACTGCCTCTGAAGATTGTAAACGAACTGCCCGAGCTAGTGCCGCGCTTTACGGCGGCAGTTATGAGTAATGTAACGGTAGCGCCAAGCCCTATGTGGCTACAGGTGCACCTGCTGCGTGTTGGCATTCGGCCGATAAACAACATTGTCGATATCACGAACTTCGTTATGTATCTGACTGGCCAGCCACTGCATGCCTACGATTACGACAAAGTTCGAGCACTCACCAATGGTGATGCGGCAGAACTAGCAGCCCGTTATCCTAAGCCAGGTGAGAAGATAAGGCTATTGAACGGCAAAGAAATTGAACCGCGCAGCGAGGCTATTATGATTGCCAGCGGCGACCATTTGGTCGGTGTTGGCGGTGTCATGGGTGGCGCCGATACCGAAGTTGATACCCACACCAAAAACATCATCCTGGAGTGTGCCACGTTTGATATGTATTCGATCCGTCGTACTAGCATGGCGCATGGTCTGTTCACCGATGCCGTAACACGCTTCAACAAGGGGCAATCACCACTGCAGAACCAATACGTTCTAGCGAAGGCCATCCACGAAGTGCGCGAGTTGGCGGGTGGCAAGCTAGCCGGCGAGATTTACGACGTGAGCCAAGTTGCTGGCCGGGATTGGGTACACCCGCCTGTTCCTGTGGCGGCGCAGTTTATAAACGAGCGTTTGGGCTTTGAGTTGTCGACCGAAGAGATGAAAACGCTACTCGAAAATGTCCAGTGCGTAGTTGTGGTTGAGGGCGACATGCTCACCGTTACGGCTCCGTTCTGGCGGACCGACATCGAAACCCGCGAAGACGTCGTCGAAGAGGTTGGCCGGCTGTATGGCTTTGATAAGCTGCCATTGGAGCTGCCGGGGCGTACTATTACTCCAAGCCAAAAGGATGTAACCCTTGAGCTTAAGAGTGCTATTCGTGCTCGGCTTGCTAAAGCTGGCGCGAACGAAGTTGTCACATACAGCTTTGTGCACGGCGATTTGCTGAAAAAGGTCGGGCAAGATGCTACAGAAGCGTTTCGTGTGAGTAATGCGCTGAGTCCTGATCTGCAGTATTACCGCCTGAGTTTGCTGCCCAGTCTGCTCGATAAGGTTCATATGAATATAAAAGCCGGCTATGATGCGTTTGCGCTGTTTGAATTGGGTAAGGCGCACGGCAAATCACAGCTCGATGTAGATGGTTTGCCAAAGGAATTCGAGCGTCTGGCCTTTGTCTATGCGGCCGATGATAAAAAGGCTGCTGCGCCAGGGGCGGCGTACTACACGGTGCGTACCTATGTGACAGAGCTGCTCGAAAGTTTTGGCGTGTGGAGTCAATGTACGCTCATTCCTTTGACTGAGGCAGATTTAGGGCAGCATCCGTTCTTCCATCAAGTCGTGAAGCCGTTTGATGCGGCTCGATCAGCGGCGATCTTTGCTGGCAAGCGTATCTTGGGCGTGCTCGGTGAATTTACGGCCAGTGCCCGCAAGCAGCTGAAACTTCCAGCTCACAGTGCTGGGTTTGAGTTTGGCCTGAACCTTATACTTCAGAATGAAACGCCTCAGACTAGCTACCAGGCACTCCCCCGATTCCCTAAGGTTACGCAGGATATGACACTGAAGGTTGCTGCAGACTTGCCGTATCAAAGACTGTATGATTTTATTACCGCTGAGCTACACAAAACTCGTCCCGATCATACGTTGGCGATGCTCGAACCGCTATCAATCTACCAGCGCCCCGATGATACTGACCACAAGCAAGTTACCTTCCGCTTTGCCGTTGCTAGTTACGAGCGAACGCTCACTGACGCAGAAGTTAGTAAGTTGCTTGACGCCATTGCCGTAGCTGCCGCCGAATCCTGCGGAGCCAAGCATATCTAGACAATCTATTTGCAATTTATGTAGCGGGATAGTAATCTATGTACATACAAGCGTTAGCTGTATGTAAGTATCACTTGTATGTACCTGACGTTTTTGAGGTTCTAAAGTTTGAGACAGTGCAACGTGCTGGTCCTGACCGATCACCGTTGGATGCGCGTGCTGACGCCTCGGCTCTTCTCTTGATAAAAGAGTAATGAAGAGCTTCACTGTCTCCGAGGAAGAGGGGACGTTGCTCTGTCATTCGTGATCTGAGATCCTGCTCGGCCATTTGCCGCTCCCCGTGGTGGTTGAGAATGGATCTGATGTGGGTCAACGACTGGCATGATGCCACCCTCTTCGCGCACGGGCCGCCGAGATTGCCTCATCCACCCCCTCAAGGGAGGCTACGGCCCCCCTGGATGAGAGCCTTCCAGGCTTCCCGTGCGCACCAACTTGGTGTGGTAGGGGTGACCTTTTGGTCACCCCACCCCCACCAGTAACCCCCAGCCCACAAACGTCAGATTTTTCCCAGAACTTATCAACAATAATGCGTTTGGTAGGCTGCGGGAAGAGTGTGCTAGTTACATGCGTTACTGTAGTCCGCCGAGCTCTATCTCGAGCTAGCAGTGATGTCCATCTTGCCCATACTTAACGCGGGGTCGTGCCGTACGCACAATGATAACTTCTCTAAAATCGTACAGACCCTTGCCATCAAGCTGGGGAGTATGGCAAGATAAGTGCAAACTAATGTGAGAGGGAAATACAAGCTTATGACGCGGAAGCGGGACCGATTATTTGCGGGTTTTGGGGCCTTTTTGTTTTTGGCGAGTGCCTGTGCACTAACCATCTTTGTTATTATGCAGCCTGGCTCAGACAGTGCGGCGAGCACTACGGCACAGCATACCTGTACCGACAGTCAAACCGAGCCAACGCTCGATGTTCCAGAGGCGTATAAGCCTACAGGGCCAGTTACGGACCTACAGTCGACTGATCTTACGAATGGCTCTGGCGCAGCTGCCAAAGCTGGCGACTGTTTGGTAATGAAATATTACGGTACGCTCGCCGCCGATGGCACTAAGTTTGACGAGAACTTTACCAACGCAACTGCTTTTGCCTTTACGCTTGGCCAGGGTCAGGTAATCCAAGGATGGGATAAGGGCCTGGTAGGTATGAAGGCTGGCGGTATGCGCCGTCTCGTTATTCCTGCTGCACAAGCGTATGGCGATCAAGCTCAGGGTAGTATCCCAGCTAATTCCGATCTAGTATTTGTCGTTAAGTTACTCAGGATTCAGAAGTAGGAGGCTATAAGAAATGCAAGATTTTACCCCAGTTGATAGTGTTGCGAGTTTGACTACAGAAGACCGTGTGGTTGGCACTGGCGAAGTAGTTGAAGCGGGCGCGACCGTAACCTGTCATTACACAGGCGCACTAGCTAAAACGGGCGAAGTTTTTCAGACTTCCCACGATTTCGGCAAGCCGATCAGCTTCCCCTTGAATGGCGTGATCGCTGGCTGGACGCAAGGCGTGCCGGGCATGAAAGTTGGTGGTACGCGTCGGCTGCTTATCCCGGCTGCACTCGCATATGGTGATCGGCCACCATATGGTTCGGGCATTCCAGCTGGCGCTGACTTAGTTTTTGATATTGAGCTCGTTTCTATCAATAAATAAGGTTTCGGAGCGCCGGAAAGTAGTGATTCCGGGAGTATACGTCTGTGCCGGTTCCTTTTGCTGGCTGGAAACTTTGTTTCCATCTGCACCTCCTATGGTCTAAAGACAAACCCTAAAGGGTTTTTCTACGTTTCGCCTCCGGCTCACTACTTTTCCGTATAGCTACCGAACGACTAGCGCCGAAAGGTTGATCAATCTTTTGGTCTCTGGGTTAAAACCAGAAGTGGTATGTACTAAAAAACACTACATATAGTGCACTTGACGCTTATGTTTACACTATCCTATACTAATACATACGACTTTGGGGGTGCCTAAAAACAAAGAAGAGACGCCTGAGCCAAAACCATAACATACAACCAGTGGAGGGGTTACTATGGTCAAAAACATTACTATTTTTACGACGACGACTTGCGCGTATTGTCCGATGGTCAAAAAATATCTGGGTGCAAAAGGCCTAGCTTATGATGAGGTAAACCTGGATCAAAACCCTGAACGCCAGCAAGAGGCTCTAGCGGTTTCCGGCGCGCTCACGGTGCCCGTAACTGTTGTTACTAAGCACGATGACAGTCAAGAGGTAATCGTGGGGTATAATTTGGCTAAACTGGCCCCCGCTGTAGCCTAAAAATGTTCTCTAGCGCGCATTACGGCGTTAGCATCTCCGCTACTCGCTCACCGTATTCTTAGTACGGCTCGCTCCGTTGCTCGACGCTGCCTTGTACTGCATCACTAGAAAACATTTTGTCGGTGTGTAATATACATCTAAAATAAGGTAGATATGACGGATAAAACTAAGATTCCAAAGCATGACGTGATTATTGTGGGAGCCGGTCCGGCTGCGCTGAGTGCTGCTATTTATACAACACGCGAAGATATTGATACACTTCTATTTGAACGGGCAGTACCCGGTGGCTTGGCCGCTATTACTGATTGGGTCGATAACTATCCAGGCTTCCCTGATGGCATTGCCGGGCTCGAGCTGGCGGGTAATCTACAGAAGCAGGCTGAACGCTTCGGTGCTGTGATTGAGCTAGGTGAAGTGCTCAAGATCCACGACGAGGGTGAGTGGAAACGGCTGGAAACAACCAGTGGCGACATGCAAGCGCGCGCTGTTCTGATTGCCACCGGAAGTGATTACAAGAAGATCGGCGTACCTGGCGAGGCCGAATACTATGCGCGGGGTGTGCACTACTGTGCCACCTGTGACGGCGCCTTTTACCGCGACCGGCGGTTGGTCGTAGTTGGCGGTGGTAACTCAGCAATCCAGGAGGCGATGTTCCTAACCCGTTTTGCAAGCCACATCGATCTACTGGTACGCAGTACTATCAAGGCGAGCGACATCTTGCAGCACGAGCTCCAGAAGTTTATCGTTTCTGGAAAAGTGACGGTACATCTGAATACTACAACTGATGAAATTGTTGGTGAGGGTAATGCCGTTACTAAAGTGCTCGGCACCAAGGAAGGCCAAAAGACCGAATTTCTGACTGACGGCGTGTTTGTGTTTGTGGGCTTAAAGCCGAATAGTGAGTTTCTGGAAGGCAGCGGGATAGAGCTTGATCATTTGCATCTGGTAAAATCTGATGACAATCTGCAAACGACTATGACGGGCGTGTTTGTGGCTGGGGACATTCGCTCCGGCGCTACGATGCAAATTGCTAGTGCGGCCGGCGAGGGCGCAACTGCAGCACTCAAAATCCGCGAATACCTTGAAGGTCACGCGCATCCTATACAAAACTAGAAATAGAAGCGAGCAGCACGAGGTCTTACCTGCGGCTTCCGAGCCCGTCTTCGGTGACGGTGTGTGGCTTTCGGCTATAGTTCTACAGTTCGGTGTAGCCGTCAAAGTAGTCAAAAATAACCTGCTCGTGTGGCTTGCCAAGCAGCGCGAGATCGGCTCGCAAACTTTCTACAAAACGCTGGCTGCCCGATAGGTAGATGAGCGCCTCTGGTGGCGTTGAGGCAATGATTTCTTGGGCTTGTAAGCGGTTTGGCGCAATAATGACTGACTTAAGAGCAAGTGGATAAGCGCTCATAAGCTCACGGAAAATCTGTTCGCCGCGCGAGCGCAGTGCGTAGTAAAGGAAAATAGCCCGCTCCTCACGCCGTGCTGTAAGTTCCTGGAGTATGCTGACGTACGAGGCGATGCCGATACCGCCGGCTATAAAAACAAGCGGTGTGTCGGCTGCCTTAGGCAAGACGAGGTCGCCCATGGCATCGCCGATCCGCGCCTCGTCACCTGGCTGCAGATGCCAGAGCGCATGCTTATAGGGTGTTTGGAGTTCAAAATGTTTCAGTACAAAACGTATGGATGGCTCACTGGGCAGGGATGTAAGGCTAAAGGTACGTGAGCTGCTGCGTGGGTCGTCCTGCACGCTTGCAAGTTGTACTGCCAGGTATTGGCCGGGTATAAAATCTACCGGACGCTCAGGTCTGAAGTAGTACTGCCAAATCCCGGTTGCAAGCTCTTCGCGTCGCTCAAAAAACACTTTCATACCACTAGTGTACCGCAGCGGCTCCTCTATGGGTCGCAGTAACTAAAACAACACATCTAAGGTGTTATTTCGGAGGGGTAGCTATTCTTGGGAGGTCGGACCTCCCAAAGCCTCCCAAAATCTTCAAAGTCTCCCAGAGTGATGCGTAGATGATATGAGGTTATGTTTCGAAGCGGTCGGGGTAGTCGGTTATAGCGGCGTAAAAGCCAAGCTTGGCCCATTTACGGGCTTTCTTAGGGTCGTTCATGGGAAACGCGTACAGGCGGTAACCGCGACGGGTGAATGCACGGATGAACCCACCCCAAATGAAGGGTGCGTAGATGCTAATGTCACGGCTGTCGAGTCGACGGGCCCGTGATGCCGCACGCACACCCGACCATATCTCGTCCACGATGATGGTGTGCGCTGGGAAAGCTGTGTGGAGCTCTTTTAGGATGCGGTAGTCGAACGATACAAACAACAAATCCGCCGGTCCCCAGCCGCGGTCCATAAAACTGTGCACTATCCGTATAACTTCGTGGGTGGGTTCTTTGGGTTTTATCTCTATGATGACGGGTACACGCTGGTTAACGAGCTCAAGCGCTTCGGTAAGTGTTGGCAAGTCCGGCTTATGTGCCTTGAGCTCTTCGTAGGTGTGTAGGTGGACCTGTAGCGTGTTGCCCTCAGCGTCTTCAATGATTCGGTTGTGGACGAGGACCGCCGTGCCGTCTTTTGCGATACGCACATCAATCTCAAGCGCATCGGCACCATGTGCCAGAGCCTTCTCGAGTCCTAAGAGTGTGTTCTCGGGTGCAAGTCCCCGAGCACCGCGATGGCCGATTATCTTCATGACTAAATGGTAGTGTACAATACTATCGAGATAATCAGCGAGTGAAAAAAGGAGCAAACATATGGCAGACTTTAACCAAGTACTTACCCCGGGCGAATATCAGAGCGGCAGCGTGAATACGGTGGTAGAAATTCCACAAGGCAGCTTTTTAAAGATTGAATGGGATCGTGGACGCGCTGCGTTTATGTTGGACCGTGTAGAGCCAAGCATCTATGCGAAGCCGGTCAACTATGGTTTTATCCCGCAAACACTTGATGAGGATGGTGACGAGCTTGACACACTTATAGTCTGCGATGCGCCCATCCCGACTGGCGTATGGCTACAAGCGACTATCATTGGCGTACTGAACTTTGTTGATGATGGCGAAGCTGATCACAAGATTGTCTTGGTGCCGGCCGACGACCGCAACACGGGTGATCGTATTAAAAGCCTTGACGACCTGGGCGAGCGTTGGAAGCAGATGGTTGCCGAGCACTTTAGCCACTACAAAGACTTAAAGAAGCCCGGTACAACGGTAGTTGAAGGTTGGGGTGATGTGGAAGCTGCCAAGACGATCATTGCTCAAAGCATCGAGCGTTGGAATGGCCGTAGCAAATAGTCCCTACAGGCTGGCTTACGTAAGGTCATTTAAGATCTAGCTAAAAGGGCTCGTTCTCGGCTCGGAAGATAAGTGAAGCGAGGGAGGGAAGCGTTCTGGCTTTAGAACGAAGCCAGAACGCTTCCCGTCACCTCGTACTGAGGAGGGCGCTCCCGTGCGTCTAGCCAGCCGGGGTGAAAGCCGCGACCAGCTGTTCGCCGCTGAGCTCTTTGTCTGCGATGCAGCACTGCTGACCAAATTCGAATCGGCCAGGCTGGTCACTCGTAGAGGACGGGCGTGCGCAGATGTACGCCCAGCGATCGGCAGGAGTGTCGAGTACCCGGAGGTACACGAGGCTAGTATAATCTGGGCAGATTAGCGCGGCCGCGATGGTTGCCTCGTAGCGTCCTGTCATGATATCCGGGCAGTCGATGATGATTGTGACTGTGTCGCGGGCGTACCCGGAGTATCCGTTGGGTCTCATTTCGTATGCTATATCGAAACCGAGGGACACCAGCAGAGCTTCCACTGTGCTTGTCAGCGGCTCCACACTTGCATCGACCAGAGAGATCATACTGACCCTTCCCATTGTTGGTGTGAAGCATTGTTGCCCACACTTATATCTATAGAACGCGTAGCGGTGTGTGTCAATTTTGCATCTGATGTAGCCTTGCGCTACAATTACAAGCGTAAGCACTAATAAACTACCAAAACAGGGGTGGAAAGATGAAATCACGCATAGCAATTAACGGCTTTGGCCGTATTGGTCGTAACGCATTTAAAATTGCGTTTGCTCGCGACGATTTGGAGATTGTCGCCATAAACGACCTAACCGACACTAAAACACTGGCGTACTTGCTCAAACACGATAGCAATTACGGTACCTATGACCGCGAGGTAAGCTACGACGACGAGAACATCATCGTCGATGGGTCGAAAGTAAAAGTCCTGGCCGAAAAGGATCCGGCGGCGTTGCCATGGAAGGATCTAGAAATCGATGTAGTCATTGAAAGCACCGGTTTCTTTACCGACAAAGAGGGCGCAGGCAAACACATTACGGCCGGTGCAAAACGCGTAGTTATCTCTGGTCCTACCAAGAGCGACGGTGTCGACACTATTGTGCTAGGTGCTAATGACGACAAGCTCGAAGGCTCGACTGAAGTTATTAGTAACGCCAGCTGTACTACCAACAGCCTAGGTGCTGTAATGGCGATTCTCGATAGTGAGTTTGGCGTCGAGAAGTCGATGCTCACCACCGTGCACAGCTACACCGCTAGCCAGGCAATCCAGGATGCTCCCAAGAAAGACTTGCGCGAAGGTCGCAATGGTGCAGAAAACATCACACCAACCACTACTGGCGCTGCTGTAGCCGTTACACTCACCTTGCCTCAGCTTAAGAATAAGTTTGACGGTGTGAGTGTTCGTGTTCCCACCCCAGTAGTATCACTGAGCGATGTAACGGCACTGCTCAAGCGCAATACTACTGTTGAAGAACTGAATGAAGTATTCAAGCGCGCGGCTAAGGAGCCGTTCTACCAAGGCATCTTAGGCGTTTCTGAGGAGCCGCTGGTTAGCTCCGATTACATCGGTAACAGCCACTCGGGTACGGTTGACTTACTGCTCACCAAGGTTGTTGACGGTAACTTGGTAAAAGTTATGGTATGGTACGACAACGAATGGGGCTACAGCAACCGCCTCGTAGAAGTTGTAGCTGACGCAGGTAAGTTTTTACACAAAGCGTAAGGAAACAAAAACTATACATTCCGCCCAAGGCTGCATGCGCCTTGGGCGGGATTTGCTAGTAAGAAGGGTGCTTCGCGAAACTGCTTGTGGTACACTAAAATCAAAGGGTGAATATGAAGATATATTTGGGTGCGGACCATAACGGCTTTGAGCGTAAAAAGGAATTGACAACATATTTGCAGCGTTGTGGCTACGAAGTTGTCGACGAGGGTGATGATAAGCGAAAACCTGAAGACGATTTTCCGCAGTTTGCCGCCCGCGTTGTACACGCCATGCGTGCCGATAGTAATCGGGACGAAGCACTCGGCATTCTTATATGTGGCAGCGGCCAGGGTATGTGCATGGCAGCAAACCGCTTTAAGGGTATTCGCGCATCGCTAGCATTCGATCAGGAAGAGGCGCGTTCGGCTCGCAATGATGACGATAGCAACGTATTGTGCCTGAGCGCCCGTTACCTTGATTTCGACACGACCATCAGCATTGTACATACTTGGCTTGTAACGCCATTTGCTGGCGCCGGCAGGTTTAAGCGCCGGATTGCAGAGCTTGATGAATTAGGAGAATAGCGAATGACAGCCACCATTTGCCCGACCATAACTACCGATAATGCCGCTGTATACAAGCAGCAAATTGAACAGACGCTTACGTATGCACATCGTATACATATCGATCTCGCTGATGGTATGTTTACGCGCAATCGTCTCACCGAAATCGAAGATGTATGGTGGCCGGGGGGTGTACGAGCTGATTTGCACGTGATGTATCAAAACCCATTTGATCATTTGGAAACGCTTGTTGCGCTGCGGCCGCAGCTGATCATTGTGCATGCTGAGGCAGAGGGGGATTTTATGCATTTTGCAGCCGCTGCGCATCACTATGGCATAGAAGTTGGCGTGGCGCTGCTGCCTGAAACACCAGTGTCGGCAATCCAACCGGCGCTTGAAGTTATCGATCATGTGCTGATTTTCTCGGGCAATCTCGGCCACTTTGGCGGACACGCCGACTTAGGGCTACTTGGCAAGGTACAGCAATTAAAAGACCTCAAGCCACGCCTCGAAATTGGCTGGGATGGTGGCGTTAATGATAAGAATGCTAAGCTGCTTGCGATGGGCGGGGTTGATGTGCTCAATGCCGGCGGCTACTTGCACGGGGCCATGGCGCCGCAAACTGCTTATGCTACACTAAGGGCAGCAATTGAGGGCTAAAAACAACATGGCAAAAACCTATTCTCCGAAACAGCTGGAACAAAAGGCCAACACGATCCGCGAAGATATCATCCGCATGCTTGAACATGCGGGGAGCGGGCACAGTGCTGGACCGCTTGGTCTTGCTGATATTTTTACGGCGCTGTACTTCGATGTTATGAAGTACGACCCCAAACGGCCACAATGGGAAGAGCGCGACATTATGCTGCTAAGTAATGGCCACTGCGTACCGGTACAATATGCCACTATGGCCGAGGCCGGTTTCTTTCCTAAGAAAGAACTGATGACCCTACGAAAACTCGGCAGCCGGCTACAAGGACACCCGGAGCGCACCAAATTGCCGGGCCTGGAAAATACCAGCGGTCCCCTAGGCTGTGGCCTGAGCCAAGCGGCAGGCATGGCACTGGCTATGCGCATGGATAAGCAACTGCACCGGCGGGTGTATGTAGTGACTGGCGACGGCGAGCTGGACGAAGGTAATGTGTGGGAAGCTATCATGCTGATCGGCAAGTACAAGCTTAATGCAATCACTGCTATTGTCGACCGCAACAACATCCAAATTGACGGCCCAACTGAGAGCGTGATGCCACTCGAAGACCTCAAGAAAAAATGGGAAAGTTTTGGTTGGCACGCAATCGAAATTGATGGCAACGATGTGGAGGCAGTGATTGACGCCTGTGCAATGGCCAAGGCTATTACCGAAAAGCCTGTGGTTCTTTTGGCCTACACCATTCCTGGCAAAGGCGTGGACTTTATGGAGGGTGACTTCCACTGGCACGGGGCTCCACCAAACCACGAGCAAGCGGTAAAGGCACTGCACGAACTGCGAACGCTCGGCGGCAAGATTCGGAGTGAACATGAATAATGGCAGATTTAGTATAGCCGTCCTTACGTTAGCGGTTATATTGTTGGGCTTGGCCAATTTGTGGCCGCGACATTATCACATTACTAAGAAAGATTACAAAGGAAATCAATATGACATCTCCGGAATAAAGCGGGGGCTGCCATTTGCCTATCTTGATAGATCAAAAGGTCAAACGTCGTTTTGGTATCAGGCTGTATTTGGTGATCTTACGGCTGCCGGAGTAGTGCTGATAGGTGTGAACATATTGTCGGAACAGAAAAGGACTGCAAAATGAGCGACCTGCACCTGGTAGATATTACGGCCAAAGACTTGGTCGCCGAGCCAATTCGTAAAGGTTTTGGACGGGGGCTTAAAAAGGCCGGCGAAATTGACATGAATGTGGTAGCGGCATGTGCCGACCTGACTGACAGCACGCAGATGAGCTTGTTCCGCGATGCATTTCCAGATCGCTTTGTGGAAATTGGTGTGGCCGAACAAAACCTGGTAACCGTTGGCTCTGGCCTAGCAGCGATGGGTAAAATCCCGTTTGTGAGCAGCTACGCGGCATTTAGCCCGGGTCGCAACTGGGAGCAGATCCGCACCACTATTTGCTTGAATGACCGGCCTGTTAAGGTAGTGGGCAGTCATGCCGGTGTCTCGGTGGGGCCGGATGGTGCAACGCACCAGATGCTGGAAGATATTGCGCTGATGCGTGTGCTACCAAACATGGTGGTGATTGTGCCAGGTGATAGTATGGAAGCCGAAAAGGCAACGCTGGCCATGGCTCGTGATGGCCGACCAAATTATCTACGTTTGGCCCGTGAGGCAACGCCAATCATCACGACCGATAGGACGCCATTTGAAATCGGCAAAGCCTACGTGTATATGCCCGGTACTGATGTTACTATTGTCGCCACGGGTACCATGACATACCAGGCGATGCTGGCGGCCGAGCAACTGTTTAAAGATGGTATTGACGCCGAAGTGGTACATGTACCAACCATCAAACCACTTGATGCCGAGACAATCCTAAAGAGCGTACGCAAAACTGGTTGTGTCATTACTGCCGAAGAGGGGCAAATCATCGGCGGCTTGGGCGGTGCAATTGCCGAACTGCTGGCCGAAGAACATCCAGCGCCGCTGCACCGTATAGGTATGCGTGACCGTTTTGGTGAGTCCGGCGAACCGGATGAGCTGTTGAAACATTTTGGATTGGACGCGAAGCATATTCGCTTGAGTGCACATCATATAGTAGAAAGGAAAAGATAATGCCCATTACTCTACAACAAGTCCGTGCTAACTGTGCTAAAGCGCGCTCGCGCATGGAGCAAGCTCGGGCCGAGCACTGGGCATTCGGTGCCTTTAACCTAGACGATGAGCCAACGCTGAAGGCGGTGGCACTGGCTGCGAAAGCCAAAAACGCGCCGGTGCTGGTAGAGGTTAGTGCGGGCGAAGTTAGCGATATTGGCATACAGAATGTGCGCGACATGGTCGACAACTTCAAGTATGAATACGGTGTCGAGATGTATGTTAACCTCGACCATTCACCATCTGTCGAAGACGCCAAAAGGGGTATTGATGCTGGCTTTGAGTTCATCCACATCGACGTTTCACAGGCTAATCACAATGCTACCGACGAAGAAATCATTGCCGCCACCCGAGAAATCGTCGAGTATGCCAAGTTTACCGGTGCATTAGTAGAGAGCGAGCCACACTACTTTGGTGGCTCGTCGAACTTACACAAAGAAAAAATTGACTATGAAGCAATCAAAAAGACGTTCAGCACGCCTGAGGGCGCGCTGCGCTTCGTAGTGGAAACAGGCATTGATACCTTTGCGGCTGCAATCGGCAACTTACATGGTAAATATCCTGTGCCAAAGAAGCTCGATCTGGAACTATTACAGCGTATACGCGCCGTCCTCCCGTGTAATATCAGCCTGCATGGTGGCAGTGGTACGCCCGGCCATTATTTTGTGAGTGCAGTCGAGATTGGCGTGACTAAAGTCAACATCAATAGTGATATGCGCGTAGCCTATCACGATACATTGCTGAAGACTCTAAGAGAGAATGCCGATGAATATTCGGTATCAAAGCTTGTTAACAAAGATGTGGTGCCAGCCGTGCAAGCAGTTGTTGAAGAGAAGCTGGCATCGTTTAATGCCGCTGGTCGCGCGGTAGTGTAAGAAGCGGAAGTGTATGGGGCTGTTCGATAATCTCCTAAAATCGGTCGACAACGGCTTGAAGGCGGTCGAGTCGGGGGCGCTTGAAAAGCGGTTGAATCAGTTTGCTGATGCCGTGGAAAAGCGGAGCAAACAGGCAGACGGCACCTTGGGCAAGGTAGCGGAACGGCCTAGCGAACTATTAAAGGCGGCTGAAACTAAGAAAGATGCGATTGAGTCTAAACTGCAGGCTGCTGGCGAGCATGCCAAGAAAAGCTTGAATGAGCTCCAGAAAAAAGGCTAGCGTTTCCGTGGAGCCTGTGCCACAATAAGCGTAAGCAATACTTAAATGACTAAAGTGGGTGGAAAAACAGTGAGTACAATACAGGTATTGAGCGTAGGCGACATAGTCACCGATGATTTTATTCAGCTAAACGAAAAAGAAGAAAAGGTTGAACACGCAAAGGATGGCAGCACTTGGCTAGCTATTCCGTTTGGGACGAAAATTCCTTTCGATAGCCATGAGATAATACATGCAGTCGGCAACGCCAGCAACGCCGCAGTAGCTTTTGCACGCTTAGGCTTAAGTAGCAGTTTTGCTACAAACGTTGGTGGTGACCAAGAGGGCCGCGACATGATTACTGCTCTGCAAAAAGAGAACGTAGATCACCGCTTTGTTAAGGTGAATCCTGATAAGCTCAGTAACCTGCACTATGTGCTGCGCTACCAGGCCGAGCGTACTATCCTGATTAAGCACGAAGAATACGACTATCACTGGCCGCACTTCCGGCCGGATGAAGTACCTGAATGGGTGTATTTTAGCTCTATCTCTCAACATGCCATCCCCTATCATGACCAAGTGGCTGATTGGCTCGACCAAAATCCGGGTGTCAAATTGGTATTCCAGCCGGGAACATTCCAAATGGAAGCCGGCGTGGAGCGCTTGCAGCGTATTTACCGGCGCAGTGAAGTACTGGTGCTGAACCGCGAAGAAGCGGCGCTCGTTAGCGGCGGGAACCACGAAGATCTGCACGATCTTATGAACCGATTGCATCAACTAGGTCCACGCATCGTTGTCATTACCGATGGCCCAAACGGTGCATACGCCTCCGATGGTAATGAACGACTCAAGATGCCGCTGTATCCTGATCCAGGACCGCCAGTTGATCGTACTGGTGCTGGTGACTCGTTTGCGAGCACCTTCACGGCCGCGCTTATTAAGGGGCACAACTTGGAAAGCGCCTTGCAGTGGGCGCCCATCAACTCAATGAACGTGGTCCAGAAAGTCGGTGCGCAAGCCGGACTGCTTACTGAGGCTGAGCTGGAAAACTGGCTCAAAAAAGCCCCGGTTTGGTACAAAGCAGAGCGGTTCTAGCCGGCGCCTTGTCTACGGTGCTCCAGGTACGTGATTGGTCTGGGCGGCTATGCTCGGTATGGAAACGGAGCGTCATCAGTCGGAATATTCTCTACGGGTCCTTCTTCATTTGGGGTGCCAAGGTATATTTGGAGATTACCCGTAAATATTGCAAGCAGCGCATCAGCGCCCATGAGGCGCACTAAGTCTGGTCTTGATGATGGGTTTTCATACTCGGGAGTGGAATTAGATTGCTCAGGCATAATGACATTACTGTACGTGTTTTGTTCCTAGTGTGCAATATCACATTCAGTAAAATGACCTATGGCTATGATAATGAGCATGGCAAGCGCATGGTGCTTGTGGTAACCTATATATAACCATGTCGAGGGTACTTGCACAGTTAATGGGCGTAGCGGAGCCAGCGTTTCGGCAACAACTACAGCAGTTAGAGCGCGCTGCCGGCATGCCCGGCGCCGATATCCGGCTTATGATGGAAATCATGAACAACACGCGTGAGAAAATCCGAGCACTCGGGCTCGATCCACACGATACAACTGGCCCGGAGCTATATAGTGCCCTCAAGGCGCGTCTGCGGGACGACGAAACCAGGGTGCGCGAAGCCTTGGGCTTGCCAGCCGACGCGCTGTCATCGGATATTCTTGCCTCGGTAAAAAACCACCTCGATAAACTACCATTGCACACGCAAACCTTTGTAGTTAAACAATCAGTGCTTAGGGCGATGCTCAAAAAGCTTCAGCCCAAAAATACCATGAAACACCTGGGCTACCGGAGCGTGGATAGCATGATAAAGCACGAGCCCGTGGCACAGCTGCTGGCTGCGGCGAGCATAGTGGAGTCCCGTGAATGGAACCGCCGCAGACTTTTGGCATACAAAAAACTGCAAAGTCATGATTTTGAAGTACGGCAGGTTAGTTTTTACGCTCCGGTGAGTAAGCATTGGCCGGAGGTCGCAAAAGCGTATGTTATGCACCACAAACATAATCTGTTGACGCTACCCGAAGTGGGCGCTGTTGTGCTGTTGCCGCTCGATCACGATTTGCCGGGGCTGGCCACCACCACGCTGCTCCTCGCTATAAATAGCCTGAATGATATGCGATCGTTTGGCGCATACCTAAAGCTGCAACAGGTCCGCCCAGATTTTGGTGAATTATTTGCGGCCGCTATGGTAACTGAGCCAGCAACAGGTCTTACTCTGGCTGGTGAGTCGCTGCCATGGAAGGTAGTGCAATGGTTTTATGGGAGCGGTCACTCCGACTATCATCCCGAAGCATTCGAGCCGCACGTGCAACCCGAAGATCTTACCTGGCACGAGGCCGAAGATGTGCTGGCGAATTTGCATCAGGCACTTGAATTCTGGCAAGGTAACCAACTGCTGGCACTGCTTGATGGTACCAGGGCAGTTTCGCTCAATATGCTCGATGTGGCTCTGAGTGTGTGTAATGGACTTGATTATGGCCAGCACATCGCACATTACATGCGCGCAGGCTTGGGCCGTGAACTCATGGCGCGATACTTGCACCAAGAAAATCTCCAGGCTATGTTACTGGGTAAGCTTGACGAGCAGCTCGCGCCTGAGTTAGCTTTCGGCTGAGTACAGTGAGCAGTTACTTAGAACGAAGCCACTTCCTGAGGGGGCGGAATTGATAGTGCGCTGTTCGTATCACGATGCTGGTCGATAATGGCTTTTATAACCGCAACATCATCAGTAATGGTATACAGTTCTTCGTCGCCGGGGCTGATGGTTTGTAGCTCTTTGAGCATGTAGGTTCGAATATACATATCGAGCGCCGTCCAAAATTCGCCGCCGACTAGTATGACGGGTGCTTTGGGCATTTTCTTGGTCTGCACCAAAGTGATTATCTCGAATAGCTCGTCGAATGTGCCAAACCCGCCGGGAAAATATACGTACGCCATAGCGCCATACGCCAGGATAACTTTGCGCGTAAAAAAATAGCGAAATGACATCATATCGGTAGCGTAGGGGTTGAGTGCCTGCTCGTGTGGTAGTTTTATGTTTAAACCAATAGAGTGGCCGCCTACTTCCATGGCACCACGATCACCGGCTTCCATGATGCCACCCCCACCGCCAGTAACGATGGTGTAGCCATCTTTAGACAGTACACTGGCAAGTTCTTGAGCCTTTTGGTAGTGCGGGCTATCTGCGGGTAAGCGAGCCGAGCCAAACAATGTTACCGTGTCGTTGTAGCGTCCAATAAAATCAAAACCGTCAGCGAACTCGCGGTCGATGCGGCTTAAGCGTTCCGCGGCTTCTTTTTTAAGTTCTCTCTGTATTATTTCCCGTTTCGGGACTTTTGCGGGTTCTTCGCTGTGCATGCCGCTAGTATATCCCAAGGATAAGCTTTTTGGTACTCAGAACCTGTCAACAAACTCTGATATACCTCTTGGCTTAAATCTATAATAATGAACAGCGAGGAGCACTATGTTATAAAACACTTGTCTTTTGAGTTGGCTAGTCGTTACACTTACGGTAAACACTAGGAGGGTAGGGTATGAAACGGCAGAAAAAGCGGCTGCATAATAGAGTAACGGTAATAGCGGCAGTGGTTGTGGTGGCAGCGACCGCGCTAGGGTACGCGACATGGTTCGCGTATCACAGTTCCCAGGTTGCAGAGGCCAGCCTAAAAAGTGCCAACAAAGTGTCGAGTGACATACCTAAACTACCACAAATCACCACGTTCGACGCTTGTAAGACAGCCCACGGCAGCAAACTGCTCCAAACCTATCCCGAACAGTGCGTAACTGTCACTGGTAAGAAATTCGTCGATAACCCCAAATATTTGGTAATCAAAGAATGGGGCGTAAAACTCCCACTCTCAGCTAATATCACAGACGCTTACTACTACATTAGACCCGGCTTCCCGTCCGGAGCATACTTTTCTCTGAGCTCCCTTAAGACGACTGATTGCCGTGCGAACGATATCTCTCTTGCTGGAATAAGTAGGGTTAAGGCAAGCGACATTGACGAAACTACTGGCAAAACTGTCGTCTCAGAACATCCTGATGCAGTGAAAGTAGGGAACCATTATTATGTACCGGACTACCCTCAAGCTGGCTGCGATGCTTCGCCGGCCCACATTCCGCAGAATGTAGATTTGCGTAGTGAATTCTCGTCTGCAATGAGGCGAATCCAGACGGAGTAGCCTGTTACAATAGGAGCGTGGACAAATTTGAACTAAGAAGCGACTACGCGCCTATGGGTGACCAGCCGGCAGCTATCAAGCAGCTGACCGATGGATTAATGGCAGGCACCAAAGAACAGACATTACTGGGCGTGACTGGTAGTGGTAAGACCTTTACTATGGCTAATTTGGTGCAAAATTACCAAAAGCCAACATTGGTCCTTAGTCATAACAAAACATTGGCAGCGCAGCTGTACGCCGAGTTTAAAAACTTCTTCCCCAACAATGCCGTCCACTATTTTGTTAGCTACTTCGATTATTATCAGCCAGAGGCCTACATTGCACGCTCAGATACGTATATCGAAAAAGACAGTGCCATCAACGAAGAGATTGATCGTTTGCGCCATGCTGCCACAAGCAGCCTGCTGAGCCGTAAGGATACGCTAATCGTGGCAAGCGTTAGCTGTATTTACGGCATTGGTAGCGTAGAAGATTACAACGGGCTTTCGGTGGATGTTAAACGAGGTGAGCGGCGGGTGCGGGACAAGTTTTTACGGCAGCTGACCGATATCCAATACCAGCGCAACGACATTGATTTCCATCGCAGTACGTTTCGAGTGCGCGGTGACGTGGTGGATGTATTCCCTGCTGGTGAAGAGCTGGCGTATCGCATAGATTTTTTTGGCGATGAAGTCGACCGCATCACCAAAATCGATCCGCTTACCGGCGAAATCCTAGCCAACCTCGATGAGTACAAAATCTTCCCTGGTAGCCACTATGTAACCCCGCACGATAAACTCAAGGTAGCGCTTGGCAAAATTGACCATGAACTACAGGAACGCGTCACGCAGTTCAAAAAAGAGAATAGGCTGGTAGAGGCGCAGCGGCTTGCGCAGCGTACGCGTTTTGATCTGGAAATGCTCGAGCAAACCGGTTTTGTAAAGGGCATCGAGAACTATAGCCGTTACCTGACAAACCGGGAGCCAGGTGAGCAACCGGCTACGTTGCTCGATTATTTTCCGGATGATTTTCTGTTGCTGGTCGACGAAAGCCACATGAGTATCCCGCAGGTGCGTGGTATGTATAACGGCGACCGGGCCCGCAAAGAGGTGCTAGTGGAGCACGGCTTTCGTTTGCCGAGCGCGCTCGATAACCGCCCACTTACATTTACCGAATTCGAGCGCCATGTGAACCAAGTGGTCTATGTTAGTGCAACGCCGGCCCAATATGAACTTGGCCGCTCGCCAGAGCCTGCTCAACAGGTCATTCGCCCGACAGGTTTGCTTGATCCACCCATTGAAGTCCGGCCGATTGAAGGACAGATCGACGACCTTATTAGCGAAATCCGTGCAACCATCGAGAAGCGTCAGCGCGTGCTTGTTACTACGCTGACGAAGCGCATGAGTGAAGACCTAACTGAGTATTTACAAGACCTGAACATAAAAGTCGCGTACCTACATAGTGATGTCGATACGCTTGATCGCACCGACATTCTGCGCGATCTGCGCCTGGGTGTGTATGACGTGCTGGTGGGCATCAACTTGCTCCGCGAAGGCTTGGACCTGCCAGAAGTGAGCTTGGTGGCTATTTTGGATGCTGATAAAGAGGGTTTCTTGCGTAGTGAGCAGGCGCTTATCCAGACCGTTGGCCGTGCCGCCCGCCACGTAGAAGGCCATGTCGTAATGTATGCTGATCGCGTCACCGATAGCATGCGCCGGACTATAGATGAAACCAATCGCCGACGAGGCGTGCAGGAAGCTTATAACAAAGAGCACGGCATTACGCCGCGGGGTATTAACCGTGCGGTCGAAGAAAGTATGCGGACTGTTGAGGTAGGCGAAGAAGCCAAACGGGCTAAACTTGATCTTAAAAAAATCCCCAAAGATGAATATGGCAGTTTGCTCAAAGACCTGTCCGCTCAAATGGATCTGGCCGCCGCCAACCTGCAGTTCGAACAGGCCGCCGAGCTGCGTGACTTGATTGCTCAGATTAAGGCAGAACAATAGCGCGCCTAAACAATCTGCGGAGTATCTGGTATAGTAGAGGAAATGACAAAATTGACACGGGACGATGTCTTACGGCTTGCTCAGTTGGCTCGGATATCGTTAAGCGATGATGAGGCAAACGAATTTACCGATGAGCTGAGCGCCATTTTACAGTACGTCGAACAGCTCTCGAGCGTTGATGTAAGCGGTCTGCAACCAACTAACCAAGTTACCGGCTTAACAAACGTTATGCGTAAAGACGAGGTGAAGGATTATGGTTATGCACCGCACGATCTGCTTAAAAACGTGCCTAAAACCGAAGCGAACCAGCTCAAGGTAAAAAGGATGATCGGATAGCATGGCTGATTGGGAACCGATTGCGGATATCGCCGCCAAGGTAAAAGCAGGTCAGCTGAAGGCGGTCGATTTAGTTGAGCGGTCACTGGCCGAGATTGCCAAGCAGGAATCATACAAAGCAATTATTGCTACTACCGAAGATCGGGCGCGTGAGCGGGCAAAACGGATTGATGCGCAAGTTGCAGACGGTGAAGATCCTGGTCGTTTGGCGGGCGTTCCCTTTATCGCCAAGGATAATTTTTTGGTGTTTGGCGCCAATACAACGGCCGCTAGCAACATCTTAAAAGGATTTGATGCACCCTACCAGTCTACTGTTATCGAAAAGCTAGAAGCCGAAGGTGCCATCTGCGTAGCCAAGGCAAACCTGGATGCGTTTGCACACGGTGCTTCAACCGAAAACTCCGACTTCTTCACCACCCTAAACCCGCACGATACAACACGCGTGCCTGGTGGCTCGTCCGGCGGCTCGGCTGCTAGTATAGCGCTCGGCATGGCACCGTTTGCGCTCGGCACCGATACCGGTGGTTCGACTCGTCAGCCCGGTAGTTTTGTGGGCGTTGTGGGCTACAAGCCGACCTATGGACTTATGTCGCGCTCAGGCATTGTTGCTATGGCAAGTAGCCTCGATACCGTTGGTACATTTGCCCGGAATGTTGCCGATGCTTCTATAGTGATTGATGTAATGGCCGGCAAGGACGAGCTGGATAGCACTACTATTGACCGTGAGCAAACTGGTTACATCACGGTACAGGGTGACCTAAGGGGTAAAAAGATCGGCATTATTAAGGAATATATGGGCGAAGGTCTGGCCGATGACGTCCGCGAGCAGATCGAAAAAGCTGTTGCCAAAATGCGTGAAGCCGGCGCCGAAGTCACTGAAGTTAGTCTGCCATCTATTTCGCTGGCTCTGGCCGTATATTACATTCTGTGTCCTGCCGAAGTCAGTAGTAACTTAAGCCGCTTTGACGGCCAGCGCTACGGCTATAGTTACGCAGACGCTCAAGACCTGAACGAAAGCTACACCAAGTCCCGAGAAATCGGCTTTGGCAAAGAAGCCAAGCGACGCATCATGATTGGCACGTATGTGCTTAGCAGTGGCTACTACGACGCCTACTACAAAAAGGCCCAG
>Ga0070658_10000021_pt1 | contig 187218 bp, 153 predicted proteins | sample KBSC13metaG_FD_64664 | JGI IMG/M metagenome (GOLD analysis project Ga0070658, IMG submission 64664) | Corn rhizosphere microbial communities from Kellogg Biological Station, Michigan, USA - KBS C1-3 metaG | ecosystem: Host-associated > Plants > Roots > Rhizosphere > Soil ...
GAAAAAGCACCCGCAGCGATCTGCCGCAAAGTTATCAACGCAAAGCTGTCCGGGCTTCACGAGATCAATATCTGGGGTGACGGTCAGCAAACGCGGAGCTTCATGTTTATCGACGACTGTATTCGCGGTACAGAGATGATTATGAACAGCGATATAGACGAGCCAATTAACCTCGGCTCCAGTGAGCTTGTGACCATCAACCAATTGGTTGACATCGCGGAAGAGATCGCAGGCATTCGACTCAAGCGCACGTACGACCTGAATGCTCCGAAAGGAGTAAATGGACGCAACAGCGACAACTCAATGATCCTGGATCGTCTCGATTGGGAGCCATCCATCCGGCTTCGCGACGGCCTCGAAAGAACCTATCGCTGGATAGAGAGTCAAATGATCGGAGCGACTGCCGGGGAGTCAATGAATAATCTTTTTGTCCATTCCCCTGTTGCCGGAATCGTTGGCTCTCGTCGGAAGCGAACAGCAGCTTCCCAAACCACTATGGATATACATAGTGGTGCTTCAACTGACAACGCGATGACAATTTGAAAGGCATCCACCCAAAGGGCATCACTTAGCGATTCGGAGCCGGTTGTGATCCGAACCGGATATAACTCTACAAATTGCTCAATCGGCAGCTCATACAGCGCACGCGAGCTTGCGAAGGCCCAACGTCTCGCCGAAGAGATGTGCCCAGGACCCAAGGGTGTAGGGGCGCGGAAGTGAGTTTGTCATTCATGAATCCAAAATCCCCATTGAAATACCGCGAAGCCCGTCCTCGTCTTTGACGTCAGCGAAACTCTGATGACTTGGAGGGGATGGACCCCCTCGCACGGAGTTTTCCGAAAAGCAGCTAGAAGCGAGTGAACATCCGGGGCGGTGCAGCAGGCTTGGTCACTCCCGTCCAACATTGCTCTCGAGTACTATGCGCACGTTCTACCCCCTCTCGGCTGACGAGGCAGCAGGATTGGTCAACGGTAAGCTGGGTTACACCATTCCGGCTGAAGCTGCGGTCAATCCGGTAGAAGTATGACGGCTTTATCGTCAATCGGAAACCAAATCGGAAACCAGGGGTGGCAGCCCCCGGGTTTAGGTGGTTGCTAAGTTGTTGGGAGAATTTGGAGGCGCGGGTCGGGATCGAACCGACGCATAAAGGTTTTGCAGACCTCTCCCTTACCACTTGGGTACCGCGCCTCGGGGTGGGCTATCCGAATTATTGCAGCCCGTTGAATTGTAGGTTGAAGTGTACCGCAGACAGGGCTTTTTTGGAGCGGGAGACCGGGGTCGAACCGGCGACATCTTCCTTGGCAAGGAAGCACTCTACCACTGAGCTACTCCCGCTCTCACAGGTTCAAGTATAGCGGCCATGTCGTCTTGGGTCAACGCATCCGGGCAATCCGCGCTTGAAAGATATCGAAGGGGCTAGATGGCCGAATGTGAAGAGTATTGCATCTGAAGTGGAGATGGGAGTGGACGAGGTGGGCATCGATGAGTATGAGGTGGACCAGATGACAAGTGCACCGGAGGACCAGAGGCAGATGGGGCAATGGCAGGCCGTCCTCGATTCGGCGGGCGAAGGTATCTGGGGACTGGATCTGGAGGGAAGATGCACCTTCGCCAACCGCATGGCGGCGAAGATCATGGGGTTTGAGAGCGAAGAGCTGGTGGGGGGCAACATTCATGAGTTGGTACACCATCATTATGCGGATGGACGTCCTTTCCCCGCGGAAGAATGTCCGATTTACGATGTAGTGCACCGAAATGTTCCACTGAGCAATCTCTCCGACACCATGTTCCGGAAGGATGGGAGCGCCTTTGTCGCGGAGGTATCAGCCCATCCGGTTTCGGTCGAGGGAGAGGTCCTGGGGGTCGTCGTTACCTTTCGCGATGTGACCGATCTGCGCCAGCAGCAGCAGCAGCTTCGCACGGCCTGTGAGATTGCCGAGCAGCGGACCGCGGAGTTGAATGCAGTGATTGAAAGTATGCCGCACGGTGTCTATATTGCGACTCCCGACGGGCAGATGCGGACGAACCGCCAGGCGCGGATGATGAGCGGGGAACGCTTTCCACCAGAATTGAAGACACTGGAAGGCGCTCTTGCCGGGCAGGCTTCGACCGAGACGGTGCATACGCCGGGCCGCTGGATTCGCAGCGTGGCTGCGCCGATTCTACAGGGCGGTAAGATTACGGGCGGCGTCGCCGTGAATACGGATGTGACCCAGTCGCGGCTGCAGGATGACGCGCTGCGAAAGTCGGAGAAGCTGGCCGCGGTGGGACAACTGGCGTCCTCGATTGCGCATGAGATCAATAATCCCTTGGAGTCGATCACGAACCTGCTCTATCTCGTGCAGAGGTCGGACTCGATGGAAGAGGTAAAAGAGTATGCGCGGACCGCCCAGGACGAGCTGGCGCGCGTCACGGAAATTACTTTGCAGACACTGCGTTTTCATCGTCAGCAGAGCAAGCCGGTGCGGGTAGATATGGCCGACCTGCTGCGTACCGTGATGGCCCTTTACACGGGACGGTTACTGGTGCGGCGGCTCTCCGTAGAAATGAAGCTGCGCGATTCGCCGCCGGTGCTGTGCCTTGAGGGCGAAATTCGCCAGGTCGTCAACAACCTGTTGCGCAATGCGCTCGATGCAATGAGCGACGGGGGTCGGTTGCTGGTCCGAATCCATCCGCAGACGAATTGGGTCACCGGGGGAAAAGGAGTGCGCGTGGCGGTGGCCGATACGGGGGAGGGGATCGGCCCGGAGATGACGGCCCATTTATTTGAGCCGTTCCAGACGACCAAGGGGTTGACCGGCACCGGCCTGGGACTGTGGGTGAGCAAAGGCATCGTCGAGAAGCATGGCGGACATATCGGGACGAGGTCGCGGCGCGGCGCAAGGCAGGGGACTGTATTTACGGTCTGGCTGCCAGTCGACGGCGGCCTTAATCTGGCTGCTGAGGGAGATTGAGAGCGATGCGCGGCCCGGCGACGATATTGGAACGCCGGCGAACGATATGCGGCGTGATGAGGAGAAGCAGTTCGCTCGAATCGGTCTCGGCGGCCTTGTCGGCGGTGGCAGTCTGAAAGCCGGGAAGCTCGCCAAGGCCTGGAAGACCGCTCACTGCGGCTGATTCCGACTTACTGACCGAACTGACGAGCAACGCAGTTTTGCCGTCGGCGACGGTGATATCGGAGACGAACTGGCGGCTGGCGAGGATGGGAATGTTGTTCAGTGCTCCCCCGGCCAGCGCTTCGATCTTCATGTCGAGATGCATTCTGACCGTGCCGGATTTCTGCACGGTGGGCGTTGCTTTGAGGGTCAAACCCAGGTCCTCATACTGGATCTGCGGGATGGTCACACCGCTGGAACCTCCGGTCAACTGGGAGAGCAGGCTGGAGGCGCTGACGCCGTTCACGGTGATGCCGGCGAGAGATCCCGCGCCGGTGGTGGGGCCAGTGCTGTAGGTCGAGGTCGTGATGGGATAGCGGGTACCCACGCGGAAATCGGCGCTCTGACCGTCGCCGACGCGGATCTGGATGTCGTCGAGGGCGCGGCTATCGCTGGAGTTGAGCGCAAGGTTGAATGCGGGGAAGACGTTGGACGTGACGCCGGTCTGGGTCAACCCGCCTCCGAAGAAACCGACCGTGGACGAGAGCAGAGAGCTTTGCACCAGGCCGGAGCCGATCAGGGCGAGGGCGATCTCGACGTTGCTAGCGCCTGCCGGAACCAGACCCTCAGCGATCGCCTGATTGACCAGCGACTGGTTCTGATTGACGATATTTGCGGCCTCGCTGGAGACGCTGTAGAGACCGAGCTGCTGGGGAACCTGGGCACCGATATTGCGTTGGCGGGTCTTGTCGATCGCATAGAGCTTTACGTCGATCATCACCTGGCTGCCTCCATCGAGCAGATCGGCGAGAGTAAGGTTCACCGCCTTCAATGTGTCTTCTGGAGCGCGAAGAACCAGGTCGCCAAGGTTCTTTTCGACGGTCAACTGCTTTATCTCGAAGACATTGCGCAGCACATTGCCAAGATCATTGATCTCGGCTGGGGGCATGGCGGGAATGCTGATAGTCTCCTGCAACTGGCGTTCGAGGCGAAGGCGGTTTTCGGGGGTATCCGCGGCGATGAGGATGCTCTTCGAATCGACCGGAACGGCGAAGAGATTGCCCATATCAAACAGAACGCGAATGGCTTGCTGATAGGGGACTGATTCGAGATTGAAGCGGATGCTTTGGTGGGGGACAGAGTTGTCGAACACCGCACGGATGCCGTAGCTGGAGATGACCTGCTGTAAAACGGACTGTAGATCTGCCTGAATATGAAAGCTCTTCAATCCGGCGTCTGGATCGAGAGTGACTGGCCCGGCGATCGAGGCGGCCTGCTTGATCCAGGGCTCCATCTCCGGATTGAACGTGACCGGGAGAGCGCCGGCTGCCTGATGTTGGGTGACGATGCGGTTCTCAGGATCGAGCAGGCGGGCCTCTCCAAGGAGCGCGTTGGACCGGGCGATCTGTCCCAGCAGGTGGGCCTTGGCGGCCTGTTGCACAAGTTCGGTGACGCGATGCTCGCGGGCGATGGTGACCGCGACGGCGTATTCATGGCTGGCAGGGTTCAGCTTCGCCGCTTTTTCGAACTGCGTCTGCGCGCCGCTAAGATCGTTGCGTTCGAGCAGGCGGGCCCCCGCGAGGTAGGCGTCTTCGGCCTGGCGGATCTGGCTCTTACTCGGGGTGGAGAGGGTTGCGTGTGGCGGAGGTGTAGCTGATGGCATCTGCGCAAGACCCGCCAGCGAGAGCCCCACAATTGCAAAGGCGGCTGTGCTTCGGGTGATTGAAACTAGCCGAAGCTGGAGGGAAGGGATCATCGACTGCTAGTTAGACGGAAGGCAGGGCTAACGGGCGCTGGCGATGCTCTGGACGCGTGGACGCTCGCTGCTGGGCGGCCTGCGCATACCGTTGCGGATCGCGGCGGTGTCGAGGTCGAGCTCGGCCAGGGTGCGGCTGAGCGTGTTGCGGTGCATCCCCAGCTCTTCTGCGGCCTTGCACTGGTTGCCCTTGTGGTGCGCGAGGACTTCGAGGATGTAACGCTTCTTGAACTGGCGAATGGCGTCTGCATAGGGGATGCCGGCGCTGTGCATCTGCGTGATGAGACCGTCCATTTCGCGCTTCAAGATAATTGTCCTCGCTTGCAGGTCCAGATTTGCGGTGCATCCTCATTGTCACTCTACTCGTGCCGTTTGATCCAATCGGGTGCGGTGTGCTTGAGCCGTTCCGCGCCCTCCAGAAGGTGCTGACGAAGGTCGTGAGGTACAACGAAGGATACAGCATGAGCCCCGGCAAGGAAATAGGGAGTTAAAGAAGATTTTGCAACAGCGGGAGTGGGGGGTAGAAAGGCGGTAATGGCCATCAGGATGGCGACGCAGAGCAGACAGCCCCGGAGATAGCCAAAAACCGCCCCGAAGATGCGGTTGAAGAAACCCAGTCCGATGGCGCTGGCGGTGTGGTGAAGCGCCTTCCCGATGACGGCGCACAGGATCATCACTGCAATGGCAATCAACAGGAATGCGGCTACATTGGCCACCGTCTTTGCACTGACGACATGTTTGAGAATGCCTGCCAGAATTGGATAATTCCAGGAGGCGATCAGGATTCCCGCCACCAGACCGCCCAGCGCGAAGAGTTCCAGCAGAAATCCCCGGATGAAGGCCGTGATCGTCGACCAGGTAAGAATGGCGATAAGAAACCAATCGAAGTAGTTCAGGTTGCTCAGGTTCATAGGTGGGGGCGGCCGGTGATGAGGCGGAAGGCTTCGAGGTATTTGGCTTTGGTCTTTTCGACCACCTCGGGCGGCAGCGCAGGGGCCGGGGCCTGCTTGTTCCAGTGGATGGATTCGAGGTAGTCACGGACAAATTGCTTGTCGAAGGAAGGTTGCGCGCCGCCGGGGTTATAGGTTTCGGCGGGCCAGTAGCGCGAGGAATCGGGCGTCAGAACTTCGTCGGCCAGAGTGATTGCGCCGTCGATGAGGCCGAATTCAAACTTGGTGTCGGCAAGGATCAATCCCTTGCTGGCGGCGTGTTTGCCGGCTTTCTCGTAAATTTTGAGAGTGAGGTCGCGCAGGTCTTCGGCAGGCTTCTGGCCGATGGTGTCGATCATCTTCTCGAAGGAGATATTCTCGTCATGGCCGATGTTGTTCTTGGCGGCGGGGGTGAAGATCGGCTCGGGGAGCTTGTCTGATTCGCGCAGACCGGAAGGCAGCTTGATGCCGCAGACCGAACCGGTTTGCTTGTAGTCCTTCCAGCCCGAGCCCGAGAGGTAGCCGCGAACGACGCACTCGACGGGAAACATCTCGGCACGTTGGACCAACATGCTGCGGCCCTCCATTTGGTCGAGATAGGGCGCGCACGAGGCCGGAAATTGGGTGGCATCCGCAGTCACAAGATGGTTTTTAACGGTGTCTCGAAGCAGATCGAACCAGAAGAGCGAGAGCTGGGTGAGGATACGGCCTTTGTCGGTGATGCCCGTGGCGAGGACGTGGTCGAAGGCGGAGATGCGGTCGGTGGCGACGAAGAGAAGCTGGTTGCTGCCGAGGTCGTAGATATCGCGCACCTTGCCGCGGGCCGTAAGGGGAAGGTCGCCGAGGCTGGTCTGGAGAAGGGCTGGGCTCATTGAGATGACGGTATCACTCCTGTGTGGTCATTTTAGGCGGAAATTCAGTAGAGCTTTACTACAAGGCTTCGAGCTGCGTCGGGTGGCTGGTCTGGGGCCGCCGGGCAGGACATCAGGACGTGTTTCCCATCGGGCTGGAGAGTGGCCGAGGACCGCGAGGCGTCGCACTGGCCGCTGTAATAGTGGCACGCCTGACGGCGGCGGCGAAAGAAGTGCGTCCAGGAGGGGTGAGAGTAGATCTTCAGGTCGAAGCCTGAGCTGGGGGCGGTCCCCGTTCCCCAGGGGGCGCGGTCGCTGATCAAATTTGGGCCAATGGAGACGATGGTGTGTGGTGCCGGATCGAAGAGTTCAGCGAGAGGAAGAAAGGGGCTGGCGGAGAGGATGGGAAGAATCAGGACAGCCGCGACGATTACTGTAAGCCAGCGCGGATGAAGCAGCGTGAAGAGCAGGAGAAGGAGTTCATAGCCTGCGACGGCAGCCCAATAGATGGCGGCGTTGAGGTGGTTCGATGAGGTGCTCCAGCCTGTAACAAAGCTAATCCCATTGAGGAGAAAGGCCGCGACCGCACAGCCGATGAGCACTCTGTGTGATCTTCGAGAGAGCCGGGTCCATCGCAGCCGAAGAAGGATCAATGCTCCGGTCAGGATTGCGAGGGCGGCGAACGTGAGCGGGAGCATGTCTCTAGATTAAAGGCTTTGCAGGAGTTTGGGGTGAGAATAAAAATCCGGTATATCCGTTTTTGATCTTCGGTCGGCTGACATTTCTTCTCTGAGCGCGAAAAAAGGGGAGCGGCAAAAACCCGCTCCACCTGCGCAAACTTTAGATTGTGCGTTATGCCACAGCGCGACGGTTCAGGTTGACGCTTACGATCTTGCTGACGCCGGGCTCCTGCATGGTGACGCCATAGATGACGTCAGCCTGCGACATGGTTCGTTTGCTGTGGGTGATGACGACGAATTGGGTCGTCGCGGACATATCGGCGATCAGTTTGGCGAAGCGGCCCACGTTGGTCTCGTCGAGCGGCGCATCGACCTCATCGAGGATACAGAACGGCGCAGGCTGGAACTGGAAGATGCCGACGAGTAGAGACAGGGCAGTGAGCGCTTTTTCTCCTCCCGAGAGCAGGAGAATATTTTGCAGCTTCTTGCCCGGGGGCGAGGCGAGGATGTCGATGCCGCTCTCGGCAGAGTTCTCGGCGTCGGTGAGACGCATCGATGCCTGGCCGCCGCCGAAGAGTTTGGTGAAGGTGACGCTGAAATTTTCGTTGATGATTTTAAAGGCCTCGTCAAACTTGAGGCGGGAGACGTCGTCGATCTCCTTGATGGAGGCCTGCGTATTTTCGATCGAGTCGAGCAGGTCCTTGCGCTGGGCTTCGAGGAAGCCGTGGCGCTGGGTCGTCTCGTTGTACTCTTCGAGCGCCATCATGTTGACCGGGCCCATGGCTTCGAGCTTCTGCTTCAGGGCGCGTGACTCTTCTTCTTCCGTAGCGAGGGCTTCCCCCTCGATGCGCACGATGGTCTCATCTTCGCGCAACGAGACCGCTTCGACAGCAAGGTCGTTGAGGCAGGTGGCTTCGATGTGCTCGATATCGGAGGCTAGCTTGGCAGCACGTGCAGTGAGCGCGGCTCGTTGCTCGCGGAGAGCTTCCGTTTCGTGGCGCAAAGTCCGGAGCTGGCCATCAAGCTCCGCCATCGCAGCACGAAGGGCAGTTGCCTCTTCGGTGAGCCGCGCGCCTTCAGCGACTGCAGTGGCGCGAAGCTCAGTGAGTTCTGCATGTTGCGTGGCAAGCGCAGCGGTCTCTTCCTCGCGGCGAAGTTTTTCCGCTGCGGCAGAGGCCAACTGCTGGTCGAGCTGTTGTATCCGCTGATTCTGGCCGTTGTAGAGGCGGGTTGTCTGGTCGAAGTTGGCCTGCGCGTTGCGGCGGCGTTCTTCGAGCCCGGCAAGATCCGCTGCCGCTGCTGCCGCTGCCTGCTGTAGCTGCTCGCGCTGGCCGCGAAGTTCTTCGAGTTGCCCCTGAAGATCGCTTAGCGACGCTTCGAGCGTGGCGCGTTCAGCTTCAAACGACGAAGCCTCCTGCTGACGGCGGGAGATGAGATCGGCCTTCTGGTTGCGCGCATCGCGGTTGCGTTCGCTGGTAAGCGACCAGTCCGCGAGACGGCGCTCGATCCGGGCCGACTCGGTCTCCATCTGGCGCAGGGCAGCGCCGGAATTAGCGGACTCCCGTTCCGCCTCGCGGCGATCGTTCGTCTTGTTCTCGATCGTGGAGTTCAGATCGGCGATCTGATGCTGAAGCTCGGCGGTCCGCAGATCGGTCTGGGCCAACTCCTGCTCGGCCTTCTCGATCTTCTGTTGCACTTCGATCAACTCACGCTTGAGCGCCAGCGGCCCCTGCGCACGAGGACGTCCACCCGTGACAGTGACATTGTGAAAGGTCTCGCCGGTCGGAGAGAGGAAGAAAGACTGCGGATTCGACAGCGCCAGGGAACGCGCCGTGTAGGAGTCAGGCGCAACATATCCTTCGCGGAGCTTGGGCAGAATCACTTCAAGAGACTTCCCGAAGCCGTCCAGAACGCGAACGCAATCCTTCAGCGGAACAACACCCTCAATCCCTGCGGTGCTTGTCTGCGCCGCGCTGGTCATGCCCTCGGAAAACGGAAAATTCGCCTGCGCATCGTTTGGATGAACGAGGAATGTAGCGCGTCCGCTGACATCGGTCTTGAGCAGGTTCATTCCCGCATCGGCGGCGTCCCAGCTTTTGACGACGATGTAATTCAGCTCGTCGCGAAGAAACTCATCGACGACACTCTCGTACTTGCCGTCTACTTCAAGGAAGTCGGCAAGCGTGCCCACGGGAGTGGTGCCATTCAGGCTCGGATTGCTGGCATTGTGCTTGAAAATATTGCGGACAGTATCCGTAGAATAGCTATGCTCACGAATCAGCGCTTCGAGCGAGCTGCGGCGTCCATTCAGACTGGCAACTTCGCCGCGAAGCTGGTCGCCATGACGCTTGCTCTGCGACTCTTCAGCGCGACGAGCTTCAATCTGAAGACGAAGTTCAGCGATCTCGGCTTCAAGCCGCTTGAGCCGCTCCGTGACGGACTCGAACGACAGCTTCACCTGCCCGCGCTGCATGCCAAGCGTCTCAAGCTCCTGCCGCGCAATATCGGACTCAGAGAGCAACCGCTCCGCCTCACGGTCGAGCCCGGCCAGTGACGCTTCAGCCTGTGCCTGCTCATTGCGCGTCTGCGCGATGCGCTGCACCAACTGCATCGTGGTGCGGCGATTCTGCTCCGCCTGCTGCTCGGCGGAGGCCAGCGACCGCACCGCCTCCTGCGCCTGCTGCTGGTGTAGCTGTGCCGCATCGCGCGAGCCGGTCGATTCGGCCATGGCATTCTCAAGGAAGCTGCGGTGCTGTTCCAGCTCTCCGCTCAGCGCGGCGAGTTGTTCGCGGGCCTGTGCAAGATCGTCGGCGCCCGACGCAAGACGGCCAGTCAACTCGGCGATGCGGTCGGCGTTGGCGGCAGTGCGGGCGGTAATGCGCTCCAGCTCGACAGCGGACTGGTTGGCCTGGCCCCCGGCCTCGCGGATCTGCTGGTCGAGCGTATAGCCCGCGCGGATGCCTTCGCTATGCTGAGCGTCCATCTCTTCGACGGTGCCGGCCTGCGCATCAATCTGCGTGGCCAGAGCGGTAATCTTTTCGGTGGTAGCGGTCTGCTCCGTATCGAGCTGCGACATGCGGCTGGCAAGCACAACGCGCAGGCGGGTACGAAGCTCATCGCGAAGCGCACCGTAGCGCTCGGCCTTGGAGGCCTGGCGCTTGAGCGTAGTCATCTGCCGCGTGACTTCGTCGAAGATATCGTTGACGCGCGAGAGATTTTGCCTGGCCGACTCAAGCCGCAGTTCGGCGAGCCGCTTCTTCGTCTTGAAGCGCGTGATCCCCGCCGCCTCTTCGATAATGCCGCGGCGGTCCAGCGGCTTGGAGCTTAGCAGTTGGCCGATGCGCTCCTGCCCGATGATGGCGTAGGACTCGCCCCCCAGCCCGGTACCCATGAAGATGTCCTGAATATCGCGGAGGCGGCAGATCTTGCCGTTCAGTAGGTATTCGGAGTCGCCTGAGCGGAACAGCCGTCGCGTAATGGTGAGCTCTCCGGCGCGCACTGGAGCGCGGCCAAATTTGCGGCGGCGAATCTTGAGGACGACATTATTCGCAGCGGCGGAAGCTTCGGCTTCGGCGTCTGTCGAGGAGGGCACAATCTGCGGGCCCCTGGCCTCGCCTTCGATCACCGTGCCGGGCTGTGCTTCAGCGACGGCGTCCTCGGTCTCTGCGGCGTTCTGCTGACGAAGAGAGGTCTCGTCCCAATCGGTCGGCAGGCCTTCGTCAATCGCAATCTCGGGATCGTCGCCAAGGCTGGCTCCGTCATAGACCTCGGGGTCAACCAACGTCAGCGACACCTCGGCCATGCCGGTCGGCTTGCGGTCGCGCGTGCCTGCAAAGATGACGTCTTCCATCTTGATGCCGCGTAGCGACTTCGCGGACTGCTCCCCGAGCACCCATGTAATGGCATCGGAGATATTCGATTTGCCGCAGCCGTTGGGCCCGACGATGGCGGCGATGCCTTCGCCGGAGAGCTGGACCTCGGTGCGGTCGCAGAACGATTTGAAGCCGAGGATCTGAACTTTCTTGAGCTTGAGCAAAGGCACCTCTCGGGCGAGACTGGGGAGTTGCGGAGATCTCGCCCTGTTAATTGAGACTGCATCAACTTTAGTCGTGGCGAAAGCCAGAATCAACGGCTACTACACTACTGGTTGTGGATAAAAGGAACATAACCCCACAAATGGGTGACGTGCGCTGATTGGATGGTTTTTGAGGCGAGACGAGGGATGTCTCTAAAACCATGTGTAACTTTAAAAATCTGACGATTTCGATAAAGTCGAAAAATTATAGTAATATAAGACTGTTCAGGTCCTATATTGAATCCCTTATAAAGCGAGTGCTTTCGTGGGTACGCTTCGCCTCGATATACGACTATTTTAGTCTTGAATTCTTAGAATAAGAAAGCAGGTTTTGGCTTAATGTCGCGTTTGCTTCGTGCCATTTTATTGATTACAGGGGGCATTTTGCCAGTTTCCGCGCAAGAGCTTCCGTACTTTGTGACCTATTCGCACCATCTGGAAGAGCCCGGGTCTTTGGAGATTGAAAGTAAAGCGGCGACTGGCGAGCCGACAGGGGGAAGCCGCTTTTTGGCGAACGCGGTTGAACTGGAGTATGGCGTCCGGGCGTGGTGGACATCCGAGTTCTATCTGGAGGGACAGGGCACATCGAAGGACAGCACTGTGTTTACCGGCTTCAGGGTGGAAAACAGAGTTCGTCCGCTGCTTCGGGAACATTGGATCAATCCGGTACTTTATTTTGAGTTTGAAGATATCAACGGAGCGAACAAGAGTCTGCTGGAAGTCGTGGGCCACGACGGAAACGAGGATCTCAAGGGCAGCAATGCTATGGGACGAGCCGAGAAGAAGCGGGAGCTGGAACTGAAGCTGATTCTATCGAGCAACGCGAAGGGCTGGAATTTCTCAGAGAATGTTACTGCCGAGAAGAACATTCGTCATGCTCCATGGGAGTTCGGCTATGCGCTGGGAGCGAGCAGACCATTGCGGCTAGCTGGCGGGGCGCGTTCTGGGATGTTCGCGCCGGAGAATTTTGCTATCGGGGCGGAGATGTATGGAGGGTTGGGCGACAGGGATTCGTTCGGGCTAAGAGAAACATCGCACTATTTCGGGCCCACAGTAAACTGGAGCGGGCCTGCAGGACTGACGATTTCGGCATCGCCTAATTTTGGGCTGAACGACAATAGCGTGCCACGAATCTACCGGTTTGGCCTGTCTTATGAAGTGGGGCAGCTTTCGCGTTTTTTTCGCGTAGACAAGAAAGGAATTCGGTAATGCGGCATACGGGGGTAGCGGTTGCTCTTTTGCTTATGGCCTCATGCTCGTTTGCCGCGACGAGGAAGGAATGGCTGACCAATGTTCCCCAGAAGGAGAGGATTCGGGCAAATCCGCTAGCCAATAACGGAGATGCCGTGGCCGCTGGGGCGATTCTGTACCGGCGCAGGTGCGCATCGTGTCATGGGAATGACGCCCTTGGGCTGGGGAGGCATCCTGCTCTTCGCACCGATCGAGTGCAGCACGCAACTGACGGGGAGTTGCACTGGTTGCTGACCAATGGGGAACTGGCAGGCGGGATGCCTGCCTGGTCTCGATTGCCGGACGTTCAGCGTTGGCAACTGGCGCGGTACCTGCATTCGCTGCCGGTGCCTGCTGGGCAATAGGGTAGGCTCTTCTGCTGGATCGCCGAACCGGTTCCGCTGGGCGACTTGCCATGTATACAACGGCGTTTCTATAATCCGCATCATCATCCATGGAAACAAAATTCGGACTTTGACGGAACTGATTCGAGGATTGGCTCCGATGAATGATGACGGGTGAATGCGTTGTGATTCGCCAGGACGCATGTTGTGGGTTATGTTGTATAGACTTGACCGGACACCGGTAAACGTTACAGACAAAAAAGACTTATCTAAAGACTTATCGAGGAGCATGGGAATGAAGAAGGTAGTCGTTGCGTCTCTCCTGGCAGTTGCTAGCATCGCACTTGGTGGGCAATCTATGGTTGCGCAAGCACCGGACAATGCCGGTGCCAGCGCACAATCCGGTGGCGGGGTCCAGATGTCCCCGGCGGAATACAAGGCCTATAACGATGCAATCTCGCAGACGACGCCCCAGACAAAGGCAGCAGCGCTCGAGAGCTATCTGACGGCTTATCCGCAGTCGGCAGTCAAGGCTGCTACCTTGCAGACGCTGATGCAGACGTATAGCGCGTTTGATCCCGTCAAAACCCTCAGCACGGCGGACCGCCTGCTACAGGTGCAGCCGGACAACCTGGTGGCATTGTTTTTCGAGAGCTATTTCCGCAGGCAGGACGCCGACAAGGCGACAGACCCCGCGGCGAAACAGGCAGCGCTTGATGCGTCGGCTGGTTTTGCGCAGAAGGCGCTCGCTGCCGCCAAGCCCGCGAATATGAGCGATGCGGACTTCCAGAAAGTGAAGGCGGGCGTAACTCCGGGCCTGTATGGTGCGATCGCAGAAGACGCCGCCGCCAAAAAGGACATGAAGACGGCGATTACGAACTACACCGCAGAGTTGAAGGCAGCCCCTCCGGCTTCGACCACAACTCCTGGACCGGTTCTGCAGGATACCTACCAGTTGGGCCTGGCGTATTACCAGTCGACGCCTCCCGACCTTCTGAACTGCACCTGGTTCACCTCGCGCGCTGCGGCCTTCGCTCCCGAGCCCTATAAGACCGAGTTCCTGAAGGTAGCGACCTATTGCTACAAGAAATATCACGGCAACGCGGACGGCTATGATGCCGTGACCACGGCCGTCCAGGCCAATCTATTCCCGCCGCCCACCTGGGCTGCCACCATCAAGCCCGCGCCATCGCCTGCGGATATCGTGGCACAGGTGATTGCAAGCACGCCGGATCTGGCGACGCTGGCTGTCAGCGACAAGGAGTTCATCCTCCAGAACGGCAAGCCGGACGATGCCGCCAAGGTCTGGGACACGGTTAAGGGCAAGTCGGTTCAACTGCCGGATGTCACGGTAGTCGCCGCGACCGATACTTCGATCCAGGCCTCGGTCTCCGACGATGCAGTTACGTCGAAGACGGCAGACTTCACCTTCAACATGAAGGAGCCCCTGAAGACCGTTCCCGCACCGGGAACCAAGGTGACGCTCTCAGGTACCTATGCCTCCTACACGGTAGGCGGTGTAGCGCCTGCTGGTGTCGCTCCGGCAACAGCTCCCGCTCCTGCGGCAACCGCGCCTGCACCTGCTGGCGAGGCGGCTCCTGCGGCAACCACACCCGCCGCACCCGCGGCGACGCCTGCACCTGCAGCGGCACCTGCCGCTCCCGGTCCAGTGATGATCGTCATGAGCGATGCGGCGGTCGTCGAGCCAAAGAAGGAGACGAAGAAGCCGGCCCCTGCAACGCATCGCCGCTCGACGCGGAGACGCTGAGGAAGGCTGTTTAGAGCACGCAGAAGAGGCAGCCTTCGGGTTGCCTCTTCTATTTAATCGGGTCCAGTTGCTGGCTCCCTGACGAGAAGCGATGAGAATCCTATTGACACCGCTGCTACAATTAACTCAGAAGAAAAGCTGAAAGCCCCGGCACACGGCCGGGCTTTTTTCATGATACTTAAGTCCGCTCAAGTCCGGGCTTAAGTATCCTGTTTCGAATATTTTAGGACTTTAGTGGGGGGGGGGTACCTTTCAGGCAGAAGAGCCGGAGGATCTGGCTCGTCCTATAACAGCAAAGCCCCCGCTAAGAGCGAGGGCTTTGCCAGACGACCAGGCTGAAGTTCAGGGGGTGACCTTCAGGAAGATGATGACGAAGGTGAAGAGCGCAAGCGACTCGATGAACGCGAGGCCGAGGATCAGGAAGATAAAGATTCCAGGGCGAGCGCCCGGGTTACGCGCCAGGGCTTCGGTTGCCGAGGCCGTCGCCTTACCCTGACCGAGACCGCAAAGACCGGCGGCGAGGGCCATGCCCAGACCGGCAGCCAGCGGAACCCACTGACCTGCAGGAGAACCACCGTTGACTGCGGTAGCAGCAAAAGCCGGCGTTGCAAGCAGCAGCGCGGCCAACGACATAAATACATATTGAAGCGTCTTCATTACGACTCCATGCTCCCGTCAGATACGCCGCCAGTGGGTGGTTGATGCTCACCGTGCTGGCACCCTCACGCTATGCGGCGTTGTTGCTGCCGCGAAGAGGGAGGCCCTTCGCGGCAAACTGAAAATTAATGGTCCTGCGCGACCGCCAGCGAAAGATAGATTGCGGCAAGCAGGAAGAACACATAGGCCTGGATGACGGCAACACCGAGATGCAAGCCGAGAAACACCAGCGGAACGCCGATCGGTATCAGCGAAAAGAACGCCAGCGACAGCAGGTCTCCGGCAAACATGTTGGCGTACAGACGGACGGTGAGCGAAAGGATACGCGCAAAGTGCGAGATGATCTCAATCGGCAGCAGCAGCGGGTACAGCCACCAGACCGGCCCCAGAAACTGCTTGATGTACGCAAAGCCGTGTGCCCGCACTCCATGGTAGTGGTAGTAGATAAACGTCACCAGAGCGAAGCCCAGCGGCACCACGACGTCCGCGGTAGGCGACTTCAGCCCCGGAATCAGTCCCTGCAAGTTGCACAGCAGGATAAACAGCAGCAGCGCTGTCAGGTAGCCGGTAAATCGCTCGGAGCCGTGCCCAATAATCTGCTCGCCCTGCTCCGACACGAACTCATGCGTCATTTCGGCAAGGTGTTGAAACGCTTTGGGTTTCTCGACGTTCAATGTCAGTCGCACCACGACGAAGTAGGCGATCAGAATCACGAAGACCAGCAACTCCATCCCAAATGAATCCGAAATTGGAGCAGCAGGATATTGGGACTGAATATGCAGAGCGTGAAAGAGCGAGTTCACCGGCCCGGCGAAGTGCGCGTTCAGAAATTGAGTAAACAATGTTTGTGTCGGCATATAGAAAAATAGATAAAGGTCTTTGCTCTTGCAGAATTCGCCTTGCAGATTTCAAGCCCTGAACCCGCCGGTCTACACCGTCCACGCCTTCATCAGCCTCAGCCCTTCCACCGCGAGTGCAAATACCCCCAGCGCAAGGCCTGCGGCGAGCGCATAGACCGAACCATTCAGATACTTCAGGCTAACATACAGCACCACCACCGCGACCCCCAGCCGCAGGAAGAATCCCACCAGCACCATCGCCATCGGCCGCGCCGTCTGGCCTCCGTCCATCCGCACCATCACAGCCGACATCAGCCGCAGCCACTCAAACAGCCCCGACCCCGAGATCGCCGCGCCCACCAGCAGCAGCGCCGCGCTCGGCCAGCCTGCCTTCCACCACACCAGCGGAGCCGCTATCACGATAATAATCGCCATCAGCCGCAGCGCGTTCCAGATCGTCCGCTTGAAATCCGCGTCGGTATAACTGTTGATTGCGTTCACCAGATCGTCCTTAGCCCTTGTCATTCTTCAAAAACCGCGAGGCCGTGGTAAATATCTGTATAAACCCCGCCACCGCACCCAATACAATCCCCGCAATCGAGATCCAGCCCTGGTGAAAGTGCCTGTCCAGCCAGGAGCCGATCAACCAGCCGATCAGGCATCCCGCAGGCAGCGCAATTGCCAGTTGAATCATCGACTCGGCCTTGACCAGGTCGCCCAGCGGACCTTTTCCGCCGCCGCCCTTGCCGTTTCCTGTCTGGTCATCCGCCATAGCCAACCATTACATCATGCATCTGCGCCAAAGACATAGAGAAGATCGACACGGTACCCTGTAGCCAAAGGAGAAGCCACTGATGCGCCGTCCCTCCCCTTTACTCCTGTCCTTGCCGCTTGCCATTTTTCTCTCTGCGCCTCGCGCCTTCCCGCTGCCCATCAACTGCGCCAGGGCCGTTACCCCGAACGAGAAGACCATCTGTTCCGATCCCACCCTCATCCAGGCCGATGCGCGCATGGATACCCTCTACAATGTCTCCCTCCATTTCGTCGCGATGGGCACACGCGGCCACCTCCAGGACCAGCAGCCAGTCTGGGTAAAGCAGCGCCAGGCCTGCGGCACCTACAAACCCTGCATTCGCGCAGCCTACAAAAAGCGCACGGCGGTCTTCGAGGCCATCATCAAACATGTGGCCACCTTCGGTCCCTTCTAAGCCCCTCCATCGCCGCTATACTGAAACTTCATCCCATTCGCCGCAAAGGAAAACCCGTGTTCGAGTCCGAGTTCGAAAAAAACCTCTATGCCCTCCGCCGCGACAAGCTCGCGCAGATCGAGGCCCTCGGCCACGCCGCCTACCCCAACTCCTACGCCGCCACCCACACCGTCCCCGAGTTGCGCGCCGCCTACGACGAGCAGACCGCCGAGCAACTCGAAGCCGCTCCCGCACCCATCGAGGTCTCGGTCGCCGGACGCATCATGGCCATCCGTGTCCAGGGCAAGGCCGGATTTGCGCAGCTTCAGCAGAACGGTCAACGCCTGCAAATCTATGTCCGCAAGGACGATGTAGGCGAAGACGCCTTCGCCCTCTACAAGCTGCTAGATCTTGGCGACCACATCGGCGTCCATGGCCACCTCTTCCGCACCCGCACCGGCGAACTGACCGTGCACGTATCGAGGCTCACTTTTCTGGCGAAGGCCATGCTCGCCCTGCCTGACAAGTACCACGGCCTCGAAGACACTGAACTCCGCTACCGCCAGCGCTATGTCGACCTCTTCATGAACACTGGTTACAGCCCCAAACAGACCGAGAAGTCGGGTACCCCCGTCACCGAACAGGGTGCCCCAGGTCTGGCCCTTGCAGACCTGGGTGGATCGACACAAACTTCCCCCGAAGCCATCGAACTCGAAACCCGCAACGTCCGCGAAGTCTTCGTCAAACGCGCTGCCATCCTTCGTGCGTTGCGAACCTTCTTCGACGAGCGCGGCTATCTCGAAGTAGAGACCCCGATGATGCACACCATCGCCGGAGGAGCCGCCGCCAGACCATTCAAGACCCACCACAACGCGCTCGATCTCGATCTCTCCCTGCGTATTGCGCCCGAGCTATACCTGAAGCGCCTTGTCGTCGGCGGCCTCGACCGCGTCTACGAGATCAACCGCAACTTCCGCAACGAGGGCATCAGCACCCAGCACAATCCCGAGTTCACCATGCTGGAGTTCTACCAAGCCTACGCCAACTATCACGACCTCATGCGCCTCACCGAAGAACTCATCATCTTCGTTGCGCAGGAGGTGAATGGCCACACCCTCACCAACTTCAACGGCGTCGAGATCGATCTCAGCAAGTGGAAGAAATACTCTATGCGCGAAGCCATCGGTGCCTTCTGGCCAAAGTCGGCAGGGAAGAAGCCAGAGCCAGCCGCCTTTGCTTCGCGTGACTCCGTTGCGGCACTCGTCCAACAGCTACGCGATGCAAAGATTCGCATCGACTACAGCCCTAAAGAACCTGTTGGCAAAACCATTGCCAACATCTTCGAGACGGTCGCGGAAGAACATCTCATCCAGCCCACCATCATCTACGACTTCCCGCTGGCCGTCTCGCCACTCTCCAAGCAGAAGCCCGATGAGCCCGACTGGGTCGAGCGCTTCGAGTTCTACATCGGCGGCTTCGAGGTAGGCAATGCCTTCAGCGAGTTGAACGATCCTGAAGATCAACGCCGCCGCTTCGAGCAGCAGCTTCTTGAAAAAGAACGCGGCGACGACGAAGCTCACGCCATGGACGAGGACTACGTTCGCGCTCTCGGCTACGGCTTGCCCCCCACTGGCGGCGAAGGGATCGGCATCGACCGCCTGACCATGATTCTCACTGGCTCAAAATCCATTCGCGACGTGATCCTGTTCCCGTTGCTTCGTCCGCAGGTCAAAAAGCAGCAGGCCGCCGACCAGCCCCACAGTGGATCTGTCGAATAGCCTTAAATTTGGCTTCGGGGGCTGAATTTTGTTCTGTACTAAATAGTTTAGTGACTAAACTATTTAGCGACTTAACTACATCGCCGTATGTGGAACTGCAAGAAAGGAAATGACTTGCATTTTCATCGAGAGATGCCTTCGAGCGGCGAACTGGCCGTGGCATACAGCTTGCGCGGCATCCGGCCAGCGAGAAATGCCTGCCGTCCTGCGAGCACGGCGTGCTGCATAGCCTCCGCCATCAACAGCGGGTCCTTTGCCTGAGCGATGGCCGTATTCATCAGCACCCCATCGAAGCCCAGTTCCAGGGCCACCGTGGCATCGGAAGCCGTGCCAACGCCCGCATCGACGATCAGCGGGACCTCGGTAATCAGCTCTCGCAAGATGCGCAGGTTCGTCGTATTCTGCAATCCCAGACCACTGCCGATGGGTGCTCCGAGAGGCATCACCGCCGCCGCGCCTGCATCGATCAAACGCTTGGCAAAGACAATATCATCAGAGGTATAGGGGAGAACAGTAAACCCTTCTTTCACCAGAACGCGGGTCGCCTCAAGTGTCGCCTGGATATCGGGATAGAGCGTCTGCTGGTCGCCGATGACCTCGATCTTGACCCAATCGGAGAGGCCGACCTCGCGGCCGAGGCGAGCGGCACGGATGGCTTCGTCGGCAGTGAAGCAGCCGGCCGTATTGGGCAGCAGAAAGTAGCGCTGAGGATCGATGAAGTCGAGCAGCGATTCGGTGGAGCGATCCAGATTGACGCGGCGTACCGCGACCGTCACCATCTCGGCGCCTGAGGCCTCAATGGCCGCCTGCGTCTGGGCGCCATCCTTGTATTTTCCGGTACCCACGATAAGACGAGACTGAAAGGCTCTGCCAGCGATGACGAGGGGGTTCATGTGTCTATTCTAAAGCCGCGATGCGAACCAAAAGCAAACGGTCCGCGCTCGGAAGAGAGCAGCGGGCCGTCTGGCGGTGATCTGTTGAGTTTGACTTGAGGCGTCCACTTACTCGGACATTGGGCCTCGGCGGAACTGCTGGTTACTGCAAACGCCAGGACTAGAGCAAAGGACGCTCTAAGCCTCAGTCACCTCACGTACGTTGATGCAACTATTACAGTCAATTTTCATAGGCTGGATCATCCTCCTTTCCCGTGTAAGTTAAGGCTACTCCGTGGGCCGGATCGAATCAAGTCACACCACTCGTACATCTGGCGGCTGCGATTCGGGCATCAGACAGCTGGTTGACAAATCTTTGCCGTGAAAGGCAGTTACGTATGAAACCTGCAACCATCGTTGGAATTCTGCTCATCATCCTTGGGATCGTCGGCTTTGCCGTCGGCGGCGTCAGCTTCACCCACACAAAGAAAGACGTGGACATGGGGCCACTTCAAATCTCGCATCAGCAAAAAGAGACGGTACCCATCTCGCCGATTCTGAGCACGATTTCCCTGATTGCCGGTGTCGGCCTCGTCGTTGTAGGAGCGAAGGCCCGCTGATTCGGATATTCTTACTGTATTCATGAGAAAGCAGGACGATTACAGGTCAATGACGCTTCTTCGCGCCCAACGCCTGATCTTCGGCCTGCTTTTTCTGTTGCTGCCTGTGCCGCATCCGGCACTTGCACAGAGCCCCGACCAGAGCGCAGATCCAACGCCGGTGACAGAGAAGTCCACGGTTGATACTTCGCTGACCATCTTTCCGCACAAGGACACATCACCTTACCTGATCTCAGGCCAGGCGAACATTATCTTTCAGGGGCATGGGCCTTTTCACTCGACCTATGAAGGAACGAATAGCTTCCTTGGTCGTGGCGAATACAAGACTTCACTGCTGGGAACGCTCTTTCTCGGCGCGCAGCTCAACAAAAATCCGAAGAGCAATACCGATGTGATTCTCGATGTGGAGTCGTCCGGCGGCCGCGGTGTCAGTCAGGCACTTGGGCTAGCCGGTTTTACGAATCTGGACGTGGTGCGCAACCCGAACCTGGGGTCGAAGCCCTACATTGCCCGGGTACAACTGCATCAGACCATCGGGCTGAGCGATAAGCTGGTTGACGCTGACCGGACACCATTCTCGCTGGCGACCGAGGTACCGGAGCGCAGGCTGGAGTTGCATGTCGGCTCGATGAGCCTGCCGGACTATTTCGATATCAACAGCATCGGATCGGACAGTCATTTACAGTTCCTGAACTGGACGGTGGACAACAACGGAGCGTGGGACTACGCAGCCAATACGCGCGGTTACACCTATGCCGTCGTGGCCGAATATGACGACAAAAACTGGAGCGCGCGCTATGGCCTGGCGCTGATGCCGACCGTCGCCAATGGTGTCGATCTCGATTGGAATCTTCGCCGCGCAAGTGGGCAGAATATGGAATTTGAGCTGCGAAGGTCGCTGCTAGGCGGGTTGGTGAGCCCAGACCGTAAGGGGACGGTCCGTGTGCTGGGCTTCGTGAACCATGCGCACATGGGGCTCTACCGCGATGCGATCAAGGCGTATCTGGATGGCGAAGACAAGACGCCGAATATCACGCTGCATGAGAGAGATGGCGAGGTAAAGTACGGCTTCGGCCTGAATGCAGAACAGGAGCTGAGCAATGACCTGCGCGTCTTTATGCGCGTTGGCTGGAACGAGGGCCAGCATGAGTCATTTGCCTACACCGAGGTCGATCAGACGGTCGAGTTTGGCGGCGATTACTCGGGCCATGCGTGGTCGCGACCCAACGACAAGCTGGGACTCGCCTTTGTGAGCAATGCGATCAAGCGCGATCACCAGAACTACCTTCGCCTCGGTGGCCTGGGCTTTCTGCTTGGCGACGGCAATCTGAACTATGCACGCGAGGACATCTTGGAGGGTTATTACAACCTTCATGGATGGCGCGGCATTTATTATGCGCTGGACACACAGTTTATCGACCACCCCGGCTACAACAAAGACCGCGGCCCGGCGCTGATCTCGGCGCTGCGGATGCATGTGGATTTTTAAGTTCGCCGTATACTTCAGACGTGACTCCACTTATCGTGTACGAGGCTGTGGGATTTGCCCTTGGCCTGATCGTTGGCAGTTTCCTGAACGTTTGTATTGCGCGGCTTCCACAGGGCCAGTCGGTGGTCCATCCGCGCTCGCGCTGTCCTCATTGCGGGGCCGGGATTCGCTGGTACGACAATGTTCCGGTGGTGAGCTGGCTGCTGCTTGGGGGCCGCTGCCGCGACTGCAAGCAGCCCATCGCGCTGCGCTATCCGCTGGTAGAGATTGGCCTGGGGCTTTGGTTTATGGTGCAGGCGGGGGAGATCTATACGCTCCTTCATTTTTCGAAGTCGCATGACCTGGTCTCCGATGTCATTGTGCATGTCGGCATCGGTTTTCTCGGATTCCTGCTCATCGGGTTGATGGTAATGGACTGGCAGACTCAGTTGCTGCCGGATCTCTTCACGCTTGGCGGCATTACCGTTTCGTTCTTCCTCACCTGTGTGCGGTCGATCTTTCTCGCGCCGAACGAGGACGACGTTCTGCTCAACAACAATCACGTCCAGATCAGCAGCCCGGGCAGCTCCGCGGGACAGGGAAACGTCTTTCTTACGGGGCCTGAGAGGATGCTGGGCGAGTGGCTGCTCTCGGTCTTCGCTGCGGTTGTGATTCTTCTGCTGGTGCGCTGGCTGTACAAGGTGCTGCGCCACCGCGAAGGCATGGGGCTAGGAGACGTGAAGTTGTTTGGCCTGCTGGCGGCCTTTCTCGGTTTCTGGTCCGCTACGCTTGCGCTGTTTCTCGGTGTTCTGATCGCGAGTATCTATGCCGTGGTTTTGCTGGCCCGGGGCAAGATTGGCCGAGCGTCGAAGCTCGCCTTTGGCAGCTTCCTCGCCGTCGGCGGGCTGCTGGCGGCACTCTATGGAGAAAAAATCATGAGCATGTACAAAACACTGCTGTAATTCACGGTCGAATACCGTCAATAACTTGACACTTGACCGTCGCAATCTTAGAGTCGAAGATGGCCATGCAAAGTTACCCCTACATATGGAATTACCTTCCCCTGGTGCTGCAGATACTGGTTGCGCTTGGTGTCGCCTGCGGTATGGTCGGGGTCTCATTCCTCATCGGCAAACATAAAAATTCACGCACCAAGGCCGGCGCCTACGAGTGCGGCATGGACCCCATCGGCGATGCGCGCGGACGTTTCTCGGTCCGCTTCTACATGGTTGCGATGCTCTTCATCCTGTTCGATGTCGAGGCGGTCTTTATGCTTCCATGGGCGGTCATCTTCCGACGGCTTCCGGCGATCACCGGTTCGCGGATGTTCGGCTTCTACGAGATGCTGGTGTATATCGGTTTCGTCGCCGTCGGCCTCTTCTACGTCTGGAAGAAGGGTGTCTTGGATTGGTCCAATGACAAGGGAGATCTCTAATGGACGCCGCACTGGTAGGCACCCAGGCCGTGTTTGAGGCCCATGCCGATAATGCCGCCGTCAAGGCGCTGTCGGGCCTCGCGACCGACGCGAAATTTGACCGTGCCGAGTTAACCATTACCGTCGCGCGCGAAAACATCGTCGCTGCCGGTGAGGCGGTGAAGCAGGCAGGCTACACCTTCCTCGAAGATGTCACGGCGGTGGACTGGTACCCTTCTGAGCCTCGCTTCCAGATCACGTATCACATTCTGTCGATGTCGCTGAAGGCGCGGGTCCGGCTCGTCGTGAGGCTGAACGAAGATGATGCGGTGATCGACAGTATTGTCGGCGTCTGGCCCTCGGCCAACTTCTACGAGCGCGAAGTCTTTGACCTCTTCGGCGTCCGCTTCAGCGGCCACCCCAACCTCCGCCGCATCATGATGCCCGAAGACTGGCAGGGGCATCCGCTGCGCAAGGACTATCCCGTGGAGGGCTACCGCTAATGTCTCCTGTTGCCGCTCCCGAGATGTTGAATCCCGGCGTCGAAGACGTCGTCGCCGACACGAAAAATCATCAAGGCGTGCCCCCTCCGCAAGACCAGACCATGGTCATCAACATGGGGCCGCAGCATCCTTCGACGCACGGTGTGCTTCGCCTGGTGCTCGAGATCGATGGCGAGTCCGTCGTCTCGCTGGCCCCTGATATCGGTTATCTGCATACCGGCATCGAGAAGACCTGCGAGGCCAAGTTCTATCAGCAGGTCGTGCCGCTGACCGACCGCATCGACTACCTCTGTCCGATGACCAACAACCTCGCCTACTGCCTCGCGGTAGAGAAGTTGCTGGGTCTCGAGATCCCGGAGCGCGCGCAATATCTGCGGGTGCTGCTCAATGAACTGACGCGCATCCAGTCGCACCTGGTCTGGCTTGGCACCCATGCCATGGACGTGGGCGCGCTCACTGTTTTTCTTTACTGCTTCCGCGAGCGCGAAGACATTCTCCGTATCTTCGAGAGCGTAGCCGGCCAGCGCATGATGACCAGCTACTTCCGCATCGGCGGAGTCAGCATGGAACCGCCGCTCGATTTCTATAAACAGGTTCAGGACTTTCTGAATATCATGCCTGAGCGGATTCAGCAGTATGAGAATCTGCTGACCGGTAACCCTATCTGGATGGGCCGCCTCAAGGGCATCGGCCACCTCTCGGCCGCCGATGCGATTGCGCTGGGCGTGACCGGGCCGCCGCTGCGCGCCTCGGGTGTCGATTGGGATCTTCGCCGCGACATGCCGTACAGCGGCTACGAAAAATTTCAGTTCAAGGTGCCGGTCTCGAACGACTGCGACGTCTGGGCGCGTTATGTCGTCCGCATGGACGAAATGCGCGAGTCGGTCAAGATTGCGCAGCAGGCGCTTGATGGCCTGCCCGAAGGCCGCATCGTTGCCGACGCGCCGAAGATCATCCTGCCCGATCGCGAACAGATGAAGACGCAGATGGAAGCGCTGATCCATCACTTCAAGATCGTTACCGAAGGCTTCGGCGTTCCGGCTGGTGAGGTCTTCCAGGCGGTGGAATCGCCGCGCGGCGAGATGGGCTACTACGTCGTCTCCGACGGCACGGCCAAGCCCTACCGCGTCCACATGCGCAACCCGTCCTACGCGACATTGCAGGCGCTCGAGACCATGTGCAAAGGCAGATTGCTGGCGGATGTGGTTGCAGTGATCGGCTCCATCGACATTGTTCTCGGAGAGATTGATCGATAGAAGAAGCTCTTTAGCAGAATTGGTTTTGCAAAAGTTTGGTGTTGTATTGAGGTAAGGTTTGACCAACGAACGCATCGACAGGGAACTCTGGACATCGTTCGCATCGCTGATCAGAAGCTATGGAGCGGCCCACGGGCTGAACAGCCGCCACCAGGCAGTCGTCGAAGTCGGGAGTGACCTCATCCTGCTTCGCGTTGGAACGCGCTGGCTGCGCTTTACGCCCAGCGAGATGATCGAAGACAACAACCGCACGGTGCCGTTCCGCCTGAACCATGATGGAACCGCCACGATCGGTGACGTAACCGAAGAGATGGACCTTGCCGCCGAAAGGCTGGCGCGGGAGATGATGCAAAGTGAGTGAAGTCGCCAATACGATTTTTTCCCCGGAGCTGGCAGCGCGTTTCGACCACCTCGTGACCATCTATCCGCTGCGTCGCTCGGCCCTTGTGCCCATGCTGCTGTACGCGCAGGATGAGATCGGCTACGTCTCCGACGCAGTTGTCACCGAAATCGCCCAGCGCATCGGGTTGCTCGAACTTGAAGTACGCAACGTGCTCAGCTACTACTCGATGCTGCGCACCAAGCCCGCAGGCAAGTACAACGTACAGGTCTGCACCAACATCAGCTGTATGCTGCGCGGCGGCTACGAGATCCTCGACCACTGCAAGGCGAAGCTCGGCATCGGGCATAAAGAGACGACAAAAGATGGTGTCTTTTCGCTGGAAGAGGTCGAGTGCATCGGTGCCTGCTGCTGGGCGCCAGCCATGCAGGTCAACTACGACTTTCACGACAATCTCACTACCATCAAGGTCGATGAAATTATCGAGACCTATCGCGCAGGCCAGGGAAAGGACGTCAAATAATGCCTACCCTCGTCTCTCATCCGGATGAAGTCAAAGTGGTCTCGCGCCGCTTCGGTACGGGCGCTGCCAACATCGACAAATATCTTGAACTTGACGGCTACAAGGCTGTCCAACAGGCCATCGCCGAAGGTCCGGAGTGGATCATCAATACCATGAAGGCCTCGGGACTTCGCGGACGCGGCGGAGCGGGTTTCCCGACTGGGTTGAAGTGGTCGTTCGTTCCTAAGCAATCGGAGAAGCCGAAGTACGTTCTGGTTAACGGCGACGAGTCCGAACCCGGCACCTGCAAGGACCATGTCCTCTTCCGTGAAGATCCGCACTCCGTCATCGAAGGCACAATGATTGCCGGTCTCGCCATCGGCTCGAAGCTCGGCTTCATCTATCTGCGCGGTGAGTATCGCTATCTCCTCAAGATTGTCGAAAAAGCGGTTGCGGACGCCTATGCCAGAGGCTTCCTCGGCAAGAACATCTTCGGCACCGGCGTCGACTTCGACATCATTACGCAGACCGGCGCAGGCGCGTACGAGGTCGGCGAAGAATCCGCTCTGATGGAGTCGCTCGAAGGCAAGCGCGGCGTTCCCCGTATCAAGCCGCCCTTTCCTGCTGTCGTCGGTCTGTACGGCGGTCCCACTGTCATCAACAATGCAGAGACCATCGCCAACGCTCCCCACATTCTGCTGATGGGCGGCGAGGCCTATGCGAAGCTCGGCACGGAACGCAATGGCGGTACGCGCCTCTTCGGCATCAGCGGCCACGTCGAGCGGCCGGGCGTCTATGAACTTCCGATGGGCTACAACCTTAAGAAAGCCATTTACGAGGTCGCGGGCGGCATCAAGGACGGCAAGAAGCTTAAGGCCGTTGTTCCCGGTGGCTCGTCGTGCCCGGTTCTGCTGCCTGAGGAGATCGACGTAGGTCTCGACTTCGACCAGATGGGCAAGGCTGGAACCATGCTTGGGTCGGGCGGCATCGTCGTGTTGGATGAGACCGTCTCCATCGTCGAGTTCGCTCTTCGCGTCATCGCCTTCTACCAGCACGAGTCCTGCGGCTGGTGCATTCCCTGCCGCGAAGGCACGGACTGGATCAAGAAGACCCTGACGCGCGTCTACGAAGGCGGAGGCAGCAAGAAGGACGTCGATAATGTTCAGTACCTTGCCGAAAATATGATGGGCCGAACCTTCTGCCCGCTCGGCGACGCAGCGGCGATGCCGACGCTTGGATTCGTGAAGAAGTTCCGCAAGGAATTTGAAGACTACATCGAAGGCCACAAGGCCGGAACCCCGATTATCACCGTGCAGCAACTCGTGGGAGCACACTGAAAGCTATGCCAGACGTAACCTTTACCGTAGACGGCAAAAAACTCACCGCACCCGCGGGCACGCTGCTGATCGATGCCTGCAAGTCCGCCGGCATCGAGATCCCTGCCTTCTGCTACTATCCCGGCCTCTCGCTCCAGGCAGCGTGCCGCATGTGCGTCGTTCGCCTCGAGAAAGTGCCCAAGCTTCAGACCGCCTGCACAACGCCCGTTGCCGAAGGCATGGTTGTGGCTACAGAGACTCCTGAAATAGCCCAGGCGAGGAAGGCCACGCTGCAACTGCTGCTTGGCAATCACCCGCTGGACTGCCCGGTCTGCGACGCAGGCGGCGAGTGCGAGTTGCAGGACATGACCTTCAAATACGGCGCGGCGGACAGCTTCTACGCTGAGCCGAAGAACCACCGCGAAGAGCAGAAGTGGTCGCCGGTCGTTTATTTTGACCGTCCGCGCTGCATCCTCTGCTATCGTTGCGTTCGCATGTGCGGCGAGGGCATGGACGTCTTCGCGCTCGGCATTCAGAACCGCGGCTCCTCCTCGGTCATCGCACCCAATGTTCCCGCGCACATGTCCCCCGACGATCTCGCGCATGTTGATTGCGAGCAGTGCGGCATGTGCATCGACGCCTGCCCTGTCGGCGCGCTGACCAGCGGAACCTATCGCTACAAGACGCGGCCCTGGGAGATGAACCACGTCGCCACGGTCTGTACGCATTGCGGCGATGGGTGCAAGACGACCCTCGGCGTACGCAGCACCTCCGACGGCTCCGAGATTGTGCGCGGCGACAACCGCGACAAGAGCGGCATCAACGGCGATTTCCTTTGCAACAAGGGCCGTTACGCCTTCGACTTCGCCAACAATGACGACCGCATCACGCAGCCACTAGTTCGCCAGACGAATGGAGAGTTCAAGCCGGTTAGCTGGGAAGAGGCCTTCGACTATGCGGGCACGCGTCTTCGCGAGCTTCGCGATAAGCGGGGAGGGAAGAGCATCGGCGTCATCGGCGGCAACCGACTGACCAACGAAGAGGCTTACCTGCTGCAAAAATTTGCCCGCACCGTGGTCGGCACCAACAATATCGACCATCACCGCACTGCTGATTATGTGGCATTCGCGCAGGCACTCGCCGGGCATGGAGACCGCACGGCTTCGCTGCGCGATACGCTGTCTGCTCCTGCAATTCTCCTTGTCGGCGGCGATCCCACCAATCAGGCTCCGGGCACGGCATGGAATATCCGCACCAATGTTCGCAATAACCGCGCGCGGCTGTACGTTGTTAATTCGGCAGAGATCAAGCTCCGCCGTCAGGCCAAGGCTTTTGTTCGCCTCGCGCCGTTTGGATATGGCGCGCTGGCCAGCTATCTCGCCGGAGATAACGGAGCGGCATCGAGCGCTGTCTCCGATGTCAGCGCACTTGGCGGCTTCCGCGACACCGTCAAAGGAGAAGAGAACCTCCTCATCCTGATTGGCTCTGAGCTGCGCGGCGCAGAGTTGAAGAAGCTCATCGACTTTGGCCTCAGCATTCCCGGCGCGAAGTTCGCGCTGCTCTCCGACTACGCCAACTCACGCGGCGCTGCGGACATGGGACTCCTACCGGATATGCTGCCTGGCTATACGCCGGTCGCCGGCAGCAGTACCTTCTCCGAGTACAACGCACCTGCCGAGGCCGGGCTCGACATGCTCGAGATCTTCGATGCGGCTGGACGTGGTGAACTCTCGGCGCTCTACGTCGTCGGTTCCAATCCGGTAGCGCGTTACAACGTTGATCCTGCGGCGCTCAAGAACACCTTCGTCGTGGTGCAGGAGATGTTCCTCACCGAGACTGCCGCGCTTGCAGATGTCATCCTGCCCGCTGCGAATCTCTACGAGAAGTCCGGCTCTGTCACCAACAGCTATGGCGATCTTCAGCAGGTCAAAAAGGCTGGCGACCGCGCCGGAGTTCGCACCGACTTCGAGATGATCGTCCGCATCGCCGACAAGATGGGCGCGGACATGCGCAAGCTTGTTCCGTTTGGCAAAGGGCTTCGCGCCGACATGGGACAGTCTCGCGGCGCGCAGTCGGGTGAGGCCGACCGCCATGCGGTGTGGCTGACGGCGAATAATCTCGAGCCCAAGCTCAGCCCCTTCGATTCCTACGCCATTCTCGACGAGATTCAACGGCTCGTTCCTGGCTATGACCTGCTTCGGCTCCAACTTCTCTCGGGGAACGACCAGCACCTGCAACCCGCCGTCTCCGGTCTCGTCCAGATAAGCAACCGCCGCGATCTGGTCCTTCCCGCGAACGACACCCTCTTTACCTCCGGCACGCTTGGCCGCTACTCCGCCATGCTCAACGACCTGCAGCAGAACGAGAAGCGCCCCGGCGCTCTCACCCAAATCCAAGCCGCCGACTAGGAGCGCAACCCAACACCGTGAGCCATCTCAGTCCGTTCCAGACATTTCTGCTGCTCAGCATCCTTAAGGTCCTCGTCGTCTTCGTTATCACGTTGACGGCGGTGGCCTACACGGTGCTGCTGGAGCGCAAGGTCCTCGGCCACATGCAGAACCGCTGGGGGCCATCCCGCGTCGGTCCCTTCGGTCTTCTGCAGCCGCTCGCCGACGGAATCAAGCTGTTCCTGAAAGAAGACCTGCTGCCCATGGCGGCTCAGCGACCGCTATTTATCATTGCGCCGATCATCGCGCTCACCTGCGCGCTTGTTTCCATCGCCGTTGTCCCATTCGGTGCCCCGTATCACATTCAGGGCGTCGACATGTTCAACATCTCCGACATTAATATCGGCCTGCTTGTCATTCTCGGCATCACGTCGATTGGGGTCTACGGCATTGCGCTCTCGGGCTGGTCATCGAACAATAAGTTTTCTCTGCTCGGCAGCCTTCGCGCTACCTCGCAGATGATCAGCTATGAGCTCGCTCTTGGCCTCTCGCTGGTCGGTGTGGTGCTGCGCGCTCAGTCGCTGAGCCTGCGCGCGATCGTCGACAGCCAGTCAGCTCACGGTCTGCTCTCGTGGAACTTCTTCGGCGGATTTCAATTTGTCGCCTTCTTCATCTACCTGATGGCCGCCTACGCCGAGACCAACCGCTCGCCGTTCGATCTCCCCGAGGCCGAGTCCGAACTGGTCGCCGGATATCACACCGAGTACAGCTCCATGAAGTTCGCGATGTTCTTCATGGCAGAGTACGCCAACATGATTACCGTAAGCTGCGTTGCCACTCTGATGTTCTTCGGCGGCGCGTCCAGCCCTCTCGGTCATCTGCTCCCCGCGAACTTCGGCGGCCCTGTCCTGGCGGTCATCTTTCCCGTCCTTTGGTTTGTCGCTAAAGTATTCGCATTTCTCCTGCTCTATATCTGGGTGCGCGGAACTCTGCCCCGTTTTCGTTACGACCAGCTCATGAGTTTCGGCTGGAAATTTCTACTTCCTCTGGCGATGGCCAACATCATCATCACCAGTCTCGTCCTTGCGCTGCACGGTTAGTCTCACCGCCGGGCTGCTTTACAATCGGCAGATAGCCCCACCTTCTGCTCCGTTTCTTAGCGATTCAGGAAAGACTTGAGCGGTTCATCATGCAACTGGCACTTTTCATAATCTTTGGCGCGCTGGCCGTGGCGGGAGCACTCAATCTCCTGCTGCAACGTCACCCCATCAACAGCGCTCTGTCGCTCGTCGTCGTGATGATGTCGCTCGCCGTCCTCTATTGGTCGCTGGGAGCGGAGTTCCTCGCTGCCGCGCAGGTCATCGTCTACTCCGGCGCCATCATGGTGCTCTTCGTCTTCGTCATCATGCTGCTGAACGCGGGCGAAGAGGAGCAGACCACCGGCAGCCGCGCTGCTTACATCGCAGGCATCCCCGGAGCGGCCGCGATCTTCTGCCTGCTCAGCTTCGTCTTCCTGTCGGAGAGCAAGGCGCTTGGCCTTGCCAATCTCGGCGGTCATCTCAATAGCGGCCTCAACAATATCGCGGAGATCAGCCAGGTACTCTTCACCAAACAGCTTCTTCCATTTGAAGTGACTTCGATTCTCATCCTCGTCGCTATCCTCGGCGCCGTCGTTCTCGCGCGCAAGGAGGAACAGTAAATCCATGGTTACGCATGTCCCCATCGCCTACTATCTCGTTCTCGCTGCCATACTCTTCTCCATCGGTGTCGGTTCGTTTCTCATCAAGCGCAATATCATCACGATCTTCATATCGATTGAGCTGATGCTCAACGCCGTCAACCTTACCTTCGTCGCCTTCGCGCACAAGTGGCACCAGATCGACGGCCAGATCTTCGTCTTCTTCGTGATGGTCGTCGCAGCCGCCGAAGCTGCCGTTGGCCTCGCCATCATCATCTCCATCTTCCGTACCCGCCAGACGCTGAACGTCGACCAGATCGACCTGATGAAACTATGAGCCCTCAGACTTCCATGACGCCTGCCTGCTATCTCTGGCTGATTCCGCTGCTGCCCTTTGTCGGCTTCCTTATCAATGGGACGCTTGGCCGCAAGCTGCCGCGCGCCGCCGTCACCGCGGTTGCGCTGATTTTTACCGCGATTCCCGCTGCCATCGTCGCGTGGCTGTGGTCGGTGATGACCGCTGCCAACGCTCCCGAAGCGATTCACGCCGTCAGCCGTCCGTGGATTGCGATCTCCGGCTTTCAGGTGAACTTCGACTTCACCGTCGACCACCTCACGCTCATCATGCTTGGAGTCGTCACCGGAGTCGGCTTCCTTATTCACCTCTACTCTGCCGGATACATGGCGCACGAAGAGGGGTACTGGCGCTTCTTTGCCTACCTCAACCTCTTCATGTTCTTCATGTCCGTCCTGGTGCTGGCCAGCAGTTTTCTTCTGCTCTTTGTCGGCTGGGAGGGCGTGGGTCTCGCTTCGTACCTGCTGATCGGCTTCTACTTCAAAAAGGACTCCGCCTCCGACGCCGGTAAAAAAGCCTTCATCGTCAACCGCATCGGCGACTTCGGTTTCCTACTGGCGATGTTCCTTCTCGTCGCCCACTTCGGCAATCTCAACTTCACCGATGTCTTCGCCACCATCACGCAGCATCCTGAGTGGCATGGCGGCTTCCTCACTGCCATCGCGCTTCTGCTTGTACTTGGAGCCACCGGAAAGTCTGCACAGATCCCTCTGTATATCTGGCTGCCAGACGCCATGGAAGGCCCCACTCCTGTCTCTGCCCTCATCCATGCAGCGACGATGGTCACGGCGGGCATTTACATGGTTGCGCGCTGCCACACGCTGTTTGATCGCTCAACGACGGCGCTGATTGTAGTCGCCATCATCGGTGCAGCTACGGCGATTGTGGCCGCCTCCATCGGCATGGTGCAGCACGACATCAAGCGCGTCCTCGCCTACTCTACCGTCTCGCAGCTCGGCTACATGTTTCTCGCCTGCGGAGTCGGAGCGTATGCCGCCGGAATCTTCCACCTACTCACCCACGCCTTCTTCAAGGCGCTGCTCTTCCTCGCTGCCGGTTCGGTGATCCACGCTCTCTCGGGCGAACAGGACATGCGCAACATGGGTGGCCTGCGCAAGCGTATCCCCATCACCTTCTGGACGATGACCTCGGGCGTCTTCGCCATCGCGGGAATCTGGCCTTTCGCCGGATTCTTCTCGAAGGACGAGATTCTCTACCAGACCTTTATCTCGGGCAACCCCATCGCCAAGCTGCTCTGGCTGGTCGGCCTCGTCACCGCGGGCATGACGGCCTTCTACATGTTCCGCCTCTGGTTCAAGACCTTCTTCGGCGAAGAGCGATTTGAAGAGGCTGCACCTGACGCGCACGGCCACGATAGCCACTCCCACGGTGTCCACGAATCGCCCTGGGTCATGTTGCTCCCTCTGGTGATCCTCGGCATTCTTTCTCTGGTCGGCGGTTGGGGACATGTCGCGTTTGGCAAGTTCCTCGATCCGGTCTTCGGTGGTGGAAGCGGAGTCGCCGCAGAAGCGACAACAGCAGCGGGCTCCGGTCTCGAACTTACACTGGCCGCGGTCTCACTGATTGTCGTAGCCATTGGCTTCTTCTTCGCGTGGCTCTTCTATTACAAGAAGCCGGGCACCGCCGGTGCGCTCGCGCTCAAGGTCAAGCCGCTTTATTCGCTGATCGAAAACAAGTACTGGGTCGACGAGATCTACGGCGCTCTCATCGTTACGCCGCTGCTCATGTTCACGCGCCTCATTCTTGCCGGCCTTATCGACACCGGCCTGGTCAACGGCTCCGGAGCGCTTGCAGGAGCTACCACCCGTGGCCTCAGCACCATCACCAGCCGGGTTCAGTCCGGCAACATTCGCTCCTATGCCGGATGGCTCGCGCTTGGCGCCGCCGCCATCCTCGTCGTCATGATCTTCGGACGCTCGCTCTGGATGCACTAAAGGAACTATGAACCACCGAAAGACTCGATAAACCCGATGAACATAGACCACTCCATCCTGACCATCATCATCCTTGTCCCGCTCGTCGGCGCAATCCTGCTGGCGCTGCTGCCGGACAAGGGCAAGCTGATGCAGTGGGGCGCCCTCGCGGTCACCCTCATCACCTTTCTCTGCACGCTGCATCTGCCCTTCCGGTACGACTATGGCACCGCGTCCGGCACCTTTCAGTTTGCAACGAACGTTCCATGGATAGCTTCTCCTGCTATCCGCTATCACCTTGGCGTCGATGGCCTGTCGATGTGGCTGGTGGTGCTTACCGGCATCCTCGCCCCGCTTGGCGTCCTCATCTCGTGGCGTGCTATCGATACCCGCAAGAAGACTTTTTACGTTCTCTTCCTGCTGCAGCAGGTAGCGATGCTCGGCGTCTTCGTCTCGCTTGATCTTCTGCTCTACTACTCGTTCTGGGAACTCTCCCTGATTCCCATGACGATCCTGATCGCCACCTTCGGCCGCACCGAAAATCGCCGCCGTGCCGCGATCAAATTCTTCCTCTACGCCTTTATTCCTTCGGCGATCCTGCTGGTGGGCATTCTGTGGCTCTACGTTAGGACCGGCACCTTCGATCTGCCGCAGCTCGCACATCTCGCCGCTGCTCACAGCATCTCCAGCAACTCTGCTGCGCTCTGGCTGTGCTCGCTGGCGTTCCTTGTCGCCTTTGCCGTCAAAGTCCCGGTCTTTCCGCTGCACGGCTGGCTCTCCGATGCCATCTCCGAAGCACCAACGGCTGCTGTGATGGTGCTCGCCGGAAAGCTGGGTCTCTACTCGATCCTGCGCTTCTCCTTCGGCATCTTTCCTGAGCAGTCACACCGCATCGCTCCTCTGATGCTTGCGCTCGGAGCGATAGGCATCGTCTACGGTGCGCTGCTTGCGCTGGTCCAGAAGGACCTTAAGCGGCTCTCCGCTTACGCCACGCTCAGCGCCGTCGCCTTCATCATCTTCGGCATCTTCAGCTTTACCATCTCGGGTCTCGACGGCGGCATCTTCCACATCGTCAGCGAGAGCCTTACCGGCGCGGCCTTCTTCATGCTGCTCGGCATCCTCTACGAACGCTACGGTACCTACGACATCCGCGAACTGGGCGGACTCGCTGCCAAGCATCCGTGGATGGTGACGATGTTCGTCGTCATGACGTTGTCCCTGGTCGGCCTGCCGATGCTCAACGGCTTCGTCGGTGAGTTCCTGATCCTCTCCGGCGCAATGCAGTCCGCTTTTGCACACCATGTCGCGTGGACTGTCCTCGCAACTTCGGGAGTCATCCTGAGCGCGTCGTACATGCTCTGGATGATTCAGCGTGTCTTCTACGGCAATCTTGGCATCAAGTCCGAAAATGTAAAAGGCTGGGACCTCGATGCCCGCGAGCATCTGGCGATGTGGCCGCTGGTCATTCTCTTCCTCATCATGGGAGTGGCCTCTCCCATCTGGCTGCGCGCGATTGATACAGCCGGAACCCGTATTGCCGCCACCCAGTCTTCCTCAGTCAGCAGCGAAGCCCAGGCTTTGCCAGTTCAGCCTCGCGTCCCATTGATGCCGGCCTCGGCCCACACGGAGGCCAAATAATGTCCCCGAATATCGTTGCTCTTCTGCCTGAGTACATCCTCACTATTGTCGGTGTTCTCATCATGCTCGGTGAGCCTCTGCTGCCACCCGCAGCAAGCCGCAAGCCGCTCGGCTGGCTGGCTATTCTCGGTACGATCGCTGCCGGTGTTGCAAGCTGGTACCAGCTTCATCTCGGTGTCCTTACAGCGTTCTCGGGCACCATTCAGATCGACAGCTTCTCCATCTTCTTCCACCTGCTGATCTCCGCCATCGTTCTGGTCACGCTGCTCATCTCGCTGGACTACTTCGAAGGCAGCACCCGCCACTCCGGCGAATACTTCGCGCTCGTGGCATTCAGCGCCGTCGGCATGATGCTGATGACTTGCGCGACCGAGTTGCTCGTCGTCTTTGTCGGCCTCGAAATCTCCTCCATCGCAACCTATATCCTGTGCGGCTTCCGCAAGGGGAGTGCGACTGGAGCTGAGTCCTCCATCAAATATTTCCTGCTCGGCTCCTTCGCGACGGCCTTCTTCCTGTATGGCATCGCGCTGGCTTTCGGAGCGACCGGCTCGACCAGCATCTCGGCAATTGCTCAGGGACTCGCAACCACGACGACTCCGCGCCTCGCATTTCTTGCGCTTGCGATGATTCTCATCGGTCTGGGTTTCAAGGTCTCTGCCGCACCATTCCATATCTGGACGCCGGACGTCTATCAGGGTGCGCCATCCCCTGTCGTCGGCTTCATGTCCACCGCGCCCAAGGCCGCTGCCTTCGCCGTCCTTCTGCGCATCACCTTCTCCGCGTTTGGGCCGATGCAGCACCGCTGGTCTGTCCTGATGTGGATCCTTGCCGCTCTGTCGATGACTGTCGGCAATCTCGGCGCGCTGCGCCAGCGCGACGTGAAGCGGATGCTGGCTTACTCCAGCATCGCGCATGCCGGATACATTCTCGTCGCCTTCACGGCGTTCCAGACCGACGGCATCGCCGCCGCCTGTTTCTATACCGCGACCTACGCCGCCATGCAGGTTGGAGCGTTCGCTGTGGTCACCCGGGTCACCGGCTACGACGAGCAGATTCGGACCACCGAGGACTTCACCGGCCTCGGGCTTCGCCGTCCTATCCTTGCCGCGTTCCTCGCGCTCTTCCTCATCTCGCTGATTGGCATTCCGTTTACCGGCGGGTTCTTCGGCAAGTTCTATGTCTTCTCCGCTGCCATCCACGCCAACAACATCTGGCTTGCGGTCATCGGCCTGCTGAACAGCGGCGTCGCCTGCTTCTACTATCTGCGTCTGCTGGTTGCCCTTTATGCTCGTCCGGTCACGGAGAAAGCGCAGGATACGGAGACCGGCACGCTGGGCGTTCCGGCAGGTATCGGGCTGACCCTTGCAGCCGCGGCTACGCTGGTGCTGGGAATTCTTCCCGGCCACTTTCTCAACCTTGCCCAGCGCGCCAGCGCCAGCACGATCCCAGCCTCAGCTCCCGTGTCCTGCATCGAGTACCCCGGCACTTGTACCGCAGCTACAGCAGCAATGCCTCCCCGCCAATGAATTTCACAACCCCTGAGCTGAAGCACCGGAGTTGATTAAAATACCCTGGCCGGTAGGAACTGTGAGAATCATCTTGCCTTTGCTGCGGGCAAAATCGTTCCAGGCGTGGAATTGACTCTCGTAACCGGTAAATGCGTAATCGTCGAGAACCACGATGGCACCAGGCGACAGTTTGGGCCATAGACGCTCAATCGTGGCCATCTCCGCGTCGGCATTGTTCAGGTCGATCGAAAGATATGCGATTTGGTCAATGCTGGTTTCCGTGAAACTGTCTGGCAGAATGCCCCGGACAAGTCTTGCGTTAGGGAATGGCGCAAAGTTACGGCAGGCCAGGTCATAACAATCAAAATAGACCGCGGCGTTCAATTCTGCGGCGTGAGCTTTTTCCTGCGCCGACACTCTCTCTAATGGTATGCCCGCGAATGTGTCCAGGAGCCACAATGTTCGGTCGAGTTTAGCGAAATCAAGAAAATGTGCAACCGTAAGCGAGAGGAGCCCGGTATGGACGCCGCATTCAACGAAATCGCCCGGGATCAAAAGGGCGTTCCTCGCAGCCCAGCAGCAGACATGCGCACGCCATCTCACATCGGGGACTCCGCTACGCCAACCTTCGTCATTCAGCCGAACGGCTTCGCTATAAGCATGTTCGAAGGCTGTATCTGTCAGAGCGGAAATATTCTTTCCTTTGACGCCGAGCCCATCCGCCCGATAGTCGGTTTTCATACCACGTTGGATACCATGACTCCTGAGCCATGTCCTAAGTCCTAGTCCCAAAATCAATCCTCCTGTTTAGGCTGGTTTGTATTTTTCTTTGTGTCGAAAGATGAAGGATACACGAACGTCGCAGTGAAAGAGGGGTATATCGTAGACGCTCGTGCTCCGTATATTTGAGCATGGACGCCAATGAGCGCGGAACGCGCTTCGACGGTAGACAGAAGCTCGGAATGCTACTCCCCGAGCATGATGCGCTGAATGCGTTGTGCCCGTCCGGTGGCTCCGTCGCACTCGATCAGCGCCGCGCACATCTTCGGATTGCCCTTGGCCGCCTCGAACTTCCCGGGCATTCCAGTGAGGAAGCGGTTGAGAACCAGCTCTTTCTCGACTCCGATCACTGAGTCATAAGGCCCGGACATGCCTATGTCCGTCTGATACGCCGTGCCGCCGGGCAGCACCCGCTCGTCGGCCGTGGGAATGTGGGTATGGGTGCCAAGGACGGCCGTGACGCGGCCATCGAGATACCAGCCCATGGCGACTTTTTCGCTGGTGGTCTCAGCGTGGAGGTCGAGGAGGATGACCTTGGCGGTGATCTTAGACAGAAGCTCGTCGGCCTTGCGGAATGGGTCGTCGCAGGAGGACATGAAGACGCGCCCCTGAAGGTTGAGGACGGCGTAGGTCTGTCCGTTGCCCAACTCTCCCTGGTAGACACCGAAGCCAGGCGTTCCCGCAGCGTAGTTGGCCGGGCGGATGATGCGGCGGTTGCGGGAGTGCGAGTCGGCCGGGACGGCCATGTACTCGAAGATCTCTTTCTTGTCCCAGATGTGGTTTCCGGTGGTGATGACGTGGGCGCCGAGGTCGAACAGCTCTTCGGCGATGGAGGGCGTGATGCCGAAGCCTCCAGCGGCGTTTTCACCGTTGATGACGAGGAGATCGACGGCGTTGGTTTCAAGGACGTGGGGGAGATGTTCGCGGACGATATGGCGGCCGGCGGAGCCGAAGACGTCGCCGACAAAGAGAATGTTCACTCAAAAAGTTTACATGGCGGCAAGATGAATCCTGCGCTGGTTCGTCCATCTTTAGCCTATGAAACCGAGCGAAGGTGGGACATCCGGCTTGATGGTTGTGTTAGTTTTTTGTTCATGGCACAGAATGCGCGGTTTGCTTTGAGTTTGCGGGTCCTGGCGGTCCTGGCGGGTGAGCCGGATGCGATGCACACGTCCGCAGCCATTGCTGAAGCCCTGAAGGAGAGCGCGGTGATGGTGCGGCGGACGTTTCTGCTGCTGCATAAGGCCGGGCTGATCGTGCAGCGGAAGGGGCCAAACGGCGGCGCGAAGCTGAAGGTTCCGGCCAAGCAGATCGGGTTGGGCGATGTGTTCGACGCGTCTGCCGGCGAGTGGCTGATGGTCGAAGATAAAGCGTTGGCCGGGCTGATGAAGAAGGTTCGGGGTGACGCGAGGGCGGCGATGAATGAACACTCGCTGTCCGGTGTTGTGAAGCGGCTGAAAAAGGACTGAAGGTTCAAACGGGATGGGTTTGAAGGCGAAAAACAGGTTCTTGGCCTGCGGGACTCTGAAGCTACGCTTTCAAAGCGGCGCCTGGGTAAGAGGTTTCCTCGATCGGAAATCGAAAGAGACTCAATTTTGACAGCCGTTGGGAATGCTGATTTGCAGTAAACTTCGCCCATGCGGGTGTTTGGGATCGATTGCGGCACGGAGTTTACCGGCTATGGCGTGGTGGAGGTGGACTGCGAGGCCCGGATGCCGAAGCTGGTGCATCTTGCTGCCGGGACCATTCGACTGAGTAAGAAAGATAAGACGCCGCTGCGGCTGATGCAGGTCTACACCGAACTGACCGGGCTGATTACGCTGCATCGGCCGGAGATAGTCGCTATTGAAGAGGTCTTCTTTTCGGCCAATGCGAAATCGGCGCTGAAGCTGGGGCAGGTACGGGGCGTGGCGATGCTGGCTGCTGCTACGTGCGGGTTGCCGGTGGCGGAGTATGCTCCCTTGTCGATTAAAAGCTCTGTGGTGGGCTATGGGCTGGCGGCGAAGGAGCAGGTGCAGTTTATGGTGAAGCGGCTGCTTGAGATCGACTATGAGCTCGACTCGGCCGATGCGGCGGACGCGCTGGCGATTGCCATCTGCCATATCCATACGGCACAGACGCTGCTGTTGCAGGGAGTGCGGTGATGAGGTTTGCCGCCGGATTGGCCGCGGGGGCTGTGCTGGCGATGATCTCCTGGGGTGCTGTTGCCCGCCAGGCGAGCGGGGGACAGATTGCTGCCGCGGCAAAACCGGCTGAGGTCAGCTTCCAGTTTGAGCGGACGGGGGTGCCAGTCCCGCGATTTACGCTTCGAGTCAATGAGGACGGAACGGGCACCTATCGGGCAGAGGAGGTGCAAGGTTACGCGGATGGCAGACCGGTGCAATATGCCTCGGCCAAACACATCGACCGCACGCTGGAACTGACTGCGGCGACGGTGACAAAGATCTTCAAAGCGGCGCGGGAAGTGGACCGTTTCGATAGGGACTGTGCGGAGAAGACGAAGAATATTGCGGACACGGGAAAGAAGACGCTGAGCTATGCGGGCACGGACGGGGCAGGTTCCTGCACGTACAACTACTCTGGCAACAAAGATATCGAGATGCTGACAAACACCTTCCTTGCCATTGCTTTCACGATGGATGAGGGGCGGCGGCTGGCGTTTTTGCACCAATATGACCGGCTGGGGCTTGATGCCGAGATGATTGGCTTCGAGCGGGAGGTAGCAGCGGGACGGGCGCTGGAACTGGGCACGATTGCGCCGGTACTGACCTCGATTGCAGGGGACGGCGCGGTGATGCAGCGGGTTCGGCAGCAGGCAGCCAGACTGCTGAAGCAGGCTGGAGTGGACAACCATGGGAGCAACAAGATATGAACCTTCGGGTTAAGAATAAGTGTCTAACCTTGAAGGCGGAGGTTGCTATGAGCGACGGTGCCTGGATGCAGAGACGGTCAATGGTTTGTGTGGCGGCGATGGCATGCCTGCTGTTTGCAGGATGGGCCACGGTGGCGCTGGCGCAGGGCGGGCCGGACGCGTCGAATGGGGCGGCCGGACGGGTGGCGAGACTGAGCTTTCTGCAAGGCAGCGTGACCGTCGATCACGTCGATAATACGGGCAGCGATCCGGCCCAGATTAACATGCCGCTGGCGCAGGGGGTCCGGGTAGCGACGGGCCAGGACGGCGAGGCCGAGATCGAGTTCGAGGACGGCAGCGTAGTGCGGCTGACGCCGAACAGCTCGCTGGAGTTGACGGCACTGACTGCGGATGTGAACGGAGATCTGACGACCGACGTTACCCTGGGCAATGGGCTGATGTACGCAGAGCTGCGTGCGGCGGCGAAGTTTGTCTTTAGCGTGGATGCTGGCGGGGTACGGGTTTCGCCGGTGTCAGATGCGACGTTCCGTGTCACGATGGACCGGCCTCCCGCGGTGGTGTCGGTGCTCGATGGAACGGCACAGGTGGAGAGCGGGGATTCCGCGGCGGGGGAGGGCTACCGGACGAACGTGAATGCGGGGGAGACGTTGACCGGTGACGCTGCCGACGCTGGGCGCTACTCGCTGACGAAGGAGGTTGCGGAGAACTCGTGGGACAAATGGAACAGCGACCGTGATGCTGCGGCGGTGAGTGAAGCAGCGAACCAGACGGCGGTTCGGAATGACTATTCGGGAGAGGCGGGCTATGGATGGTCGGACCTCGATGCCAATGGAAGCTGGTATGACGTTCCCGGTGAGGGAGAGGTGTGGCAACCGAACGTGGCGATGGATCCGGGCTTTGACCCGTATGGCTATGGGAGTTGGGTGTGGTATCCGGGCAGAGGGTACGTGTGGGCCTCGGGTTATTCGTGGGGCTGGACTCCATACCGCTGCGGCAACTGGTCGTATTGGGATGACTTTGGTTGGGGATGGCAACCGGGAATCGGTTGCGGCGGCTTTGGCGGCTGGGGCTTTGGCGGCGGAGGCGGAGTATATGTGATTAATATCGTGCGGCCTCCGCGTGGCTATCACTTCCGGCCAATTCCGGTGCACAGTCCGGGAGGAGTCCACCCCATACGGGTGGGGCACCCGGTCGCGAATCCGGCACAGATTCGCCCGATGCAGGGCGCGCGCACGATTGCGGGGCGTACGGTGCAGCCGCTACGACCGGTGCAGGGTGCCAGGGCCATCCGGGGCGTCCGTCCGTTGGGCGGAACTCTGCGGCGAGATTTTCCGGTAGACCGGGTGAACCGCCGGCCGGAGTCGGGCAATGGTGCTGCGCCTGCGCGTGCGATTCCGACTACGGGGGCACGACCAGGGGAGTTGCATCCGGTGAGGCCGATGGATACTCGAAACGGCGCCGGGGGGAGGGAAGGGGCGATGAGGCCTCAGCCATCGACGGAACAGCGTCAGGTTCGTCCGCAGCAGCCAATGAGGCCTATTGCGCCGCAGCAGCAGGCGCGTCCGATGGAACAGCGCCAGGCACCGCACTATACGCCGCCGCCCCAACAGCAGCCGCGGTATTCGCAACCATCACAGCCGCATTATTCCGCGCCACCGCCACAGCAGCGCTCTGCGCCACCGCCTGCTTCGCATTCGACACCGAGCCCGCCGAGGTCTTCACCGAAGTAGCATGTGATTGAGTGGAGAGAGTTCTGTCAGGGACGGTCTGGTCGAAGTGCAACAGCGGTCCTCCGCCTGCGGCGAAGGATGACTCCTTCTAAAGGAGCTGGCGTCGCTGGTTCTCCAGGCACCGGTATCTGGAGCGAGTGCTGCGTGGCTGACGCCACGCTCGTTCAAAGCCACGCCGTAGGAGAGTTCCTTAGGAGCTTTCTAAAAGGTAAGACTTCCGATGACGCTATTGGCTGCCGGAGATCGCCGGAAGCGTGAAGGTGAACACGGAACCGTGACCGGCCTGGCTCACGACGCTGATTTTTCCTCCATGTGCTTCGATGATCGCCCGACTGATAGGAAGTCCCATGCCGGTCCCTGCCGTTCCTTCTGCCTGCGATCTCGATCGATAGAACCGCTCAAAGATCAACGTTTGTTCAGATGGGTCGATGCCGATTCCACGGTCCGCCACGCTGATCGCAACGGATGCTTCTCGATATTCCGCGGAGACTGTGATCGGCGTGCCGGGCCTCGAATACTTGGCGGCATTTTCCAGGAGATTACAGAGGACTTTTTTCATGAACTCCTCGTCAGCATTGATCTGGAGCGCGGAAGGAACATCGATCCGTACCGGGTGCTCTTCTTCGACCCAGGAACAAGCCTCGCAGGCCTGTTCGATGAGGTGGCGCACATGGATGGGGGCGGCGTGCATCTGTACCTGCTGCGCGTCCAGTTGCGCCATTTCTACGGCTTCCGAGACAAGTTTGTTGAGCCGGTCGCTCTCCTCGTCGATGATGGTGAGCAACTCACGGCTGCTCTCCCGTTCGGTGCCGAGTGCGAGCAGCGTCGTCGCGGCGCCTTTGATCGAGGTCAAGGGTGTTCTGAGTTCGTGTGTGATGGAATCGATCATGAGCGTGCGGAGTCGCTCACTCTCCTTGGCCGCTTCGCTGTGGGCTACGTCCTCCAGGGCCTGAGCGCGGTCCATCGAGATGGAGATCAAGCCGCCGATCGCTTCCAACGTCTTTGAAGAGATGACGGGGCCCCGCAACAGCAGCAGGCCTCTGGGTCGAACGCCGGAGTGAAGCGGCACCTGAATCTCATCCGTCTGGTTGTTGATTACGGAGAGGGTGGTGGCGAGGTGTCGAAGGTGTGGGATTTCGATCTCGGAGATATCCTCTCGCGCGCTCCGGTAGATGCGATCTCCATCCAGCAGATAAAGCGTCCCCGATCTTGCGCCGGTCACAAGCGCGACAGCGGAAGGGATGGCGTTGACGAGGGTGGCGACATTCTCGGTCTGGAGGAGTTCCCGGCTCAGGCGGAAGAGGATCTCCAGTTCCTGCTGGCGGGAGCGCGCCTCGTTCGCCTGGTCGCGCGCGCTCTGCGAGAGGCGGCTGGCTATGATCGCCGTAACAAGAAAAGCGAAGAGAGCCAGCCAGTTCTGCGGATCTGAGATGGTGAATGTGCCTACCGGCGGAAGAATGAAAAAGTTGTAACCGGCCGTGGCCGCAATGGAGATCACAACAGCATAGCGCAGACCCCATTCCGCCGCGAGCAATAGAATGAAGAGCAATAATGTGAGAGCAACTGTGGTTGGGTTGACGTGAAACCAATGCTTATAGACAAGTACAATTCCAGCAAGTGCGCCAAAAGCCAGCGTCCAGCGGGTCGTCTCGACGATTCGACGCGAGTTCATGGGGGTAATTGTACGGCGTGAGCGACCAAAGGAAATCGCCGGAAGACTGGCTGCTTAGCAGCGACGCGGAGAAGCAGCGCGGACGCTTCAAGGTATTTCTGGGATACGCTCCCGGCGTGGGCAAAACGTTCAGCATGCTCAGCGAAGGCATTCGACGGCGTAGCCGGGGCGAGGACGTGGTTGTCGGCATTGTGGAGACTCACGGGCGCAGCGCCACTGCTGAACTGGCATCGAAGCTGGAGGATGTGCCGCGACGCGAGATCGACTATCGAGGAACGTTGTTTACCGAAATGGACGTCGATGCAATTCTCGCCCGGATGCCCCAGGTGGCGCTTATCGATGAGCTGGCCCATACAAACATCGCGGGCAGCCGGTTTGCGAAGCGGTATGAAGACGTCCTGTTGCTGCTCGATAACAAGATCGATGTATTGAGCACCGTCAATATTCAACACGTCGAGAGCCTCTCACCACGGGTCCAGGCCCTTACAGGGATCAGCGTCCGCGAACAGGTGCCTGACTGGGTGCTTGACCGCGCGGATGAGATCGTCATCAGCGACCTGACTCCCGAGGCGCTCGTTACGCGGATGCGGCGCGGCGATATCTATCCGATGGACCGGGTAGAGCGTTCCCTCTCCAATTTTTTTCGGCGGGGCAATCTCATCGCCTTGCGCGAGATGGCGCTCCAGCGTGTCACGCGAGCGGTCGATCGCACCCTCGACGACTATGTGAAACGCAAACGGCTGGGGGCGCACTGGACCGTGGCGGAGAAGGTCGCGGTCTGCATCAGCTCCAACGCTCAGGCGCGCGACCTTATTGCGCGGGGAGCGCGGCTGGCCGAGGCACTGTGCGCCGAGCTTTACGTTCTGCATGTAGAGAGCGAGCGCGATCAGCAGACTGAACGCAAGAAGAGGCTTGAGGCCAGTCTGGAGTTTGCAAAGAACCTTGGCGCCACGATTGTGAACTTGACGGGCAGCGATACAGCCCGGGTTACCGCGGCTTACATCCGCGAGCATCGGATCACGCAGGCCATCGTTGGAAGATCGGCGCTGCACGGACTGCGCAAATATCTTTACTACCTCGCCATCCAGAAGTTCATGTCTGAAGCACCGCACGTCGATCTGCACATTGTCACCCAGGAGAACCATTGAAGCGTATTCTCGTTGTTGACGATGAGCGGCAGATCACGCGCATGTTGCGCGCGTCGCTCCAGAGCAGCGGCTACGAAGTGCTCGTCGCGGCGAATGGAGCGGAAGCCTATGCCTGCTTCGAGACCGAACAACCTGACCTCATCATTACCGATCTGGCCATGCCGGAGATGACGGGTCTGGATCTTACAAGGGCCGTGCGACGGCTCAGCCAAACGCCGATCATTGTTCTGAGCGTTCGCGATACAGATGTGATGAAGGTTACGGCGCTGGATGAAGGCGCGGACGACTACCTCACCAAGCCCTTCAGTATGCCTGAACTGCTGGCCCGCGTTCGCGCCCAACTCCGGCGCGGTGCTGAAGGTGAAGCGGTTGAACGTCGTATCGAGGTTGGGGACTTCGTTATCGATATCGATGCTCATAGCGCTTCTGTTCGCGGCGAGTCAATTCATCTCACTCCGAAAGAGTTTGATCTCCTCGTTCTGTTCGCTCGTACCCCCGAGCGCGTGCTCACGCACAAGGTCTTACTTCACGCGATCTGGGGACCGGCCGGTGTGGAGCAGCCGGAGTACCTGCGCGTCCTCGTCGCGGGCCTGCGTAAGAAGATCGAATCCGGAGAGGGACGAAGATACATCCATAGCGAACCCTGGATTGGCTATCGCTTCCAGCCGAATGCGGAGCCTGCCCAGTAGCTTCTTCTTCAAACTAACAACTTCTTAACGCCTTCTCTACGGACTTTCAATGCCCGTGAGCGTTTCAATGCCTATCAGGCAATGATCTGCTGATCGGAGGTGTTCGGTGCTCGATGTCTTAGCTTTTGCGTCTCTCTCGCTGCTCTTCGCCCTTGCCGTTCTTTACGTTCAGGGGTGCGACCATCTGAAGAGGACACGCTCATGATCATCAACACGGTTCTGCTCGCAATTTCGGCGGTGCTGCTCGTGTACCTCATCTACGCGCTCCTGCGTCCGGAGAAGTTCTGATGTCGCTCAATGGATGGCTACAAATTATTCTCTTCATCGCGACGGTGCTGCTTCTGGCGAAACCCATGGGCAGTTACCTTACACGGGTATTCGAGCGTCGCAAAACATTCCTCGATCCGGTCCTTGCCCCCTGCGAACGCCTGCTTTATCGCATGACCGGCATCAAGCCGGAAGAAGAGATGCGTTGGACCGAGTATGCGTTCGCCATGCTCATCTTCAGTGCAGCCACACTGTTGCTGACTTACGCGGTTGAACGCCTTCAGCATCTCCTTCCGTTGAATCCTCAACACCTGGCCGCAGTTGAGCCATCGCTGGCGCTCAACACGGCGATTTCCTTCACAACGAACACGAATTGGCAGTCCTATTCTCCTGAATCCACCATGAGCTATCTCACCCAGATGCTCGGACTCGCAACCCATAACTTCTGGTCCGCAGCGGTGGGCATGGCGCTGGCAATGGCCTTCGTTCGCGGCATCGCGCGCCGCGAGGCAAAAACACTCGGGAATTTCTGGGTGGACCTGACGCGCGGCACGCTCTGGGTCCTGCTGCCGATCTCCATGGTGTTCTCGCTTGCGTTGGTCTCTCAGGGCGTAGTCCAGAACTTGAGGCCTTACGATACCGCGAAGCTCATGCAGCCGCAGAAGCTCACGGGTAGCGATGGAAAGACGACCATGGTCACGACCCAAACCATCGCGCAGGGTCCCGTCGCATCCCAGGAAGCCATCAAGATGCTGGGCACCAATGGTGGTGGCTTCTTCAACGCAAACAGCGCTCATCCGTTTGAGAATCCAACCCCGCTCTCGAATTTTCTGGAGATGCTCTCCATCTTTCTACTGCCTGCCGGCCTGGCGATTGCGTTGGGGCAGATGGTCGGCTCACCGAAGCATGGCTGGGCTGTACTCGCCGCAATGGTTGTCTTATGGTTCGCCGGCACCACGATATGCTACTGGGCGGAGTCGCAGCCGAATCCGATGCTCCATGGCGTCGATCAACACGTCTCTCTCACCCAGTCGGGCGGCAACATGGAAGGCAAGGAGGTTCGTTTTGGCATCGCGAACTCCGCTCTCTTTGCCGCGGTGACAACGGACGCGAGTTGCGGCGCGGTAAACAGTATGCACGACAGTTTCATGCCTCTGGGCGGCATGGTGCCCATGGCAAATATTCTGCTTGGAGAAGTTGTATTTGGCGGCGTGGGCGCGGGCCTGTACGGAATGCTCGTCTTTGTGGTGATGGCTGTTTTCATCGCCGGTCTCATGGTGGGTCGAACACCGGAATATCTGGGCAAAAAGATCGAAGCCTACGACGTGCAGATGGCCATGCTGTATCTGCTGATCTTTCCATTCATTATTCTCGGCTTTACGGCCGTCACGGTGCTGCTGCCGAATCTCGGTCTCAGCAGCCTGGCGAACCATGGCCCTCACGGCCTCTCTGAAATTCTTTACGCCTACACCTCGGCAACAGGCAATAACGGTTCAGCCTTCGCCGGGTTGAATGCGAATACGCACTGGTACAACTACTCGCTTGGCATTGCCATGTTCTTTGGCCGCTTCATGATGATCGTTCCGATGTTGGCCATCGCCGGCAATCTTGCGGGCAAGAAGATCGTTCCCGCTTCGGCAGGCACGTTCCCGGTCACTACACCTTTGTTCACTATGTTGCTCACCGCCGTTATTCTCATTGTCGGCGCCCTCACCTTCTTCCCCGCGCTCAGCCTCGGCCCCATTCTTGAGCACCTGTTGCTGCAAGCCGGACACGCGTTCTAGGGAGCCCAAGGAATCTATCTATGCGCACGCAAGCTAACCGCCGCTCCCTCTTCGACAATCAAATTGTCCGCCGCGCCTCGATTGATGCGCTCGCCAAGCTGAGCCCACGCACAATGATGCGAAATCCCGTGATGTTCGTCGTAGAGATCGGAAGCGTTCTCACCACGGTCCTTCTCATCGCCAACATGGTCATGCACCGCGGGCATCTCAGTTTCAATCTCCAGATCACATTGTGGCTTTGGTTTACGGTGCTCTTCGCCAACTTCGCCGAAGCCATGGCAGAAGGCCGCGGCAAGGCCCAGGCCGATGCACTCCGGCAGGCGAAGTCGGAGACGACAGCCCGGCGCATCGTAAAGGGGGTCGTGCAGGAGGTTCCAAGCTCGCAGCTTCGCGTGGATGATGTGGTGCGTGTCGCTGCCGGGCAGATGATCCCCGGCGACGGTGAAGTGATCGAAGGCGTCGCATCCGTCGACGAGTCGGCAATCACCGGGGAATCGGCGCCCGTAATCCGCGAGGCAGGCGGCGACCGGTCGGCGGTCACGGGCGGCACGCGTGTTCTGTCCGACATCATCACCGTGTGCATTACCTCTAACCCTGGTGAGACATTTCTGGATCGCATGATCGCGCTTGTGGAAGGCGCGGAACGGCAGAAGACCCCGAATGAGATTGCCCTTAATATCCTTCTCGCCGGTTTGACAATCATCTTCCTCTTCGCCGTCGTCGCCATACAGCCGTTCGCAATCTACTCCGGCGCTCCGCAGACCGTTTTTGTGCTCATCGCGTTACTGGTCTGTCTCATCCCCACGACTATCGGCGGCTTGTTATCGGCGATCGGCATTGCAGGCATGGACCGTCTGGTGCAGCACAATGTTCTCGCTACTTCGGGCCGCGCAGTGGAAGCTGCAGGCGACGTGAACACCTTGCTGCTGGACAAGACCGGGACCATCACCCTCGGCAACCGGCAGGCTTCCGAGTTTGTCACCGCGCCGGGCGTTACCGCGGAACGCCTCGCCGACGCGGCGCAACTCTCCTCGCTCTCTGACGAAACGCCGGAGGGACGGTCCATCGTGGTCCTGGCAAAAGAGCAATTCAACCTGCGTGCCCGAGAGCTCGCCCATCTCAACGCCGAGTTCATTCCCTTCTCCGCGACAACCCGCATGAGCGGTATCGAAGTCGATGGGCGCAGCATCCGCAAAGGCGCTGCGGATGCTATCGCATGTTATCTACGAGAGCACGGTTCGCAAATGCCCGCGGAGGTGCTGGGTACAGTCGAAGCCATCGCGCGGAGCGGAGGTACCCCTCTGGTGGTCGCGGAGAACGGCCACGCCCTCGGCGTCATCCATTTGAAAGATATCGTCAAGGGCGGTATGCGCGAGCGCTTCGATCAACTCCGCGCCATGGGCATCCGCACCATCATGATCACCGGCGACAATCCTCTCACCGCCGCTGCCATCGCGCGCGACGCCGGAGTAGATGATTTTCTGGCAGAGGCCAAACCGAAGGACAAGATGGACCTCATTCGCCGCGAGCAGGCCGACGGCAAGCTCGTTGCCATGACCGGCGACGGCACCAACGATGCGCCGGCACTCGCTCAAGCCGATGTCGGCGTCGCAATGAACTCCGGAACGCAAGCAGCAAAAGAAGCGGGCAATATGGTCGACCTCGACTCCAATCCAACCAAGTTGATTGAGATCGTTGCAATCGGCAAACAACTGCTGATGACGCGCGGCGCTCTCACCACCTTCTCTATATCAAACGATGTAGCGAAGTACTTTGCCATTATCCCGGCGATGTTCGCGGGCGTCTTCCCCGTCCTTAACGCGCTCAATATTATGCATCTGCATAACGCTGAATCTGCTGTTCTCTCTGCCGTCATCTTCAACGCCCTCATCATCGTTGCTCTTATCCCTCTCGCGCTGCGAGGCGTTGGTTACAAGCCGATGTCAGCGGCATCCCTGCTGAGACGCAACCTGCTCGTCTATGGCTTCGGGGGCCTCATCATTCCTTTCCTTGGAATCAAGCTGATCGATGTAGTGATTACCGCGTTGCATCTCGCCTAAGGAGATCTCATGAAGAAGCACATTCTTGTCGCCTGTCTTTACACCCTCATCACCGCGATTGCGCTCGGGCTTGTCTATCCGCTTGTCATCACAGGACTGGCAAAGGTCGCGTTCCGGGACAAGGCCGACGGCCAACTGATTGTTCGGAACGGAGAGATCGTCGGCTCCAGATTGATAGGGCAATCCTTCACCGGCGCCAGATATTTTCACAGCCGCCCTTCGGCTGCTGGCACCGGCTACGACGCATCGGCGTCCTCCGGTTCCAACCTCGCCCCTACGAGCAAAGCGCTGATCGACCGCGTTAATACCAGCGTGAGCGCGGAGACCGGTGAGGGATCAGTCCCCATCGACCTGGTCACCGCATCGGGTTCCGGGCTCGACCCGGATATCACTCCGGCCGCTGCACTCTACCAGGTGTCCAGGGTCTCCCGGGAGCGTCGCCTGTCCGAGGCGGACGTTCGCCAACTGGTGATGAACCAGATTCGGCCTCGGCAGCTTGGCTTGCTCGGAGAGCCCAGGGTGAATGTGCTGTCGCTGAACCTCGCGCTGAATCAGATCAAGTGAAGAATCGGTCCTCGCGCGACCACCAACTCTTCCTGTGCTAAGGGGACGAGGGCGCGAGGCTGCAATCTCGTTCTGCCATGCACCCCTGTTGCGTTCCCAACGGAAGTGTGGCATTCTCCTGTTGGTATCCAAATGTTTGAAGTGCAGGACAAGACCCCATGAAACAGAAGAAGGATGTCCAGCAGGGAACGCTGGCCCTGATGCTGCTCAAGACCCTCGATGTGTTGGGGCCATTGCACGGCTATGGCATCGCACGGCGGATCGAGCAGATCAGCGGCGACCTGCTTTCGGTGAATCAGGGAACGCTTTATCCTGTCCTGCTGAGGCTGGAGCAGGAGGGCGCGATCGCATCGGAGTGGGGGCCGTCGGAGAACAACCGCCGGGCGCGCTTTTACCGGCTGACGCGCACGGGTCACAGACTGCTCGACGCGGAAAAGCGGGACTGGGAGCAGACGGCAGCGATCATCGCACGTTTCCTTGAAGTAAAAGCGGAGGAGATAGAAACAGGACAAGTGAAAGCGCAGGGTCGGGCATGAGAGCCCTGTATCGATTGATCACACGCCTTCTCAACGTCACGGCCATGTGCCGCGGTAACGAGCGGCCCGGGGATGCGCGGCTGAGAGAAGAGATGGAATCGCATCTTGCGGCCCAGACGGAAGCGAATATCCGCGCCGGCATGACGGTTGGAGAGGCCCGCCGTCGTGCTCGACTTAAGTTCGGCGCGGTGGAGGCGATTCGGGAAGACTACCATGCCGAAAAGGGCCTACACTTCGTGGAGAATCTTTGGCTCGATGTTCGGTATGCGCTCCGCATGCTGCGAAAGTCGCCCACGTTTACGGCTGTGGCCTTACTGACCCTGATGCTGGGGATTGGGGCCAATGTCGTGGTCTTCGGTGTGCTGAATGCGGTTCTGCTGCGCCCCCTTGATGTGAGCAATCCGCAGGACCTGTATCAGGTCCGCCATAAACAGTGGATGACCGGAAGGCTGCTGACGACATCGTATCCTGCGTTGGAGGACTATCGGCAGCGCAATACTACCTTTAGTGGGATGGCAGGAATCAATGGGTACTCCCATGCGAGTCTGAGCTGGCGTAACACGGTGTCGAAGGTCTCGGGCGACGAGGTCACCGGCAATTATTTCGACCTGCTGGGGGTGCAGCCGGATCTGGGACGGTTCTTCCACGAGGAAGACGAGCACGGGCCGGATTCGGCTCCGTATGTGGTGTTGAGCAATGCTCTGTGGCGAAGCGCGTTTCATGCCGACCGCGGCATTGTCGGCACGACTGTAGAGATGAACAAGCACCCGTTTACGGTGGTTGGCGTGGCATCGGCGAAGTTTCATGGCACAGAGCGGTTTGTGTGGCCGGACTACTGGCTGCCGATGGTGAACCAGGGGCAGGTGGAGGGGTGGGATTCTCTGCATAGCCGGGCCTCCATGGGGGTTACGGTGATAGGCCGGCTGAGGCCGGGCGTGACGGCCGGGCAGGCGACGGACAATCTGAATGCAATTGCGGCGGAGCTGGCGAGGGAGTATCCCGAGACCGACGACGGACAGCCGCTGCGGCTGGTCCATCCGGGACTGTACGGGGACGATGGAAACGTCATTCGCGGCTTTCTGTGGAGCGTCGACCTGTTGGCACTGCTGGTGCTGGCGGCGGCATGCGCGAACCTGGCAAGCTTGTTTGCGGCGCGTGCGGCGGACCGCAGCCGGGAACTGGCGCTCCGCGTGGCCCTGGGGTCGACGCGGCGGCGACTGGTGAGGCAACTGCTGACGGAGGCGGTGATCGTATCGCTGCTGGGCGGGGCCGCAGGGTTGGTGGGCGCAGACCTGCTGTTGGGCGTGCTGAACCGGTGGCCTCTGTTCGCGGAAGCGCATCTGGCGGCAAGCGTGGACGGACGGGTATACCTGGCCGGTCTGACGTTGGCACTGGGAAGCGCCCTGCTGTTCGGGATGGCCCCGGCGGGGCAGGTTTGGCGGAGCAATCCTCTGCAGATGATGAAGGGCGGACAGGTCGGTTCCATGCATCTGCGCCGCTTTGCCCTGCGTGACCTGTTGCTGGGCGCGCAAATCGCCATCTGCACACTGCTGGTCACGGCTTCGCTGGTTGCTGTGCGCGGCATGGCGCGCGCGATGCATGCTCCCCTGGGTTTCGAGCCGCGGGGCGCGGTGCTGGCCGACATCGACCTGAGCCAGGTGGAACAGACGGGCGACGCAGCGCTCGAAAAAGAGAAGGCGATGATTGGAGCGGTGCGGAGCATCCCGGGTGTGACCGCCGTGGGTACGGTGAGCCGCACGCCGATGACCGGTGGGATGCATGGTGTTCCGATCTTTCGGCCGGGGACGACGGAGTTCAAGCTGAACAATGCCGTGCTGTCGCCGTACGTGTTCTCGATGTCGCCGGGATATCTGAATGCCGCCGGAACGCGGCTGCTCAGCGGGCGGGACGTCTCCTGGCAGGACACCGCGAAGACGCCGTATGTGGCGGTCGTGAACGAGACCTTCGCGCGAAAGATGTGGGGTGAAACCCCGGCGATCGGACAGCGGTTCATCCTGAACGGCAAGCTGACCGAGGTGGTTGGCGTGGCGGAGGACGGCAAGTATCACGACCTGCAGGAGTCGCCGCACGGTGTCGTGTATCCACCGTTGTCGCAGATCGAGGATAGCGGAGCGGTCTTCGTGGTGCGGTCGGAGCGGCCGCCGAACGAGATTGCCGCGGCGCTCAAACGCACGCTTGGCGGCATCGAGCCAAATGCGCCCGTCACGGTACAGAACTGGTCCGATACGCTGGCGGACGAGCTGTTACCGGCGCGGGCGGCGACAGCGGCACTGGGCGTCATGGGTCTGCTGGCGGCGATGCTGGCGGTGACGGGCATCTTCGGCATGGCGGCCTACAGCGTGAGCCGGCGCATGAAGGAACTGGGCATCCGAGGGGCATTGGGTGCGCGAAGGGCGCAAGTGGTGAGCGCGGCGGTCGGCCGCCCCATGGTGCTGCTCGGTGCTGGCTCCGTGCTGGGTCTTCTGGCAGGAATCTTTGCCAGCCGCCTGCTGGCGAGGATCGTGTATCAGGCGGACCCGAGCGATCCGGTGGTAGTAGGAGGCGCGGTGCTGACGATGGCCCTTCTGGGCCTCGCAGCGTGCGCCATCCCGGCGCAGCGAGCGCTTTCCGTCGATCCTTCCAAACTGATGCGGGAAGAGTAGAAGGCGCGGCAAATGCGAAGGGAAGAGCGTGGCTCAATCCTGTTCGGAGCAGTACACATGCATCCCTAAAATTCGTGTGACGCCATCTCCAAGATCAAAACCTCTTACAATCGTTTCGCGACGTTACAGAGCCTTTTCCATGAATTGAGACATGATGAACAAAGTAAATCGTAGACAGGTTGGTAAGGGTCTCTTAGGCGGTGTCCTCGCCGGCGCTATGCCTCTTACTCGCGCCTCGGCGGATGTTATCGGCTCATCACCTTCATCGGTGCGGCAGGAGAACATCTCCCTCAAGTGGGTCTCGGTATTTCCTGGTATCTGGCGAGCAACTCTCGGAAGACCGGAGCAGCGTACGCCGGTTCAAGATCGGCTCATTCCGCCATTAGAGGCTGCGTTGCATGGCCTGCCTGTTGACCCTTCCGGGAAGCTCCCTCAGGTTACCGGCCGGATCGATCGGCGGGGAGCGCACTTGCAGCTTCCGCTCCAGGCGGAGGAACTTGTGTACGGGTTTGGCCTGCAACTGATGTCGGTTCAACAACGCTCCATGAAGCGGACTATCCGAGTTAATGCAGACTCGAGGGGTGATTCGGGGGATTCTCATGCACCGGTTCCGTTCTATGTCGCAACCGGCGGGTACGGCATCCTGGTGGATACGTTTCGCCACGCGCAGTTCTACTGTGGGGAGGCGCACCCGAAGCCGGCAAAGGCATCGGCTATAGGGAGCATAGACAATAACACCCCCCAGCAGATGCAGGCAGGCGATCCGCAGGGAGCGAGTAAAGTGCTGGTCGAGGTGCCGCGCGTAGAAGGCGTGGATGTGTATTACTTCTCGGGTCCATCGATGCTGGCTGCAATCCAGCGCTATAACCTTTTCAGCGGTGGCGGGATAGCTCCGCCTGAGTGGGGATTGGGTTTCTGGTACCGGCCGGAACTGCATATGAACGAAGAGGCTGTGCTGAAGCTCGGGCGGGAATTTCGGGAGCGCAGGATTCCATGTGATGTGCTCGGATTGGAGCCTGGTTGGCAGACGCATGCGTACTCGTGCAGCTTCGTCTGGGAACCAACTCGCTTTCCTGACCCCAAGCGCTTCCTCAGTGCGGCCCGGACCCTCGGGTATCGCGTAAATCTCTGGGAGCACGCTTTTACTCATCGATCCTCGCCGTTCTTTTCCGATCTGCAACCCTATGCGGGAGACTACGCGGTATGGCAAGGGCTTGTCCCCGACTTCGCAGGCGAGCCCGCGCGCCGCATCTTTGGCGACTACCATGGCGCTGCGCTGATTGATGCCGGCGTCAGCGGATTCAAGCTGGACGAGTGCGACAACTCCGATTTCACCGGGGGCTGGTCATGGCCCGATGAGAGCCAGTTTCCCTCCGGCCTTGATGGAGAACAGATGCACGCAGTCTTTGGTCTGCGCTACCAGCACACCATCCTGTCCGCATTCCGGCAGCGCAAACAGCCGACGTATGGATTGGTACGTTCCAGTGGCGCGCTCGCCGCCCCCTATCCCTTTGTGCTTTATAGCGACCTGTATGATCACCGTCAGTTTGTGCGTGGCCTGATCAACGCAGGATTCAGCGGGTTGCTGTGGTGTCCCGAGGTGCGAGACGCCGTCGATGAAGAAGACCTTGTGCGACGGCTACAGACGGTCGTCTTCTCTCCCCTGGCGATGGTGAACGCCTGGTATATCCAGAATCCGCCGTGGAAGCAGACTGATCGGAATCGCAACAACCGCAATGAGTTCATTCAGGGATGGGAGCAACTGGAGACGCACTGCCGCGAGATTATTGAGTGGCGCATGGCGCTCCTTCCGTATCTGCGTTCGGCGTTCGCGGAGTATGAGAGGGACGGCAAGCCTGTCTTCCGCTCTCCTGTGCTCGATTTTCCAGACCATGCGCTCCATCAGGTCGACGATCAGTACATGGTCGGCGATCGGCTGCTTGTAGCTCCGCTCTTTGCCGGCGAGAATGGCCGTGACGTGGTCCTGCCAGGTGGGAATTGGCACGACTTCTGGACTGGCAAACTGGTGAACGGGAATCAGAAGATTCATGTAGACCGAAGCCAGCGAGAGATTCCTGTCTATATCCGCGAGAATGCTGTGATGCCTTGGGCAGAGTCGGCAGCATCGACCGAAGATTCAAATGCACGGCGTGTTCGTGTCCGCATATACGGCGACGGTTCACTGGCATGGCACGGTCAAGGTGATGATCTACAGGGCATGTTGCTATCGGTAGATGCGAAGGCCAGCATATTAAAAGTGGCAAACGCTCCACGGCCCTACAGCATCCTTGGGTGGGACCATATTGGCTAAATCTAACTTCGAAATGTGGTCGATGGTGACGTCAGGGTAACGATCTAAAGGCTTAAGAGGATGCCAACTCGTCGGCCGGCGGTTCAGCGGGGGCAACGAGCGCGCGGGCGCGGATCGAGGCTGGGAGGATGAGGACGTTGGTGAACAGGATGAGGGCGAAGGTCAGCGAAGGGAAGTAGGCGAGGCCGGTTGGGGCCGCCTGAATGACCTCGAGGGCGAGGACGGCGGTGATGAGGCCGCGGGGAATCAGCAGGGTGCCGAACTCCATCTCCCGGTAGGAGGCCCCCCGCCATACGATTCTGCTCGACAACACGGCAAGGACGCGCGCAATCAGAAATACGGCAAGAATTCCGAGGCTGGGGAGGAGCTGCTTCTTCAGGCCAGCGAACTGGATCATGGCGCCGAGCAGGACGAAGAAGAAGCTGCGGACGAGGAAGGCCAGCTCGGAGTGGAAGGAGTGGATCTTGTCGCTGTGGCCGGGCGCGAGGATCTCGAACCCGAACCGCTGCATGGAGTTCTGGGGATCGAGCAGGCTGGCGAGAGTTGCGCCGAAGACCATGACGGCGAAGAGGGCGCTGCCGCCGATGGCGTCGGTGACGGAGTAGACGATCAGGACGACGGCGAAGGTGAGCACCTGCCAGAACTGCTTGTCGGAGACGCTGGGCAGCAGCCGCACCCAGAGGAACCCGGAGGCGATGGCGACGACGAAGGCCAGCAGAAACTTGAAGATGAACATGGCGAAGGCGCTGCCGAGGATAGCGCCGCTGCTGCTGTGCAGGGACAGGCTTCCACCGCCGGCGAGGCCGAGCAGGACGCCGACGCCGATGGCGCCGAGACCGTCGCCGAAGGAGGCCTCGATGACCAGCGTGGTCTTGAGGTCGCGGCGCAGGTCGAGCTGGTCGAGGGTGGGGAGGATGATCGAACTGCTCATGCAGGCGAGCGCCGCTGCGATGAGGAGCGACGGCATTTTGGCCATGCCAAGGGCGAGGATGCAGAAATAAGCGACGCCCGCGAAGGTGAGGCTATAGCTTAAGATCGCCAGCGTCATACCGGCGGTGAATTGTTTGAGAGCGCGGCGGAGGTCGAGCTCCAGACCGGCGGCGAAGAGAATCAGGATGAGGGCGACGGTGCCGACTCCGCGGATGAGCTCGGGAAAGCGGGCGGCGTTGATCCAGTGCAGGACGGGCCCCAGCACGATGCCGCAGATGAGCAGGACGATAACGTCGGGCACGCGGGTGCGGCGGGAGAAGCGGTTGGTCACGAAGGCCAGGACCAGCAGGCCGCCGAGCAACCCCAGAAAATTAGTGAGAGTTAAAGTCACAGGCTACAGACTAACTGTTATGGGCTATTTGGGTTCGGTCTGACGGAGGAAGTCGCTGAGGTAGTCCTTCCAGACGGCGGCCTGGGTATGAGTTCCGTGGCCTCGGGTGGCGTCGGAGATGGGAATGAGGACGAACTTTGCGTGAGGCATGAAGTTCACCGTCTTTTCTGCGATGCCAAGCTCCGGTGGGTTGATGAAGTCGTCGGCGGAGTTCATCCAAAGGACAGGGACGGTGATGCTGCTGAGCCGGGCGCTGGGGTCGTAGTTGCGCGAGGCATCGAGATAGTAGATGAAGTCGTTGGCATCGGTGCGGGCGGTGCTGCGGGCGAGGGAGCGGTCGGCGTAGGCTTCGGCGGCGGCGCGGGTGGGCGCGGCCTTCTGCATCTGGAGCGGGCTGGAGCCCATGACGAGGAGCAGTTCGTTGGCGGCGCGGAGGCCGACGACGGGCTCGGTGGTGTAGTTGCCGTTCTTCCATGCGGGATCGTTCTTCACGTTTTCGATGGCCATGTAGCGCATCATGCGGTTGCGTCCGGCGATCTCGACGGGGAGGCAGGCCATGGGCATGAGGGCGTCGGCGAAGCCCTGGTAGGTCTCGCCCCAGACGAAGGACTGCATGCAGCCCATGGAGGTTCCGAAGATGAGGCGGAGGTGATCGACGTGGAGGCCATCGACGAGCATGGTGTGCTGGCTGGCGACCATGTCGTCGTAGTCGTAGTGGGGGAAGCTCATGCGGAGGCCGTCGCTGGGCTTGCTGGACTGGCCGTGGCCGATGTCATCGGGGAGGATGAGGTAATACTTCGTGATGTCGAGCGGCTGGCCGGGGCCGAAGAGGATGTTTGAAAATTGCGGGGCGAGAAGCGAATGGGCGTCGCCGCCGGTGCCGTGGAGCAGAAGGATGGCGTTGTCGATATGGCCGACGGCGTTGCGGTGCGGGGTGCCGAGGGTGAGGTAGTGCAGCTTCAGTTCGGGGAGGGTCTCGCCGGTGCGGAAGCGGAAGTTTTTGATGATGTAGGTGCCGTCTTTGGTGGGCCAGTTTGTGGGGGCTGGCTGCGTTTGCGCAGAGGGCGCGGACATGGTCTGGGCCGGAGCGGCGATAGTGGCGAGGAGGAGCAGAGAGGTGAGAGTTACAAAGCGCATGTTTGTTTCCTCGCGTCCGATTGGAACTGAAAGAGGAGGACAAAGCAAGATCGCAGTGATTTGCAGGCAGGGGCGAGCGACGAGCAAAGACGAAATACAGGGGCCTCACCACTGCGGCGTGCGATAAAGCCGCACGCCTTCGGTCGAGATGACGTAGTCTGCTTCTGCTTAGAAGCTGTGCACTCAGGTTGAGTTATTCCTGCTTGGCAGCAGGGGCAGTTTGCGGTGTGGTGAGTGGCTGGGTGATGTCGTCGAGATAGTCCGGCGTACCCTCGACACGCTGGAGCGATGGGTAGCGTTCGCCGCCGTGATAGTTGAGATTGGCAAGGGTGACGAAGGAGTCGCTCTGGACGATGAGATGGATCGGCTCGGTGTTGCCCTTCGCTTGCTGGATGGCGGCTTTGAAGGCGTCGGAGGAGTAGACGATTCCGTTGACGGCGATGATCTTCTGGCCGGGATGGAGTTTGGCGTTGTCGGCGGGGCCTCCCCAGCGAACGTCGGTGAGGACGCCATCGGCGTTGATGCGGAGACCGGCGGAGTACCAGACGTCGGGGCCTGAGCGGCGGCGCCCGCCAGCCTTGGCCATGGCGGTCTCGGAGGGGTTGGGCTTGTCGGTGTAGACGAGCTTGTAGCCGCCCTGCTCGATGCCGGCGAGGTCGGCGTGGGGGTTGATCTTGTCGATGCGTTCGTGGATGAAGGTTGCCCAGTCGTATTTGACGACCTGATTAAGATCGGCGATGAGCTCGTCGCGGTTGTAGGGGACGATGAGCGGGCCGGTGTTTCCGCCTTTGCCTAAGAAGATGTGCAGAAAGTCAGTGAGGGACTTTTTGTTGCCGGTCATCTTGCGGATGGTGGTGTCCGTGTCGAGCCAGAAGAGCTCGCCCTCCTGATAGTAGTCCTGGCCGCGACGCCAGTTGGCCCAGGCAGGGTTGCCGCTGCGCAGCACGCTGGCAGAGATGGCGGTGTCTTCGGTCGGGCGCCACTCGCGGCCGGGCTTGTTGTCGAGATTCGCGGCTGACATGGCGAGGATGTCGCGGTACTGGGCCTGCGACTTGAGGCCGGAGCGGGCGGCGAGGACGTTGCCGAGGTATTGCGTCATGCCTTCGTAGACCCAGAGCAGCGAGCCTTGCTGCATGGTGGCGAAGTCCGGCTGGTAGAGGTTAAAGGGGCGGCGATACTTGCCATTCCAGGAGTGCGTGAACTCGTGGGCGAGCAGGTCGGATTCGGCGAGCTGGTGGGCAGCGTCGGAGAAGCTCTTCTCGCCGACGCCATTGTCGGAGGACTGGCCGTGTTCGAGGCCTTCGCCGCCGGCGACGTCGGAGAGAGTAAGCAGAAAGTGGTAGACGTGATAGTGACGTGGGCCGTATGCGGCTCCGGTTTCGCGGACGAGGTTGGAGATCTCGGCGAGCAGTTCGGGACGCAGCTCGGAGTCTTCGGGTGAGTCGGCGACGACGTCGATGTAGTGCTTCGGGGTGATCTCGGGGGCGAGCGGGAACTCGTGGAAGTACTGGCCGGTGATGACGGGGGAGTCTTCGAGCTGCTCGACGGTGGTGGCGGCGTAGTGGGTGGTCGTCGCGCCGGGAGTGGTGGCGTGGTCGGCTTCATCCGCTCCGGCGACGGCGGCGGGTGCTCCGGTGCCGGTGGAAGTGAGCGCGGTGCCGATGCCCCAGCCTGCGGGGACGGTGACGGAGGGCTGGATGGGAATGTCTTTGACTGGCGTGTTGGCGGGGTAGAGGAGGAGCTTTTCCCACTCGAGGACGGCGAGCTTCTGGCTGACGCGAGAGGTGACGATGCAGTCGAGATGGGCGTGGAGGGAAGTAACTCCGGCGGGCACGGTGAGGTGGTACTCGTAGAGGTTGGTGTCGTCGCGGCGCCAGGCCAGCGTTTGGCCGTTGGCCGTGAAGACGACGCCGGTAATGTCGCTGACGGGGCCGGTGGCGCGGTGCTCGCCGGGAATCCACTCCGGAGTAATGAGCGTGACGGGGCCGGGAGTGACGGGGATCTCGATCTCGGCGTGGTAGAGCTTGCGGGGAGCTTCGGAGAGGTCAGCCGTGATTTTAATGGCTGGCTTTTGCGCGATGGCGGGGAAGGCGAGGAGGACAGAGAATGCAAAGGGGAGAACGCGAAGATTCAAGATCGGGACCCTCTCAATAGGTCAGAGTTGGAAGCTGGATGAGCGAGGAGCTTGTATTGACTCATCCAGCTTACATCTGGAAATTACGATTGAGCGAGGGCGGATTCGATGGCGGCGATGACGGCTGGGTCGTCGGGGACGACTTCGGGGGAGAAGCGGGCGACGACGTTGCCATTCCGGCCGATGAGGAACTTCTCGAAGTTCCAGAGAATGCCGGGCTCGGGGTTGGTGGTGGAGTTGTGCTTCTTGCCGAGGAACCCGTTGAGGTTCTCGCGCATGGCGGCGCGGCCATCGCCGGTGGCTTTGGGTTGGGCCTCGATCAGCGACTTGTAGAGGGGATGGGTGTCAGGGCCGGTGACGGCGATCTTTGAGAACATGGGAAAGTCGACGCCGAAGTTGCTGCGGCAGAAGGTCTGGATCTCCTCGTTGGTGCCGGGCTCCTGCGAGCCGAAGTCGTTGGCAGGAAAGCCCAGAACGACCAGGCCGGAGTCCTGGAAGCGGGTATAGAGCTTTTCGAGGGCATCGTACTGAGGGGTGAGGCCGCACTGCGAGGCCACGTTGACGACGAGCAGGACTTTGCCGCGGTAGTCGGCGAGGGAGGCCCCTTCGCCGGTGATGCGGTTGACGGGAATGTCGTAGAGGTTCGCGGGCATGGGGTCTCCTGATTTCGGATCTTGGCTGCAAGGTCGATTATAGAAGTTGGCGGCGGGCGCGAGGGAGGGGGTGCCGTGGAGGGGGCGATAAACGCGCAAAAGAAGGTGCGTGCTCCGGTTGACAGAGACGTTACTATACAAAAGCGATGTCTTTTGTAGACTCCCTTTTGGGGAAACCGTTAGCAACAAGTGAAGAGCACGCCGAGCGTATAGGCGTCGCTGCGGGAATACCGATTTTTGGCCTGGACGCGCTGACGAGCGCGGCATACGGACCAGAGGCGGCGATGACGCTGCTGATTCCCTTGGGCATTGCTGGTCTCCATTACATTGTTCCCATCATTACGGCGATCTTGATTCTGCTGGGGGTCGTGTTCTTCAGCTATCTGCAGACAATTGCCGCTTACCCCAATGGTGGCGGGTCGTACACGGTGGCGAGCGAGAACCTGGGCGTTGGCCCGGCACTGCTGGCCGCCGCGGCGCTGATGATCGACTATATTCTGACGGCGGCGGTGGGAATCTCGGCTGGCGTGGCGGCGTTGACCTCCGCTGTCCCCAGCCTGCAACCGGACACCTTGCTGATCTGCTTCGTACTGCTGGCGATTATCTCGGTCGTGAACCTGCGTGGCGTGAAAGAGGCAGGAGCAGCGTTTATCGCTCCGACGTTCCTGTTTGTCGGGACGTTGCTGGTCCTGATTGCTGTCGGCGTTTATCACACGATCATGTCGGGCGGACATCCGGTCGCGGTTGCTCCTCCTCCCCCCGCGTTGCCCGCTACTGTGAAGTATCTGGGAATATGGCTGCTGCTGAAGTCATTTTCCAATGGATGCGCTGCCATGACTGGTGTTGAGGCCGTATCCAACGGTGTCAATGCATTCAAGGAACCGCGGGCGAAGAAAGCGCAATTATCGCTTACCGTCATCATCGGAATACTGGTCGTCCTGCTGTTTGGGACCACGTATCTGGCCCGGGCCTATGGCATCACGGCGATGGAGCCCGATGCGCTTCACTATCAGACCATGGTGAGCATTCTGACGACGGCCGTATTCGGGCGCGGATGGTTTTACTACCTGACGATGGGGGCGATCCTGCTGGCGTTGCCTATGAGCGCCAATACAGCATTTTCCGGATTTCCGCGGCTGGCCCGGGCCATTGCCGTCAATGAGTATCTGCCGCATGTATTTCTGCTGCGCGGACGCCGGCTGCTGTTTTCGCACGGCATCTATGCGCTCACCGGATTCACGGCAGTCATTCTTTTCCTGTTTGACGGCGTGACGGACAAATTGATCCCTCTCTATGCGATTGGTGCATTTATCGCCTTTACCCTGTCGCAGGCGGGAATGGTGGTGCACTGGAAGAAGCAGGAGGGCGGCTACAAACGACATTGGTGGCACATGTTCGTCAATGGCTTTGGCGCGCTGGCCACGGGCATAACGACGCTGGTGGTGCTGGTGACGAAGTTCATGTCCGGTGCCTGGGTGACGGCGATCCTGATACCGCTGCTGATCCTGATCATGCTCGGGGTGAAGCGGCATTATTCGCGTGTGAAGCGCGAGATGAAGGACATGACCCCGGTCAATTTGATGAACCTGGAGCCGCCGATTGTCGTGATTCCGATGGCGCGGTGGGACCGGGTGACGGAGAAGGCGTTGCGATTCGGATTGTTGCTGTCCCAGGAGATCAAGGCAGTCCACATCCACTCGGACGAAGAGGGGGACGAAGGTCTTGACGGTATGTGGGAAGACAAGGTGCTGGCTCCGATCAGAAAAGACGGCTTGCAGGAGCCGGAATTAGTGACGATCCCATCCAACTACCGGTTCGTGCTTGCCCCCCTGATGGACTACATTCTGAAGCTCGAAGATGAGAACCCGGGGCGGAAGGTGGCGGTGATCCTGCCCGAGATGGTAGTGGCGCACTGGTGGGAGAATCTGCTGCATGGGCAACGGGTGCAGTTGCTGAAGCTGATGCTGCTGTTGAAGGGGAACCAGAGGATCGTGATTGTGAATATTCCCTGGTACCTGTAAGGGAGGCGGCTTCAACGACGAAAGCAGGTCCTCCGCCTGCGGCGAACGATGACAATAATTCTCAGGGCTCCTGTTGTCCGGATGGTCAGGCGACTGCCGCTGCAACTTTGCGATAGCTGGGGCTTAGCTCGCGGAGCCGGGCTACGGCGGCGGGAATCAGCTTGAGAGCTTCGTCGACTTCTTCCTCGGTGGTGAGCTTGGAGAGGGAGAAGCGGATGCTGGCGCGGGCGCGAGCCGGGCTGAGTCCCATTGCGGTGAGGACGTGCGAGGGCTCGGTGGCGCCGGACTGGCAGGCGCTGCCTCCACTGACGGAGAGGCCCTTGAGGTCGAGCGCAATGACGAGGGCTTCGGCCTCTACGTGATCGAAGTAGAAGTTGGCGGTGTTGGCGACGCGGGGTGCGCCTTCGCCATTGACGCCGCACTCGTCTACCTCGGCGAGGATGCCTTGTTCGAGGCGGTCGCGCAGGGCGGCGAGGTGTGCGGGGCCATCTGTTGCGAGCCATGCTTGTACAAGTTCAGCGGCTTTGCCGAGACCGACGACTCCGGTGACATTTTCCGTTCCGGCACGGCGCTGGCGCTCGTGCGGGCCGCCGTGAAGCATGGGCGCGAGCCGGACGCTGCGGCGCGCGAAGAGGACACCGATGCCCTTCGGCGCGTGGATCTTGTGACCGGAGAGGGTGAGGAGATCTACGTCCTTGAGCGGACCGCGCGGGCTGAGGTCGAGCGGCAGCTTGCCTGCGGCTTGTACGGCGTCGGTGTGGAAGAGGGCTCCGGCAGCGTGGGCGATCTGCGCAAATTCTGCGATGGGTTGAATGACTCCGGTCTCGTTGTTCGCGTACATGATGCTGACTAGTTTTGTGTTGGGACGGAGCGCAGCTTCGAGCGTGGCTGGTTCGATGAGTCCCTGCGGTGTGCAGGGCAGGAAGGTGACCTCGATGTTGCGCGCAGCCAGCGATTCGGCGGCGTGAAGGACGGCGTGATGCTCGATGGATGTGGTGATGAGGTGCGAGCCTTCAGACAACGTGCCGAAGAGGGCGAGATTGTCGCTCTCGGTGCCGCCGGAGGTAAAGACGATCTCGGAGGCGCGGCAATGGAGGAGTTTTGCGATGGACTCGCGGGCGTGATCGACGGCGGCACGGGCATACTGGCCCTGCTGATGGATGGAGCTGGCATTGCCGAAGTGCTCGATCCAGAAGGGGCGCATGGCCTCGAAGACTTCGGGGAGAAGAGGGGTGGTGGCGTTCGCGTCCATGTAGATGGCTCGCATACTGCCATTTTACTGCCTTATGCGACCCATCGATTGGCGAACGCTGTATATGCGGTGTTGAGTCTACCGCTCGGCCATGGGGACGTAGGGGGATGGGTAGGCGGGGCCAACGTAGTCGGCGCGCGGGCGGATGAGACGGTTGTCGTCGTGCTGCTCGATGACGTGGGCGGCCCATCCGGCGATGCGGCTAATGGCGAAGATCGGTGTAAAGAGATCGATGTCGATGCCGAGCGTGGTGTAGGTCGAGGCCGAGTAGAAGTCGACGTTCGCGTTGAGCTTCTTCTCCTGCTTGATGAAGAGCTCGATCTGGCGCGACAAGTCGAACCACTTGGTATTGCCGGCGGCGCGGCCAAGCTCTTCGGACATGCGGCGGAGGTGCGTGGCCCGTGGGTCTTCGGTGTGGTAGACGCGATGGCCGAAGCCGGAGATCTTTTTCTTCTCGGCGAACATCTGCTTCACGTATTCAATGGGGTCTGCCCCGGCCTTGTCGATGGCGTAAAGCAGGCGCATAGTCGCCTCGTTGGCCCCGCCGTGCAGCGGTCCTTTGAGCGCGCCGATGGCCCCGGTGATGGCAGAGTGGATGTCGGCAAGCGTGGCGGCGATGACGCGGGCGGCGAAGGTGCTGGCGTTCAGCTCGTGATCGGCGTGCAGGATGAGCGCGATATCGAAGGCGCGGGTCGCGGTCTCGGAGGGGCGCTCACCATTGAGCATCCAGAGAAAGTTGCCAGCGTGCGAGAGCTTGTGGTCGGGCTCGATGACGGGCTTGCTCTTGCGGATGCGGTCGAAGGTCGCAACGATCATCGGGATCTGCGCGGTGAGGCGGAAGGCCTTGCGGACGTTGGCGTCGTGGCTCGAATCGGCCTCGTCGGCGTCGTAGATGCTCAACAGCGAGACGGCGGTGCGGAGCACCTGCATGGGCGTCGCGGTGGCGGGAACGCCACGAAGGAAGTCGATGACTTTGGGGTTGAGCTGGCGCGCGGCGGTAAGCTGCGTAGCGAAGCTGGCCAGCTCCGAGGTGTTCGGAAGTCTGCCGAACCAGAGCAGATAGGCGCACTCCTCGAAGGTGGAGCGTTGGGCCAGCTCGTGGATATCGATGCCCCGATAGGAGAGGACGCCGGCGTCGCCGTCGATAAAGCAAATGGAAGAGCTGGTGGCGATGATGCCTTCCAAGCCTTTCGGTGCGACAACATTGGACATATACGGCTTCTCCGGGTCAAAACGACTACATCGTTTATAGCGCAGCCGCGAAAGGGTTGTCACGGTGGGGTGCGCGAATATCGACTTCAGTGTGCGATAGGTGTCTACGTCAGTGCGCGCGCCGGGGAGTAGGCAGAGAGGTCGATGGCGCTGTCTTCGCCAGTGAGAAGCTGTGCCATGACGTGCGCGGTCGCCGGAGCGAGCAGGATGCCGTTGCGGTAGTGTCCGGCAGCGATAAATTGATTGCGACTCTCCGGAGCGCGGCCGAGGAAGGGAAGCCCATCGAGCGTCGAGGGACGAAGGCCGGCCCAGGCTTCGAGTAGCGGCGCGTCGGCGAACGCCGGGAGAAGGGCGACGGCAAGAGCGCGGAGGTGAGCGATGTCAGCGGGGTGAACGATCTTGTCAAAGCCAGCGTCTTCGATGGTTGCGCCGATGATGGCGCGGCCTGCATTCGGGCCGGTGGTGCGAGGGACGATATACATTCCGTGCGTGCGGACTACAAGCGCGAGCGGTAGCGAAGGCGGAAGGGCGACGGCGAGCATCTGGCCTTTTCGTGGTGCAACGGTAAGGCCGGGCGCAAGGGAAGAGTGGGTGGCCCATGCGCCGGTGCAGTTGATGAACTTCGCGGCATGGAAGACGCCTCGCGTGGTGTGGACCTCGACGGAGTCGTTGAGGGGTTTTGCGGCGAGGACCTGCGCGCCGGTGTGCAGAGCGATGGGAGTCATCTTGACTGCGCCAAGGAGTGCGGCGGCGAGGTTGCGCGGATCGAGGCTGTGCTCGTCGATCAGGGTGAAGCGATGGTCGCGTGGCGTGAGCGATGGAAGAATCTTGCTGAGGGCAGCAGGCGAGAGCGCTTCAGTTGAAGAACTAATCTGCGATTGAAGGGTTGTACTGGTTTGAAAGGGGACCTCGATGCCGGAGCGCTCATGGAGGCGATTGAGGAAGGCCGGGTAGAGGGAGAGGCTAAGATCGGCGAGCGGGCGCAGCGACGCAGGGTTGTCCGGATCGCTGGCGGCGAGCATTCCGGCGGCGGCGGTGGAGGCTTCGGCGAGGGGCTGTCCCTGCTCAAGAACGGTGACGCTGAGACCGCGATGGTGAAGTTCAAGGGCAAGCGAGAGGCCGATGATGCCTGCGCCTGCGATGCAGAGATCGGAGTGGTGCATACCAGTAGTTTAGTTCGATTCACAAAAGAGGGATGGTCAGGCGGCGGTAAGTTTGAGAGACTGACGAGCAGCTTGTTCCGGAAGAACCGGTGCAGCTGAATCGACGTGCGATGCAAGGAGAGTGGAATGGCAGAAGAAAGATACGTAGAAGAGCGTTCGATGTCGGGAGTATTTCTTGGTGTTCTTGTGGTGGCGTTGCTGGCCGCGCTGGGCTCGCTGGTCTGGTGCTACGGCTTGCAGAACCATTTGGTCGACACGCAGAAGCAACTGGCGTCGGCGCAACAGAAGAACGCGGACCTGGCGGAGAAGCTGGACGCGACCAATGCCAGGCTGCGGGCGACCAGCGAGACGCTGGGGCAGAGCGTCGGCATCGCGCAGAAGCAGATTGAGACGCGGGCTCAGGGCATCCTTCGGGCGCAGCAGGTGGCCACGGCGAAGCTGGAGCAGGAGCAGGCGGCGACCAAGCAGCAGATCGGCGCGGTCTCGACCGATGTGGCGAGCGTGAAGACGGACGTCGGCGGCGTGAAGACGGATGTAGCGTCGACGCGCTCCGATCTGGAGGCGACGAAGTCTCAACTGAATCGCGTGGTGGGCGATGCGGGCGTAATGAGCGGCCTGATTGCAACCAACCGTAGCGAGCTCGAAGTGCTGAAACACAAGGGCGACCGGAACTACTTCGAGTTCACGCTGAAGAAGCATGACAAGCCGCTGCTGCTTTCGACCATCAAGATTCAACTGAAGAAGGTGGACATGAAGCACTCGCGGTACACGCTGAATGTGAGCGCCGACGACCGCAACATCGAGAAGAAGGATAAGAACCTCGACGAGCCGCTGCAGTTCTATACGGGCAAGACGCCGGTGCTGTACGAACTGGTGGTCAACGACATCGAGAAGAACAGCGTGTCGGGCTATCTGTCGACGCCGAAGGGCACATCGAGATAATCGCGACTGCATCTGCACACGCAGAACGGGGGACGCTCATCGCGTCCCCCGTTCCGTTTGCCTTGGTTGGGTTACTTCTTTTTCGCGGCTTTCTTCGCCGATTTCTTTACTGCTTTTTTGGCTGCCTTTTTCGTTGCCATTTGTCTATTCTCCCTATTGATTAGACATCGATGCTGCAACACGCTGCATTGCAGCTAACGAAGGTATAGATTCATGGAATTTCACTGTCAAGAAAAATCGATACGTTTGAGAATTTTTTTTTAGGCGATGCCCGCGACGGTTTTCGAAAGAGCGGATGAGTTTGCTGTCTTCAGCGTCTGAAGAATGCGAGTGAGAGGCATCGCGCCGTATACTTTCGCGTTCAGGATGTGTCTCCGATTTCGAGTTGCGAATGTTTTTTGTGATGAGGTGCTGCGATGAACGACGTTGTGATTGTGTCGGCGGTACGGACTCCGGTGGGTAAGTTTCAAGGAGCGTTAAGCGACAGGACGGCCGTCGAACTGGGCGCGGTGGTGGTGCGCGAAGCCGCGCGCAGAGCGGGGATTGACGCTGCGACTCCCAACGCGAATATAGACGAGTGCCTGATGGGATGCGTGCTTCCGGCGGGGCTGGGGCAGAACCCCGCGCGGCAGGCGGCCTTGCAGGGTGGGCTTGCAGACACGGTTGCGGCGATGACGATCAACATGGTCTGCGGGTCTGGACTGAAGGCTGTGGCGCTGGCGGCGCAGAGCGTGATGACCGGTGCGGCGGAGATTGTGGTGGCCGGTGGGATGGAGTCGATGACGAACGCGCCGTATCTTCTGCCGCAGGGACGGAAAGGGTTCCGCATGGGCGACGCGACGGTGGTGGACTCGATGGTGAGGGACGGTCTGTGGTGCGCGTGCGAGGACTGGCACATGGGCATGACGGCAGAGCTGGTCGCGGACAAGCACGGCATCACCCGCGAGATGCAGGACGCCTATGCACTCGAATCGCATCGCCGCGCCAGCGCAGCGTGGAGAGAGGGTCGGTTTGATGCGGAGGTGATTCCGGTTTCGATTCCGTCGCAGAGGAAGGGCGGCGAGCCGACCGTCTTCTCGCGGGACGAGAGTGTGCGTGAGGATGCTTCGCTCGAAAAACTGGCGGCGCTGAAGCCGGCGTTCAAGAAAGATGGAACGGTGACGGCGGGCAATGCTCCGGGGGTAAACGATGCGGCGGCTGCGGTTGTGGTGATGTCAGCTTCTCGAGCGAAAGAACTTGGTCTGAAGCCGATGGTGACGATCCGTGCGCAGGCGATGAGCGGCGTCGCTCCGCGGTGGGTGATGCTGGCACCGGTGATCGGTGTCGAGCGAGTGTTGGACCGCGCCGGTTGGAGGATGGATGAAGTGGATCTGTTCGAGTTGAACGAGGCGTTCAGCGTGCAGGCGCTTGGCGTGATGAAGGAGCTGGGGCTCGATGCGGGCAGGGTGAATGTGAATGGCGGAGCGGTGGCGATCGGGCATCCGATCGGCGCCAGCGGAGCGAGAGTGCTGGTGACGCTGGTCCACGAGATGATGCGGCGCGACGCGAAGAAGGGAGTGGCGGCGCTTTGTTTAGGGGGCGGAAATTCGGTGGCGCTTGCGGTGGAGCGGAGCTAGCCGCGCGACCTCTCGGTTTTTTGGATAACTATTCTCCGGATGGACAACAGCAGCGACAATCGCAGCCATCCAACGCGATAGCCTCGGACAATTTACCGGGACGGTACGCGGGCCTGGCTTGCGGGACGAGCCATCTTGATTGGACAAACTGGTGCAAAAGGAGGATCTATGGCGTCTATTCTAGAAAGCCTCATGAGTGCTCTCGGCCCGAGCGTTGTCGACCCGATCGCTTCGCGGCTTGGCGAATCGAACGATACCGTGCAGCGCGGTTTGCAGGGCAGCGCGGCTGCCATGCTCGGCGGCATTGCCGCTAAGGCCGACCAACCTGGATTTATTGGGCAGATCTTCAGTCTCGTCTCAAATCCAGCGAACAGTGCAACGTCTCCCTCGAATACGATTTCGACTCCCGCTTCGACGTCCCCCGGCATCGGGGGCGCTACGGCGACCGACCTCGGCAGCCGGTTTCTTTCGACCATCTTCGGCTCCAACACGTCTGCGGTGAGCGATGCGGTCGCTAAAACCTCTGGGCTGGCCGGCAGCAAGGCGAGCGCTCTGCTGACGATGGCTGCTCCTCTGGTGCTGGGGTTCCTAGGCCAGCACGTTCGAGAGAACAATCTGAGCGAAGGCGATCTTGCCGGCAAGCTCAAGGCGGAGGCGCCCAGCCTGCAGCGCTTCCTCCCTGCCGGGTTCGGCTCGTTGATCGGCGGAGCCTCGCATGTGGCCGCTGCTGTGCCCGCGGCGGTTGCGCCTGCGGCAGTCGCGGCGGTCGGTGCGGGCAAGCGCTGGCTCTGGCCTGTCATCATCATCATCGTCGCGATTATTCTGGCCTGCCTCTGGTTCTTCAACCGGGCAAAGGCACCGATGCCTGAAGCGGTGCAGACTCCCGTCACCGCGCCCGCCGCGACGACGCCCCCGGGCCAGACTCAACTGAAGCTGCCCGACGGCACCGAGCTGAATGTTCCCGAGTCCGGCATCGAGAGCCAGTTAGTGGCGTTTATCCAGGATTCGTCGAAGCCGGTGGACAAGACGACGTGGTTCAACTTCGACCGCCTGGTCTTCGACACGGGAAAGACCACGCTTCAGGATTCCTCGCAGGAGCAGTTGAACAATGTGGCGGCGATCCTGAAGGCCTACCCGAACGTTCATGCAAAGATCGGCGGCTACACCGACAATACCGGCAACGCCGCGGCCAATCTGAAGCTCTCTGCCGCACGCGCGAAGAGCGTTATGGATGCGCTGGTTGCAGCGGGGGTGGACAAGTCGCGGCTCGAATCGGAGGGATACGGCGACCAGCATCCGGTGGCGGACAACTCCACCGAAGACGGCCGCGCACAGAACCGCCGCATCGCGCTGCGGGTCACAGCGAAGTAGGTTTTGAGCTTCACCTGTAACTGGAACATTTGATGCAGAGAGCCGGTGCATGCAACCTTGCACCGGCCTTTGTATCGATGAGACGTCAGCACTCGATGATGTTCAACGCCAGTCCGGCGAGCGAGGTTTCCTTATACCGCGACTGCATGTCGAGCCCGGTCTGGTACATCGTGGCGATGACCTGATCGAGCGAGAGTTTGTGGCCGCCGGTCTCGTGCATGGCCATGCGGCAGGCGTTGATGGCCTTCACCGCACCCATGCCGTTGCGTTCGATGCAGGGTATCTGCACGAGGCCGCCGATGGGGTCGCAGGTCATGCCGAGGTTGTGCTCCATGGCGATCTCGGCGGCGTGCTCGACCTGCGCGTTGCTTCCATTGAAGGCAGCGACCAGCCCCCCGGCGGCCATCGAGCAGGCGACACCGACCTCGCCCTGGCAGCCGACCTCGGCTCCGGAGATGCTGGCGTTCTCTTTATAGAGGATGCCGATGGCGGCGGCGGTAAGGAAGTAGCGGATGAGCCCTTCTTCGGCTTCCTTGTCTTCCATATCTTTGCCCGTTTTGTTTTCGACGAAGCGCATGTAGTAGTGTGCGAGCGCGGGGATCACACCGGCGGCTCCGTTGGTGGGAGCGGTGACGACTCTTCCTCCTGCGGCGTTCTCTTCGTTCACGGCCATGGCATAGACCGTCACCCAGTCGAGCGGCGCGAGCGGATCTTTCGAGCCTTCGGTCTCCAGCCGATGGGCGAGCCGGGGAGCGCGGCGGCGGACGTTGAGGCCTCCGGGAAGAATGCCTTCGGTGGCCAGGCCGCGCGCGGTCGAGGATTGCATGGTGTGCCAGAGGGTAAGGATGCTTGCTTTGATCTGTTGCTCGGCAGTGGCGTCGGCTGGTAACGGATCGACGGGCTGCGGCCGGTTGATGACGACGCTGGCATCGCAGAGGAGCGCGACTTCGTTGGCGAGCACGAGTTGCGCGATGGTGAGATTGTGAGTGGCGGCGATGGAGAGAAGTTCTTCCGCACTGCGGAAGGGGTAGGGAACGGCGCGCGATGTTGCCTCCGAAAGATTGCGCTGCGCTTCGAACTCGCGTCCCGAGAGAATGAAGCCGCCGCCTATCGAATAAAAGATATCTTCACAGAGAAGCGCGCCGTTGTCGTCGAAGGCGGAGAAGCGCATTCCATTGGGGTGAGTTGGAATAGCAGGGTCCGGGTACATCCGGTCGCGGTGAAAGAGGAGATGCTTGCTCTCGATGAAGGGGACCTCGTGGGTATCGAGGAGGTAGAGGGTCCCGGTATCGCGGACGGCGGCGAGCAGCGTGTCGATCAGTGCGGGGTCGACGGTGTCCGGAGCTTCGCCCAGCAGGCCGAGCTGGATGGCGCGGTCGGTGCCGTGGCCGTGCCCGGTCAGGGCGAGCGAGCCGTAGAGATCGATGTGAACTGAGCCGGTACATTCGAGCAATCCTGTAGCTTCGAGCGAGCGCGCGAAACGGAGCGCGGCGCGCATAGGGCCGACTGTATGCGAACTGGAGGGGCCGATGCCGATCTTGAATAATTCAAAGAGACTGGTGTTCACGGCCTTATTGTAGGCGCGAGGCTGAGCGTCCGGCTCGTTTGACGCTCGTGGTCGTCTTCTTCGCCTGTTTGAGTTTCACGTTGTTGTATGCGGTGGCAAGCGCTCCTTGAAGGGTGGCTTGCTCGACCTGCTGAAGATCGACGAAGGTCATGCCCATGCGCCCCCATCCTCCCTGGACAGGCGCGAAGATGGTCGGCATCTCCGCGATGAAGCTCTGCTGTTGCTCAAGGGTGAGCTTGAGGGTGCCTTTGCCTTGCTGTTGTGCGGAGAGCGTAGCGAAGATGCGGTCGTTGAGCCGGAAGTCGGGATGGCCCATGTGCGAACTCTCAACGGCTTCGGGAAGGTCGAGAGCGAGCTTACGGAAGAGATCGATGTGCGCTTTCACCGGTGGTCATTTCTCCTTTCGTCGTGCAGGAATGAATTCGTCATCGAGGATGAAATGCTATACTCGGCGAAAATTCACAGCCGCAGGAATTGACCGGGCTCATTCATGCTTTTTAAGGTTCGCAGTGCAGCAGTGTACGGCATCGATGCGCACGTCATCGATGTAGAGGTCGATTTTTCCGGCGTCAAGCTGGACAAGGAACAGTTCAACACCGTGGGGCTGCCGGACGCGGCGGTACGGGAGAGCCGCGACCGGGTGCGGTCGGCGATCAAGAACTCCGGGTTCGATATTCCGCCGACGCGAATCACCATCAACCTCGCTCCGGCGGACCTGAAGAAAGAAGGGTCCGGGTTCGACCTGCCCATTGCGATCGGCATCCTCGGCGCGTATGGCGCGCTGCATATTAAAGATGTGAGCGACTTCCTCCTGGTGGGCGAACTTGGACTGGATGGGAGTCTGAGAGCGGTGCAGGGAATGCTGCCGATTGCGGTTGCGGCCCGCGCCCAGGGGATTCCGAACCTGATTATTCCCGCGAGCAATGCGCGCGAGGCGGCGGTGGTGAAGGGAGTGAACGTCTATCCCGTCAAGAGCCTGCTGGAGGTGCGCGAGCTGCTGAACTCGGCTGCCTTCGGCACGATCACAGCGGTTCCCCTGCAGGTGGAGACCTCCGATCTTCTCAATGAGATGCAGCACTTTCCGTTCGACTTCAAGGACGTCCGCGGCCAGCATGTGGCGAAGCGGGCGCTCGAGGTGGCGGCTGCGGGTGGTCACAATATTTTGATGATCGGGCCGCCAGGATCGGGCAAGACCATGCTGGCCAAACGGCTGCCCTCGATCCTCGCGCCGCTGCGGTTTGAGGAGGCGCTGGAGACGACGAAGATCCACTCGGTCGCCGGTGTGCTCGACGCGGAGCAGGGCCTCGTGACGCACCGGCCATTTCGGTCGCCGCACCATACCATCTCGGACGCCGGTCTGATCGGCGGAGGAATGATGCCGCGTCCCGGCGAGGTCTCGCTGGCGCACAACGGTCTCCTCTTTCTGGATGAACTGCCGGAGTTTCCCCGCAACGTTCTGGAGGTGATGCGGCAGCCTCTCGAGGATGGGACGGTGACGATCGCCCGGGCGGCGATGAGCCTCAGCTTTCCGGCGCGATTCATGCTGGCGGCGGCGATGAATCCCTGCCCCTGCGGATATTTCAATGACAAGTCGCGCGAATGTATGTGCACTCCGCCGATGATTCAACGCTATGTCTCCAAGGTTTCAGGCCCGCTGCTGGATCGGATCGACATTCATATCGAGGTCCCGGCGGTGCAATATAAGGAGTTACGGGGAGGAACCGCAGCCGAGGGTTCGGAGGAGATACGCGGGCGGGTGCTGGCCGCACGGGAGCTGCAACATGCCCGGTTCAGCCAGGCGTCCGAGCGGTCGAAGGGGTCGGCCAAGGGCGTTTCACGGCAGATATTCTCCAACTCTCAGATGAACACCCAGCAGATTCGGATCTATTGCGAGCTCTCCTCCGATGCGGAGCGCCTGCTCGAACGCGCCATGCAGCAGCAGGGCTTAAGCGCACGAGCGCATGACCGGATCTTGAAGGTAGCGCGGACGATCGCCGATCTGGGAAGAGAGCCGGAGATCACCGTGAAGCATATTGCCGAGGCGATCCAGTACCGGACCCTGGACAGAAGTTATTGGTCCTAAATGAGTTAGAAATCATTTTCCCGTCGGGCAATCGTAGAAGCCAGTGTGCCTGTAGGCAATAATGTTAGAGATGTCGCACGGGCTAAGAATCCTGTTTTCGGGATTTTTGAGACCTTAAATTCCAAAAATAAGTATTGACCTGAGGGGAGAGACCATTTATTTTACTTATGGAGTCGAGCTGCTTCGGCGGTCGATGAGAGTTTGCGGCTTGCCAGAGTTGGGTTGGCTTTCTGTTTCAAGCCAGGCGGCGTTCACGCTGAATCGCATACAGGAGAGACAGGTCGTTGAAGGAGCCGGTTACGACCGGTTAGAGCGTGTTTTTGTCTGTGAAACCTGGCAGAAGGCGGCTGAAATAAGAGCAGTAGATTGAGAGTCGAAAGTACGTCTTCTGCGTCTAATCAAGTGGTAGAGCAGAGGGGATTAATCCAGTAATTCAGGACGATTTCAGGCGTGTGAGTGCTGACAAGACGCTTACGCCTTAGGAAAAGAAGAGGAGAAACTATGCGCTCAGATCTTATATTTGGAGCACTGACCCATGTCACCAACCGCTATGAGTTGTGTCAACTGGCGTCGAAGGCGACGCGGAAGCTGCACAAGCCCAACACGCGGTTGCAGGACACAACCAATGAGGTGCTCGACCGCTTCAAGGACACGGTTCCGATGAATGAAGCTGACAATGCTGTCGTCAAGAGGATAGAATTGCAGGAACGCCGCGCGGCATAGCGCGGCTTTCCTGCAGTCCTTAAAAGTAGTTTAGTCACTTAACTATTTAGCTATCGAACTACTTTATGATTTATCAATGAATTAGATGCTTAGCTATTGATAATTTAGCCACTTACCCCTTTTCCCGCCTCATAACCCATCCGCAACTTCGCTTATTCCTCTGGCCTTCCGCACGACCCCCCGTCAAGCAGATCCCGCCTCCGTTTCAAACAATCCCTCCTATTCATCTCCAAATTCCAGGTAAAACATGACAATTTCTGAATTGAAAGAACACAATATTGCGGAGCTGGGTAAGCTTGCGCGCGGCCTCGACATCGCCGGAACCAGCGGTCTGCGGAAGCAGGACCTTATCTTCAAGATTCTTCAGGCGCAGAGCGAAAAAGAAGGCCACATCTTTGCCGAGGGCGTGCTCGAGATCCTGCCTGACGGCTATGGCTTCCTCCGCTCGCCCGATTACAACTATCTGCCCGGCCCCGACGACATCTACGTTTCGCCCTCGCAGATCCGCAAGTTCGACCTCAAGACGGGCGACACTATCAGCGGCAACGTGCGTCCCCCGCATGAGGGCGAGAAGTACTTCGCTCTGGTCAAGATCGAGGCGATCAACTTCGAGTCGCCGGAAGAAACCCGCAACAAGATCCTGTTTGACAACCTGACGCCGCTTTATGCACAGGAACGCGTGAAGATGGAGACCGTGCGCGAGCACATCTCCGGCCGGGTGATGGACCTCCTCACGCCCATGGGCAAGGGCCAGCGCGGTCTGATCGTGGCCCCGCCGCGCACCGGCAAGACGATGCTGCTGCAGTCGATTGCGAACAGCATCACCACCAATCACCCTGAGGTCGTGCTGATCGTTCTGCTGATCGACGAGCGCCCGGAAGAAGTGACCGACATGCAGCGCAGCGTCAAGGGCGAAGTCATCAGCTCTACCTTTGACGAGCCTGCGGCGCGCCACGTACAGGTTGCCGAGATGGTGATCGAAAAGGCGAAGCGGCTGGTCGAGCACAAGCGCGATGTCGTGATCCTGCTGGACTCGATTACGCGTCTGGCGCGCGCTTACAACACCATCGTTCCGCCGTCCGGCAAGGTGCTCTCAGGCGGTGTGGACTCGAACGCTCTGCAAAGGCCGAAGCGGTTCTTCGGTGCGGCCCGCAATATCGAGGAAGGCGGTTCACTGACCATCATTGCGACTGCTCTCGTCGATACCGGTTCGCGCATGGACGAGGTCATCTTTGAAGAGTTCAAGGGGACCGGCAACATGGAAGTCATCCTCGACCGCAAGCTGGTCGACAAGCGTGTCTTCCCGGCCATCGATATCCAGCGCTCCGGTACGCGTAAGGAAGAGCTGCTGATTCCGAAGGAAGACCTTCAGCGGGTATGGATTCTACGCAAAGTATTGAATCCGCTGTCCCCGGTTGAGGCGATGGAGCTGCTGACCGACAAGCTGGCAAAGACCCGGAACAACCAGGAGTTCCTGCATAACATGAGCTCCATCTAAGCCATTCATTTCAAACTGACGCGGCGCGATGCAGTGAGCATCGCGCCGTTTTGTCTTTAACCGAGTGTTCTGAAGGGTGCCCCCCCAAAAATCGGGGTGGAGACGCATTTTTTGCATTCAAAAGCCGAATGGATTGCGTATAGGCAATTGAGCAGGCTTGATGAGAGCGGACGATACAGGCTTTCGCGAATTGGTCGAGGAGCACCAGTCGATGGTGTTTTCGATTGCACTGCGAATTCTGGGTGACCGCGGGGCTGCTGAGGAGGTTGCGCAGGATGCGTTAGTAATGTTGTATGACACGCTGGAAAGGTTGGAGTCGAAGGAACATGTGCGGTTCTGGCTGAGGCGCGTAGCTGTGCATCGCTCGACGGACTACTTGAGAAGGCGTTTGTTACGGCCTGAGTTCGCCGCGCAGGAGTGGACGGAACAGCATGAAGGATCGCCGGATGAAAGATTCGGACAGAATAGCGCTGTCGGCACGAGGCTGGAGCAGATGCTGCTGTCGTTGCCTGAAGGGCTGCGTGTGGCCGTAGTGCTGCGATACCAGGAGGATATGGCTCCCGATGAGATCGCGAAGCTGCTTTGTCAACCGCTGGCAACGGTAAAGAGCAACCTGCAACGCGGACTTGAGTTGTTGCGGCGCAAGGCTGGCGTGATGTTGAAGGAGTTTGTGCGTGAGAGATGAAAGAGATGAATTTGATCAGCAACTGAGGCAGGATCTAGGCCCTGTCCCGGCGCCGGAGGGGTTTGCGGATCGCGTGATGGAGCGCGTCGCCGGAGAGCGGAAACTGCGATTCAGGATGGTGCCGCAGCGGACCTTGCATCTCTGGCAAGCGGCGATTGCGGCGATGGTGCTGATCGGAGTTTTGTTCGGCGCCGCGGAGTGGACGCACAAGCGGCAGGAGCAGCGGCAGGCAGAAGTGGTGCAAAGGCAATTTGATGTTGCGATGCATATTACGGAAAAGACGCTCGATAGTGTCGGCGAGCGAATCCGTCGAGCAGGAACAAAACAGGAGGAGCGATGAAACAGCGGAATGCAGGAATGGGTATGAGGATGATGGTGACAACCGTGATTTTTCTTGTGGCGGCTTCTTTACAGGCACTGGGAGCGCCGCAGCAGAAAGATGAGTTGTTTGCGGGTACCGAGAAGTTTGCCCAGGGTGCGAAGTCCACGACGGAAGTGAACCTGGACAAGAACATGCTCGCTATGGCGAACAAGTCTGGCGATAAAGAGAACAAGCCCGGGACAGACCTGATGAAGAAGATGGACTTCGTGATCGTGCGGGAGTACCAGTACGAGAAGCCCGGGCAATACAATCTGGCGGAGATAGAGAAGTTCAGAAAGCGCCTTGATAACAGCGGCTGGTCCCACATGGTGAAGGAGAGAAGCGCGACGGAAAGCACGGATGTGTGCATTAAGACCGACAATGGCGGTGAGTTCAGTGAATTGGTGGTGATCGAGGCCGAACCGACGGAGCTGACGTTTGTTCATCTGAAGGGGCACATGTCCCTAGATGAACTGATAAAAGCAGGTGGTAAGTATGGCGTGGCTCCGGACGATTCCAAGAAGGCCTCGGCTCTGAAGAAGAGGGATCAATAAATGTGGCGGCTGGTCGCTGGTCTATCAGAGCGGCGAATCGGTGGTCGGAGTTGAGTGTGATTGACTGAGCTACTTTTAGTTCAATAGCCGTTGGCGATGAGGTATTGTTCGGTGATCGCGGTGCCATCGGACTTCTGCTGGCGTTCGGCATATTTCGCCAGAACATCGACCTCGATGTTGAGCGGAGATCCGAGGGGCAGGGTGCGCAGGCTGGTGGCGGCGTAGGTGTGGGGGATAATTGCGACCTCCACTTCGTTGCCGCGAACCGAGGCTACGGTCAGGCTGATGCCTTCGATGGTGATGGAGCCCTTGTTGACGACATACGTAGTCAGGTGCCCCGGAATCGCGATGCGGAGACGGTAGTCGGTGATCTCGGTATCCGCGGTGATGGGGTCGAGCGCGATCAGTGTTGCGGTGCCATCGACGTGGCCCTGGACGACGTGGCCTCCGAGCGGCGAGCCGGCAGGAGTGGGAAGTTCGAGGTTCACGACGGAGCCCGGTTTGAGGCGCGAGAGCGTAGTGCGGGCGATGGTCTCGGCGGCGAGGTCGGCGGAGAAGCGCGGCGGGAAGGCTTTGGGCTCAATCGACAGAGCGGTGAGGCAGACTCCGCTGACGGCGATGCTGTCGCCGGTGTTGAGCTTGCCGGTGAGCGTTGGCGCGGCAATCGTAATGCGAGTGATGCCCGCAACCGGTGTGACGGCGAGGATGGTTCCGGTGGTTTCGATGAGGCCGGTGAACATAGGTACAGGGTACAGGATCAGGGATCAGGCTTAGATGGCGGCCAAGGGTCGTGGAGATAGCCGGTGATGCAGGCATCTGTGCCGAAGCTGGCTCTGCTGGCGCGATGGAGGGACTGCTGGAAGAGGTAAGGAGATGCGATGCCTTCGGCGAATGGGAGCGATTGCGGGCCTAATTCAGTCTCGGAGAAGAAGAGGATCGCTTTCTCGACGAGGTTCTGGCGGAGGAAGGCTCCGTTGAGGTGGGTGCCAGCTTCGAGTAGGAGACTGAGGATGTTGCGTTCGGCGAGAGTTCTGAGCGCGGCGGCGAGGCTGACATGGTTGTCGGGAATGGTCTCGACTTCGGCTCCGGCTTTGCGGAGGGCTTCGATTTTTTCAGGAGAAGCAGAAGGAGCGGTAAAGATGAGCAGGTCGTGGTTGGCCGTGCGGACTAATTGGGACGTGAGCGGGATGCGGAGGTGAGTGTCGAGAACTACGCGGAGCAGAGGGCGGCGGCGAGGCTGACCGGTTCGATCGGTCAGGGCTGGGTCGTCGGCGAGAACAGTGCCGATGCCGGTGAGAATGGCGTCGGAGGCGTGACGGAGGCGTTGGACCTGTTCTCTGGACTCCGGGCCGGTGAGCCAGTGAGGCTGGCCGAGAGTGCGGGCTTGCTGGGCGGGAGCGAGATAGCCATCGACCGAGAGGGCAGCTTTGAGGGTAACGAAGGGCCGGTGATACTGGATGAAGTAGGCGAAGGCGTCGTTGAGATCGCGGGCTGGCTGTTGCAGGATTCCGAGGGTGACTTCGATGCCTGCGGCGCGGACTCTGGCGAGGCCCTGGCCGCTGACCTGCGGGTTCGGGTCTTCGGTGGCGACGACGACTCGGGCGACGCGGGCGGCGATGAGGGCGTCGGCGCAGGGGCCGGTTCTTCCGTGATGGGAGCAGGGTTCGAGGGTGACATAAGCGGTTGCTCCGGCTGGATCGACGCCGCGTTCATGGGCCTGCTTGATGGCGACGATTTCGGCGTGGTCGCGGTTGGCGTAGAGGTGCGCGCCTTCGGCGACGATCTGGCCGTCTCTGACGAGGACGCAGCCTACCTGAGGATTGGGTGAGGCGAGAGCGGCGGTCTCGCGAGCGAGGGTGAGCGCTCGCTGCATGAAGACTTCATCGTAGTGTGCGTTCGCCATGCTCTCATGAGGATATCGTGTGTGGCGTCGATGGGATTGAGAGTTGTATTCGTCAGGCATAGAGCGAACCTTTGGCCCTTGACGGGCCAAAGGAATTGAGACTCGCGGCGGCTAGATGACTTTGAGGAGAAGCAGGATGAGGACGATGAGCAGGATAAGGCTGATGCCGCCGCCGCCGTAGTAACCGAGTCCAGGGCCGAGTCGATAACCGCCAAAACCGAACACCAGAATCAGAATGATGAGAAGGATCAGCATTTTCGTGTCTCCATGGCGGCGAAGGTTCGCTCGCTGAAGACTGTGATGCAGTTTTTCCTATATGTGCAACGAATAATTACAAATGAGCGGAGGCGAAGCTGCCGCGCTGGTAGGCGAGGCCGGCCTTGAAGTTGTGGGCGATGCGCTCGGACTTGGCGATGATTGTGGCGGCGGCGGCCGGAGACACGACCTCGTTCGCGGTCTCGGCGAAGAGGGCCAGCCAGCGGTTGAAGTGGCCCGGCTCGAGCGGGAGCTGGAGGTGGGTCATCATGGGATCGCCCTTGTAGCGGCCCGTGGTGAGCATGACGGTGGACCAGAAGTTTTTGAGCAGGGCGAGATGGGTGGGCCAGTCCTCGACCGTCTCGTTGAAGATGGGGCCGATCTCGGGATCGAGCTGCACCTTGGCGTAGAAACGGTCTACGAGCGTGGAGATCTCTTCTTCGGTAATTTTCTGTTCCGTCATTCTGGTTCGCCCCTTCTCTTATGCTGAGCCGTCCGGCTTTGCTCATCTTTTACGAGGGTACAGGACAGGCCCTCCTTCCCCCTCCTACTTAAGTCATAAAGTCTTGGAAGGAGATAGTTTAGGTCTGGACTTCGGCAGGGGCTTTCAATGGCACGAGCCCGGCTTTTGGCCGGGCTCTTCGGGTCTTCCTCTGCTTATGATTTTATCAGGAGCGTCAAGGGTTTTGCCCCGGCTGGAGACGAATCCAGGGGTCGGCGGATTCAGGGTGCGGCGCGGGTAAAAACTTAGACTGCTTTGCGCTGGAAGGTGGTCTTCTTCGTGTTGGTGAAGGAATCCTTGGCCTTGAACGACGCCATGGACGCTCCGGGAAGGGGCTTTGCACCGCTCTTGACGTGAGCGGCCTTTTCGCGAGCCGCCTGAAGCTTCTGCGCCGCGCGGCCCATTCCGCCTATCTTTACGGTACCTGCTTTGGGGATGAAATCGCTCATACGGAATTTTCTCATGTTCGCGCGTTTTAAGAGTGACTTCCAGCTCATGGTCGGATTTGGATGGGGTGGGGGGATGTTTCATATACTTGGGATTCGCTGCCTTGTACCTGGTTGGCGGATGGGGGTGAATCGGTGACAACGAATATTGCTACGGCGGCGGTTGGGTTTGCAGAGAAGAATCGGGCGCGGTTTGTTGAGGAGCTGAAGTCGTTGCTGCGGATTCCTTCGGTGTCCACGCTGCCGGAACATGCGGGCGACGTGCGGCGGGCGGCGGAGTTTGTTGCGGCGGAGTTGAAGCGCATTGGCATGGAGAATGTCCGGCTGATTGAGACCAGCACGGACGAAGAGATGATTGCGGATGCAGCGGGCCATACGCGGGTGGTGGCGCCGCGGCTTGGGCATCCGCTGGTTTATGCGGATTGGCTTCATGCTGAAGGGAAGCCTACCGTACTTTGCTATGGGCACTATGATGTGCAGCCGCCCGATCCGCTGGAGGAGTGGAAGACGCCGCCGTTTGAGCCTGCGGAGCGCGATGGGAATATCTATGCGCGCGGGGCGGTCGATGACAAGGGACAGATGTGGATGCATGTGAAGGCGCTGGAGTCGCTGATGGCGGCGGGTGGCGGGAAGTTGCCGGTGAATGTGCGCGTGATCGTCGAAGGGGAGGAAGAGGTTGGCGGGGAGGGGATCGCCGCGTTTGTACGGGAGCATGGCGAGAAGCTGAAGGCCGATGTTGCGCTGGTGTCGGATACGGAGATGTTTGCGCCGGAGTTGCCGACGTTGTGTGTTGGATTGCGCGGCATGATCTATACAGAGATTGAGGCGCGAGGGGCGCGGACTGATTTGCATTCGGGGATGTATGGCGGGGCGGCTCCGAATCCCTTTGTGGCGCTGGCGCAGGTGATTGCGAAGCTGAAGGATGAAGAGGGGAAGATTTTGATTCCGGGGTTCTATGACAAGGTGCAGAAGCCTACGGATGCGGAACTGAAGGCGTGGAAGGCGCTCCCGTTCGAGGAGGAGCATTATCGCGAGACCGAGGTAGGCTCGGTCGCGCTGACTGGAGAACCGGGATATAGCGTGCTGGAGCGGACGTGGGCGCGGCCTACGCTCGATGTGCATGGGATGCCGGGCGGCTTTACCGGGGCGGGCGCGAAGACAGTGATTCCGGCAAAGGCGCTGGCGAAGGTGAGCATGCGGCTGGTTCCGGACATGACCCCGGCGGAGAGCTTTCGGCAGTACAAGGCTTATGTCGAGTCGATTGCGCCGAAAGGAATTGAGCTTGAGGTCCGGCTGATTCATGCGGGCGACGCGATTGTGGTGAGTACCGACAATGAGTACGTTCGGGCAGCGACAGACGCGATGCATGAGGTCTTCGGCAAGGAGACGGTGTTTGTGCGCGGGGGCGGGTCGATTCCGATTGTGGGGGATTTTGAACGTGAGTTGAAGATTCCGACGGTCATGATGGGGTTTGGATTGCCGGATGACAATCTTCATGCACCGAATGAGAAGTTCCATCTGGCAAATTTTCATCGAGGAATTGAATCGATTGTGCGGTTCTTTGCGCGGCTGGGTGCTTGATGGTGGGGCGAACTCCGGCTGACGTGAGTGGATATGTGCTGGCGGGAGGGAAGAGCTCGCGCATGGGACAGGACAAGGCGCTGCTGGCGTTGGCGGGGAAGCCGCTGGTGCAGCGGGCCGTAGAAAAGCTGCGGCGGGTTTGTGCCGAGGTTGCTATTGTGGGGAACCGGACGGAGCTGGGGGTCTATGCGCCGCTGGTTCGGGACCTGCATGAGGGGTGCGGGCCGCTGGGAGGGCTCGAGGCGGCGCTTTTGCATTCGGCGAAGGACTGGAACCTGTTTATGGCTGTGGATATGCCGTTTTTGCCTGCGGGGTTTCTGGATGCCTGGGTGAGGACGGTTATGGGACGTGCTGGTGCGCGGGTGTCACTGTTTACGGTGGACGGCAGGCCGCAGCCTGCGCTTTGCCTGGTGCATAGGGGCGTTGCTCCGTTTGTGAGTGAGGCGGTGACGCGGGGTGAGTTCAAGTTGTTTGCTGTGCTGGTGGAGGCGGCGAAGGGACTTGCGGCGCGGGAGGGGAGGGAATTGGGTGAGGTATTTTTGAATGAGTGCTGGGGTGTCGATGCGTTCGACGAGGATGGCCTGGGATGGACTCCTACAGTGTCGCAGCGTGGGGGGATGCATCTCTGGTTTGCGAATTTGAATACGCCGGAAGAGTTTGCTGAGGCTGCGGCGGCTGCCGGGGTGCTGGAGACGGATTAGTTCATAGGAATTGCATGGCAACAACGCTGTAACGCATCTGATGGAAGACAGGCATCCCTGAAGGTAGAGACGACGATGACGGATTTCGACAGCGAGAGAGACCCGCGGAACAAGAACAAACGGCCGGTGGAGGCGACCGACCATGAGGGGTCGTCGCATGTGTCGGATAGCGGGGGTACGGAGCTGATGGATGGAGAGGAATCGCTGATTGGGGAGGTGTCGGAGGACGTGGCACCTGCGGTGGAAGAGTTTATGGAGCAGGCGGCGCAGCAGAATGAGGCTGCGGCCGAGGCTGTGCCGGATGTCAGGAATAAGCCGGGGTCCTATATCTCGTTTGAACATGTGCATAAGTCGTTTGGGGACTTTGTGGTGCTGGATGATGTGAGTTTCTGCGTGAATTCGGGGGAGACGCTGTGCATTATGGGGCGCAGCGGTGTGGGCAAATCGGTGTCGCTACAGATGCTGCTGGGCTTTTTGAAGCCGGACAAGGGGATCATCCGGGTGGCGGGGGAGGACATCTGCGGGTTGAATGAGCGGGAGTTGCAGGAGATCCGGCGGAAGGTCACGATGGTGTTCCAGAATGGGGCGCTATTCGATTCGATTTCGGTGGGGGAGAACGTGGCGTTTCCCCTGCGGGAGCGAGGTGAGCTAGAGGAGGAGCAGATTCGCCAGATCGTCAAGGGACTGCTGGAGATGGTGGGAGTGGCGGGGATGGAGGACCTGCTGCCGTCGGATCTGTCGACCGGGATGAAGCGGTCGGTGGCGATTGCGCGGGCGTTGGCGGCGCAGCCGGAGGCGGTGCTTTACGACGAGCCGACGACGATGGTCGATCCCCTGATGGCCCATTTGCTGGGAAATCTGATTGAGCGGTTGAAACAGCAGCTTCACCTGACCAGCATCGTCGTGACCCACGATACGCGGTTTGCAAAGAAGCTGGCAGACCGGGTGGTGCTGCTGCACGGGGGTAAAGCCCACTTCTTTGGGACGATGGAGGAGATGGAGCAGAGCGACGATCCGATTCTGAAAGAGTTTCTCGCTCTGGATGAGCTGACGATGCCGGTATAAGGGAAAGGCCGGTGCTAATATACGTGGTTTCAATGGCTTGGAATTGTTTATTGTTGCAAAACTTTGCAGGTTGCAGTTGCCATCCTGGCCCGAGCGAAGTACCCTTAAGGAAGAATACGTCGCTTCCGCAGGGTTTCTGTGAGCTTTTGAATTGTTGAAGATAGCAGAAAGCCTGGTGCTCTGAACCGTGCTTTTTATCCATTGTGTCACTTGATTTTTTTGATCGTGCAACATGCCTCGGCTCGTTTCTGGCATCTTACCGACTGTGAAGTCAAACGGATATCACAGTAAAGAGGCGTTCGCCATGGCGACACCGGATTATCTGCAACAAGTTATTGTTTCGGCAAGAGCAAGGGCTGTCCGGGACCGGCGTACTTATTCGACACGATTTGGACTGTTTCGCAGACCTTCGATGACCAGCGTGGTATGGGCATCGCTGGACTTGCTGACTATTTTAGTAGCGGTGATTCTCGCCTTGCGCGTCCGCGTCGTTTTGCCCCCGGACGTTCATCTGTTGGATGTTGTGCCCGCTCTGATCGAGGCGTCGCCGCGGGCCCTGTTTTTATACATTGGCTGGTTTGCGGCGTGCCTGATCTTCTTTGCGCGATCGTATGGGATGTATGGCCCTATTCAGAACCGCAGCGGCCTGCATGAACAGAGGATGACGGTGCAGGCGTCCCTGATGTCGGGACTGCTGTTGTGTGGCGCACTTTACTTGTTCAATGGGGTGGCGGTCTCGCGAATTGTGGTCGCCCTGGTCGTGCTGTTTTCGGTGATACTGTTGTGCGCGCGCCGCGCGGTGTGGCGGCGGATGGCTTACAAGCGGTTTCGCGAGGGCATAGAGACGCGCAATGTGTTGATTGTGGGCGCGGGGCGGGTGGGATATGCCTTGCGGAACCATCTGGAGTCGCTCAACCATCTTGGGTTTCGCTTCAAAGGCTTTGTGGCGCTGACCGAGCGGGAGGCGGAGTCGGGGGACGCCGAGGTGATTGGCGACGTGCGCAACTGCCTTTCCCTGGCGCGCTCGCTGTTTGTGGATGAGATATTCTTTTCGGTCCCGGCGGACAAGAAGCTGGTGATCAGCATGGTGGAAGAGGCGCGGGCGGCCGGGATCGACGTCCGGGTCGTGCCGGATATGTACGACGGGCTGGCGTGGAATGCGCCGGTGGAATATATCGGCCAGTTCCCGACGATTCCGCTGCACCGGCGGGATTTCCCGATGGGCGCGTTTCTGTTGAAGCGCGGCTTGGACATTGTTCTGGCATCGGGGGCGCTGGTGGTGGTATCTCCTGTGATGCTCGCGATCGCGATCGCTATTCGCTGGGATTCGAAAGGCTCGATCTTTTATGGGGCGGAGCGAATCGGGCGGAAGGGACGGACGTTTTGCTGCTACAAATTCCGCACCATGGTAAACGACGCGGATAAATTGAAGGCAGAGCTGGAGCACATGAATGAGAGGGACGGCATCTTGTTTAAGATCGCCAATGATCCCCGGATTACGCGGGTGGGAGCGGTACTGCGAAAGTATTCGTTGGACGAACTGCCGCAGTTCTACAACGTGCTGCGCGGAGATATGAGCCTGGTGGGTCCACGGCCTCCCATGGCCTCCGAGGTGGAGCAGTATGACCTGGCACATCTGCGCAGGCTGGATGTGCTGCCGGGAATTACCGGGCTGTGGCAGGTAGAGGCGCGGCAGGACCCATCGTTCGACAGCTATATCTCGCTGGATACGGCCTATGTGGAGAACTGGAGCCTTTGGCTCGATCTGAAGATTCTGGCGCGGACGGTGCATGTGGTGTTGAGCGGAACGGGGACCTAAACCGGTTCCCCCGTTACGGAGCTCTGGATAGCAAATCGAAGTGCCGTTCTGCTTGAGAAAAAACGGCGTTTAAATTTTTCGCTTTGATGGACAGCTACAGGAGAACCGGTCTAAGCGGTAGACTGAAACCTGTGAAGATAGCTCTCGCGCAGATTAATCCGACGGTTGGGGACTTCGCCGGGAACACCAAAAAGATACTTGAATATGCGGCACGCGCTCACGAGCAGGGCGCGGCGCTCGTTATGTTTCCGGAGCTTGCGGTGTGTGGATATCCGCCGGCGGACTTTCTGGAGAAGGCCTCGTTTATCGCCAGGGCTGATCAGGCGGTGGCTGAGATTGCTGCGTGGACGGAAAGAGAGGGCCGTCCGGCAATTTTATGTGGAACGGTGATGGCTACTTCATCCGCGGTGGGCAAGAGGGTGCGCAATGTGGCAGCATTGCTGCGTGCGGGGCAGGTCAGTTTTGTGCAGCAGAAGATGCTGCTGCCGTTCTATGACGTGTTCGACGAGCAGCGTTATTTTGAGCCTGCGGTGGAGCAGTCGCTGACTGTATTGGATGGACAACCGCTGGCGATTACGATCTGTGAGGATGCCTGGAACGATAAGGGTTTCTGGCTGCGGCCGATGTATCAGGTCGATCCGGTAGAGACCCTGATGGGGAGGTGGGGGGCGCAGGCGGAGGAGTTGGCTGGGCGGCAGCGGATCATTTTGAATATTTCGGCCTCGCCGTATTGGCAGGGCAAGCCGCAGGTGCGGCAGAAGATGCTGGCGGCGCTGGCGGAGCGGCATGGCGCGTATGTGGCGATGGTGAACCAGGTGGGGGGCAACGATGGGCTGGTGTTCGATGGCTCGTCGCTGGTGATTGGGCCAAAGGGGCAGGTCGTGGCGCGCGGAGGTTCGTTTGCCGAGGACCTGGTGATCTTCGATACGGCTGGAGTTGGAGCGACGTCTCCAAGTGCTTTTGAGCTGGATGAGATCGCAGAGGTCTGGAAGGCGCTGGTACTTGGAACGAGAGATTATGTGCGCAAGTGCGGATTTACGAAGGCGCTGGTGGGATTGAGTGGCGGTATCGATTCGGCGCTGGTGGCGGCGATTGCGGTGGAGGCGCTCGGGGCGGAGAACGTGTTGGGAGTGGGGATGCCGAGCGAGTATTCCTCGCTGGGGTCGATTGAAGATGCCCGGGCGCTGGCAAAAAACCTTGGGGTGAGGTTTGAGCTGCTGCCGGTCCATGATGTGTTTGCTCAATATCAGCAGGCGTTGAGACCTCTCTTCGAGGGAACACCGTTTGGGCTGGCGGAAGAGAACCTGCAGGCGCGGATACGGGGCTCGCTGCTGATGGCGCTGGCGAACAAGTTTGGCTCGCTGGTGCTGACGACCGGCAACAAGAGCGAGATGTCGACGGGCTACTGCACGCTTTATGGCGATATGGTGGGTGCGCTGGCGGTGATTGGCGACGTGATGAAGACGAAGGTCTATGCGCTGAGCCGGTATGTAAACAGGAAGCGCGAGGTGATTCCGTGGGCGACGATCGAGAAGCCGCCTTCGGCGGAGCTACGGCCGGAGCAGCGGGATACGGACTCTTTGCCGCCCTACGAGGTGCTGGACCCGATTCTCGAGGCTTATGTGGAACGGTATTGTTCCGCCGAGCAGATCGCGGAGGAGCAGGAGGTTGATGTTGCCCTGGTGCGGTCGGTCCTGCATCTGGTCGAGCGGAGCGAATACAAGCGGCAGCAGGCGGCGCCGGTGCTGAAGGTGACAAGAAAATCGTTTGGAACGGGGCGCCGGTTTCCCATAGCAGTCAAGGTTCAGGTGTAATAGAAGTGCTGTGCGCGTAGAGCGGCGGCGGAGGAAGGATTCTTTGAAGATTTCAAAATGGATGTTGGCAGGATTGGCGTCGGTTCTCAGCGTTGCGGTAGTCGCGGGAGCACAGACGGGGACGACAGGCACGGCACCGAAGGCTGCAACGCCGGCTCCGGCGCTGCATTTGAATGATCTGGGGCAGGCGGCCAAGGCAGACCCATTTCCTCCGGCGAATCCGAAGTACTTTACCGCGCCTTCGCCGACGGTCGATACGGTGAATGCTTTTCTGAAGGCATTGTGGGGATACGATACCAACCGCATCTGGCGGGTCGAAGCCATTCAGGCGACGGCTGCGCCGGGCGTGAGCAAGGTGGTGGTCTTTATCTCGGACAAGTCGCCGAATGCGAAGGTGCAGACCGCGGCGTTTTTTGTGACGCCGGACGGGAACCATGTGATTGCGGGCGATGGAGTAGTTCCGTTCGGCGCGACACCGTTTGCGGACCTGCGCAAGATGCTGCAGACGCATGCCGATGGCGCGGCGCGTGGAGCGGCGAGCAAAGACCTGCTGCTGGTTGAGTTTGCCGACCTGGAATGCCCGCATTGCAAGGAGGCGCAGCCAACCATGGACCAGTTGGTGAAGGACTTCCCGAATGCCCGCGTGGTCTTTCAGAGCTTTCCCCTGACCGGGATTCATCCGTATGCGTTCAAGGCCGCGGCTTATGGCTATTGCGTGCAGAAGCAAAAGGAGGATGCGTTCTTTACTTATGCCTCGGCGGTGTTCGACACGCAGTCGGGCTTGACGGCGGAGACGGCGGACGCGACGCTGAAGAATGCTGTGACCAAGGCTGGACTTGATCCGGCGACGATCGATGCCTGCGCGGCCACGCCTGCGATCAAAGAGCAGGTAAATGCTTCGATCAAACTGGCGGAAGACGCCGGAGTGAACCAGACGCCGGAGCTTGCGGTGAATGGGCATCTCCTGCCGATTGCGCAGGTGCCGTATGAGACGCTGAAGAAGATCATTGCTTATCAAGCGAAGTTGGATGGCGTGAGTACGGGCGCGACATCGGTTACTGCTCCGGTCACTCTCGGTAAGTAATCTTGAATGAAGTTAGCAGGGGGTGCGTCCATTTTGGATGCGCCCCTTTTTAGTGCGGTGGAACCACGATTCCATGTCTGTGCCGTGCTCGACAAGGCAAACAATATGCGAAGATAGGCAAGCGCATGGATTTCGATTCCGATCCCGGTTCCGTTGACCTCACCGTCCTGCTTCACCAGACCTTTGGCTTCTCTGCATTTCGCGCCAATCAGGAGGCGGTCTGCCGCGCTGCCACCGATGGCCGCGATGTTCTGCTGGTGATGCCCACAGGGGCCGGCAAGAGCCTTTGCTATCAACTTCCCGCGATTGCGCGGGGCGGCACGGCGCTTGTCATCTCGCCGCTGATCGCTCTGATGGACGACCAGGCTGCCAAGCTCTCCGCCCTTGGCCTCCGCGTGGCCCGCATCCACTCCGGCCTTAGTCGCGATCAAGCGCGCCAGGGCTGCCGCGACTATCTCGACGGCGCCCTGCAATTCCTCTTCATTGCTCCTGAGCGAATGCGCGTTCCCGGCTTTCCCGAGATGCTGGCGAAGAAGAAGCCTGCCCTGATTGCCATCGACGAAGCCCACTGTATCTCAGCATGGGGCCACGACTTCCGTCCCGACTACCGTACCCTCGGCGAATATCTCCCCGCGCTGCGACCCGCGCCTGTGATCGCCCTTACCGCGACTGCTACGCCGACCGTCCAGAAAGACATCGCTACTCAGCTTCAACTTCATCAACCTGCACTGTTCATCCACGGCTTTCGCCGCCACAATCTTGCCATCGAAGTCGTCGAGATGTCGAAGCCGCGACGCAACGAGTTTACCGCCAACCTTCTGAAGTCTGCTGCCAACCGCCCAGCTATCGTCTATGCGCCTTCGCGCAAGGCAGCAGAAGAACTGGCCTCCGTCCTTGGAGGAAACGCCGCCGCCTATCACGCTGGTCTCGAGCCCAGCGTGCGTGAACGTGTCCAGCGGCTTTTCCTCTCGGGAAAACTAGAGGTGGTGGTAGCCACCATCGCCTTCGGCATGGGCATCGATAAAGCTGACGTTCGCACCGTCGTCCACACCGCGCTGCCCGGCAGCGTCGAAGCCTACTACCAGGAGATAGGCCGCGCTGGCCGGGATGGGCAGCCATCGAGAACCGTGCTCCTCCACTCCTACGCCGACCGTAAGATGCACGACTTCTTTCTCGATCGCGACTACCCCGCTCCAACGGAACTGGCTCGGCTTGTTGCCGCTCTCAACGACGACTTCCAGATGCCGGACCTTCTCCGTCAGCGCCTCAAAATGGACGCGGAGACGTTTGATCGCACCGCCGAGAAGCTCGTCGCACAGGGTGCCGCTGCATTCGATATCGCGGGCAATATCCGCTCCACCGGCCAGACCAACTGGCGTTCCAGCTATGATACGCAGCTTGCCTTCCGCCGCAGCCAGATCGACCGCATCGTCGCCTTCGCCGAATCCCCGCAATGCCGGATGTCTGCCCTCGTCCAGCACTTCGGCGATACCGCCGACGGTCTTCGCCCGTGTGGTCAGTGCGACTTCTGCTCTCCCGAACGAGCCACCGCGCAGACCTTCCGGCCGCCCACGGCTCACGAAAACCGCCAACTTCGCAGTATCCTCGAAGCGCTCGACTGCGGAGCTGCCAAAGCCACCGGAAAGCTTCACACCGACCTTGCTCTCGGAGTTGATCGCAGGCAGTTCGACGCTTACCTGGATGCTCTCACTCGTGCCGGGCTCATCACTCTCGGTTCCGATAGCTTCACCAACTCCGAAGGAACGCTCATCCACTTCAAGCGGGCCTCTCTCACTCATGAAGGCCGGACTCGCAGTGAAGGCGACGATCTCAATCTTCTTCTCAAGGACGGCGCAGACCAGAAGCCGGCAAGATCGCGCACTGCCGCCACAGGCAAAAAAGCGGCTGGTAAAGCAGATAAGGCCAAGGCCATCGCAGCCTATACGCCGCATCAGAAAGATCTCGACCAGCGTCTCCGTGAATGGCGCAAAGCCGAAGCGGCGAAGACAGGGAAGCCCGCATTCATCGTCTTCTCCGATGCGATCCTCACCTCTATCGTTCAAGTCTGCCCAACGACAATTCCAAACCTTCTGACGATCTCCGGCATTGGCCCGGAGAAGGCCGACCGCTATGGCGCTGCAATCGTTGCCATCTGCCGCTCAAAACCTATTCCTCATGAGTACGGAGCTACTAATAAACCTGCGCCTCTCCGCTCGGCTCCGTCGCGGCCAAAGGCCGCTTCGCCGATGACACGAAAGAGCGACGTCGCTTCGCCGGAAGTGCACGGTGAAAGCTTCCAGCGCCATCGCTCCATCGCTTCCGATCCCGCCGAGTCTCTCACTCCTGACCAGCAGGCTCTCGACCAACGCCTGCGTGACTGGCGCAAAGCGGAGGCTGAGAAACTGGGCCTTCCTCAATTTTTTGTTCTGGGTTCTTCCACCTTGCGGAGCATTGTCCTCACGCGTCCGCAAACCATCGCTCAGTTGAAGACGATCAGCGGCATCGGCTCTGAAAAGACTGAGCGGTTTGGTTCAGCCATCGTCGAGGTCTGCAATGCCTGAATATCTTTGCTTATTTTGTTTTATCGCCGAATCGCCCGCTTGATCTGGGCATATTGCAGCAGGATAAAGCTGTCGGTCATGCCGGCAATATAGTCGGCAACCACCCGTGCAAGGCCTTCTTCTTCGATGTCCTCGAAGTGCCCCTGCGGCAACTCTTCCGGGTCGTTAATCCAGTAGTTGAACAGTGCCGTGACCACTTCTTCGGCTTTGTCGTGCTCGTTTTCGAGGACGTCGCAGGTATAAAGCGTGTCGTAAAGATAGCGCTTCTCCTGCAGACGTTCTGCCTCGGCCTGGGGCGAAAAGACGGCGAGCCGGGTCGGGCAGCGGCGGATGTCCTCGAGGCTCTGAGCACCGATAGTCTCTACGTTGCGCTTTGTCGTCGCGATCAGATCATCGGTCAGAACGTTCTGCATCAGTTGCAGCGCTTCGTTGAAGAGATATTTCTCTTCCACTCCGGCATGCTGCTGCTCCACCATTCGATAGCAGCGTGCGAGGATCTCGACGTGCTCACGAATATGCCCGATGGCCAAAAGGCCGGACTCAACGCCGTCGTCAAGGTCCGCCGTCAGATAAGCAATCTCATCGGCAAGATCGATCAACTGCGCCTCAAGCGGAGGACGCTGATCGAGCATGTACTCTGCAAGCTCGGGATACTCATCGACGTTGTAATCCCGCGAATGCTTGATGATGCCTTCGCGGACACCAAGCGTAAGGTTCAAGCCGCGATGGGCAGCGTAGCGTTGCTCGAAGTGCTCGACGATGCGCAGCGCATGGAGGTTATGGTCGAATCGCCGTCCATGCTTTCGCAGGCACTGATCGAGCGCCCGCTCTCCGGCATGGCCGAACGGCGGATGCCCGATGTCGTGAACCAGCGCCAGGGTCTCGGCCAGATCTTCATTCAATCCGAGTGTGGAGGCCGAGGCCCGGGCAATCTGCGCGACCTCTATCGTATGCGTCAGCCGGCTACGAAAGTGGTCCGAGGCCCGGCTGGTAAATACCTGCGTCTTGCCCGCCAGACGGCGAAAGGCACGCGCCTGTACGATGCGTTCGCGGTCGCGCTGAAAAGGGGTGCGCGAAGGTCGAGATGGCGCAGGATAGGCGCGTTCCATCAGAGGATCGTCAGGCCCCCCGGCGACCGCACAGCAATGCAGTTCAGTAGACATCGTCAGGTTCGAGTGTAACGGAAGAAGAAGCTACGGCGAGGGCCTGGATTCCTTCCATGGAAGAGAGGAAAAAGGGAATCAGGTCTTCGTTGCCGCTATTTAGCTGGTGCCGGTGACACCTTCGCCAGCTTCACCCGCGCATTTTCGAGCTTGTGCTGAACTTTGGCAACATCGGCTGGATCGGCGTCGGCAGGCAAAGAGTGCGCGTATTCTGTCATCGAGCGCTCCCACTGCGTTACTGCCAGCTTCAGCTTGCCGGTCTTTTCGTAGACCTCGCCCAGATGGTCATGGACCGTTGGGTCGGTGCTCATGCGCTCCATCGCCTTGCGCAGGTTCTGCTCGGCCAGGTCGTATTGGCCGGACTTGAAGTAGACCCAGCCCAGCGAATCGAGATATGCGCCGTTTTGCGGGTCGAGATCGACCGCCTTGCGGATCAGCGTCAACGCCTCGGGTAGCTTGACTCCACGGTCGGCAAGCATGTAGCCGAGATAGTTCAGGATCGTCGCGTTCTGCGGATCGATGGCCAGCGCCTTGTGGAACTCCGTCTCGGCCTCGTCGTAGTGCTTCTGCCGGTCGGCCAGCACTCCGCGAAGAAAATACACATACAGCTTCTCGTCCGGCTTCGTAGACAGCCCCGAGGCGCTGTCCAGGGCGGAGGCGGCATCGGGCCAGCGCTTCAGCCGGGTATAGATCTGGGTCAGCGCAAGAAAAACATCGCGATCGTCCGTCGCCGTGCCCGTCGCCGAAAGTTGTGCTTTGGCCAGCGCGATTCCCTGATCGGCCTGGCCGGTATCGGCAAGCTGCCCCGCATACATCAATTGCACGGCCTGGTCTTTGGGCTGCGCTTTGGCGGCGGCGGCGGCCGAAGCAGTCGCGTCCTTCCATTGGTGAGCATCGCGGTATGCATCCACCTGCCCCTGATAGCCGCCCTTGGCGAACTCTCCGCCAAGCCCGACCATCTGCTGATAAGCAGCAACCGCGTCGGCTGTCTTGTTCTCTTCGCGGTAGATAATACCCAGGCGGTCAAGAAACACTGCGCGGTTCGCCTTCTCTCCGTCGCTGTACTTCCCATCCGCATGAGTGGTGTCGGACACCAGCTTGGTCAGGACCGCGGTCGCGTCGTCATACCGACCCAGCGAATCATAGATCAGCGCCTCGTTATAGCTCAGTTCGAGCGAGTTCTGCGCCAGCGGCTTGGCCTTCTCGAGCGTCGCCAGCGCCTGGTCGTAGTGCCCCTGCCTGCGCTCAATCTCCGAGATGTGAATCTGCGACTGCGCATCCTGCGGTTCGGCGGCGACGATCTCGTTGAGGATCTTCAACGCTTCGTCCAGCTTTCCGTTCGCCAGCAAAGCATTGGCCAAGCCGCGCTCCGTGTCCAGATTCCCCGGCTCGAGATCAAGCGCACGCTGATACGCCGCCGCAGCCTCCTCCGGCTTCTTGAGCTGATCGTAGGTAGCGCCAAGGGCATATTCGATTCGCGCGCTGCGGTCATCCACCGGAATTCCGTTCAGCACATCCGCGGCGCGTTTCGCGTCCCCCTCCTCGCCATAGAGACGCGCCATATTCAGCGCCACCTCTTCCGAGTTCGCATCGATCTTCTGCGCTTGCTTGAACTGCGCCTCCGCCTTGACCGAATCGTGGTTCAAGCCATAAAGCTGGCCAAGAAGAAGATGCGTCTCCACATCCTTGGGCTTAAGCTGGGCGAGCTTCTCGTATTCGGCAATTGCGAGCTTCAACACCTGTCCCGATTGGGGCGTCTGCGTATCTCCGAGCGACCGCAGATAGACCTTGCCCAGCAATTCATGGGCTCCAATATCGTTCGGGTCTTTGGCCACGCGGTCCTGCGCCGTACTCACCGCTTCACGAATCCGCCCGATCTTGAAGTAGAGCCCGGCTAACCCATCCTGCAACAGTTCAGAGTTCGGGTCGGCGTTCAATGCCAGCTTGTACTCTTCGACTGCCTGGGTAGCATAGTCCGACCGGCCGGCGCTGACAGCCATGTCTTCATAGAGATGCGCCAACCCGTAGTGGTAGTACGCCGATGCCCGGTCCGGCGTCGGAGGAGCGGGCGTTGTGGAGGCGGGGGACGCGGCAAAGATCGAAGGTGCAGCAAATAAAAGCGCAGCCGCCGGCAGCAGGCGGAACGGGCGAAGAGACGAGGCACGCAAAAACAAGGTCATGATGATCTAACTTTCTGGACTTGCAAACTCTGGACCAAATCGTTGCGAGGCGAAGGGCAAAGGTTAGACGGCTTCGCCTGACGATTGGATGCAGCGCCAGACCCTGCCGTTTGCGAGGCTGGCGCTGATTATATCCGCCACCGCCTCATCCATGCTGGAAGTGCCGGATGCCGGTAAAGGCCATTGCCACTCCCAGCCGGTTTGCGGCTTCAATGACTTCGGCATCCCGGACCGATCCTCCCGGCTGAATCACCGCCGTGGCTCCTGCCTTGGCAACCACTTCCAGACCATCGGCGAACGGGAAAAAGGCATCCGAGGCGGCAACCGTTCCGGCAAGCGGAAGCACGGCCTTCATCGCTCCAAACCGCGCCGCATCAACCCGGCTCATCTGCCCCGCGCCGATCCCAACCGTCTGGCCGTGGCCATCGGCAAAGCGGGCATAGACGATCGCGTTCGATTTCACATACTTACAGATGCTCCACGCAAACAGCATCGCCCGCAGCTCTTCGGCCGTGGGCTTCCGGTCCGTCACCATCTTCAACTCTGCTTCCGTGACCCGCAGCCGATCGGCATCCTGCACCAGAAGGCCGCCGGAGACCTGCTTGAGCACACGAGGCGTATCAGCAGGCGTAATCTGCACCAGGCGCAGGTTCTTTTTCGCCGCAAAGCGCGCCAGCGCATCAGGCGTAAACGACGGCGCTACAATCGCCTCGACAAACAGCTTGGCAATCTCTTCGGCGGCCTCGGCATCGACCTCGCGGTTGATGCCGATCACGCCGCCAAACGCCGAGACCGGGTCGGCTTCGAGCGCGCGTTTGTAGGCTTCCAACACAGTCGCTCCGGTCGAAGCGCCGCACGGATTGGTGTGCTTGATGATCGCCACTGCCGTTTCATCGAACTCGCTGGCGATGTCCCAGCAGGCATCGAGATCGACGATGTTGTTGTAGCTAAGCTCCTTGCCCTGCAACTGCTTCGCACCGGCCACGCCCTTGCCGCTGCCATCGACGTAGAGCGCCGCCTTCTGGTGCGGGTTCTCTCCATAGCGCAGTGTCTTCGCAATCGGTTCGATGATCCGAATCGCCTGCGGCAGCTCCGTCGAAAACACCGCCGCTCCGCCCGGCTCCTCGATGCTCTCGAGCGCCGTAGCAATTCCAGCGTCATAGGCCGCTGTCACGGCAAAGGCCTGTTTCGCCAGCCGCCAGCGAGTGGCGCGGCCCAGGCTGCCGTTATTTGCCTTCAGCTCTTCCGTCAACGAGCCATAATCATCCGCTGAGGTCACAATCGCTACGTCGGCAAAGTTCTTCGCCGCCGAGCGCACCATCGAAGGGCCGCCGATATCGATATTCTCGATCACATCGGCGAACGCTACCCCCGGCTTCTGCGACGTCTTCTCGAAGGCGTACAGGTTGACTACGACCATGTCGATGGGCTCGATCTCATGTTCCGCGACCGAAGCCTGATGCTCCGCGTTGTCGCGGATGTGCAGAATGCCGCCATGCACCTTCGGATGCAGCGTCTTCACGCGGCCATCCAGCATCTCGGGAAAGCCGGTCAGGTCGCTGATATCGCGCACCGGCAGACCTGCCTCCCGCAGGGCGCGGGCGGTTCCGCCCGTTGATACGAGGTCTACGTTGAACGAGGCAAGCGCACGAGCAAAATCGACAAGGCCGGTCTTGTCGGTTACGGACAAAAGAGCGCGGCGAATGGGCCGAAGATCGGCAGGAGCGGCGGAGTTGGAAGCGGAAGAATGTTCAATCATCACACTTCTATTATGCTTGACCCGCTGCTATAAGTTACAGCAGCGCCGCCCCGGTCAGTGACGCCACTTGGGCCAGTCCATGCCCTGCACACCAGCGTTTTAGCCCATTGGCAATGTTTTCCACCGCTCTCGGATCGGCATAGCTAGCCGTCCCCACCTGCACCGCCGTTGCCCCGGCGAGCATGAACTCTACCGCATCTTCCGCGCGCACAATCCCGCCCATGCCGACCACGGGAATCTTCACTGCCTGCGATACCTCTTGCACCATCCGCACCGCAATCGGCTTGATCGCCGGGCCTGACAGACCACCGGTGACGTTGGCGATTCTTGGTTTCCGCGTTTCGACATCAATTGCCAGAGAGACAAAAGTATTCACCAACGAAACGGCATCCGCTCCGCCATCTTCAGCTACCTTGGCCATCTGCCCAATGTTCGTCACGTTCGGCGACAGCTTCACCATCAGCGGACGCTTCGCTGCCGCCTTGCACCGCGCCGTCAGCTCATGCAGTAGCGCCGGATCGGTGCCAAAGACCATTCCGCCATGGCTCGTATTCGGGCAGCTCGCATTCAGCTCATACATCGCGATGCCCTCGGCGTCGTTCAGTGCGCCAATCACCTCCAGGCAATCCTCGATGGTGAAACCGAAGACGTTGGCAATCACGACCGCGCCCGCGAGTTTGCGCAGCTTCGGCAGTTTCTCCGCGATAAACGGACGAACGCCCATGTTCTGCAGGCCGATTGCGTTGACCATTCCGCCTGCCGTCTCAATGATGCGCGGAGCGGCGTTGCCCGCCATCGGCTCCCGCGACAGCCCCTTGGTTACGAACGCGCCGATGCGGTCGAGCGAGACGATCTCCTCAAACTCGATGCCGTAGCCAAATGTTCCGCTGGCAGCGATGACGGGCGAACGCAGCTCCACTCCTGCGACACTCACATGCATGTCCGGGCCTTTGCTGTGTGTCGCGGTACTCATTCTCCGTATCCTTTCTCGCCGCTTCTCATTAGGGTGATTTTGCCTTCAGCGATCATTGCGCTCCAAACGATGGCGGCTCATCGCCAGGGTTCACGCCCCAGCTCTTGTCCGGGTTGTCGCCTAGATCGAATTCAAGCGTTCCGCCTTTCAGCGCGAAGCTCTCCGGCAGCCAGGTCTTCGAGCTTGCCTTTCCGTTGACCCGGACTCCACGGACATAAAATTTGTCGGTCGTCGCGCCCGGCGCCAGGATATGGACATTGCCCTCTTTCCGATGGATTGTTACCTTCGAGAAGAGAGGACTTCCCAGCACAAGCTCTGCGCGGCCCGGTATCTCGGGATAGATCCCCATCGAAGCAAATACAGCCCAGGACGACATCTCTCCCAGATCGTCGTTACCGGGAATGCCGTTCGGCGCATTCTTCCATATGGTGTTGAGCACCTGCCGCACCAGTTGCTGCGTCTTCCAGGGTTGTCCGGCAAAGTCATAGAGCCACGGCGTTTCAATCGAGGGCTCGTTGTCCAGCTCCGCGTGCAGCGGCCCGGCCTTGGTTACTGCGGGCGCTCCCTTGTCGTCATAGAAGAAGTGGTCGAGCCGCACGACCGCCTTGTCGCGGCCCCCCATCTGTTCAAACAGTCCGGCAACGTTGAACGGCACCATCCACACATACTGCGCGGCGCTGCCCTCTACAAATCCGGCGCCGGTTGCAGGGGTGAAGGCGTGGGGCTTATGGTCGTTGTCATTGTCGTCATCCGACTGCACGGCGGGCCAGCTTCCATCCGCATTGCGGTTCATAAAGTAGCCGCCGTCCGGTGCTGCCTTCGGGTTCCAGATATTCTTCCAGTACTGCGCCCGCACCGCGAACCTCTGGCGCAGAGCTTCGTCGCCGAGATGTCCGGCGAGCGCCGAAATTCCAAACTCCGCCGATACATCTTCGAGGGTATCCGCCGCCGGACCCCATGCGGGCGCGCCAACGGGAATGTAGTGCAGCTTCAGCCATTGATCGAGTCCGGGCCGCTGGCCTACACACTCGACCGGGCAACCGTCGTGGCTCAGGTCTTCTTTCGTTGGAACGTCTGCCGCATGGACCAGGGACGCGAGCGCTCCCTTTGCGTCAAATTCCCGTCCTCCAAACGCATAGATGTCTGCCACCGCCGCCGCTGCCGGGTCGCCGTTCATCACATGCGTCGCTCCGCCCAAGTGCGTCCAGCGGTCCCATCGGCCGCCATCCTGTCGCGATTGGTTGTAGAGGCTCTGCGCAATATTGCTGCCCTGTTTTGCATCGAGCCAGGCGAGCAATTGAAACTGTGACCGATACACATCCCATCCGGAGAAGTTGGCATACTGCACGGTCTGCGGTGCTGCCACGCGATGAACTTTGCCATCCATGCCGGTATATTCGCCGTTCGCGTCGCTGTAGGTGGTCGGTGTCATTAGTGCGTGATAGAGGGCCGTCGTGAATACGGTCTTCTGTTCCTCTGTGCCCCCTTCCGTCTCAATCTGGTTGAGCCGCTTGTTCCACGCCGCCCGCGCGCGTGCCGCCACCTGCTCGTAGGTTGCGCCCGCGCGGCTCTCCACCTCGAGATTCGCCTTGGCGTTCGCCTCGCTTACATAAGAGATCCCAATCCGCACCCGGACCGCGCCGCCTTTGCCGAAGCCAAGCCACACTCCCGAGCCGTGGCCTGCCTCCGGAAATCCTTTCGCGCCAAATCCCGTGCCGCCTTCCGACGTCTTCGCTCCGGGGCTTACCTTGTCATCTTTCCATGCACCGGTCTCTGTTACAGGTCGATCGAAGCGCGCGACGAAATGGAGCGTGTAGTAGGGGCGGCGATCTTCGGTGCCGATGTATCCACAGAAGTTGCCGCTGGTCACCGATCCTGTGACGGTACCGGTCGCTGCATCGATCTCGGTCTGGGCGGCCGTTGACCCCACCTCTGAATCCGAGGTCCGCACCAGCACGCGCGCCGGAGCACCGTCGGGAAATTTAAAGGTCGCAACCCCCATCCGTGTGGCTGCCGCCAACTCCACTTCTACTCCATTGCCCAGCTTCACCCGATACGAACCCGGCTCGGCCTTTTCGTCCGCGTGGCTGAAGGCGGCTGAATACGCATGGCGGAAATCGAGAGACGGCGACTTCTCCACCGCCTCCGTAATCGGCATCAGCGGCACATCGCCCGAGCCTCCGGCGCATCCCCAGCCCTCGACATTGGTCAGGCTGAAGCCGCGTATTCGGTCGGCGCGGTACTCGTAGCCGCCGGGCGCGGCGATCATTCGCTTCACGTTGACCGGCGTCGCCTCGGGGCTGAACTGCACCATGCCGAACGGCATCGTCGCACCGGGAAATACATTGCCTCCGTTGGCCGTCCCAATCAGCGGGTTGACATAAGAGGCCCGGTCCGCGGGACTGGCCGCAGCCAGTGACGATACAGCAGTGGCTGCCATCAAGGCAGCAGCAAATAATCTGGAGGAGGGAAGTACATGCATCAGGCGCATGACAATAGGGTAATGGATAGAACGATTTCTAATCCGCAAAACAGAATCTGAGGAGTGGTCGCCTGGCGTGGCCGTGTCCTCGAAGTGCCATAAAATCCTTTATTCAATCGAATTAGCCATCAAAACTGGTGATAGCATGGACGCCTCTCAAGAACGGTGCTTGCTGTCGTAGCCAAATCCAGATGTCGCACTCCGTTCGCGTAGACCATAGCCCGTTTGATGAGGAACTTAGGGTCACTATGCAAAAGAAGTCGCTTGTTCTCTCGCTCAGCCTTCTCGCCGTCACCGTTGTCCCGGCCCTTGCACAGCAGCAAAAGTCTTACCCGTTCCGTGACCCGTCTCTTTCGGCCGAAAAGCGCATCGACAATATCCTCTCGCTGATGACGACAGAGGAGAAGATCGATTGCCTCAGCACCGATACCGCCGTCCCGCGTCTCGGCATTCCCAGCTTCGGCAGTTCCGAGGGCATCCATGGCGTGGTTCAGCGCGAGCGCATTGGCGGCCCCTATGCGCACCCCGCTATTCCGACGACGCAGTTTCCGCAGCCGCCGGGAATGGGCGAGACCTGGGACCCGGCCATCGTTCGGCAGGCCGCCGGAGTGGAAGGCCACGAGGCGCGGTTCATCTCGCAGACCGCAAAATATCATCACCCCATCCTCATGCTCTGGGGTCCGCAGGCGGACCTCGCCCGCGATCCCCGCTGGGGACGCAGTGAAGAGGTTTATGGAGAAGATCCCTTCTTCAACGGGACCATGGTCACGGCGTTTGTTCACGGGCTTCAAGGCAACGATCCTCATTACTGGCAAGCGGCCTCGTTGCTGAAACATTTTCTGGCCAACAGCAACGAGAAAGACCGCACCAAGACCTCCTCGAACTTCGACCAGCGACTCTTCTGGGAGTACTACTCTGTTCCTTTCCGCATGGGTTTTCTCGATGGCGGAACTAAAGCCGTCATGGCCTCCTACAACGCGTGGAATGGCACTCACATGGCTGTGAATCCGGTACTCAAAAGCATTCTCGTTAAACAGTGGGGTGTGGATATCCTCTCGAGCGATGGCGGCGCGGTGAGGGCGCTGGTCAAAGACTCGAAGACCTATCCCAACCAACAGGCTGCCGTTGTGGCCTGCCTGAAGGCCGGGATCAACCAGTTCCTCGATACCTATAAAGATGAGACCCGTGCCGCTCTCAAAGATGGCTCCATCACGACTACCGACCTCGACGATCTTCTCCGTCCGAAGTTCCGCATTACCCTGAAGCTCGGCTTGCTCGATCCTCCGTCCATGGTTCCTTACACAAGCGTGAAGGACTCGCCCGATCCCTGGACCACCGAGGCCGATACCTCCGTCTCCAAAAAGATCGCGCTGGAATCAGTGGTGCTGCTCAAGAACAAAAATGCTACTCTCCCGCTTAATAAGCAGACGCTAAAATCCATCGCCGTCATCGGGCCGCTCGCCAACTCCGTTCACTGGGACTGGTATGGAGGCACGCCTCCTTATACCGTGACGCCGCTCGAGGGCATTAAGAAGATCGTCAGCCCACAAACCAAAGTCATCTACGCTGCTGACGAGACCAACAACGCCGCCGTCAACGCTGCGCGTAAGGCTGAAGTTGCCGTAGTTGTCGTCGGCAACGATCCCACCTGCGGCCCCGACATGGCCCACGACTGGACAGGCAATGGGACCTTGCCCTGCACCGTTCCCAGCAACGGCCGCGAAGGCCGCGACCGCGACAGCATCGATCTCGGCCAGCAGGAGCAACTCGTCAAGCAGGTCTACGAGGTCAACCCTCATACCATTGTTGTTCTGGTCTCCAGCTTTCCCTTCGCTATCAACTGGACCGAGGCGAATATCCCCGCCATCCTCCACATGGCCCACTCTTCGCAGGACGAGGGTACGGCCATTGCGAAGGTCCTCTTCGGCGACTACAACCCTGGCGGCCATCTGGTCACCACCTGGCCCAAGTCCGTAGACCAACTCCCCGCGATGATGGACTACAACATCCGCGACGGGCGCACTTACATGTACTTCAAAGGCGAGCCGCTCTACCCCTTCGGCTATGGACTGAGCTACACCACGTTTAAATTCTCGAACCTCAAGCCCAGCACCACACGCGTCGCCAAAGATGGCACCGTTACTGTTTCGATTGATATCACCAACACCGGTACGCGTACCGGCGATGAGGTGGTCCAACTCTACGTCAAGCATCTGAAGTCCAAGGTCGAACGCCCGCGCGAGGAACTGAAGGGCTTCGAGCGTGTCACCCTGCAGCCCAACGAGACCAGGACCGTGCAGATTCCGCTCGAAGCCGCAAACCTTGCTTATTGGAATGAGAAGCAATCAAAGTTCGTCGTCGAGTCTGAACCCGTCGAGCTTATGGTGGGCGATTCTTCAGCAGATATTAAGCTCAACACTACGGTCCAAATTAACTAGTTCCACTTAATTCTTCGTGCTTGTGGTCGGATAGCCCTGCCATACGTACTCGAGGGCCTCGGGCAAGGTCTGTTGTTTCACGGCGTGGTCGGTGTGTCCGGCGTTGCGGGCAAAGACGAACTGGTAGTGATAGCCCTTTGCGGCCAACACTTTGGCCATCTCTTCATTGGCTGCGACCCAATCGTGCATATTGTCGCGCATGTCATTCGGATTGAAGAGGTCACGATCGCCCACCTCCATCCATATCCTCAGGGGCTTGGCCGGATTGCTGGGGATGAGGTGCTCATGAAACTCCCACGCGCCATGGGGAGTCTCTGCGTTATAAGGCCACTGCTGGTTTACGTAAGTGCCCGAATAAGTAAGGACGCGATGGTAGAGCTCAGGGTGATACCAGGCCATAATCAACGCGCACGAGCCGCCGGAGCTGCCACCCATCGTCGCCCGGCCGTCGGGATCTTTGGTCAACTTCACATGGTATTTCGATTCCACGAGAGGAAGTACTTCTTTCTCTACGAACTCCGCATACCGGCCTGACATGGTGTCGTATTCCAGTCCTCGTTCACTGCCCTGCGCGTCGCCTCCGCCGTTGCTGATGGAGATGGCGATCATCACAGGAACACGGTGCTCGGCGATTAGATTATCGAGGGCCGTGAAGAGCGCCAGGTCTGGTCCATCCGCTCCAACAATGAATGGCGCGGCTGTGCCGGGGACATATTGTTTGGGAACATACACCGCCACACGGCGAGTGTACGGAGCGGGGCGGCTGGTGGTCACCACGAGTTTTGCGGGATCGGTGGGGTCTGGCACACCGAACGTGTTGGCATCCCGCGCGATGCCGGGATAGATCTTGCTGTCAGCCGATTTCATGGTGAACTCGTATACCGTTCCCTGGGGAACGCCGGTCTGCACGGACATCTCCGGTGCGGGATGGTGAGTGGCGCCCAGAATAAAGTTTCCGTCAGCGTTCGCCGGAGCATTGGTGCCGTCGGTCAGCTCCTTGGCCGTGACGTAACCGGGCGAGTGCGGATCGCGAGTAGGCGGTATGGGACGTGCTCGATTCGCTGCGGGACTTACTGACTGTGCGATTGCCGGACCGGACCCGGCCGTCATGCAGATAATGAAGGCGATACTCAAGCTGCGAAGCATGGAAAGCTCCTTGGTTTGTCAGTGATAGATCTTCTGGCTTTTCCAGTCCGACTGAAAGGGCACTTTTCTTCCATAGCAAAGAAAGATGTTTTTGTGCTCGTAAGGCATTGAGAGAGGGTTGTCGACTCTGCCTGCGATGCTGCATACGGCGTAGACCTGCTGCGCCTCATCGATCGTTGCGTTGGAGATAATGATCATCTCCTTGCCGGTATATCCTCGCGGCCCCCATAGCCAATAGGTCTGGTGCCCGCTGATGCTCATCGGCAGACCGTATTTGCGTCCAAGAATGTCGATGGCGCCTGCTTCTCCATAGTTCTCCGCATAAACGCCGGTCACCGCCTGCTCCTGCGGCGGGAGCGAGCGATAGACGCGCGCAACCTCTTCAACAAGGTCGTTCCACCCGAAGCGGTCTGCATAAAACTGCGGCAGCAATGGCTTTACTCTCTGCACCTCGGAGTTCGTAGAGCTGAAGTGCAGTTTCTTTGCGTAGGCAAGATATTGCTGAGGCGGAAGGACCGGAATCGAAAAGGGAAGGAATGCTGCGAGACAAATGACTTCGAGGACGACAAAGGCGAGAACCAGCGCGTTGCGCCATCTCGTCTGCGCCGCCCAACTCATCCACGCTACCGCCCCGGCGGCAAAGAAGACAGGATAGGCCGGCGCAAGATAATAATCTTTGCTATGCAGCGCCAGCATCAGCCCAAAAAAGACCAGGAAGAAGACCCCCAGAAACCGCCACTGCCGAGCGTTCTTCGCAAACAGCAGCCATAGAACGCCCGCGCCCCACAGCAAAACATTTTGCGGTGTCAGCATCATGATCTGCTGCGAGATAAATTGTAACGGCGGAAGTTTCGTGTTCTTGCCTGAGGCCTGGACATTGTGAAGGAACTCTATGGTTGGGAAGTGATGGAAGACCTGCCAGAGAAAGTTAGGCAGGGCAATCAGCACCAAAACGGCGACCGCCGCTGCCATCCAGCGACTGGCCAGGATGCGCCGCTGGGGTGTAAGCAAAAGGGCAAGCAACATGGCGATCAGAAAGAAGGCGACGGAGTCTTTGTTCTCGAACGACAGCCCCGCGCTCGCTCCGAAGACCAGCCACCAGTTGCGGACTTCCTTCTGCGACGTTGCCCGCGTAATGCGAATGAGTGCAAGCACGCAGAGCATCCAGAAGACCGGGTCGAAAGAGTTCATCGAAAGGAAGCCATCGATGCCAAGATAGATTCCCGCGCTGATGACGCCCAGCATTGCCAATGCGGCGGCGCGGCGGTTGCCGCCAAAGGCCCACGCCAGCAGGCCGGTGAGAAAGACCGTGGCTGCTCCGGCAAGCGCGGAGAGGAGCCGCAGTGACCACATCTGGTCGTGGCCAAACAGCATCTCCGTCAGCCGCGCCTGCAAGGCCACCAGTGGTGGCTGGTCGACGTAGCCAAACGCGAGACGCTGGCCGCAGACGAGGTAGTACAGCTCATCGCGAAAGATGCCGTAACCGGCGTGTTGCGCAAGAATGTTTCCGATAATCTGAATGGCGAGCTTTATCCCCGCAAAGGCGAGGCAAAGCCAGAGGACAGAGCGAAGGTCGGCGCGGGTTCGAGTCATATCGATCGGGTATCCAGCAAGTATCAGAATGGTATACGAGAGCCACGACGCAAAGTTCGCGTTTCGGAAACCATTGGCCGCTATTTTTATTCTCATCCCCCTCTGATCTTCGCCGATGAAAGCATTGTGGTGTAGCGAACAACTCAAAGCGGCAGGTTCGGGGAGATAGAGAGATGATCCGGCAGGCGATCAATTGCGATATGTGCGGAGCGGAAAAGCAGGAGGCTACGAGTCACTGGTTCGTGGCTTATGAGCAGGGCGGGGAACTGAAGCTGCGTGGATGGGAGTCTCCAAAGCACTCTCGAAAGGACGTTAAGCACCTCTGCGGACAAAAATGCGCTCAGCGCCTCACCGCCAACTTCACGGCCTCCGTGATGTCCGCGGGAAGTGCAGGGGAAAGCACTAAGACGGCTGTCTCCGAAAGCGTGGAGCAGGCCTTTGCAGAGGCTGGCGACCGTGACGAGATGCCTATTCTCCAGCGAATGGGCTACGATCGCGCGACCGCGGCCCTGATCGAAGAAGAGTCCTGGGCTGGGCCCGCCAAGCCTAAAGCCAGCCCGCGGACGGTGGAGAGCAAGCAGAAGATTGAGCGCGAGAGTTTCATCAATGCGACTCGCGTGAAGCCGCCGATGTCCAGGCCGTTTCAGCGCATGGCCTGAGGCGGTGCCGAAGATCTCAGTACTCCATTATTTGCTGGTTGAAAGTCAGTGAGAAGACGGTCTCGCCAGATCAGGGTCAATCCAGTCGAGACTGTTTTCCTGCGGAAGAGAAGCGGTAGAACCGGGCAGTACAGCCATCACAACGAAACGGGCTGATCCCCACATATTTCAGAATTCGTTCATACCACCGGCGCCGGGAACGTCTTACTTGTTCACGTTGGCAAACCGGGCATTTCATCACTCACCTACTTTAAAATCCTAGTGTGTAAGATTCTGGCATAAAGCTGTATCTGTCTCGTCAATATTTCAGCTCAATCTACTCTACGACGGTCAATTTACGTTGGCTGCGGAGGTGGAGATGCTTTAATCAACTCAGCGCCATGCCCAAGACCGCCGTTCTTCTCATCGACTGCCCCGACCGCAAAGGTCTCGTCGCCGCCATAGCCAACTTTCTCGTCCGGCATTGCGACGCCAACATCCTCAACGCCGACCAGCACCAGGACGTAGAGCTTGGTCTCTTTTTTATGCGCGTCGAGTTTGCCACCGACGACGCTCGCTGCGACGAAGCGCACTTCCACGCCGCCTTCGCGCCGCTGGCCGAGCAGTTCAAGATGAACTGGCGCCTCACATTCGCCACCCCGCCGCAGAACGTCGCTATCTTCGTCTCTCACTACCTTCATTGCCTTGCCGATCTCTTACACCGCCATCAGACCGGAGAACTAAACTGCAACCTGTCACTCATCGTCAGCAACCATGAAGCCGCAAGGCCTCTGGCCGACTTTCACAAGATCCCCTTCCACTTTCTGCCCGTCACTGCCGCCAGCAAAGCGCAGGTAGAGGAAGAGCAACTCGCTCTGCTCGCCGCCAATTCCATCGATGTGATCGTCCTTGCCCGGTATATGCAGGTTCTTTCGCCGGAGTTCGTCCGCGCCTATCCGCAACGCATCATTAATGTTCACCACTCTTTTCTGCCTGCCTTTAGTGGAGCGCGTCCCTATCACGCTGCCTTCGCTCGCGGCGTCAAGTTGATCGGGGCCACCAGCCACTACGTCACCGAGGTCCTTGATGAAGGCCCCATCATCGAGCAGGACGTCACCCGCGTCTCGCAGAACGACCAGCTCTCCGACCTCATCCAGAAGGGCCGCGACCTTGAGCGACTCGTACTCTCTCGAGCTGTTCGCTGGCACCTTAACTACCGCATCCTTAGTTACGCGAACAAGACCGTCATCTTCGCTTAGGGGGGAGGGCCTTGTTCAAACGAGCGGTGCTTTAGTGAACCGTTTCGAGCTTGGGCTGGTTTGCCGCCTGAAGTTTCTGGGAGGCTTGAAATTCACGGCTGGCGTCTTCGGTTCTGCCTACCGAGTGATAGGCCCGTCCCAGCAGGTTGTGGGTGATGTAGTTGCTCGTGTCCATCCGTTCCGCGCGCTCCAGGTACGGGATGGCGTTCACCGGATCGTCTTGTTTGAGCAGCACTTTGCCTAGCAGAATAAATGGGCCGGTTGAGTTTGGCTCCAGCAGCAATGCCTGCTGCAGGGACTGCTGCGCTTTTACGTAGTCGCCGCTGCGGGTGTAAGCGTCGCCGAGCCTGTCGTAGACGCTGCCCTCGAGGGGGTTGCGGACTCGTTCTTTTTCAAACTCGGCGATCGCTTCATCGACGTGCTCATCGGCGAGTGCGATCTCGCCCAAAAGCATGTGCGCGAGCGGCAACTGTGGATCGAGTTCGATTGCCTTGTGCGCGAACTGCCGTGCTATCGGGCGGTAGTCGCGCCGCAACAACATGCGTGCGGCAAGCAGATAGGCCGAGGCTGAGTCCGGTGGGAAGCCATACTGCAGGGCGAAGGCTTTGCGCGCGTTGTCGTAACTATGGGTGTCGATGTAGCAGAGAGCGAGCACGTAAGCGGGATCGACCCTGGTTTTGGGGGTCCAGTTGTGGGCTGCTTCGAGCAGGGGTATCGCTTCAGCGGCCCTGCCCAATCGAAACAGAGCCAGGCCGCGCAACTGCGTCGCCTCTTCGTCATGGGGATCTTCTTTCAATGCATTCGCGAGAGCAGTATCTGCTTCAGCGAATCGATTCTGCGAGTAGAGTGCGACTCCGCGGAGCCGATTGATCCCTGGAGGCACAGGCTGCTGACCGGCGAAAGCATCGAGCTGCTTCAACGCCTCCGTGGTTTGTCCGCCATCGATCATACTGCGTAGCCGCTTTAAGTCCGGCGAAGAGTCGCTGGTTGCGACTTCACGCGTCGAAATCGTCGGATTCGGTGGATGTGCCATCGGCGCAGCGGGTGTCTGGCCGAATACAGGCGGTAGTGAGTACGCCGCGAACGTGAGGAGGAGGTACTGAACTGCTGTCTGCAGGCGATGCATAGGAGATCCGGGCTCGAGTATAAACCAGCAAAAAGGAGGAGCCGTAGCTCCCCCTCTTTGCTTTTCAAGGAGGTGAGTTCTAGAACTGTACGCGACCGGAGAACTGAAGCTGCCGAGGATTTGCTGAAGAGCCGGGGAAGGGTCCTGAAGAGATAGATCCTCCCTGGTCTATATTGCCGTTCGGTGTGCCCCAGTTGATATGGTTGAAGGCGTTGAAGCCATCTGCCCGCAACTGGAAGGTGTATTTCTCATGAATGGTAAAGTTCTTCTGGATCGAAAGGTCTGCATTGAAGAAGTGCGGCCCAAAGGCTGTATTTCTTCCGATATTGCCGATCTGGTCCAAAGCGGGTCGTCTGAACATTCCGCCGTTATCAATATTCTGAGCCTGATAGAACATTAAGCTGTTTCCCGGGATGCCGGTCACTTTGGGATGGAAGCCACGAGCAATGCCATCGACGCGGCAGGGCGCGCTGGTGGGAACCTGCTGGCTGCAGGTTGAGTAGCTCAGAGTAAATGGCAGGCCGCTCGAGAAATTAATGACCGGGCTGATCTGAATGCCGCTCACGATTTGATCGACGATCCGGTTGGTATGCGCCAGGAACTGCCTGTTTCTTCCGAATGGCAACTCAAACAAACCGTACACGATGATCTGCTGTTGACGCAGCGAGCCGTCACGGCCGGCTACGATGTGCTTGTCCCAGGAGGAGTAGCCCGTCGAATCGCTGAGCGCCTGCTGCCATGCATAACTGGCGTTCAGCGAGACGCCGTGGGTGTACTGCTTCGCCATGGTTACCTGTAATGCGTTGTAGTGCGTATCGAGGTTGTCGGAGAAGTCGGTGATGTCGTTGGTCCATCTGCATTGGCCGTTACAGGCCGGCAGGGAACCGCCATAGTACCGGCGCAGCAGGTTCTGATTGTTGACTGCGCCGCCCGGACCGATGCCATCGACATACTGGCTCACTCCACCCACCTTGGGAAGATTCGGATCCCAATGTAATGGCTGGCCGTTAAAGCTCTGAGATGGAGACAAGGCGATTGCGGCCTCGTTCGGGTTGGTGGTGTTTCCCGAAGTGTCGCCAAAGGTATGGGTTCCCTTGTTGCCCACATACGCGATCGTCAGCGACAGAGTGGGGGTGAACGACTGCTGAAGGCTCGCATTCCAGGCATCAAGCGTCGGGAGGCGAAGTGTCGTGGGCCGGGCACGCGAAGTTACCTGGGAGCCGGGGTTCGGCAGCAGTCCATTGGCAGGTACCGGGATCGGCACTGCGGCAGGAGGGCCGACACTCAGGTTGAATGCGGAGTCGGTCCCGTTTGCCGAGATCGCCTGATTTTGCAGTACCGGCAGGTTCTGGGTCGCCGCATGGCCGAAGATCGAACCGAAGACGCCGATATCGAAGCTGCGTCCGTATCCCGCGCGAATGACCGTGGTCGGAGTCACCTGATACGCGACACCGATGCGCGGATTGTACGTGTTGCTCGGGAGATGGTAGTTCATGTTGCTGCCGATCTTGCCGTAACCCGCCACCTGGAGGTAGCCGGTGTCCATGTTCAGCAATGCTCCATTCCCTTTGCCGTTTACACTCTCCGGAAAGTAGAACTCGTAGCGCAGGCCGAGGTTCAGCGTCAGTTTCGATGACGCCCGCCAGGTGTCCTGTACGTAGAAAAAGTCGCGTTTCTGAAACTCCTTGGCGTTGGTCGTCGTGCTGACATAGCGCTGAAACTGGGTCACATTGCCGGTGACAAACGAGGCGAAACCGAGGCCGGTTGTCCCGTTGTTTCCGTTTGACGTCGGCCCGGTGCCGAACAGGAGGAGGCCGGTGCGGTCGTTGTCGCTCGGGACCCTGAGGTTGCGGGCATAACGGAGGTCGGCGCCGAACTTGACGCTGTGGTTGCCGATTACCCTGGTCCAATTGTTCACAATCTGGAACTGATCTTCACGCTCGGTCAACGGGCAGTTGCAACGGTCCACGTTCAACCCTGCGCCATACTGTGGGCCCGCCGTCTGACTATTATTCGGGCCACCGAAGCTGCCGACTTCGGTCAATTGGAATGAAGGTGAACCGCTCGTGGTCTTGTCTCCCATGTTCAAGCCCGGGGCTCCAAGCTGGGTTGCGAGGTCTGTCCCGGCGTCGTACTTCGAGGTGACGATGTTGTACCGGAAATAGCCGAGTCTAACGTCTGTCACCAGCTTCGGACTGACGACGATGTCTGCGCCTGCTGCGGCGCTGTCATTCGCGCCCTGCGAGGTCCCGCCGTAGCCGCCCAGCCCGAAGCCCGCACCGCCGGCAGGGCCAAAGATGGTCTTGCCCGTCAGCGTGTCGGTGAATCGGCTGAACCGGCCAAAGACATGAACGCGGTCGTTGGCTGTCCAGTCACCGCGAACGTCCCACTGGTCGCTGTTGAAGCCGCCGGTGCCGCTTCCGGCATAGTTATTTTTCAGGCCGGAGACTCCGTTCACAGCAGAGCCGGGAGTATTCGGCGCATAGGGCTGTAAGAGCTTAAGGAAGTTGAGCGCCGGAGCTGAAAGGTCCGACATCGGAATTACGTTTCCGGGGTAGGGAACCGATTGTCCGCCTACCTGGTGATAAAGCTGTCCGACTGCCGGCGTATAGTCGCTGAAATCGCATCCTGCCGTCCCAGTAACTGAGGTGGCCTGTCCAAGGCAGGTCGAAACCAGGTGCGCCGTCGGAACTGTCTGCACAGCCGCGACACCGACCTTCTGCCTCACTCCCTGGTAATCGCCAAAGAAGAACAACTTGTCCCGGATGATCTTTCCGCCGATCGATCCGCCGAACTGGTTCTTCAGACCCTGCGGGAAGGGGTTTGTCGCTGAAAGCTGGCTCGGCCCCTGGGTAAACGGGTCTCGCGCAAGGTTCGCATTGCTCTCACGGTAGTCGAACGCTGATCCGTGCCAGTTGTTCGATCCGGATTTTGTCTGGGCGGTTACGACCGACGACACCGCCTTGCCGAACTCGGCATCAAAGTTCTGCGTCGTGATCTTGGTCTCTGAGAGCGAATCTGCGTTTGGGTTGACCACGATGATTCCGAGAATCGGGTCCTGGTTATCGGTGCCATCCAGTTGGAATGCGACACCGGCAAACGCCTGGCCATCGACTTCGATCTGCTTGGATCCTTGCGGGTTCTCGCTGGCGGCATGGTTCCAACCCAGCAACTGCGCGCCTGGTAGCAGCAATTGCAGATTCGTAAAATTCCTGTCCGGAATCGGCAGGTCCACAATCTCTTTCGCGCCAAACGTCGTCGAGACATCGGCTCGATCCGTCTTCAGCAAGGGAACCGAGTCTGCATTGACCTCGACGGTCTGATCGGAGCCGCCGACGGTAAGAACGGCCAGAACCTTAGTGGAGGTGTCGGCATAGAGCTGAATGCCCTTTTGCTGAAAACCCTTGAAGCCGCTGGCTGCAACCTTGACATCGTAGACGTCCGGAATAAGGTGGTCGGCGGTGAAGTCGCCGCTCCCGTTGGATTGAACTGTGCTTGAGGTGCCTTTTGCCACGTCGGTGACGGTGACGGTGGCGTTCGGAACGACAGCGCCGCTGGTATCGGTGATGGTCCCATAGATGGACCCGTAGACGGCCTGGGCAAATCCGGCAGGCGCAAGGGTCAACAGGCAAACGGCGAATAGAGCCAGGTAGACTCGTGTCCGATTCATATCAATGTCCTCCAAAAAGTAGTACTCAAACTGCGATCCGTTCTTTACAGCGTCTTGATCGCGCCGGTTCCGGAATTGTTGTCTGTGGATCGGCTGCTGGTTCTTTCTGTACTGAACAAACCTTTGTCCCAGGAGAGACAATACCTCTATCTTCGTTTACGTCGTGGAGCATACGTCCAATCTGGGGAAATGTCAATTCTTTTTATATGACATATAGCTCGAATTTGAGAGATCATATGTCATTGCATATCTGAGGAAACGTTCTGTGATTTAGAGTGGTATGACCGGAGCAAAGCGAGCGAGAAGGATGCACTGCCGTGGGCCGAGCAGACGGTTGAACCGGCCCAGAGGCGCTCGCACGAGCGCGATTTGGGCCGAAGCCACGGCAGAGGGAGAGAGATTGGTGACATCGGGTGGACCGCGGTATCGGCAGATTTACGAAGAGCTTCACGCTGCAATTCAGGACGGCTCTTTGCGGCCTGGCGACCGGTTGCCGAGCGAGGCCGAGTTGGGGAAGCGGTACGGCGTGTCGCGGATCACCGTGGCCAAGGCAGTGAACGATCTTCAGTTGCAGGGGCTGGTGACGCGGCAGCCGGGATCGGGCACCCATGTGCTGGCTCCGGCAAGCTCAACAGGCCGCGTCTTTGGGCTACTGATCCCAGACCTTGGGCGAACCGAGATATTCGAGCCCATCTGCCAGGGGATGATGCAGTCTCCTCTGGCAAAGCCGCACTCTCTGTTGTGGGGCCACTCGATGCCGGGGGGCGCGGAGCAGGAACAGGACGCGGAGCAGTTGTGTCATCAATTTGTCGCGCAGAAGGTGTCCGGCGTTTTTTTTGCGCCGCTGGAGCTGACGCCGGCGAAAGACGCGGTGAACAAGCGGATTGTAGCGGCACTCGAACACGCGCGCATAGGTATGGTGCTGCTGGACAGATGCTATGCTCCGTATCCGGCCCGGTCGAAATATGACCTGGTGGGCATTGATAACCGGCGAGCGGGTTTTTTGATAGCGCAGCACCTTCTTGCACACGGCGCAAAACGAATTGCATTTGTGGCGATGCCATTGTCCGCATCCACCGTCGCAGCCCGCATCGCTGGATATCGGGAGGCATTGCTGGCGTATGGCATCGGTTTAGAGCAAGACATGGTGTGCTTTGGCGATCCGGACGATGCCGATTTTATTCAAAAGATCCTGACGGAATACAGGCCGGATGCAATTGTAGGGGCGAACGATTTTACGGCAGCGCGGGTAATGAAGGAGTTAGAGAAACTTGGAATCAGAGTGCCTGAGGATATTCGCATCGTTGGTATCGACGACGTGAAGTATGCCAGGCTGCTGCCTGTGCCGCTTACCACGCAGCACCAAAATTGCGCCGACATTGGCGCTGTGGCAATGATGACGATGTTGCAGCGGGTGGAGAACCCCGGCCTGCCGACGCGGGATGTTCTGCTGCAGACCCATACTGTGGTCCGACGATCGTGCGGCGCCCATCTTTCCCGGAATTCGTAGGTTTTCAGAAGTGGCCGCCGATTTTTGAGTGAGCCTTCCCTTTTTGCTCGCAATGCATGGTCGTGCAAGTGATATAGCAATTGATCGTTATTGCATCATCAATGCTATAGTGTTGACGACTTCCGGAGGCACGCTTTGAAGATCACTCAACGCTATCATTCTCCAAATTGGACGCCCCTTGCAGTGCTCGGGGTCCTGGCTTCCCTCTGTCTCTGCGGTCCGGCAAACATGGCACGGGCGCAGGGGACACAAGTAGCTCCTGCAACGGCGCAGATGAGCGCAGGCGCGCATCAGAATGGTGCCCCGTGGTGGAAACATGCCCTTCTCTATGAGATCTACCCGCGCAGCTTTCAGGATTCGAATGGCGACGGTATCGGCGACCTCAATGGGATTACGCAGCGACTCGATTATCTTCACTCGCTTGACGTCGCGGCGGTGTGGCTGTCCCCTATCTACCCTTCGCCGCAGGTCGACTTTGGATACGACATCTCCAATTACGAGAATATCGATCCGCAGTATGGCACGCTCGCGAACTTCGACAAGCTGGTCGCGGAGGCGAAGAAGCGGAACATTCGCATCATCATGGACATGGTGATGAACCATACGTCGGACAAACATAAGTGGTTTATCGAGTCGGAGAGTTCGAGGGACAATCCGAAGCGTGACTGGTACATATGGCGTGATGGCAAGGGTGTGGGAGCAGACGGCAAGCCGTTGCCGCCGAACAACTGGACCAGCGTCTTTGGAGGGTCGGCCTGGGAGTATGACCCGAAGACGAAGCAGTTCTACTATCATGAGTTCTACAAACAGCAGCCGGATCTGAACTGGCGCAACCCGGAGGTCGAAAAAGCTATGTTCGACTCGGTGCGCTTCTGGCTGGATCGTGGTGTGGCGGGCTTCCGTTTCGATGCGGTACCTAACCTGTTTGAAGATCCGCAGCTTCGCGACGAGCCGGCGACCGGAGGCACCAACGCCTTTGGCGATCCGAACCTGAGCGATATTTATACGAACAATCTGCCGGAGGTGCACGATGTCATGCGGCGACTTCGTGCGATGGTCGACAAGTATCCCGGAGATCGTGTGCTGATTGGAGAGACCTATCTGCCGAACGTACAGGAACTCGATAAATGGTATGGCGGGGCGAAGCATGACGAACTGCAACTGCCGATGGATATGCAGGTTGGCTTTACTAACAAGCTGGACGCGTCGTTGTTCCGCAAACGGATCAACGATGCGGAGACGCAGATCAGTGGCAATCAGCCCCTTTTCGTCTTCGACAATCACGACAACGCCCGCAGTTGGAACCGCTATGGGGATGGCATCCACGATCAGGCCATCGCACGGTTGATTGCGACGACTTTGCTCACCTCGCGCGCGACCGCGCTGATGTACTACGGCGAAGAGCTTGGCATGGTCACGACGACACCGACGCGAAAGGAAGATGTGAAGGACCCGATTGGCATCACCGGCTGGCCGAAGGAGAAGGGCCGCGACGGCGAGCGGACGCCGATGCAGTGGGACGACTCGAAGAATGCAGGGTTCAGCGATGCTGCAAAGACATGGCTGCCGGTTGCTCCGGATTACCGAACCGTCAACGTGAAGACGGAAGAGAGTGAGCCGAACTCGCTTCTGAACTGGCATAAGCAGCTGATTACCATGCGCAGAGACGACCCGACGCTGCGTGATGGAAAGCAGGTGATGATTGATGAGAGCAACCCTTCTGTCCTGTCGTACGTGCGTAAGGGAATGGATGGTCATCCGTCGATCATTGTGGCGCTTAACTTTACAGCAGAACCGCAGACTGTCTCACTCGATCCTTCGCCGGCAGGCGTACATGGGAAGACAGTGACCACGCTGCTCACAGATGCTCCCTCGCTGAAGCAGAATGGAAGCTTGCAGAAGATAACGCTGCCGCCGTATGCCTCCTGGGTTGGCAGCGTTAAATAATGAAGTCGCGGCGTCTGAGGCTACGATCCGATCTGCCTCAGGCGCTTTCTTTGACGCCAAAGGACTGCGGGCCTTCTCCGTGGTTACAATCACGCTGGATGCTATTTCTTCGGACAGGCCCGCTGCTTTTTTATAGTGTCATGGTGATCATGCAGCCGCTGGTTTGGGCACAGACTCCCGGCGCGCCGCCTGCGCATCCTGCATCTTCGGAGACCGCCCGACGGATGGCTGCGGATGAGGCCTTTCGTGCCGGGTCCGCAGCTTATCGTCAGAACGATCTGCACTCCGCACATGTGCAGTTTGCAAGAGTAGTGCGGCTTGCCCCCGATGTTGCTGCCGGACACAATGCCTTCGGAACCGTCCTGCTGGCCGAGGGAGATGCGCGAGCTGCCGTGGCGCAGCTCGACACGGCGCACCGACTCGATCCGCACGATACGGGCGTCATGCTCAACCTTGCATTGGCTTATTCTCAGCTTCGGAATTACACGAACGTGGTAAAGCTGTTTCAGATTCTCGATCATGCAAATGCCGAGCCGCTCCCCCCCCAGGCGGCGATTGCCTATGCCGCCGCGCTGAATGCGACAGGACAGCCTACTGAGGCGCGGAAACGGCTAGAAACGGCGGTTACGGCTTCGCCGAATAGCGCGACGCTGCATGATGCACTTGGCACATTGCTGGCGCAGCAGAGATACTACGATGAGGCAACCGCGCAGTTTCAGCGCGCCATTGCGTTGGATGCATCGCTGGCCGCCGCGCACTATCACCTTGGCTCCGTGTACCTGGATCAACGTCAGCCTGACGCCGCTGTCGCGGAACTTACGCAGGCAAGCGATCTTGAAAAGGAGAACGTTGCGTATGCTCTACAACTTGGGCGCGCTCTTCGCGCGAACAATCAGGACGAAGCGGCACTGGCCGTATTGAATCGTGCCCTGACACTCGATCCGAAATCGGTGGACGCGAAATATGAGCTGGCCCTCACCTTGCAGGCGAGCGCGCGCGCGCACGAGGCTCTTCCGCTCTTCGAGCAGGTGACAGCGGCGCGACCCCGTGACTTTGAAGCATTGACCAATTTTGGACTCGCGCTCGTCCAGACGGGCGATGCAAAGAATGCAATTCCCCTTTACAACCGCGCCCTCGCGCTGAATGCGACGAGTGCGACGGTGCATGAAGACCTTGGTGTTGCTTACCTGCAGCAGAGCGATCTGAACCATGCAATCGAGCAGTTTCGTGCGGGTCTTGCCATTGAGCCGAATAGCTCGCAGCTTCATTACGATCTCGGGCTTGCGTTCAAGCTGAAGGACGATACTTCGGCCGCGATTCCGGAGTTCAAGCATGCCGAAGATCTCGATCAGCAACTGCCCGATCCTCCTTACACACTCGGTGTGCTCTATATGCAGCTTGGGCGGTTTGCCGAGGCCCAGGAGGAACTGGAGAGAGCCACGGTATTACGTCCGGAGAATGGCGAGGCGTGGGCGATCCTGGGGAATGTCTATAAAGAGACGAGCCAATTCCAGAAGGCAACGGATGCGCTGCGACGGGCTATGGAATTAATGCCGAACCAGCCGAGTCCGCACATCAGTCTGGCTGCAATTCTCAGTCAGCAGGGCGATCATGCGGGTGCATTGGCCGAGCGTAAGAAAGCCGCCGAACTGAGCCGGATTGCGGTCAGCCGACAGCGCGCTAACTTCGCTCTCGATTCAGGGCGCGCCCTTCTTAAGAAGGGGCAGGTAGCTGAGGCTGTGGCACAGTTGCAATCGGCGGTCGATGCAGATCCAAACTATAGCGATGCCCATTCAGCTCTGGCGGATGCGCTCGAGCGGCAAGGGCAAAGCGCAGCCGCCGCGCTCGAACGGCAAAAGGCACAAAAACTTTTGGGAGCTTCTCGCTCTCCGGCCAGTGCTGCGCCGTCTCAGCCGTAAGGCCGGCAGCGACCGCTCTATCGAGGTTTTGATGGATGGATTACCATGGCAGGCAGAAAGTTTGAGCGTCTGCACGCAAATTGGGGGAGCGTCATTTTGAGTTGGTCTCGCCGCAGTTTTCTCACCTCGCTCTCTTCTACTGCGCTGGTCCTCTCGCTGGATGACGTTCTCGCTCTGGCGGCGCCGATGGCCCAGGGAGCACCACAGATGGGATCGCGGCCAACCTACAATGCAAAGCCGCAGCCGGCACCCATGCGGCTTCCTTCGCCTGTGATCGGAACACCCCTTGGAGTAAGTTTTGTCGACGTGGCGCGGCAGTCTGGATTGAATGCAAAGACAATCTATGGCGGAGAGCACAAGAACCGATATCTCATCGAGACAACAGGTTGCGGCGTGGCCTTTTATGACTACGATCACGATGACTGGCTCGATATCTTTCTCGTCAACGGCACACGGTTGGAGGGGTTCCCAAAAGGGCAGGAGCCGGTCTCGCGCCTGTTCAGGAACAATCGCGATGGCACGTTCACCGATGTAAGCATAAAGGCCGGGGTAGCGCGGACGGGATGGGGCCAGGGGTGTTGTGTCGGCGACTATAACAACGATGGCTGGGACGATCTGTTCGTGAGCTATTACGGCCAGAATGTGCTCTATCGGAACAATGGCGACGGCACTTTTACCGACGTGACGGAGAAAGCTGGACTGCGGCAGTCGAAGACACGATGGAACTCGGGCTGCGCGTTTCTCGACTACGACCGCGATGGGCATCTCGATTTATTTGTCGCCAACTATATCGACTTCGACATCAAGACAGCGCCGCTTCCCGAGGCTGCGGGGTGCCAGTATAAGGGGATTCAGGTAGCCTGCGGTCCACCCGGTTTGCAGGGCGGCAAGAACATTCTTTATCACAACAATGGAGATGGCACCTTCACGGATGTTTCGCAGAAGAGCGGTATGTGGGACACTATCGGCACCTACGGACTTTCGGTCGCGGTCTCCGATCTCGACGACAATGGCTGGCCGGATATTTACGTCGCCAACGACTCTACTGCGGCGACTCTGTATCAGAATCAAAAGGACGGCACCTTCAAGGATGTGGCGATCGAGTCGGGCGTCGCATACTCCCCCGATGGAAAGCCGCAGGCCGGTATGGGCGTGTCCGTTGGCGACTATAACCGCGACGGCAGGCTCGATCTGGTGAAGACCAACTTTGCCGGTGACACGGATTCGCTCTATGCCAATCTCGGCGACGGCAGCTTCGATGACCGTACCTATCTCGCGGGACTGGGCGTCAATACTCGTCTGCTCGGGTGGGGCGTCGGCTTCTTCGACATGGACAACGATGGCTGGCTGGATATCCTGGTCTGTAACGGGCATGTCTATCCCGAGGTGGACGGCACCAGCATCGATGCCCCCTATGCGCAGCACAAGTATCTCTATCGCAATCTGCGCAACGGGCAGTTTGAAGAGGCAACGGCGCAGGGTGGCCCGGGCATCACCGCAGCTGCGCCGGCACGCGGCTGCGCCTTTGGAGACTATGACAATGACGGCGACGTCGACGTGGTCGTCAACTGCGTCAACAGCATGCCACAGTTGCTTCGCTGTGATTCGACGACGGGGCGTAACTGGATCAAAATTCGCGCCGTTGGAACAAAGTCCAACCGCACCGGTATCGGCGCAAAGATCAGCGTTACGACCGCGACCTCGAACCCCGCGAAGCCGTTCGTTCAAATCGACGAGGTCCGCAGCGGCGGCAGCTACTATTCACAGAATGATCTGCGGATTCATTTCGGGCTCGATCACGCTGCGAAAGCGGATGTAGTCGAGATCAGGTGGCCCTCCGGCGTTAAGGACAAACTGACTGATCTTGCAGCCAACCATCTTTACGTAATTCAGGAGGGCGGAAAGATTCTGAAGACCCTAGCCATGGGCGCGCCAGCGTCTTCTGTACCGGCGACATCCCAAAGCGCTTGATCGTGGACCAGGACTTGCACGATGACGATGAAGCAGTCCGCTATCCCCTGTACGGCTTTTCCCGCGCGCCGTACCTGTTCTGGTTCTGCCCCGGCCCACAAGGACACTGTCTGGCCGATGTACGGCTTAGAGTAGAGATGTGGTCTGGAAAAAGAGTGAGTCAACAGTGCGTAAGGGTCCCTGGGTTTCTATGGTGGTTTTGCTTCGATTTCTTCTGATCGGAATGATGGTTGTGGGTAGCGGCGCGGTCGCGCAGACGGTCAAATCAGCTGCGCACACTCATCCTCATTCAAAAGCGACAACGACCGCGAAGAAGAGATCGTCTGCCCAGTCGAAGACTTCAGCCAGCAAGAAGCAGCGCGCTGTCAAAGGAAAGAAGACCACGCGAAAGGCCCATGCTCCTGCCTCCAGTCGAAGCGCAAAGCGCAAAAGAGCTGCCGCGCATCGGAGGCACCATCCTGCTCCCCGGGCCACAGCGCGCAGCATCAAGCTTACCAGCGCGTTTCATGCGACGGAGAAGTTACGTCCGATGGCGCAGCAGTTGACTGCGACCCGGTCGGCGGCGGCATATCGCGGGGTCGAGAGCTATGCGCAATCGCATCCAGGAGAAGGGGCCGCCGCCGCGTACCTTGCGCTGGGACACGCCTATATGCTGGACCACAAGTATGACGATGCGGCGAAGGCTTATCGCCAGGCAAACCGGTCCGGAAAAGCGCTCGACGACTATGCCGACTATCTGGGCGCGCAGGCATCGTTGCAGGCAGGACGAGGGGCGGACGCATATGCTCTGCTCGATAATTTTGCGGAGCGGCATCCCGGAAGCATCTTCAACGCGGACGCGCCGGTGCTACTCGCCAATGCGTATCTGCAACAGCTCAATCCACAGGCGGCGCTGAAGGTCCTGCTGCCGTTGCAGCAGACTCCGCAGGCCTCGCATGTGGGCTTTCGTTACGCTCTGGGACGGGCGTACCAGATGTCGAACGACACGGCGCGGGCGGCTGCTGTCTTTCGCGATATCTATCTGAAGCAACCTCTGAGCTTTGAGGCGGGACAGGCGCAGACGCAGTTGCTGGCGATGGGCATCCCTCTGACCGCAGCAGAGCGCAAAAGCCATGCCGACCAGCTCTTCAATGCGAAGCAGTATTCCGCGGCGAGCGACGAATATCATGCTATTGCGAAGGACAGTAGTGGCTTGAGCGCCAGCGATCTCGATGTGTTGAAGCTCTATTCGGCGGTGTGCGATATGAAGCTCAAGCGCATCAGCCGCAAGCAGGTGGAGGCACTCCCCGAGACGACGGGCGACAGCGCGGCGCTGAAGCTGTATATGCTGGCTGAGCTGTCGCGCAATGAGGACGACGAGGCCGGCCATGACGCCTTGATTGCACAGATGATCCAACGTTTTCCCAAGAGCCGGTGGCTGGAGGAGGCGCTCTATTCGGGCGGTAACATGTATCTGCTGAAGCACAATGCCAAGCAGGCCACGTTCCACTACGCAACGCTGGTGAAGATGTTTCCCAATAGCCTGTATGCCCCCTCGGCGCACTGGCGCGCGGCCTGGATGAACTATCGGCTGCGCAACTACGCCGAGGCTGCGCGGCTGATGGACGAGCAGATCCAGATGTATCCAGCGGGTGTTGAGGTCTCGACCGCGTTGTACTGGCGAGGGCGCATCTACGAGGACGAAGAGCACAACTTCGCGCAGGCGGCGAATTATTATCGCGTGCTGGCAACGACGTACACCAATTTCTACTATGCGAACCTAGCCAGGGAGCGGCTGAAGGTCCTGGGGACGCAGCCGCCCGTTGCTCCTTCGCCGGTGTTGAGCTCGGTGCCGCAACGGGATGTGCCTGACCTGACCGGCGAACTGCCGGAGAATGAGCCGCATCTGATCAAGGCACGGCTGCTGGCCAATGCGGCTCTGAATGAGTACATCGGGCCGGAGATCCAGGCGAGCGACACCGCGAGCGAGTGGGGAGCGCTGGCAGAGGCTGAGATCTATGCCTCGTATGGCGAGTACACGCGGTCGGTGCAGTCGATGAAACACTGCGGCATCTCTTTCTATTCGCTGCCGGTGGACCAGGTCCCGGCGCTTTACTGGCACCTTCTGTTCCCGCAGCCTTACTGGCCTGACGTTGTGACGCAATCGAAGAAGAATGGGCTCGATCCGTACTTTGTGGCGTCGCTGATCCGGCAGGAGTCGGAATTCAATGCGGGCGCGGTGAGCCGTGCCAATGCGTATGGATTGATGCAATTGATCCCTTCGGTCGGCAAGTCGATGGCGAAGAAGCAGAAGATCCGGCACTTTAAGACAAGTGACCTGTTGAATGCGCATGTAAACCTTGAGCTCGGCACGATGAATTTGAAACAGGTGCTGGACCGGTTTGGGGGCCAGAAAGAGTATGCACTGGCGGCGTACAACGCGGGCGACAGCCCGGTCAGGCGGTGGATGTCGAGCAATGACTACAAGGACATTCCCGAGTTTGTCGAGTCAATCCCCTATTCGGAGACGCGTGAGTATGTTCAGGCGATCCTGCGCAACCGGGAGATGTACCGAATCTTGTATCCCGGCAGCTAAATCTTTGGTAACTTCGTGCAGGTTTATAGTGGTGAATTGTTCTTTTCGGGCCTAACAAGGCGATGGCTATAGCGATTCTGCGAGTGGGAAAAATGGATACACTGAAAGGCGGGTGTGCATCCAACGAAGTATCGATGCCAGAGTTTGAAAGGGCGGTATGAGCTTGGAAAAGGTTCTGATTGTTGAAGATGAGGTCCATGCACGAAGCGGCCTGACGGAGTTGATCGAGAGCTGGGGTTACCGTGCCGAGAGTGCGGCGGATGGGATTGAGGGGTTGGAGAGGGCTATCGATTGGGCTCCGGCGATCGTGGTGACCGACCTGAAGATGCCGCGGATGGATGGCATGGAGCTGCTGAACCGGATCGGCGAGCTGCCGCAGCGGATCGCGGTCGTGATGCTAACGGCGCAGGGCTCGATTGAGTCGGCTGTGGAAGCGATGCGGATGGGGGCATACGACTATATCCCTAAGCCGGTCGATCCGGTGCGATTGAGAACGATTCTGCATAATGCCACGCGGCAACGTGAGGCGGACGTAGAGCTTGAGGTTACGCGGCGGCAGTTGCGGGATACAGGCGTGCTGGGGCCGCTGGTGGGTTCGTCGCCGCAGATGAAGGACATCTTTACGATGATCGAGCGGGTCGCTCCGTCGAACGTCTCTGTGCTGGTGACGGGAGAGAGCGGCACGGGCAAGGAGCTGGCAGCGCGAGCGCTGCATGATCTCAGCTCGCGGCGTCTGAAGCCGTTTGTGGCGGTCAACTGCGCGGCCATTCCGGAGACGCTGATCGAGAGCGAGATCTTCGGGCATGAGAAGGGCGCGTTTACGGGAGCGCTGGAGCGGCGGGCTGGATGTTTTGAGCTGGCGGAAGAGGGCACGCTGCTGCTGGATGAGATTGGCGAGATGCCCGCCGGCACGCAGGCGAAGCTGCTGCGCGTGCTCGAAGACAGGAAGCTGAGGCGGCTGGGCAGCAAGGTCGAGACGCCGGTGGATGTGCGCGTGGTGGCGGCTACCAATAAAGACCCGGAGAAGGCGGTGGCGAGCGGAGAGCTGCGCGGCGATCTTTACTACCGGCTGAATGTCTTCAATATCCACATGCCTCCACTGCGGGACCACTTGATGGATGTTTCGGCGATTGCCGAGAAGATGATCGATGACATGAACGAGCGGCACCACTGCACGGTGGCTGGTCTGAAGGACTCGCTGATGAATCGGATGGAGACCTACCAGTGGCCGGGGAACGTTCGCGAGCTGCGCAATACGATTGAGCGTGCGGTGATTCTGGCGGGCTCCGGGATGCTGGGCGTTGAACATCTGCCCCCACATTTTGGCGAGCCGGGGTTTGCGCCGCCGCCGACGCGGGCCAGTCGGATGGCTGCCGAGGGGGAAGTGAACCCTGCTTCGAGCGAGGTGCAGCGCTATCTGGAGGACAAGAACACCGTGCGAGTCGAGGTGGGAACGACGGTGGACGAGGCAGAGCGGCAGTTGATTTTGAAGACCCTCCTGTCGACGCACAATAACAAGACCAGGGCGGCGGAGATACTGGGGATCAGCTCGAAGACGCTACAGAATAAGCTGAAGGAATATCAGAGTGCGTCTACGGTTGTAACGGAGTAGGGATGCGGCTGAAGACGAAGCTGGTGGTATCGGCTACCGGGTTGACGTTCGCGCTGGTGCTGGTGCTTTCGGGCTCGTTTGTCAGTGAGCTGCTGCGGCAGAGGATTGAGCAGACATCGGCTGCGAACGACGTGCTCGCCCACGAGGTCTGGCTGATGACGCGGCAGGCCGTAGAGACCGGTCTCCGTGCGCAGCCGCCATTGGACAAGACGGATGAGGCGCTTCATACTGCGGTGACCAATGCGCTGCAGAACAACCGCGCGCTGGTGGATGGAATGAATATGGTGGTCCGCTATTCGCCTACGGTGCAGGACGTGAGCGTGACCGATGCGCATGGGTTGACCCTGCTGAGCACGGACCCTGATGCCCTGGAGCAGCCGGCCGGTGCCCGGATGAGCCTGCAAAGCGTGCAGGCAGGCAGCATCGCCTCCCAGATGAAGATGGTCTTCGGCCAGCCGCGCGTGCTCGATATCGAACAGTCGCTGGACCGGAACGGACAGCCATTCCTGGTGGTGCACGTGGGAGTGCGATCGACGTTTCTGCGCGCCTCGTACGAGCCATGGTTGAAGGATGCGCTTATCTTTGCGCTGTTGGCCGCGCTGGCTGCCATGGTTGCCGCAGGTCTGCTAGCGAATGTGGCGCTACAGCCGATTGAGGCCATCAGCCGAAAGCTGGAGAGCCTGACGATCGCCGACCGCGATGCATTGCCGCAGGTGAAGGAGAAAGACTCGGGCAGTGACGCCGTGGTCCGTGTGTCGAAGACCATCGACCGGCTAGGCCAGCAGATTCGCAGCACCGAGGAGGGATATACGGCGTTGCAGGCAAACCTGGCCCAGATGCTGGATACGCTGCGAGACGGTGTGCTGTTGTTTACGGCCAATTATCGGGCCGCGATGGTATCGGAGGCGGTGGCCTTCTTTTTGAACAAGCCGGAGAATGAGCTGGTCGGCAAACGGCTGGAGGAGATCTTTGAGCCGGGCACGGCGCTCGGCACGGCGGTGCTGCGGGCGTTTGCCAGCGGCGGGCAGGTGAATGCGGAGGGTGTGACGCTCGAAGATGGACGGCAGGTGCAGATTTCGCTCGACAGGATCGATGATCGGCTCGGCGGCGGCAGCAACATGGGGACGCTGCTGACGCTTCGGGATACGGCGTCTGCATTGCAACTGGGGCAGGAGCTCGAGGTGGCACGGAGGCTCGCGGCGATTGGACGGCTCACCGCCGGGGTTGGCCACGAGGTAAAAAACCCGATCAACGCAATGGTGGTCCATCTGGAACTGTTGAGGAGCAAGCTGGCGGGATCAGATGCTTCGGGGATTACCGGAGCGCAGCGGCATGTGGATATTCTGGCAGGAGAGATGCAGCGGCTGGATCGCGTTGTGCAAACCCTTGCAGATTTCTCGCGACCGATGGAATTGCATCTACGGGAACAGGACCTGCGCCAGGTAGTTGGCGCGGTGACGGAGCTGACGGCGGCGGAGATGCAGGAGAATGGAGTGCAGGTGACGGTCGAAGCGCCCGCGGGACCTGTGATGGTGCGGGTGGATGCCGAGTTGATGCGGCAGGCGTTGTTGAACTTGATGCTGAATGGGATGCAGGCGATGACGTCCGGAGGTAAGATGCGGGTGACGATACGCCGCGACCACTCTTTTGCCGTAGTCGAGGTAGCGGATGAAGGAGAGGGCATCCCGCCGGAGCTGTTACCGCGTATCTTTGAACTGTACTTCACCACAAAAGCGAAGGGCAGTGGAATCGGATTAGCGACGACGTACCGCATTCTGCAGATGCATGGCGGTGCAATGGACGTGCGGTCCAATACCGATGCCGGTTCTCCGGAGCGGGGAACGACGTTTACCCTGCGCCTTCCGGTTGCGACAGGAGCAGGAGTGGAAGGACGCAAAGCGATTGCGGCCGATACTGGTCGCCAGGGAATGGGAGAGCGCGTTTGAACGGGTATGGCGACATGTCGCGAAGGCTGATGGCGATCATTGTCTGCGCAGGACTGACAGGCGGATTGAGCGGCTGTATGCATCTGCACAAGCGGCCAAAGATCCCAGTCCTCCCCCCAGTGCTGGCGCCCATTCCGCTTGAGACCGTGCCGGGGCCGCTGAGTCCACCCATGCTGGCCGCGCCGGTGATTGAGTTACCGCCGATGCCGATCGCCGCGGCCGCCGCAAGTCCGCGGCGAGAGCGGAGGCGTCTCGCGCCTAAGACCGCAGCCACCGCGCCTGCTGAAGATACGACTCCTCAACCGGCGACCGATGAAGCTGAAGCGATCGGCGATCTGACCGCTGGAGGCGCGGCAAATCCGCAGGCGCAGGAGGAGGCGGCGAGCTTGATTCGTTTGATTCAAAAACGGGTGAGCGGACTATCGGCGCAGACGGTAAGGAAGCAACGAACCCAGATCAATCGCGTACAGAATTTCCGGCGGCAGGCGCAGGACGCCCTTAAATCCGGGGACGTCGAAGGGGCAACAACCCTGGCGACCAAGGCGAACCTGCTGCTGGACGATCTGGACCGGCAGACTGCAAAGGAGTAGAGGCTTTCGGGTGAAGTGTAGAAAAGATCCTGAAAGGGTTCGGCTTCAGCCGCGCGTCGAAAGCTGTTGGTAGCACTCTTCCTAATGGTGGCTCCACAGAAGTGGATTCGTCTGAATAATTGTCATCCTTCGCCGGAGGACCTGCTTTTGAGGATACCCATGCATCGCTGCAGAAAGGGCGGGACTCATGTCCCGCCCTTTCCACTCGATTCTCAGACCTCTGCGCCGTGGCACTTTTTATACTTCTTGCCGGAGCCGCAGGGACAGTCATCATTGCGTCCGACTTTTTCTCCGGTACGGCGGGGTGTAGCGCCGTTGGTCTCGACGCTGGCGCCGGCGGCCCGTGCGAGGTCGAGTTCGCGCTTCTTTTTCTTCTGAAACTCGCGTTCGAGCGCATCGATGGTCGTGGAAGGAGCGCGGGTTGGAATCGGAACCGGAGCGTGCCCGGTCTGCGAGGGGAGCGCATTCGGGTCTGGCCGCTGCATCTGCGCCTGCTGCAACTGCTCGGCGGTCTCGATGGGGTTGCCGTCGGGGCCGATGATCTGCATACGGAAGAGGTGGCGGGCCGTGTCCTCCTGGAAGCGGAGCATCATCCCCTCGAACATGTCGAAAGACTCCTTCTTGTAGGCGACGAGAGGGTCCTGTTGAGCATAGCCGCGCAGACCGATGCCTTCCTTGAGATGGTCCATGGCAAGAAGGTGGTCTTTCCAAAGCCCGTCGAGTACGGAGAGCATAACGATACGCTCGTGGTAGCGCATCTGCGGCGCGCCGAGGATCTGCTCCTTGATGTCATAGCGGCCGCGAAGTTTTTCGAAGATGGTCTCGCCGAGTTCATGGCGGGTCATCTCGGTGGCATTGATCTCGTTTTCGAGGTGCGCGCCGAAGATATCGTAGATCTGACTAAACAGGGCATCGAGCTTCCACTCCTCGACGTGTGCCTTTTCGGGCGCGTGTTCGTCGAGCAGGTTAGAGAGGATGGTGGAGACATAATCGTCCGTGATGAGCAGTTTCTGGTCGACCCCTCCCATAAGCTGGCGGCGCAAGCCATAGACGGCTTCACGCTGCTTGTTCATGACGTCGTCGTATTCGAGGACGTGTTTGCGCGACTCGAAGTTCTGGCTCTCGACGGCCTCCTGTGCGGAGGCGATGCGCTTGGAGATCATGCGGCTCTCGATCGGAACGCCTTCTTCCATGCCGAGGCGCTGGAGCAGGGTCGAGACCCACTCGCGGGCGAAGATGCGCATGAGATCGTCTTCGAGCGAGAGGAAGAAGCGCGAGGAGCCGGGATCGCCCTGGCGCCCGGCGCGTCCGCGCAGCTGGTTATCGACGCGGCGTGACTCATGACGCTCGGTGCCGAGAATGTGGAGTCCACCCGCTTCGATGACCTTGTCATGCTCGGCCTTGGCGGCTGCCTCGTGCGTGGCGGTGGCGGCGTCCCAGGCCTCCTGGGTGGTTTCAAACTCCTGTCCGGTGTAGTAGAAGCGGACCATGCCGGGTGCGGCGACCGGCGAAATTGCGCCTTCGGCGGCGGAGACGGCGCGAGCAAGATTCTTGCGCACAATGTCCTGTCGGGCCATGAATTCCGCGTTGCCGCCGAGCAGAATGTCGGTTCCGCGACCTGCCATGTTGGTGGCGATGGTGACCATGCCGAGCCGTCCAGCCTGGGCTACGATCTCTGCCTCCTTCTCGTGAAACTTGGCGTTCAGCACGACGTGACGAACGCCCTTGCGCTTGAGTATCTCGCTCAGCAGCTCGGACTTTTCGATACTGGTGGTGCCGACCAGGACGGGTTGCTTGTTCTCGTGCAGCTTGGCGATCTCGTCGGCCACGGCGAAGTATTTTTCCTTCGAGGTGCGGTAGACGACATCGGAGTTCTCGAGGCGCCGCATGACGCGGTTCGTCGGGATGACGACAATGTCCAGCTTGTAGATCTTGCCGAACTCGGCAGCCTCGGTCTCGGCGGTGCCGGTCATGCCCGAGAGTTTCTTGTACATGCGAAAGTAGTTCTGGAAGGTGATAGTCGCAAGGGTCTGGTCCTCTTTGCGAATAGCGACGCCTTCCTTGGCTTCGACAGCCTGATGTAGTCCATCGGACCAGCGACGGCCGGGCATGAGACGGCCAGTGAACTCGTCGACGATGATGACTTCGCCATCTTTGACGACGTACTCGACATCGCGCTTATAGAGGCTGTGCGCCTTGACGGCGACCTCGACGTGATGCTTGAGGTCCCAGTTCTCGGGGTCGGCGATATTGCCGATGCCGAGCAACTTCTCGATCTTCTCCCAGCCCTCGTCGGTGATGGTGACAGCGCGTGCTTTTTCATCGATGACATAGTCGCCGGTGTAGGTCTTGGTGTCGAGCGTCTCGGTCATCTCGCCCTCTTCGAGGTTGGGGATGATGACGTTGACGCGGGCGTACTTGTCCGTGGTCTGGTCGGTCGGGCCGCTGATGATGAGCGGCGTGCGGGCTTCGTCGATCAGGATCGAGTCCACTTCGTCGACGATGCAGTAGTAGTTGCCGCGCTGGACCTGATCGGCCAGCTCGAACTTCATGTTGTCTCGCAGATAGTCGAAGCCGAACTCGTTGTTGGTGCCGTAGGTGATGTCGGAGCCGTAGGCCTCGCGGCGCTGCTGGTCGTCGAGATCATGGACGATAACGCCGACGGTGAGTCCGAGGAAGCCGTAGATCTTGCCCATCCATTCGGCGTCGCGTTTGGCGAGATAGTCGTTCACCGTAACGACATGTACACCGCGTCCGGCCAGCGCGTTGAGATAACAGGGCAGCGTGGCGACCAGGGTCTTACCTTCACCGGTCTTCATCTCGGCGATATTCCCGGAGTGAAGAACCATGCCGCCGATGAGCTGCACGTCGAAGTGGCGCATCTGCACCGTACGCTTGCCGGCTTCGCGGACTACGGCGAAGGCCTCGGGCATGATCTGGTCGAGGGCTGCCTTCTCCACATCGTAGGTGGCCTTTTCGGCATCCTCGTCATCAGGATTGATATTGGCCGCGGCGATGGCGTCGGCGATGCGCTGGCGGAATTCAACGGTTTTGGCGCGTAACTCGTCATCGGAGAGCGCCTGGATCGCGGGCTCAAGGGCATTAATCCGTTTAACGGCTGGCAGAAGGCGCTTTACAGCGCGATCGTTGCTGGTGCCAAAGACTTTTGCGAAAGCTTTATCGATCAAAACTGGTTTCCTTCGGGGTGCGTTTTCCCCCAAGGTCTAGTGTAAATGGTCTGCGGGCGCCGTTGTAGGTTCGTGCCTCAGTTACTGCGGCCTGAGATAGGCTGCAAGCGGTGAATGGGCCTTGCGCAGGGCGATTGCCACGGATTGAGCGTTCAGTTCGGCGCCTTCTGCGCTGGTGTGGGTGTGATCTTTGGGAAACAGGAGCGCGGTCTTCTCCGGGCCTGCGGCTTCGAGACGGTCGGCTTCTACGGTTGCCATGTCGACGAAGGCAACGTGTTGTTCGGCGGCCAGTTGGCGCAGTTCGGCATCGTAGCCCATGTCGCGCTCAATCTTGCCATCTTTCCAGATATTGCGGATCGTGAGCGACAGCAGGATGGGGGTAGCCTTTTTCGCCCGCGTGTCAGCGATGTACTTGCGCATGTACCAGCCATAGGTGTGGACGGTTTCGGTATGGCCGTCGGGAAGGGTGACGTCTTTCGTCTCGTTGCCAAGGCCCTTGAGGGAGCCTCGCGCTTTGGGGCCATCGAGATTGCCGCCGTCGTTGTGGCCCATCTGGAGCAGCACGAAGTCTCCGGGCTTCATCTCCGCGAGGACACGGTCCCACGAGCCCTCGTTGATGAAGGTGCGGCTGCTGCGGCCGGCATGGGCGCGGTTGGCCACATTGATACGGGTGGTATCGAAGTAGTGGGCAAAATGGTCGCCCCAGCCGAGATCGGCCTGGTTGCGAGCGGTGGAATCGCCGACGATAAAGACAGTAGGAAGACCGGGATCGAGCGGGACGGAAGGTGCGGCTGAGGTTTGTGGCGGGGTGGGAGGAGGCTGGGTTGAGGTTTGTGGCGGGGTGGGAGGAGGCTGGGTTGAGGTTTGAGCAAAAGCGGCTACAGCGGTGAGCAGGAGCAGAACAGAATAGCGGCGGAGGCGGGCGAGGGAGGACTTGGTCTGGAGTATGGCCATGCCGGTAAGAGTAGTCGACAGAGAGGATAAAATTCAATAGGGATAAAATTTCATCTAAAATGAAGCTTTGGTCTCCCCGTTCAGGATAAATGTGGCATCAGACAAAGCTGGAGCGTAGGCTGGCGTTTGAAATCAACATTCATTCGACAGGTGAATTGACGATGCTGAGTTATGGGCAAAGCACTTTTGCTATTGTTCTCTCGCTGGTTGCCGCACTCTTGACGGTGGCGATCCTTAACAGAGCGTGGCCGGTCGAGAACCGCAAGATCATTAATGACGTTAATGCGTGGCAGATGGGAGTGCTGGGGACTACGTATGGAGTGATCCTGGGCTTCATGCTGTTTACCGTATGGACGGACTTTCGCGCAGCGGAGATCGATGTTGCGCTCGAGACCGCATCTCTGCTGAACGTGCATCGCATTGCGGCGGGACTGCCCTCGCCTCAACGAGAGCAGATGAACGTGCTTACGTTGAAGTATGCGGATGCGGTCGTCAATCAGGAATGGCCCGCGATGCAGACCCAGCGCGTTAGCCATGCTGGTGATGTGGTTCTGGAGCAGATGTGGCAGGTCCTCATCGCGGCACAGGCCCAGAACATAAGAGAGACCAGCAGTGTAGACCATCTGACGACGGCGATGACCAGCCTGGGCGAGCGGCGGCGAATGCGCGATGAGCAGTATGAGAACAAACTGCCCTCCGTTCTATGGGTGCTGTTGATTGTTGGCGGCATGGCAACGGTGGTCTCTTCCTGCCTACTGGGAAATGACAAAAAATGGCTGCACTACGCTCAGGTGCTGGCTCTGGCCTTCGTTGTGTCGGTGACGCTTGCGTCCATCGCCGATTTAGCAAGGCCATTTGAAGGAGCGGTCGCAGTTACGGCTACGCCTTTGCAGCGGGCACTGGTGATTATGCAGCAGAGGACGGTGCCGTAGTTGTGAAGGGTAGCGGTATCGGGCGATCTTCGCGCGACAGTTTTAGAATAGATCTCTGAGGTGATGGGCCATGGGGATGAGCGACGAGGTATTTGAAGTAATGTGCCCCGATTGTGGAGCGATGCTGAAGATCGATCCGGTGACGCGGGCGATCATTGCGCACAAATCCGCTCCGAAGAAGAAGATGTTTGAGGACTTCGGCGAAGCCGCACGGGCACTGCGCGAGAGCGATGAGCGCCGGGACTCAATCTTCGCGCAGAGTGTAGAGGCGCAGAAGAACAATGAGGATGTGCTGGCGAAGAAATTTGCGGAAGCAGTGAAGAAGGCCAAGGAGAGTCCGTTGACAGAGCGACCGCTCAGGGACTTCGACTTAGATTAGAGTGTCGGTCATTTAGCTTGTCTTGGGCACGGTAGACTGAAGAGATGCCACCAATCTTAAATGCGCAGGGGTTGAGCAAGGCCTTTGGCGCAACCGCTTTATTTCGTGATATCTCGTTTACCGTCTCTGATGGGGACCGCATTGGCCTGATCGGGCCAAATGGGGCAGGGAAGAGCACGCTGCTGAAGGTGTTGGCCTCTGAGGAAGATGCCGATACAGGTGATGTTGCCGTCCGCAAACGCGCACGCGTCGGATATGTGAAGCAGGAGTCGGAGTTTGTTCCTGGCCTGACGATTCGGGAGGTGCTTGAGGCTGCGCTGGTTCGGACGAAGGTGGCTGAAGGAGAGCACGAAGGACGATTGCGGGAGACGAGTGGACGGATCGGTTTTCCATCGCTCGATGTTGAAGCCGCGAAGCTTAGCGGAGGCTGGCGAAAGCGGCTGGCCATTGCCGAAGCCGTGGTGACGCATCCCGATGTTTTGCTGCTGGACGAGCCGACGAATCATCTGGATCTGGCGGGAATTTCGTGGTTGGAGGGACTTCTGAATGAGGCTTCTTTTGCTTGCGTTCTTGTTAGCCATGATCGTTATTTTCTTGAGAATGTTGCGACGGAGATAGTCGAACTGAACCGCGTTTATGCGGACGGTCTGCTGCGGGTGAAGGGAAGCTACTCAAAGTTTCTTGAAGGCAAAGAGGCTTACATGGAGGCGCAGACCAAGCTGCAGGATGCGCTGAAGAACCGGGTGAAGATCGAGGTCGACTGGCTGCGGCGCGGTCCGAAGGCGCGGTCCACAAAGGCGAAGGCGCGGATCGACAATGCGAACGATCTGATCGGCCAGTTGAAGGAAGTGAACTCGCGCGTGCAGACGGCGACGGCGGGGATTGATTTTTCAGCGACGGAGCGGCAGACGAAACGGTTGGTGGAACTTGAAGATGTCAGCATCACGCTCGGCGATCGAAAGATTGTTGAGGGCCTGAACTTTCTGATTACGTCGGGCATGCGCGTTGGACTTGTAGGGCCGAATGGGAGCGGAAAGACGACTTTATTGCGGTTGCTCACGGGTGAGTTGGAGGCTTCGGCTGGAGTGATGAAGAAGGCTCCGCTGCTGAAGATTGTCTACTTCAGCCAGATGCGTGAGTTGGATGAGGGAGTAACGCTGCGGCGTGCGCTGGCTCCGGATTCGGATTCCGTTGTTTATCAGGGACGCGTTGTCCATGTGGCGAGTTATGCCACGAAGTTCCTATTTACGAGCGAGCAGTTGAATCAGCCGGTCGAGCGGTTAAGCGGCGGCGAGCGGGCGCGAGTGCTGATTGCCAAGTTGATGTTGGAGCCTGCGGATTTGTTGCTGCTCGACGAACCGACAAACGATCTGGATATTGCGACACTCGAGATTCTTGAAGAAAGTTTGCTGGAATACACCGGTGCGCTGGTCCTGGTGACTCACGACCGTTACATGTTGGACCGGGTATCGACGATTGTGCTTGGACTGGATGGCAAGGGCGGATCGGAGAGATTTTCCGACTACTCGCAGTGGGAACAGTGGCGCGGCGCGAAGGTTGAAGAAGCCATTGCGCCGGGAGCTACAGGAAAGGCAGTTGCTTCGGCTACGTCTGCGGCAGCTCCGGCTGCTGGCGGCAAGAAGAAGCTGTCTTATCTTGAGGCCCGCGAGTTTGCCGGAATCGAAGCAGCGGTCGAGGCTGCGGAGGATCGGTTGCAGGCTGCCCGCGAGATGATGGAGCGTCAGGATGTGGTGACCGATGCGACAAAGCTGACTGCGGCTTTGGCCGAGATGGAGGCTGCACAGACGGCTGCGGATGAATTGTATGCTCGCTGGGCAGAGTTGACCGAGAAGGCTGGCTAAGCGCTCTTCTTGTGAACTGGATTGCTGGTGTGTGGCTTTTTGCCAAGGTCATGCCAGCTTGTTTCGGTCATCTCCACGTCGTAGTGTTTTGCTGCGGCCTTAATATTGGCGAAGGCCTGTTCACGCTCGTGTTCGGAGACGTCTTTGACCTGATCGAAGCGGGCGATCGCGTTACGCACATGAGACGCGTTGGTCAATGGCTCTTTGCGCTTGTCGGGGAACGCGTAGACAGAGTCGGGTAGATGCTTCTTTTCCTCTGTATCGAGGGATTTATTGTCGTCGTGAGCTTTCCATGTAGCTTTCATCGCAGATCTCCAATCTTTAAAGGTTGGATGATGCTTGCAGCCCATGCGTTGGCGCTGCAAGCGGCGAATGCGGTTGCCTAGAAGCCCATCGAATCGTCGGCGGAGGGGCCGTAAAGCGCTGGGACGGGAAGGTCGTTGAGGCGGAGGTAGACGCCTAGTTGGGCGCGGTGGTGGATGAGGTGGTTGAAGAAGATGCTGCGGTAGGTGGCGAAGCGCGTCATGTTGGAGATGAGCTTGTCGCCGAAGCTGAACTTCCAGGGTTGCTGGAGGTCAGCGTCGGTGGCGGCGGTGAGGGCGGCGCGGCAGGCGGCGGCGCTGGAATCGAAGTGAGAGAGGAGATCTTCGCGGCTCTTCAGCACAAGGTCGTTACGCGAATGCCGAGGGTTGGCCATGTCCATGTCGGGATCAGTAAGGATGTACTTTCCGAAGAGGGGTAGCGTAGCAACGTGCATGGCGAGGCGGCCCATGGGCATGGATTTGTCGTGACACTTGAAGTCGCGCTTGTCTTCGGAATCCGGGATGCGTTCAAGGGTGGTGCGGGTTCCCTTCATCTCGGCATCGAAGTCTTGGAGGAGGATTTCGGCGATGGTCATGGGGTTCCTTTGGTTAGGGAATGGTGAAGCAGAGGCAGGTCCTCCGCTTCGCGAAGGATGACAACAAAAGGTGACAACAGAAAGTATGACAATCAATATTAGAGGCCGGTGATGTTGTACCCGCAGTCGACGAAGGTGATTTCGCCGGTGATGCCGCTGGCGAGGTCGCTCGAGAGGAACAACGCCGTGTTGCCGACTTCGGCGACTTCAACGTTGCGGTGCAGCGGGCCACGCTGTTCGACGGCGTTAAGGATTTGGGTGAAGTCGCTGATGCCACGGGCGGCAAGGGTCTTGATAGGACCGGCGGAGATGGCGTTGACGCGGATCTTCTTACTGCCGAGGTCGGCGGCGAGGTAGCGGACGGTGGCTTCGAGCGCGGCCTTGGCGACGCCCATGATGTTGTAGTTGGGGAAGACTTTAGTGGAGCCGTAGTAGGTCAGCGTAAGGATGGAGCCACCGTCGGTCATCAGCGGCTCGGCGGCGCGGGCGAGGGCGATGAGGGAGTAGGCGCTGATGTCGTGGGCGATGCGGAAGTCTTCGCGTGCAGTATGGAGGACATCGTTCTTAATATTTGGCGCGAAGCCGATGGAGTGGACGAGAATGTCGAGCTTGCCGTAGGCGGACTTGAGTTGCTCGAAGACGTTGTCGATGTCGGCATCGACGGCGACGTCGCACTGGAAGGTGCGGGCGCTGGGCAGGTCGGCGGCAAGTTCCTCGGCGTCCCGTTGAAGGCGCTCATTCTGGTAGCAGATAGCGAGGGATGCCCCGGCTTCGGAGAGCTTCTGGGCGATGCCCCAGGCGATGCTGCGCTTGTTGGCGAGGCCGAAGACGACGGCTACTTTGCCTTTGAGATCGATCATGTGGGTTGTGCTCCTATCAGGTTTCGATGGTAAGGATAGCAGTTGCGGAGGGCAGATTTTGTGGCCGCCTCCCATGTCCGAAGATCCGGACACGGGCACCCGGTTTTGAGGCTAGGCGAGGAGCCAGTCGTATTGTTCGTCGGTGAGAGGGACGACGGAGAGGCGGAACTGACGGAAGAGGAGGGAGTCTTTGAAGACAGCGGCCGTGCGAATCTGGTCGAGGGACTTCTCGTGCTTGAGGCGCTTGACCGGCTTGATGCGGACGTTGGGATTTTTAGGGTCGGCGGCATCAACCGAGACAACTTTGGCGGTTCCAATGGCAGCCTTGCCGATGTTGGAGTGGTAGATGACGAGCTTTTCGCCGGGCTTCATGTTGCGAAGGTAGAGCAGAGCCTGGTTGTTGGAGATGCCGTCCCAGGTGGTCTCGCCGTCGCGGAGGAGGTCGTCGAAGGAGTATTTGTTGGGTTCGGTCTTGAGTAGATAGGGCATAAGGACTCCTTGATGATCTCTGGTTGCGGCGCTGGCTGATATCCGGTTGAAGAGCGCGGGTGAAGGTACCCCCTCCCCCCTGTACTTAAGTCCCAAAGTCTTCGAAAAAAGGTACTTAAGTCCAAATAGTGGACGTTACCATCTTCGACGAATTCATGAAAAATCCCGATGGTGGCCGGAACTGTTAGCTTCCTCTTAGTTTATCTGAACCGGGGAAACTCATTTGCAATTTTCCGTGACTCTATTCGGTTTGTTTTGAGGACTTTATGAAATTGGGGGCTTGACAGGTTTCTGGGGGCGCCCTTAGCCGGAGATTTGAAACAGAGGGTGACAAAAAACAAGCAACGGCGAAATACAGGGGTCTCTCCACTGCGCTTCGCTCCGGTCGAGATGACGGGAGTTTTAGGAGGGTTGAGCTCGTTCGATAAGCGCACTTTTGTTGCCACTCATCTGTTCAAAATGTTAGCCTTCGCCTAATCTCTCGTGGAGCCAAACACACATGCAGGCAAGCTATAACGGCATCGCCGTCCCGACGGACGGGCAGGCAATTCAGTACGCCAACGGCACATATACGGTGCCCAATCACCCGATTATTCCGTTCATCGAAGGAGACGGCACGGGGCGCGATATCTGGAAGGCGTCGCAGCGGGTCTTCGATGCGGCGGTGGAGAAGGCATATGGCGGCAAGCGCTCGGTGAAGTGGTATGAGGTGCTGGCGGGGGAGAAGGCTTATCGCCAGACCCAGAACTGGCTGCCGGATGACACGGTCAAGGCGACGATGGACTTTCGCGTGTCGATCAAGGGACCGCTGACGACGCCGGTGGGCGGGGGGATTCGCTCGCTGAATGTGGCGCTGCGGCAGTTAATGGACCTTTACCAGTGCGTGCGACCGGTGAAGTATTACGCGGGCGTGCCCAGCCCGGTGAAGCACCCGGAGAAGCTGGACGTCGTGATCTTCCGTGAGAATACCGAGGACATTTACGCGGGAATTGAGTTCCGCGAGGGGACGCCTGAGGCGAAGAAGTTTATCGACTTCGTGAACGATGAGATGTTGAAGGGCGGCAAGAAGAAGGTTCGCCAGGACTCGGGCGTGGGCGTGAAGCCGATCTCGATTACCGGATCGAAGCGGTTGGTGCGGGCGGCGATTCAGTATGCGCTCGATAACAAGCGTAAGACGGTGACGCTGGTACACAAGGGAAATATTCAGAAGTTCACCGAGGGCGCGTTCCGGGAGTGGGGTTACGAGGTTGCGTCGGAGGAGTTCCGCGAACAGACGGTGACGGAGCGCGAGAGCTGGATTCTGGGCAACGTCGAGCAGAACCCGAACCTTACGCCGGAGCAGAATGCCGCGTTGATTGAGCCGGGCATTGAGTTTGCGGCCAAGGAGTTTGGCGAGGGCGTGGTGGCAGAGGTGAAGCAGGTAATCGCTTCGATCGGCGCATCGCATGGCGGCGGCAAGTGGAAGAGCAAAATCCTAGTTAACGACCGCATTGCCGACTCGATCTTTCAGCAGATTATTCTGCGGCCCGAGGACTATAGCGTGCTGGCGACGACCAACCTGAACGGCGACTACATCTCGGATGCGGCGGCGGCGCAGGTGGGCGGGCTGGGAATTGCGCCGGGCGGGAATATCGGCGATGGATATGCAGTTTTCGAGGCGACGCATGGGACTGCACCTAAGTATGCGGACAAGGATGTGATCAATCCGGGATCGGTGATTCTGTCGGGCGTGATGCTGTTCGACTTCCTCGGCTGGACCGAGGCGGCCCGGCTGATCGAGAGCTCGATGGAGAAGACGATCGGACAGAAGTTTGTGACGTATGACTTCGAGCGTGGCATGCAGGGCGCGACCAAGGCGAAGACGAGTGAGTTTGCCAGCCGTATGATTGAGAATATGGGGTAAAAGAAAAGAAGCAAACGCAGGTCCTCCCGCTGTGCGGAAGGATGACAATGATTGATTTTGATTTGAATCGATGAGGAGATGGGATGCGGAAGAAGGTAACGATTGTTGGGGCGGGAAATGTTGGCGCGACGACGGCGCATTGGGTTGCTGCGAAGGAGCTGGCGGATGTTGTTTTGCTGGATGTCGCCGAGGGCACGCCGCAGGGCAAAGGTCTTGATCTGCTGGAGGCGATGCCGATTGAGAAGCGCGACTGCAACATTATCGGCACCAATGATTATGCCGATACGGCGAACTCCGACGTTGTGGTGATTACGGCGGGTATTCCGCGCAAGCCGGGAATGAGCCGGGACGATCTGCTCAATACGAACTACAAGATCATGTCTGATGTGGTGAGCAAAGTTACGGCGCAATCGCCGAACTGCATCATCATTGTGGTCTCGAATCCGCTGGACGCGATGGCACAAGCTGCGTTTCATCAGGCGAAGTTTCCGCGCGAGCGCGTGATTGGCATGGCTGGCGTGCTTGATTCGGCACGGTTCCGTACCTTTATCGCGCAGGAGCTGAATGTGTCGGTCGAGAATGTAACTGCTTTTGTTCTCGGTGGCCACGGCGATACGATGGTTCCGCTGCCGCGTTATTCGACGGTTGCGGGCATTCCGATTACGGAACTGATTGCGCCGGAGCGGATTGCGGAGATGGTACAGCGGACACGCGATGGCGGCGCGGAGATTGTGAAGTATCTCAAGACCGGAAGCGCCTTCTATGCTCCCTCTGCTGCTGCTACGGAGATGGTCGAAGCGATTCTGAAGGACAAGAAGAAGATCCTGCCCTGCGCGGCGTATCTTCAGGGGGAGTATGGGGTTTCGGGTCTGTTCGTTGGGGTTCCGTGCAAGCTGGGTGCGAAGGGCCTGGAGAAGATTATTGAGATCAAACTCAGTGCCGAGGAGCAGGCTGCCTTGCAGCGGAGCGCGGATTCCGTGAAGGAACTCTGCACTGTGATTGGCGTCGTATAAAAATTTCAAAGGACTTATGGGACGGTCTGCAGATAGAAAGCGTTCTGTGGCTGCGGCGCGGATGAAAACAGAGAAATACGAAATAAGAGCGCTGCGATGGGGTGAGTGGTACGCCGCAGCGCTTTTTCTTGTGTATGCGATCCTTTTATTCGCACACACGTCTGCCCCTAGTTTGACGGACTACGCGAACTGGACTTATCAAGGTGTGCTATTTCATAACCATTTGATTGGATTGCCGGATGCTGCCCATTGGTTGAAGCTGTATCCCGTTCCCAACAGCGCTTCGACGATTGGGATCGGGCTACTGTCGTTTCTCCTGCCATGGATGGCGGCTGCAAAGATATGGCTGTGCCTGCAACTTCTGCTTTCATTCGTGGCGCTGCGGCACCTGCTGCAAACGGTGCAAGGGAGTGCGGCGCTGTGGTTCATTGCTCCGGCGGCGTTGTTTTTGAACATGAACTTCTGGTATGGGTTCATGAACTTTGAGCTGGGCCTCTGTTGGGTAATTTGGGTTGCGTCCTTGTTGTTGCGAATGGATCGCCGACGTGAGACCAGCTTGAGGCGGGAATCTATCCTGGGCGTACTGCTCATATTGGCATTCTTTACGCACATGATTCCGTTCGCATTCGCTTGTCTGCTGCTCGTGCTCTACAGCGTGCAGGAGCGTCGCTATCGGCTCCTGTGGCAGATAGTGCCTGGAGCGATTTTGAGCATCTGGTATCTGCTCGGACGTTACCTCTTATCGCAAAACGCGGATGGGCAGGCGGGGATGGTGGCGTCGGTACGCACTTTTTCGGGAGCATTCTGGGCCTATAAAGTGAACTCTTATTTGAAGTCGTTCGGGTTCATCAATCCGGGCCTGCCCAGCGGCTCGGTAGACATTACGTTGTTCGGAAGAGCCCTCTTTTCGGTGCTCTTTCTTGTAAACGCTCTGCTGTGTGCGATTCTGGCGGGGCTCATGATTCAAGCAGCGCTTTCGGCGTTTCGGGAGCGTGCGCCGGAACGGTTTGTGTGGCTGGCGGTTCTATTCATGCTGCCGCTGTATATGCTGTCCCCTGGGTCGGCGCTCGGTGTCTCGGACCCCGGGTCTCGAGTGCTTCAGGTGGCGCTTGCGGTGGCAATACTGATGATTCACGGTCGGGGAGCGGCGTTACGGTTGGCAGCAGTATGTGCTTCTATTCTTGGCCTGGCCGGGATGCTCTTGTTTGCACGGCTTGTCTTCTCGCCGCCTGTGCCGATCTCCTCGGGCAGACCGCTGCCGCACCATCTGGTGATCTTTGGGCACGTGCCGTACAACGATCAGGACTACTTTTATCAGGCCCTGGATAGGAGCGATATGAGCCTTCCTGTTTTTCCGACCGGGATGTTTCTGAACCAAAAGCAAGAGCCGTCGCTGCAGAAGCAGGACGGCTCCTTCCAGTAAAAGTTCAGCTACTAGATTCGTTCAATCGTGACGGTTTCGAGGACGATGGGAGTCTTCGGGCGGTCCATGCCGTCGCGGTTGGCCTTGGAGATTTTTTCGACGATGTCGTAGCCTTCGACTACTTCTCCGAAGATGGTGTGCTTGCCGGTGAGCCAGCTGGTGTCGGCTACGGTGATGAAGAACTGCGAGCCGTTGGTGTTGGGGCCGGCGTTCGCCATGGCGAGTTTGCCCTTCTCCTGAAAGCCATGCTTGGAGCCCTGGGTTTCGTCGGCGAACTTGTAGCCGGGGCCGCCCATGCCGGTGCCTTCGGGGTCGCCGCCCTGGATCATGAACTGGGGGATCACGCGATGGAAGACGGTTCCGTCATAGAGCTTGTCGCCCTTCTTGCTGCGGCTGTTCCACTCCTTGGTTCCTTCGGCGAGACCGATGAAGTTGGCCACGGTCTGCGGCGCGTCTTTCTCGAACAACTCGCAGACGATGGTTCCTTCGCTGGTCTTGAATGTTGCATAGGTTCCGGGCTTCGTTGGCATTTCGACATTCTCCTGAGACTGCGGTTATTGGTTAATGAAAGTTGGAAGGACCTCCGACGGTATCGCGGAGATCAAGCTATTGGGCCGTGGGAGCAGGCGGTGCGGCCGGCGTTGGGGCGGCGGTTGGCGCGGAGGCCGGAGGCGCTGGTGGCAACGGGGGTATCGGCTGTCCTTCGCGCACGATGGTGATGCGGTTGATCGTGACGGGAGACAGCGGCTTATCGTTCGCATCCCGCGGTACGCGCGCGATGGAAGCCACCAGCAACACGCTGTGCGTGTCGCATTGGCCGAAGATGGTGTGTTTGCCGTTCAACTGCGGCACCGGGACTTCGGTAATGAAGAACTGAGATCCATTGGTGCCTCCGCCGCTGGGACCGGGGCCGGAGTTCGCCATGGCGAGCCTTCCCGGCTGGTCGAAGGTGAGCGAGGGATCGATCTCGTCCTGAAAGAGATAGCCGGGATCGCCGGTGCCATCGCCCGCACGGTCACCCCCCTGGATCATAAATTCAGGGATGACGCGGTGAAAGGTAGTGCCGTTGTAGAAGGGCTGGCCATGGACCTTTTGAAGCGTTTTGGGGTCGGTCCAGTCCTTGGTGCCTTCGGCGAGGCCGATGAAGTTCGCTACGGTGATGGGGGCCTGCTTGTCGTAGAGCTTGCAGGTCAAACGTCCCATGGTGGTGTCGATGATGGCGGTGGGGCCGGTGGGCGCGACCGGCGGCTTTACCTGCGTGGTCGTGCCGGGATCGTCGGGGAGAGAGTCCGTAGTGGTTGGCGAACTTTGCGCCAGGGCGGGCAGGCTGAACGCCAGGGCAAGTGCGAGATAGCGAAGCTTCATGCAGTGTAGGACTCCATACATCAGGCTATCGCAGACGCGTGCTTCGGAGCAATTCCAGCACAATCCCGGGCCAGTGTGCGTGGCGGGCTACATCAGCCGCGTGATCAGGTTGCGGACCATATCGAGCGATGCCCCATAGACGATGTGAGAGGCCCAGTGCTGAAGGTGGTCGACCGCAGGGGTGTCCGTCGGGGTGCCTGAGAGCTGAAAGGCAGGGACGGCGACCTCGTCGGCGGAGAGGAACAGCAGTGTGCCGAATGCCGTGCCCGCACCGGTGGTGACCTCTGGGAGCAGTTCGGCGGAGACAGCATAGACCACGCCCATCAGGGTGCCGAAGGTGTAGTGGACAGCCCGCCCGGCCTTTTTCCTGTCTTCGTCGGCCAGGTACGATCCGGTTGCTTTCGCAATTTTGCGGGCTACGATCTCGGTGGAGTCTTCGCGTTCTTCCGCCCTGCGCTCCTGCTCGGCCCGCTCATGCGCAATCTCCCAGGGAGATTCGTGCTCCGCCAGTTTCCTCTGCTTTTCCAATGCTCTCTGGCCGGCGGTGCTTAGCTTCTGAAACTGGTCCATGACGAGCGTTGCCGCGATGCCTGCGGCGATTCCGGTGACGACACCGCGAAAGATGGAAGGTCTGTTTTTACGCATAGTTGTCTCCGTTCCATTGGATGCGAATTTCGAGGAACGGGGGTTATGGGTTGATGAGCTCCTTTCAGAGCAACCTTGCTTTTGCCTGCACCATCTGTCTTGGGTAGAGGTGATATATGGCACAGGGTTTGAATTCAACAAAGACCAGCGCGCGTCCTTCGCATGAAGCGATTGAAGAGGGATCTACTGCGACTGAGGTAGGGAAGAGCGATGAGAAGAAGCTGGATCATGCGGGGATGGAGAGCGCCAAACGCGCACAGAATCGGATTCACTCGAATGAAGAGACGACTCCGGGTAACTCGATCTTCTCGAAATAAATCTGATTGGATTTTATGTAATAACTAACTCAACAAGAGACCCGCCATCTGACGGGTCTCTTCGTTGATGAGAACGTAATGACATTCATCAGCCAGTGTTTGCGAGCAGGCCGTGAGGATCGAGGACGAATTTCTTGGCGACTCCTGAATCAAATTCCTTGTACCCACGGGCTGCGTCGCCGAGTGGAATGACGGTTGCATTGACGATCTTCGCGATGGGCAGGCGGTCGTGAAGAATCGCCTGCATGAGTTGGCGATTGTATTTCAAGACCGGGGTCTGGCCGGTATAGAAACGATGGGACTTTGCCCATCCGAGTCCGAAGCGAATCTTTAAATTGCCTTGCTTTGCCGCCTCGTCTTTTGAGCCGGGATCTTCCGTCACATAGAGTCCGGGTATACCGATGGCGCCCGCGGCACGCACGATGGACATCAGCGAGTTCAATACAGTCGCGGGGGCTTCTTTGCCCATCGCCCCTTGCGATTTGGCTTCGAATCCAACTGCGTCGATAGCTGCATCCACTTCTGGTTTGCCGACTACCTTGGTGATGAGGTCGCCGAGGTTGTCGCTTTTGGTCAGGTCAATCGGGACGAAACCAACACTTTCGGCGTGGGCGAGCCGGTCTGCATTCATGTCGCCAACCATCACGACGGCGGCACCGAGAATATGAGCCGAGGCCGCGGCGGCGAGTCCGACCGGGCCCGCACCGGCAACGTAGACGATTGCCCCGACGCCTACGCCTGCCGTGACCGCGCCGTGAAAGCCGGTCGGCAGAATATCGGACAGCATGGTGAGGTCCCTGATCTTTTCCATCGCCTGCTGCTTGTCGGGAAATTTAATCAGATTGAAATCGGCGTAGGGGACCAACACGTACTCGGCCTGTCCGCCTATCCATCCTCCCATGTCGACATAGCCGTAGGCGCCGCCGGCGCGTCCGGGATTGACGTTGAGACATACGCCTGTCTGTTGTTCGCGGCAGGTGCGGCAGCGCCCACAGGCGACATTGAAGGGGACGGTGACCAGGTCACCGACTTTGAGATATTCCACGTCGGAACCGGCTTCGATGATCTCTCCAGTGATCTCATGGCCCAGCACCATGCCGGTTGGAGCGGTGGTGCGGCCGCGAACCATGTGCTGGTCCGAGCCGCAGATGTTGGTGGCCACAATCTTGAGGATCACGCCATGGGTAATTTTTTTGCCAGCGGGATTCTGCATCTTCGGGAAGTCGATGGACTGTACTTCCACTGTGTTTTGTCCTAGAAAAACTACTCCGCGATTCTCTGCCATGGCTTATGCCTTTCACAGATCGGTTTGGGCGTTCTTCCCGGTTGGATGCGTTTGCCGAGTCTCGCGGTTAGAGCGCTGCTGCCCCGGCTTCTGCTACTGAGTGGTCCTGCACGCCTGAACCGCCGCTTACTCCAATTGCGCCTACTACTTTGCCGTCCTTCTTGAGAGGGATACCGCCGGCGAAGATCATGACCTTGCCATTGTTGGACGCGTGGATGCCGAAGAACTGGTCGCCTGATTGGGAGTTTGCGCCGAGGTCCTTGGTGGTGATGTCGAAGGCGCGCGAGGTCCAGGCTTTCTTCTGCGCAATGTCGATCGAACCCAGCCAGGCGTTTTCCATGCGCTCAAAAGCGATCAGGTTGCCGCCTTCATCGACGATAGCGATGTTCATGGGTTGCTTGATCTCTTCGGCCTTCTTCTCTGCTGCTGCGATCATGCGGCGGGCGTCTGTGAGTTTAATCATGATGAAATTCTCCTTGGAGGTACGATGACGTCTTGGATCGATTGTATGCATCCTTTATTTGCGGTGGACTAATTCGACTACGCTCAAATCAGGATGATGCGGACAATGAAATAAAGGCCCCGTTTCGTTGCCGGGGCCTTTATTTACTGCATTTTGGTGAGTACTAGCCGAGTTCGTCCATGCTCTTGACGCCGAACTTGAGGTACCAGGGGCTGGCCGCCTTGAGGCTGTTGTTGACGTTGTTGATGTTTTCTACGCCGACGGTTTCGAGCCAGTGTTTGAAGGCATCGGCACCCTGCTTGGCGTAGACGGCGATGCCGTCCTTCCAGGTGGCGCGACCGCAGAGGACGCCGTTGAACTTTGTCCCGGACTCGCCGGCCAACTCGAGCGTCTCAATGAAGACCGGGTTGGAGACGCCGGCGGAGAGATAGATGAAGGGCTTGTGGGTCATGCCCTCGGCGTCGCGGAAGTGCTGGAGAGCTTCGGCGCGAGTGTAGGCTTTTTCGCCCTTGAAGGCCTTGGTGCCTTCGACGAACTCCATGACGATGGGAACTTCGACCTTAAGGACATCTACGTTGTAGCGGGTCTTGCCGAACTCGGCCATGGCTCCGGAGACGATCTCGGGCTTCTTTTTGGCGTAGGCGAGGGACTTCTCGTCGCCGCCCTCGGCGTCGTAGCCGACGAACTCGAGAAAGAAGGGGATGTCGTGGGCGAGGCACTCATCGCCGATGCGCTCGATCCATGCCTGCTTGTGGTCGTTGATGTGCGACTTCTCGAAGGGGGTGTAGTAGAGCAGGATCTTGATGCAGTCGGCTCCAGCTTCCTTGAGGCGGCGAACACTCCAGAGGTCGAGCAGGTCGGGCAGGCGGCCAGCGGTCTGGGCGTCGTAGCCGGTCTTCTCGTAGGCGAGCAGGAGGCCCTTGCCGTTGCGGTGCTTGGAGGCGGGCAGGCCGTACTCGGGGTCGAGCAGGATGGCCGAGGCATGGCGGGTGAGAACTTCGGTGACGAGGGTCTTGAAGACTTCGAGATCGTGGGCGTCGGCGGCGGCTCCGCGCTCCTTGGCGAGGGATTTCTGGAGGGAGCCGCGCTGGTCCATCGCCGCTGCGGCGATGACACCGCGCGAGTCGGAGACGGCTTTGAGTCCGGCGAGCTTACCTGGGGTCAACTTCGACATTGCTGTGGTTCTCCTATGCTGTTTTGCGGTTTATTTTGTACGAGGCCATTTTACACAGCGGCGAAGGGCTTAACACCGATTTGCACCGATGCCGCTGATTTTAGGGCCATCGGCCGCAGATGTTTGCAAAGGGTACGACGGAATGCTCTTTTCTATATTCTCAGCGCCCCCCCCCGCCTGCCAGCCGGAAGGACAGGGAGACAAGGACGAGGGTGAGGACCAACGCGAGCGCGATCCAGCCGAGCGTGGCATTGAGCGGAGTGAGGGCCGAAAGAGACACGCTGTAATTGCTGTTGAAGGACGTGCGGGTCTGCAATGAGGCCCAGATCAGGAAAGCCAACAGGGCGCAAAGAGCGGCGATGGCTCCGGGCAGCATGCGCTTCCAGGGAAAAGGAATTGGCGGTGGCGCGGCGGTCTGCTCGTGGATGGCGTCCATGACCGAGAGTACGAAGCCGGAGGAGGGCCGGATTTGCTCGGAGTGGCTGAACTCCGTGAACAGCATCGGATCGAGCGGGTCGCTGTGATCGTTGGACTGGTGATGAAGATGGCTCATGCGGACTCCCATAGACGCACGTCGGCAAGCGGTTGAAGTTTGCCTCGAAGCATGTCGCGGCCGCGAAACAGGCGCGCCTTGACGGTGCCTTCGGGGATGTTGAGGCTGCGCGCCGTTGCCGGCACATCCATCTCGTGAAAGTAATACAGGATGAGCACTTCGCGGTACTTCGGCGGCAGGGTGTGAACAGCTTTATGGATGGTGGCTTCATGATTGCGCCGCTCGAGGCCGCCGTCGATGGAGCGAGGATCGCGGGGTTCGACGACTTCGTCGAAGGGCAACTGCAGCGGGGGAATGCGACGCATCTCGGTGCAGTAGAGATTGGTCGCGAGCGAAAAGAGCCATGTGGAGAAGGCCGATTCCTGCCGCCACGAGGCGAGATTGCGGAAGGCGCGGAGGAAGGCCTCCTGCGCCATGTCCTCGGAGCGGCTGCGGTCGCGGCAGAAACGCCATGCGAGATTGATGAGCGGAGACTGCCAGCGGCGCACGATGCCCTCGAAGGCGGAGGTGTTCCCCGCAAGGACCTGCGCTACATCGTGCTGATCGTCGGCTGCGCTCAATCGCTGCTCCTCTCTTGACTCAGTGTGACCTGAGGGACAGATCTACGGTTGCATTTTATTTTCGTCCGGCAGTGGATGAATTTCGAAAGAAATGAAACCGGAGGGAGTGAGGGCATGTCCCACGGTATGTAAGAGCAATATCGATGAACTTGAAGGAGAGTTTCGATGATTAATAGCCCTGACGTTGCACTTTTTTTCTTTCTGGCAGTTGGAGCGTTGTCGCTCTTTACCTTTCTCTCGGTGGCGACCTGGGCGGGCACGCGCCAACAGGAACGGGAATCCTATTACAAAGCCGAGATGTTGAAGAGGATTGCGGAAGTTGGCGGAGAACGTAATCCTGCGCTCGACTATCTACGAGAACAGGAGCGGATTGCTGCGGCGAAGCGAGTGGGAGGTTTCCGGCTGGCGGGATTGATCTGTACGGCCACAGGATTGGGGGTCATGATTTTTCTGCACGCCCTGGTGCCGGTGCATGGCGTCTATCTGACCGGATTGATCCCTCTTCTTATCGGCGTGGCGCTGCTGATTTATGGATATTGGATGATTCCGCAGACGATCAGTCTGCGCCAGGAGTAGAAGGTACCGCCCTCCATCGCAATGAGGCTGAGATGGAGGGCGGTATCGCGTTCCCCGGGTTTTATTTCGGAAGCTCGTAGTTGAACATCCAGTTGATGCCGAACTGGTCGGTGACCATGCCGAAGTAGGCTCCCCAGAACATGTCTGCGGCAGGCATAATGACCTGGCCCTTTTCGCCGAGGGACTTGAAGAGTTTGTCGACTTCCTCACGGCTGTCGCAGTTGATATTGATGGCGAAGTTGTTGCCCTCATTAACTGGCTTTCCCGGAGGGCAGTCTGACGCCATGATGACCTGCGTATCCTTGGCCAGTCTGGCGTGGAGGACTTTGTCGGTGTCCTTCATCTCTTTAGGCATATCGGCGGGGCCCGCGGAGTAGGGTATAACCTGCAAATCGGCACCGAGACACTTTGCGTAGAACTCCATTGCCTGACGACAGTTTCCGTTGAAGTTAAGGTAGGTATTGAATTCCTTCATGGCGGTTTGCTCCGTTGGTGGATTTTTGTTCGGCTTTACTGAGACAGACTAAACAGGGGCTGCTGACAGCGGTCTGTCAGTAGGTTTCGAAGGATCTTAGCCGCCGGCAATGGCTCCGATGATGAGCAATGGCTCGGCTGCGGTTGCGATGGCTTCGGGCAGTGGAAGGTCAGGGGAATCGTGGGAGATGTCTTCTTCGCAGGCGAAGAAGCGCAGGAAGGGGCGACGCCGTTGCGTGTCGTGGTCGCGGATAGTGCCGAGCAGCATGGGGTAGCGGGCTTCGAGGGCATCGAGGACTGAGCGTAGCGTGATGGGGGTGGCGACCTGGAGCGTCACTTCGCCGTGCACCTGGGCCAGCGTGCGGAGATGCGCGGGAAGTTCAACGCGGATTCTGGTGTGTGTGCTCATTTGAGGCCTGATTGCGATTCGAGATTCTGGTGATCCCACCCATTGCGATGAGGCTGCAATGGGTGGGGCACCCGATCTTTTGTAGTTAGTCGCGCATTGGTTATGCGAGTGTCTGGACCTCGACGGAGAGGACGGCGGGCAGATCGCGGACGATGGGGGCCCAGGTGTCTCCGGCATCGGGCGAGACATAGACCTGGCCCCCGGTGGTGCCGAAGTATATGCCGCAGGAGTCGAGCGTGTCGACGGCCATGGCATCGCGGAGGACATTGACATAGCAGTCGGCTTGCGGGAGGCCTTTGGTCAGTGGCTCCCACTCGTTGCCGCCGCTGCGGCTGCGATAGACGCGGAGCTGGCCGTCGAGGGGGAAGTGTTCGGAGTCGGACTTGATGGGAACGACGTAGATGGTTTCGGGCTCGTGGGCGTGGACGTCGATGGCGAAGCCGAAGTCGGTGGGAAGATTGCCGCTGATCTCGTGCCAGTGGTCGCCCGCATTGTCACTGCGCATGACGTCCCAGTGCTTCTGCATGAAGAGCGTATTGGGGCGCGAGGGGTGCATGGCGATGTGGTGGACGCAGTGACCGACGTCGGCCTTGGGGTCGGGGATGTATTGCGAGTGGAGTCCTTGATTGATGGGCTGCCAGGTCTTGCCGCCGTCGTCGGTGCGGAAGGCTCCGGCGGCAGAGATGGCGATGTAGATGCGCTGTGGATCGCTGGGGTCGAGGATGATGGTGTGCAGGCACATGCCCCCCGCGCCGGGCTGCCAGCGCGGGCCGGAGCCGTGTTCGCGGAGGCCGGGGATCTCGTTCCAGTTCTGGCCGCCGTCGGTGCTGCGGAAGATGGCGGCGTCTTCGATTCCGGCGTAGACGGTGTCGGGATCGGTGAGCGAGGGCTCGAGGTGCCAGACGCGCTTGAACTCCCACGGATGTGCGGTGCCGTCGTACCACTGGTGAGTGCCGGGAACGCCTTCGTAGGCGAACTTGTTGCCTACTGGGTTCCATGTCTTGCCGCCGTCGTCGGAGCGCTGGATGACCTGGCCGAACCAGCCACTGGTTTGGGAGGCGTAGATGCGATTGGGATCAACCGGCGAGCCCTTGAGGTGATACATCTCCCAGCCTGCGAAGTGGGGGCCGCTGACGTCCCACTTTTTCCGCTTGCCGTCGGAGGTGAGGACGAAGGCGCCTTTGCGCGTGCCGACTAAGACTCTTACCTTGCTCATGATTTTTGCTCCTTTATGTATTTGGTCTGTGGGCCCGAGAGTGCTACTTGCTGACCGGAAAGACTGCGCGTAACTGCGGGTCGCGGAGGAGAAGACCTGCCCAGAACAATACGCCGATGAGTACAGGAAAGGTGCACTCGAAGAGCGGGTTGCCAACTCGCATGTGGATGGCGACCGCGCCGCCGAGATAGCCGGTCAATACGACCGCACCGAGGACGGCAGTGCGCGGAATGGCGTAAAGGATGACGCAGATGAGTTGGATGACACCGATGGTGATGGACAGGCGCAGCGGAAAGCCGAGTTGAACGAACGCCTGCACCACCGGGGCCGGCTTCAGCAGATGTCCTATGCCGTCGAAGAGCATAAACAGGATGGCAAGAATACTGAGGATGCGGCCTGTCCAGAGTAGCTTGTTCGACGGGCTCGCTGTCTGAATCTCTGCCTGCATGAATGCGCCTCCAAGAATTAGTTAAGGCAGGATCTTGTCAAACGAGGGAAGCAGTGGGGTGAGATCCCGCTCATGCCAGCGGCGGCGAGTTTCGGCGAGAACGGCAGTGCGGTTCTTTGCCATCTCGACCATGACGGCGCAAGGTGCTCCGGTCTCTTCGTGCTTCGCACCCCAGAGCAGCAGCTCGAGCAGGACGGGGGCGAGGTCGATGCCTTTTTCGGTGAGGCGGTAGTTGATCCGGCGACCATCGGCCTCGGCCGGCTCCGCGGTGATGATCTTCGCGGCTTCGAGCTTTTGCAGGCGGTCGGCAAGGATGTTGGTGGCGATGCCTTCGCCGGATTGCTGGAACTCCTTGAAGGTGTGATAGCCGCGCACCATGAGATCGCGGACGATGAGCAGAGACCAGCGGTCTCCAAAGACTTCGAGCGCGACACTGACGGGGCAGCCGGAGCGGTGTTTTGGTTTGGACTTCTCATGCACAGGGGAGACGATAGCAAAGCTTACTTGTTCTTTGCAAGTAAGTTGGTGGCGGCGGCGGGCCGGGAGGCGGACATGGAGGCCCAGGCGGTTGCCTTGGCCTTGGGCCGGGAGGTTTGAGTGGGAACAACGGTCCGCCAAGGCTCGACCAGACAGTCCCTCGCCGCTATTCGCTTACCTTTTCTGCGATGGGCCGAAATGTATTCAATCACCGCGCTTCAATCAGTCGACCGCAATCTCCGGAGGCTTCTTCGGTTCCGCAGCCTCCAACCGGAGTATCGACCTGCAGGCCGCCTTCAACTTCTGAAGTACCGATGCCACGTCTGGGAGATTCCAGCCGACCTTCAACTCCATGTCAATCGGCTTACCGTCTACGGTCCAAGTTAACGCGCCTGCAATGCCGTTGAACTCAGGCCAGACAACTCAACGTCCGGTTGGTCGAGGATGCAGGAATAGTGGGATAACTGACGAGAAGTGCGTTTCTCGTCAGTTTCACAAGGCACCGCAAAGACTTCTTATCAAGAGCGGTGTCATCGGAGCTACAGGTTTGGCGCGTACAGGAAACTGGCGAGGACAGCGAACTGCGGCGTGACGCGAGAGGTCTTGTGCCATGCAGGCTCTGTCATTGCGAACTTTGCTGCCGGTTGAATATGAAGGCGCGCCAGCAGGGGAGCGTCCTCGCCAAGGGGAGGACGACCGTTCTCTGCCCTGGGGGCGTGGCAGGTATCGCAGGCCGTCGGCGCTCCCTTGGCCTGGTGACAGGCGATGCAGGTGCCCATATTCGTATCTTTTTCCAGTGAGATGGCGGTTCGTTCAGCCACGGGTCCGTGGCATTGCTCACAGGTGGCGGCAGAGTGGGTCTTATGGCTGAAGGTCACGAAGGAGGGTACACGGTAGACGCGCACCCATGGAATCGGATCTTCGTTCTTGGCGGCGTCGGCGAGACGTTTGATGTCGGGGTTGTCGGTAGCGACGGTGTTATGGCAGCGCATGCACTTGGCTGGCTGAGGCATGGCCAGCGCCGCGCCGTTGCCCCGCGGTTCATGGCAATCATTGCAGGACATCTTCGCGGTCTGGATGTGCTGCTTGTGATTGAAGGCGATGGGCTGCGCGGGGGCCGGCGCCGAAGGTGCGGCGGTGCTTGCGGGCGGGTTCACAGCGGGTGGGTTCGCAGCGGGAGGAGCAGCGGGCGGCGCTGCAGCACCCTGCGCGTAGATGGCTACGGTAGAAGCGAACAACATAACAAGCATCACGAAGAACTTCTTCATGAGAGATCTCTCCCCTGGGAACAGGGTGCCGTCTCCCGGAGGAGACGGCACATCGATGAGTTTCAGATCGCGCCGGAACGTTAGACGTTCCCTTTGCGCATCTCTTCTGCCAGGTAGTCCGATGCGCGCATGGCGAGAGCGCTCATGGTGATCGTCGGATTCTGCCATCCGGCGGAGACAAAGACACTGGCGTCGGTGATGAACAGGTTCTTCATGTCGTGACTCTGGTTCCACTTGTTCACGACACCTTTCTTCGGGTCGTCGCTCATGCGGGCCGTGCCCTGTTCGTGGATAGAGTAACCCGGCGGGTTGAACTGGTAGTTCTTGAGCAGAATTTCGAATCCGGCGGCTTCGGCCATTGCGGCCATGGTGTCGATATAGTCCTTGGTCATGTTGACTTCGTTCGTGGTGTACTTGGTGGAGATATTAAGCGTGGGCATGCCCCAGGCATCCAGGACTTGCTTGTTCAGTGATACGTGGTTCTCATAGTGTCCGAGCGTCTCGCCCATGATGCCCGTGGAAAATCCGCTGCCGTTGTAGCTCTGCAACTTCTGGTCGAGTTCTTTGCCGTAGAAGGGCAGGGCGCGCTGGTCGAACGGGCCGTTGCTGCAGGAGACATTGACGGCATAGCCGCGGAGGAAGCCGTTCGTCTTCGTGGTGAGATTGCGGAAGCGCGGGATTAAAGCTCCGCCACCCATCAGGCCGTGAGGCGCCTTGCCGTCCCGCGCCTCCGGAACCGAGCAGAGAATGCCCGCCCCGTAGATCTGGTCGGTCAGGTAATGACCGAGAGCGCCGCTGGAGTTACAGATCTCCGAGAGCATCAGCAGGCGCGTCGTCTCCAGCGTGCCGGCGGCAACGATAACGACACGGGCCTTCATGACCATTTCCCGGTGCGAGTGTCTGTCGATGAAGATGACGCCATCCGCCAGCCCGGTGCTCTTGTCCACCGTGATCTGCCGCACGATTGCGTTCGGGATGGTGGTGAGCTTGCCGGTAGCGACCGCGTCTGGAATGACCAGGTTGAGCGACGCCGCCATGCCGTCCTTGCCCAGCGAGGAGCGCGGTTTGGTGACAGGCACGCCGATTTTTTTGCCGGCGTCGACGAATCGCTGCATTGCGCCCGACCATGGCGAGTTATCTTCGATAAATTTTCCGTCTGGATACTGCGGCAAGCCGTCCGTGTGGCCGGTAACGCGGAAGATCTCCTCCACACGCTCATAGTACGGCACGAGATCCTTCAGCGAGATGGGCCAGTTTTCTCCGAACCCATCGTGGTCCTTGCTCTTGAACTCGTAGTCGCTATGGCGGAAGGACTGCCGTCCCCAGAAAGGAGAACGTCCTCCCACGCTGCGCACGCGAACCCAGTTATAGGGCTTGTCCGGTGGGTGAGAGTAAGGAGCAACCTTCTCATCCAGCCATATATTCGCGTTGAACTCACTTGACTGAAAGACGTGTGGCAGACGGCCCGGCGCGTCAAAGCCGCGGTAGGGCAATTCATTCGCCGGCTTCAATTCGCGGTCCTTCTCGAAATTCAGCATTGGGCCTGCGTCCAGCATCGTGCACTCGATACCCTTTTCCGTCAGAATCTTTGCAGCCATTCCGCCCGTATGTCCCGATCCGATGATCAGGACGTCAACCTTCTTCTGTGCCATGCTCTCTCTCTGTCTTCTTCTCTGAGGAAAATGCTCTTAGGAGTGCTGATGCTTCGTTGTGTGTGTGGTGTGGGCCGCATCGTGAGTGACCCATGTCTGGATGCCGGGATCGATAGGATGCCAGTAGAGACCTACCCCCGGCGTGCTATCGCCCGCAGCCTCAGCCGCGACGGCCCACGCAGGCGAGTTGATGGTGGCCATGCGAATGTCGCGGTGCGCCAGGTTGATGAAGCGGTCATGAGCTTCTCGCGGCGGCTGATCGTCCATCCATCCCTTCAGATGGGGACGGATCACGGCGTCGGCCTGTTTCTCGTCCGTCTTCGCAAACGGGACATTGAACTGCTTCATGGAATCGGCGTTCAGTCGATCGAGGCCGTTGTTGTACATGACCTGCTGCTCAACGGGCGAGGCTCCGATATAGAAGTCGAGAAATTCCGGCGTGCCGGTCTTGGCGGTGCTGGGATAATCGTCGCTGGCAGGCATCATGATCTCGCATAGCTGTACCAGAGTGGCAAACCGCACGGGGGTGAAATAGTGTGCGTCCGTCATGGCGACAGAATCGGGCTGCGAGACTGGAATATTCGGTGTGCGGGACCGCGACATCGCCTCCATCCGCCGTGTCCGCGGACTGGACGTCGCGGCGGGATGGGCTGTCTGGTCCTTCCCATTTGCGGCTGGAGGTGGATTCTGGGCCTGCGGTGCGGGATATTGTTGCCCAAGGGCTGTGCTCGCCGTTGCCGTAGCCACGGCAAGGCCCTTCATAAAGTCACGTCGTTTCATGCGCAAATCTTACGGGCATCGATAATTACAGTCAAGACGAGTCCCCCGCATGATACCGTTCGTCACCGCAATCCAGGACAAACGTTAGTCGAAAGAAGAGGAGCATTTTGTAACCATTTTTCGATCAGAGAGGAGCCTCTGGATGGGGGTGGAAGGTGTCTAGCTTCTTCAGGATTGAGCAAGCGATGAGTTCGAAGCAGACGAATCTCCTGCAGGCACACTCGATCTCTTGGTCCTCAGAGCGCTTAGATCGGGAGAACCTCTCTTATCTCCATAGAAGGTGGTGTTGACGGTATCCTGCCCCGTCAACACCACCTTCCGCAAAAAGCAGAGCTTCCAGTTTGACTGGATCACTGCCGACCACAGCGGGGGGTATTGAGAAAGCTGCGGTAGGTTTATGTGTCTGCGAAAGGATTGCTTATCGGTTTCCTCCTGTGGCTTCTGTGCCAGCGTTTATTTGGAAGTGCTGCTCATGGGTTTCCTGTTCATGCGCTTCATGGAGGGCATGCCGATGCCGTCGCCGGGAGCGCCGAGGTCGGGGACGATCTCGACGTTGGTCATCATGCCGCCGTCCTCGTGGTCGAGAATGTGGCAGTGAATGACGAACTCGCCGATGTAGCGGACGTAGGTGGTGCGGATCTTGACCACGTAGTCGTTCTGGACAAAGACGGTGTCTTTGAAGGTGTGCCACATGCCGCAATACTGGTTTTGCAGGCCAAGTTTGTCCGGCTGCGCCAGGCATCTGCCGTAGTTGTCGAAGATGCTCTTGCCCTTGTAGGTGACATCCATGACCTCGAAGGGATTGACGTGAATGTGGAAGATGTGCGGCTCGCCGTAGGAGGTGAGCTGCCAGTCCTGGGTATCGCCCACCTGAAATTTGAAGTCGATGCGGTTGGGGTCGTACTCCTTGGAGTTGATCCAGAAGCCGAAGGGTCCCTTGGGGTTGGTTTGTTTCGCGGGCGGTTCGGGAAGATTGCCGATGTAGAAGGCGACTTTGTTCGGATTGGCTGAATTCGAGGCGGGGCCTTCTTCGGGCATGCCGCGCCACGGGGTGAGATCGCCCTGGGCGAGGCCGTTGCGAGCGTTTTGCGGCAGATTCGGATTATTTTTGACGAGCGTGGAGTTGATGTACCGTCCAAGAGCGCCCAGGGGAATGGAGGTGCCGCCTTTGACGATGACGGTCGCCAGCAATTGTGTCTCGTTGGGGCCCTGGCCGCCGCCGTTGGGATTGATGGTGGGGCGCTCCGCCGGGGTGGCCGCCTGGTTCAGAACGCAGTAGGTTCCGGGATGCGGGAAGACGACGAGCACATCGCTGCGATAGCCGGGTTGCAGGAAGTTCGTTCCCATACCGCCGCTGATGCTCTGTTGATTGACGCCAATGGGGCGAATCGCTGTCCGCGTGAGACCGTCGGCGGCGATCTCGAATTGGGGAACGAGATTGACGGGACGGGTTGAGTTGGGCTGGGTGACGGGGCAGATCTGGGTGACGATTTTTGCCTGCTGCGTTGGTGTTCCGGAGAGAATTCCGGCCAGCTCTTTTTCTGCATTGGGACCACTGGCAACCATGGGCACGATCTGCACGTTCACGGTGTCGTGGATGCCGGCGTGGACCATGCGCCAACGCTGAATCTCGCCCGCGGCGACGTTGGTGATGGCCGGTTGCACCACGCCGTTGATGCTGGTGAAACGGCCGTTGAAGTCCCACACCGTGGCGGAGGAGAGCTGCTGGTCGAAGTTTTCAACGACGCCGGTTTTTCCCGGAGGGCAGACCCAGGTCTTGCCATCGGGCGCGGTGATGATGTGCTGGAAGGTGCCGGGATCGCTGAAGCAGGCGTAGGGAATCTGCTGGAAGAGGAGCACCTGCTCGGTGAAGGGCTTGCCGGAGGCGTCGTGCAGGATGGTGTCGATGTCGCCGGGGCCGTAGCCGGTGTAGGGACGGTTGCCGCGCACGATGAGCACGCCGGAGGCACCGCTGGCGACCTGCAACGCCGTCGATCCGTGGCGGTGCGCGTGGTACCAGAAGGTGCCGGAGGGATGATCGATCGGGATGTTGACCTCGTACTCGAACTTTGTTTTGGGAGCGATGTTCAACAGGACGTTATCGCTGTTGCCGGCGGGGGAGACGTGCAGGCCGTGGAAGTGAAGGTTGATGATGTTGAAGCAGGACGGGCCGCCGTCCGGGCACTTGGGCGCGTTGGGCGGGGGGTTGTCGAGCTCGTTGTTGAGATGGACGCGGAGCGTGTTGCCGGGCTTGACCTCGATGAGCGGACCGGTCAGGCAACCGCCGTAGGAGCGAAGAAGGACATCGTCCATGCGGCCGGTGCCGGGGTTGTAGATCTTGTTGTGGCGCTTGACGACGTTGAGGTCGAGCGTGACCAGGTTACCGTCGTGGCTGATGTCTCCTGAGGGATTGCAGCCCTCTGCGGGCACGGCAAAGAGCATGGGCTTGGCGCCTGCCGGCGACTTTTCCTGCAACGTGGGTGGAGCGGCGAAGGACTGCGGCGCCGACTGGGCCAAGACAGGGGGACACAACAATGCAAAAAGGACCGCCAAAAGTTTGATGCCATTTCCGTTCATGGAATTGCTCTCCTATGGACCATGATGGTTGTGTAGAACGAGGGAATTATCGGTTTGCCTGTTTGTGTTTGCTTCCGATCGATGAGGCCGATGTTCTACGGGAATCGATGCGCAGCCGGAGATTAAATGCCGGCATTTAGCTCCTCACCAATCGAAGATCTGTAACGGTTGAAAATCTCTGGTGTGTTCAAACGTGAAGCAGTTTCGTGGGTCAGGATGCTGCAAACATGCCAACGCTGTTGACCAAACTTCGACAAGTCAGAGTAAGGCAGGCTCAGGGCTTTCTTTGGATGGGTCGAAGTATACATGTCGCAAATGTTTTTTTGAAAGTATTCGGAGAGTATGGCGAGCGATGCATCGACCGATCCGGGTTTCATGATGGAACGATGAGAGGCGAACCTCAATCGTTCCTGTTGACATTGCTCCAGGGCACTTCCATAATTAGCTCGACCTTTCACCGGGCATCCGTATCTCTCCGGGGATTATGCGTCTGTAGTCCACCTGCTTCATCCGCTGAGTTGTACTGAGCTATGGTTACTGGCAACCAATAATCCTCGTGCCTTCCCTTTTGAGAAGCCCACGGCAACGTTCCTCCCCTATCCACAACACGAACGGACCGCACCAGAGCTGCTTTCTGCGGAGCTTCATTCCTTTGCACGGCTCGGCTGCTCGCCCGTTACAGGTGAAAGAAAATGAGCAAGCCCCTTGGAAGTACTCGCCGTCACTTTTTGAAGTCCTCTCTTGCCACTGCCGGAGTCGCCGCCTTGCCGGGAGGCCTTGCCCTGGCCCAGTCCCCGGCAAAGTACCGCCGCTATAACGTGACCAGCCCCAATGGACAAAAGGCGCTGGCCAGCTATGCGAAAGGTGTCCAGGCGATGTTAAATCTGCCCGCGGACCATGCGCAGAACTGGTTTCGGAATGCGTTCATCCATCTGATGGACTGTCCACACGGTAACTGGTGGTTTTATGTGTGGCACCGCGGCTACCTGGGCTACTTCGAGCAGACCATCCGCACGTTGAGCGGCGACCCTACCTTCGCGATGCCCTACTGGGACTGGACTCAACTGCCGCAGATCCCGGACTCGATGTTCAACGGCGTACTGACGCCGACAGATTCGGCATACACGCGCTATACCAAAGATATCGGTACCTTCACGTCGTTCATTCAGCCTTCGCTCCGGCGATACTGGGACCGTCTCAGCAGCGCGCAGCGCGCTCAACTGAACCGCCGCGGTTACACGAGCTTCGATGCGATGTGGAACGACGTGACGGGATTTACGACGCCTCCGCCGCACATCAATCCCGAGAATATGGCGTTCGCGCAGACTCCGATTGCGCGCTATCTCACGCGCCAGAACCCCAAGCTGAGCCCGCAGGTCACCTACAATGTTTCGCCGTTCATGGTCTACGCCGGGCTGCTGCCAACCGACTTCTACGACCCGATCAACCAGATCAGCTTCAACAGCTCCATGACGAAGTCGCACAATACGCCGCCCTCGGGTAGCAACGTCTTCGCTACGCTCGAGGGATTTCCGCACAACAGCGCGCATAACTATATCGGCGGCGTGGGGCCGATCCCCAACGGGCCGTGGGGCAATATGACCAACAACCTCTCCCCGGTGGACCCGATCTTCTTCCTGCATCACAGCAACATGGACCGGCTATGGGACGTGTGGACGCGCAAGCAGCAGGCCCTCAAGCTACCCTATCTGCCGAACGCGGCGGAGCGGCCGACCTACGAGAGGGAGCCCTTCCTCTTTTATGTGAACAGCAGCGGCCAGCAGGTCGGCCCCAGCATCGCCAGGGAGTTTATCTCGACCGCCCGCTTCCAGTACGACTACGAACCGGGCTTCGGCGAGGCGGTGGTCAAGCCCTCCAGCCGTGCCTTGAAGGCGAAGCATGTGGCGACGGTCAAGGGACTGATGAAAGGCAACGCAGCGACGCTGACGCTCTCTGCGGGCGAGGTGAATACACATCTTGCGAGCGGCGCTCCAGCATCTCTGATCGCGCTGGTGACGTTGCCCCGGCCAACGGAGGCCTCGCCCCAGCGCGACTTCGATGTCCTGGTCGGCGCGCCTGCTGACGCAACCGATGTGGGCACCGACAGTCCTTACTACGCTGGCACGATCGCGTTCTTCGGCGGCATGATGCATATGCCGGGAATGTCGAGCGATGCGACCTACCTTGTTCCGCTGCCGCAGCGGAAGGAGGCGTTCCCGAACCTGCTTTCGGCCACCGCAGCCACCAAGGGGGTCGCGGTGACGATCCGGGTGGTGCCTTCGGGCGGCGGCCGATCGGTGCTGAAGGCCGCAACCGTGCGAGCGCTGTAAGCTAAGTCATGGTTGTCCTTGCCTCGACGGTCGTGCTCGCGTTGGTCGCGTTGCAGACTGCGCCCCCGGCACCAGCGGCACCAGGGGCGCAGTCGATAGCGCAGTCGAGGCAGGTCGACGACGCTCGCGAGATGACGCTCGTCCTGCCGCACGCATTGCGAAAGGGCGAGACTGCATGGCTGCTGGTGAAGGTCGGTACGATCGGCCGCGACCAGATCCGGATCATGACGCAGGATAGCTGGCCTCTGGGCACGATCTCTCCCTTTGGCATACGCTCCGGCAAATCCGCCGGCACCTATACCATTCCGGTGCCAGAGGAGGCCATCAGCGATGGAAGGCTTGCATTGCGGCTTTCGGTGATGCAGTCAGGCCGCGCACTAAGAGCGCCGACGGCAAACGAGGTGAAGAGTGTGCGCCTTTTGATCCGGCAGTTCAAAGACGGTAATTAAGCGGCACCGACCCCAAGGCATCGAAGAGCACTTCATACACTGTATGAGCTGCGAAACATTTGCATTGCGGATTAATATCGGCAAGTCGGCTTGTCGGAAATAATAATGGGCTTCCCTCAACGAGAGACTCAGCAATTATGCGTCAATGGAGGTTGGTTTTCGCGCTGCTGTCGCGCGACGCGCTGGCAACAGCCATGCGATTGTCCCTACCGCGCCAACACTCAGCACCGGATCATACGGTCTGACTTCGAAAAGCAGACCACTTCCCAAGCGCGCCGATCCGAAGGCCATAGCAATTCCCGCAGCTGCACCGATTCCAACCGGCAGTAGATCGTCGCCGAGAATTAGCCAATATATGTTCGCCCGCTGCGCTCCAAGAGCCAGGCGCAATCCCATTTCGCGATAGCGCTGCGATACCGAATACGTGAGAACGCACTACAAGGGGATCTTTTGCAGGCCACAGCGTCCTGGCTATTTTCTCCGAAACCAATGCCAGATTCTTGCCCCAGTCTCCCTCGCCGAAGGTCTTTCCACCATCATTCGGAGACCAGAACCAAAGCAACGGGTACTGTCTGGACGCTGGAGTGTGTTTTGCTTTCAGCAACCAGGGCAGCCATAAACTGCTGATTCTATTAAATGTAACAAGTAACAGACATCTGGATACTATCGCTTTGCCCATCTGGGAGGGCATAAAGGACCACGTCAAGAATCAGATGACATTATCCCTAACAAAAGAAATGAGTCGGGAGCTTGGCACTGTATTAGCCGCTGCGAGATCGGAGTTCGCAGCAGGCTAGATTCTTCCAATTCTCCAACCAACACTTTCGGAGGCACCATGGCATCAACCAAGCAAGACCTGATCTTTATGACCCACTGGCCCTCTCGCTCGACTGCGCGGCTGCGCCAGGCAGCGAAGAGCGTTCTCGGGCTCTTTGTCTGTTTCGTCGCACTGGCGGCTCTGTCGCTACCCGCGCTGTACGCGCAGGTGCAGAACGGCACCATCAGCGGCACCATCACCGACCCTGCCGGAGCCGTCGTTCCCGATGCCGCTGTCACCCTGACGTCCAAAGCGACCGGCCTAGTCCTGCACATCCAGAGCAGCACAGTCGGTCTTTATAGCTTTCCCCAACTGATTCCGGGCAACTACACCATCACCGTCGAGCGGGCGGGCTTCCAGAAGGCCGTTTCCACGCTCACCCTTACCGTTGGTCAGACCGCGCAGCTCAACATCCCCCTCTCGCTCGGCAGTGAAAACGAAACCGTCACCGTGAGCGCTGAGAACGCCGCGACCCTCGACAGTGAGACCTCCAATCTCGACTACACGGTTCAGTCCAAGCAGGTGGACGATCTCCCTCTCAACGGGCGCAATCCTTACGGACTAGCTATTCTCGCACCCGGCATCATGCCCGGTGCCAACTTCGGTGTCGGCGTTGCCGTCGCCCGCGGTGCCGTTGTGGCTGCCGCGACCAACAACTTCGAATCCAACGGTGGCATCGGCGGTAACAACGAGATCCTGCTCGACGGTGTATCGATCGTCGTCTGCTGCCAGGGCCAACCCGCCGTCACGCCCTCGGTCGAATACGTCAACCAGGCCAAGATCGTAACCAACAACCCGCCGGCCCAGTACGGTCGTACCAGCGGTGCTGTCCTCAACATCGCCACCAAGAGCGGAACCAACTTTCTCCACGGCGACGTCTATGACTTCCTCCGCAACGACAAGCTGGACGCGGCACCCTACTTCACCAAGCGCAGCGGCGTCTATCCCTATCCGGGGCACAAGGACTTCCGCACCCCGCACCGCGAAAACCAGTTCGGCGTCCTCGTCACCGGCCCTGTTGTTATTCCGCACCTCTACAACGGCAGGGACAAGACCTTCTTCACTTTTAACTACGAGGGCATTCGCAACTTCGCTCCGACTTCCGGCCTGACTACCGTTCCCACGGCACTGATGCGGCAAGGCATCTTCACTGAGGCGCCGGGTGTCATCTATGATCCCAACTCCGCCACGGCTCCCGGTCAGGCACGCACCCCCATCCCGGCTGCGACCTGTAATGGAACCGCCTACGCCGCCGGTTACTGTATTCCTTCCAGCACCTGGAACGTTGTCGCAGGGGCCTATCTGAAGTATGTTCCGTCGCCCAATCTGCCAGGCACCACGAATAATCTTAGCTACGTCGAAGGCATTACTGACAACGCCAATCAGTACAACTTCCGCATCGATCACGCGATCGGCGATAAGCACCGGCTCTTCGTCCGCGGCACCAAGGACAACGATACCCACCTGAACGCCGACCTGTTCAACACCTTCACTGGCCCCAACGCCTGGCAACAGCCCATCGGTGCCTATCTCTTCGCATTGGGTGACGTCTATCAGGTCAGCCCGAGTGTCGTTCTGCAGTTCAGCTACGGTTTCGCCCGGCAGACCAATTACCAGCCTGGCAACAACATATACAAATATGACGCAGCCGACTACGGCTTCTCCAGCACCTTGCTCGGTCAGCAGCAGGTCCCCGGCATCCCCGTCGCCAGCTTCACCTCGCTTGGTGGCGCACAGGTCGGCTGGCAGTCCAGCTTCAACCATTGGGCCCACTCCGTCCACTCGCTCAACGGCACCATGTTGTGGCAGAAGGGGCACCACGCTCTTACCATCGGCTACAACGGAAAGCTGATCCTGGAAAACCAGTTCGGTCTTGGCAATCCGAATGGCAGCGTCGGCTTCAGCACCAAATTTCAGTCATCCACAACCACGGGAAGCGTCTCTGGAACCCAGGCGCCCTTCGCCTCCTGGGCCACTTTCCTCCAGGGCTTCCCAACCAGCGGCAGCTTGCAGCGCCAGGTCACCAGCGCCTTCGATCAGTGGGTAAATGGAGTGTACCTCCAGGATGACTGGAAGTTGATGTCAAAGCTCACTCTCAACCTTGGCGTCCGCTACGACATCGAGACCGGCTTCAAGGAGCGGCATAACCACTGGGCCAACTTCAATCCCAACGCTATCAATCCGCTCGGCGTCGCGGGAGGACCGCTCTTCCTTGGCGTTGACGGCAATCCAAGCCGCACCTGGGAGACCTCTTACCACGAAGTCAGCCCGCGTCTCGGCTTCTCCTATGCCGCAACGGGGACGACCGTCGTTCGCGGAGGCTTTGGCATCCTCTTCCTGCCTACCTCCGAACGTGGCTACTCCGATCCCAATATTGGTTACACCCAGTCCACGAATCTGCCCACCTCGTCCACCGGCTATACGCCTGCGGTGACCACTGATAACCCGTTCCCCACCGGCGTACTTTTACCCTCGGGGCCAGCCGGCGGCGAAGGCATCGGCAACGGCAGCACCCTCTCCGGCTTCCTCTACAAGAATCCGCCCTCCTACCAGGAGCAGTGGAACTTCGGTATCGAGCAGTCCATGGGCAACACCTTCACTCTCCAGGTCAACTACGCCGGCGGCCATGGCGTGCACCTGCCCTTTAACGGCTATCGTCCCAACGATCTGCGTCCGCAGTTCTTTGGACCGATCGGCGCCATTTCTGGTGCGAATGCCAACCCTGCCACCGTTGCTGCTTATAACGCCCTCAACGCGCAGGTCGCCAACCCTTACTATGGCAAGGTCACAAGCCCCGGTTCCACTTACCTGAAGCCAACCGTGCAGCAGGCACAGCTCGATGCCCTCTATAACCAGTACACGCCAGGAGCTGTGACAGGCATTCAGAACGGCTCGCTGGGCATCGCCTACCAGGACATCGGTTCCACCAACTACAACTCGCTACAGTCCACCGTGCTCATCCACCGTCCTGGTGGCGGAGTCTCCGGATCGGTCTCCTACGTCTGGTCCAAGCTACTTGGTAACGTCAGCGATCTCACCAACGGCTTCCTCAATACCACGGGCACCCCCGGCATCCAGGACTTCTACTTCCTCAACATGGAGTACAGCACCCTGGCTACCGATATCCGGCACCGCGTCGTAGGCACAGCAACCTGGGATATGCCGTTTGGCCGTGGGAAGAAGTTCGGTGGAAACATCCCCGGATGGGCCAATCAGGTCATCGGCGGATGGGAGCTCACCACCCTCGTTGACGTCTACTCCGGCTTCCCTCTGAGCCCCACCGTCACCGGTACCGGCCCCTTCGCTGGAACGCGGCCGATGATCGTGCCCGGCGTCAACCCGCAGACCACCGGTGGCTACAAGCACCGGCTCGGCGGCACCAAATACGGCCAGACACAGGGCTATCTCAATCCGGCCGCCTTCGGAACTCCACTCACCTTCCAACTCGGCAACATGCCGCGCTCCTGGGCTGCCGTCCGTGGGCCGATCAACTTTGATGACAACGCATCCGCCATCAAGCGTTTTACCATCCATGATCAGATCGGACTGGAGTTCCGTGCCGAGGCCTTCAACCTCCTTAATAAGGTTAACTTCGGTATGCCCAATGCCCAGCTCAACAGCAGCACCTTCGGACAGATCACCTCACAGTACAACCTGCCTCGCAACGTACAGCTTGCAATCAAGCTGCACTTCTAAGCTGGTTGGTACCATCCAAGTAAAAGAGGCGGACCTTACAGTCCGCCTCTTTTACCTAGCCTTAGTTGGAAATATTAGTTGGAGAGAACTGCTTTCTCTTCGCGCAACGGGCCCCAGAGCGAGCGACAGTAACAGTAAGGATATGCGTTGCAGCATAGGAGAATCCTCCGTGGTGGTGGGTATTGAAGCGCAAGCAGCGGAGAATATTCCAGCCCTCCGGTTCCATTGACGAGTCCCCGTCGTTAGGAGTTTGGCAACTGCAGGATCATCGCTTCACCGCCGTATACAGAGCGAATGTAGTGTTGAGGATTAGTGCGGTGGCTCCGGCCCTTCTTTGGACCGCTCGCCCAGATGCAGAATGGCTCCCTGTTGATGCAGCGTCTGCTGAAGGGAGTTAATGTTGATCTTGCCGACCGGGATTTTCTTCTGCACCGCCAGCCACGCCGTATCGCCGGCCGCCTGGCCAATCATCATGTACTGCGGCTCCATCCGGACAGACGAATAGGCAACGTGTGACGCGGAGAGGCATACGGGAACCAGAAGGTTCTCCGTCTGGTCCGCTTTCGGGATCATGGTTCCGAATGCGATCTCATACGGCTTCACTGGAACTTGAACATCACCTTCGTTGCGCGGAGAACCATCGGGCATCAGGACACGCTGCACATTGTGGGAGTCGCTGTTATACGAGCCCATGGCAATGGAATCCGGCTTGGTGCGATCAGTCTGGAGGTCCGCCTGACGCATGATGTACTGGCCCAACATGCGGCGGCCTTCACGGACATAGAGCTGGTCTGGCCAGTTCCCGTTGTCGACAAACTCGTCCTTCGCGCGGCCCCACCGTTGCAGATCCTCCCGCACGGTTTGAGGTACCCGCGGGTCAGACGCCAGAAAGTAGAAGAAAGACTGCGTGTAAAGCATATGGTCTTCCCATATTTTTTTGCGCTCCGCGTAGGAGGCGTCTGGATACGTCCAGCTTTTGCCCAGATAGTCCGTGGAGAAGGCACCCTGGTTGTTGAAGTCGGCTTTGTGATCAGGAATGAACACTGGATTGGTCACGTCTGTCAGTCGCGGCTCACGTCTCATGTGCTGCTTCCACTGCAACAGGTAATTGAGCAGTAGCTGAAAGCGAGCCGCATCGTAGCCCGCAGGCTTTTTCCAGGGAAGACGGTTTTCTGGGTCGTCCGTTAGGATGAGACGGAAGTTATAAGACTGTACCTTCCTGTCGCCGGAGCCAGGAGCGCCCATCGGTCCCGGATCGACCTCTGGCAGCAGCTTTCCATTAGCGCCGTAGGCGGAGATCTTCCATAGGAACTGGTGCTTGGGCGTGTTGGCGCGGACTCCCGCAAGATCCTCGTGGTACACGTCGATGCCTTCGCGGCCCACGACGTACTTCACACCCGCCTGTGCCATCAGATCGCCTTCATAGGTACAGTCTGCAAACACCTTGGCGCGCCAGACCATTCCGTCTTCCGTAGTAATTGAAACTATGCGCGTTCCCTTCTTCAGAACTCCGCCATGTTCCTTGAGCCGCTCCTGAAACCGTACCTTCACGCCGGCTCCTTTGAGCCAGCGATTGAAGATCGCTTCGCCGACGTGCGGCTCACTAAGCCAGTCCTTGTGCTTCGCAAGGGAATGAACGCCATAGTGCTCCGCAGCCTCTTTATAGAATTCGCGAGCGTACCCACCGATGATGGGAAAGTAGGCGACGTCCGTGGCCGAGAGTCCTCCCGTTACCATTCCGCCAACATGCGATCCCGGCTCCAGGAGAACCACATTGAGGCCTTGCCTGGCAGCGGTATACGCTGTCATGACGCCCGAGGCCGTGGCTCCATATACAACCAGATCTGCACTCTGCGTGCGCCCTTGGGCGACCAGCATGGCGGAACAGGAAAAAAGAATACTCAGGCAAGCAAACAGTTTTTGCATCATAGTCCTCTGACTATGCCACGCAACCGAACGCAAATGAAGTTTCCGGCCGTATGTTACGTGTTACATAGCAGTGGCGGGGGCGCCTGAGCGGAACGCATGCACCGCCACTGGCCATGTGCGCAGCGGATGATTGTTTTCCAGCTCTGTCTCCACCACCATCTCGTAGAATTGCGGATTGCCGTTCTTACGAAGCATCTCCTCAACGGAATTTGATCCCGCACCCGAGGAGAGCAGCGACACAATCGCGGCGGTATCCCTCGACTGAAGCAGGAGTACCTTCAGTCCAGGACTACGCCCCGGAAGCACAGCAACGATGGACGGGCGGACGATACGCTCCGGCGACTCATGGGATATGTTGTAGCGCGCCAGCTCCCCAGGCAGCGGATGGGCATTGGTTACGTCGGTCTCGTCGTGCGCCAGGGAAAAATTCATCGCCTGCAGGTACTGATGGAACGGCTGCAGGGTCTGGTGCGTTCCCACGGCAATTACATTCGCCTGCTCCAGCACCATCATGTTGGAGTCGCGGGTCACCTCAAAACTAATCCGCTGCTTATTTTTTCCTACCGTATCGAGATAGCGGGCCATGTCGATAGCGGCCAGCGTATCCGACGTCACCGTGTAGCTCTGATCCAGATTAGGTGTGCCCATCTTCCCGGTGAGCGCAGCAAAGGCCGAATCGGCTTGGATGCTGTGGAAGTCGTTCACATTCGTAGAACGGAAGCGCAGGTTGTTATTGTTGGAGAAGCGGAAGAACACAGGCGTCGGCAGAATGATCTTGATCGGAGCATTTCCCTGCAGGAATGACGCCCAGAACTGAGTCGGCTTAGGAGTCTCCGGCGTACCTTGATAGGAAAGCAGCCAAACCGTAGCCAGCGCGCCGGTGATCATTGCAAAGAAAACCGCCAGCGCGGCCGCTATCCACATGCGGCGGCGATAGTCGATCGCGGGGACGGTAGCTTCCGCAGGTAGTTCTACCGCCGCTGGAAGATTTGCAAGATGATCGATCACCAGCAGTTGGTGGGTTCCGGTGGGGATGACCAGAATCTCTGGCTCGCCGGTCTCCTGTTGGTAGTAGTCCTTCAGCTTCCGGCGGAGGCGCGAAATGTGAACACGCACGGAGGCATCCACAGACGAGTCAAACGACCGGTTCCGGCCCAGGGCTTCGATGGCCAGTGCATATTCGCTAAGATTTTCGCCGCGATGGCGCCAGAGATACTCCAGGAGACGTCGCTGCGTGTCCGCGCGCGCAAAGTGCGAGCTGCGTAAGAGACGCTGCACATGCGCTTCCAACGCATCGGCAGTCTCGGTTGCCTCTTGCGTAGGCGGTGGGGGAACGAGTGTTGCGGCCATCGGCCGGATTATAGTTCTCGAAGAGTATCTCCGTCATTTCTGCAAGAGCTGACGGAGTTGCGACGGGTAGGTGAGAGGCGTTTCCTCGGAATTCCTCGCTCGTACGCCCAGCCCATAGGTGAGGCTGTCGCCGAAGCAAAGCACCGTATTCTGCGTGGGAATCTCCGCCGGCAATTCAGCGCGTACGGCGCGTGCCAGCATCCCGTACCCCCTTGCCGTCAGGTGTACGCCGTCGGTACTTAGATCGGTGTTTGCCCCGCCCGCTTGAGCCAGCGTTCTGTGGAAGTCCACGACCGTCACCTTCTGCTGTGCCGCAACTGCTGCAACAATGGAGTTCACGATCGCCAGCCGGGCCAGCGGAGACGACGCGCCATAGTCTTCCGGACGATGCCGCTGCAACAGACGTTTCAAGTCCGGGTCATGCGTGGTAACCAGAATGACTGTCGCCCCACAGGCCTGCGCGCGACGCACCATCGCTTGAAGATGCAGGCGCGTCTGCGCTGCTGAGAGAAATTTCTTATCGTTCAACGCATCATTCGCTCCCGCCATCAGGATCACGTACTTCGGCTTCGCTGTCTGCAGTGCTTCGTCCAGCTTCGCGTCCAACTCCGCGGTGTTGAAACCTGGATAGCCAATGTTGATCACCTTCGGGGTAGCCGCAGGGGCAGCCTGCAACACCGCACTCAGCAAGAGCGCCAGAACAAACGTCATAGTGGCCAACACCATAGCACACGGCGAAGTTGCCTTGCTGATACATGATGAACGGCGGCGATCTCTAGGAACTGGTAAAGACTCCCGGCCACTCGAACATCAAGATGGACGATTGCACCCTTACGGGGTTGCTTTAATGCGCGAATCAGGTGGCCACCGATAAAGCCAGAGTCAGGAGCAGCGCCACGATTGAGATGATGGTCTCGCAGACGGACCAGGTCTTTATCGTGTCGGCGACGCTCATGTTGAAGTACTCCTTGACCAGCCAGAAGCCGCCGTCGTTGACGTGAGAGAAGAAGAGCGATCCGGCTCCGGTCGCAATTGCCAACAACTCAGGCCGAGCACCTGGAGTGTGCAGGGCAATGGGAGCCACGATGCTGGCCGCAGTGGTCATGGCCACGGTGGCGGACCCAGTGGACAGGCGGATCAGCGCAGCGACTGTCCAGGCCAGAATGAGAATCGGAACATGAGCGTGGAGCGCAACTTCAACGATTGCCTCAGAGACACCGCTATCCTGCAGGATGCGGCCGAAGCCGCCACCGGCACCAACCAGCAATGTAATGGTGGCTGTGGGAGCGAGGCATTCATTGGAGAATTTCAGAATTGCTCCGCGCGTGAAGCCCCGCATCTTGCCGAGAGTGATGAAGCTTACAAGCACGCCGACGAGGAGTGAGATGTCCGCATTTCCCAGAAGATGCAAGCTGCTATTGATCGTGCTTTTAGGATGCGATAGCGTGTCGGCCCAACTGCCCAGCAACATAAGCACGACGGGCAATAAGACTGTCGCGAGTGTCAGGCCGAAGCTGGGCATGCTGCGTTCTTCGCCATGATCGACAAACTCCGCAGCCATGGGGTTGTCGAGGTCGAGGTGAATTTTGGGGGCGATGAACTTCGCATAGAGCGGCCCGGCAATTACTACTGTAGGAATCGCAACCAATAGGGCATAGAAGATGGTGCGGCCCATATCTGCGTTGTAGATCGACACAGCCACGAGCGCTGCCGGATGCGGTGGAACCAGCCCATGGACCACGGAGAGTCCTGCCACGAGGGGCAGACCGACGAGGATCAGCGAGGTTCGAGTCCGCCGCGCAACGGTAAAGACGATGGGGATGAGAAGAACGAAGCCGACTTCAAAGAAGACGGGCAGGCCGACCACAAAGCCGATCACCATCATCGCCCAGTGGATGCGCTTTTCGCCGAAGAGGCGGATCAGCGTATACGCGATGCAATCCGCGCCGCCCGACTCGGCCATCATCTTGCCGAGCATCGTGCCGAGCGCCACCACGATTGCGATGTGTCCCATTGTGCCGCTGAGGCCAGCTTCGAAGGACTGCACGATCGCATGCGCGGGCATCCCGGTCGCCACCGCCAGCCCCAGCGAGGTCAGAAACAGGACGATGAAAGGATTCAACTTGCAGACAGCAATCAGTACGATGAGCGTGATGACCGCAACGGATGCCGAGATAAGCAGAACCATCGCATGATGGTCGATCATAGGCTTTGAACCATGGAATCTCTTTCCATCAAAATGAACTTCTTAAAATCTGGGGTGCAAAAACGTCTCAAGCGTCAGGCCGTGGGTTCTTTGTAAGCGACGCATTCAATCTCCACCTTGCAATCGACGACCATGTTCGAGACAACGCAGGCGCGTGCCGGCGGATTTTCGCCGAAGTATTCTCTGAAGACTCCATTGAAAGAATGAAAATCGCGAGGGTCGTCGAGCCACACGCCGCAGCGTACGACGTGCTCCGGTCCATAGCCTGCTTCCTTCAATATCGATAGAAGATTGCGGATGGCCTGATGGGATTGGACGATGATATTTCCCACGACGACTTCGCCGTTGACCATGGGGACCTGGCCGGACACATAGAGCCAACCGTCCGCTTCGACGGCGCGGGCAAATGGAAGATGCTGACCTCCGGTCCCTTTGCCCCCTTCTACGCCATACCGCTTGATGCTCATTGTCTGCTCCTTGCTTCCTCTAGATTTGTGTTGATTGACGCGGCAGAAATCTTCCGCTTCGCTGGCCGGTCGGAGCGCCGTCACGATACGACAAGACTCCGTTGACCCATACTGCAGTGATGCCTTCAGCCGGACTTATCGGGTTGATAAATGTGGCGGTGTCTCGTACTGTTTCCGGGTTGAAGAGCACGAGGTCAGCGCAGTAGCCTGCTTTTATTAATCCCCGATCGGCAAGTCCAAATCGCGCAGCCGGCATGCCCGTCATTTTGTGGATGGCCGCCTGCATCGAAAACAGCTTTAGCTCGCGGCTGTAGCGGCCCAGCACGCGGGGAAATGTTCCCCATAGGCGCGGGTGGGGCATCGGATCGTTGGGCAGGCCATCGGAACCGATCATGGTCGCAGAGTGAGCAAGGATACGCCGCATGTCTTCTTCTGAGATGCTGTGGTAGATCGCACCCGCGGGTTGGAGACGCCGCGCTGCTTCGATTTGCTCTACGTCCCAGCATTCGGCGATCTGTGCGAGCGTTCGGCCTGCCATCTCTGGATGAGGTGTGCACCATGTGATCATGATCTCGACACGCTCGTCGACCTGGCGCAGATCGAGCGTGCTGGAGCCTGCTGCATAGGGATAGCAATCGCAGCCCACTGGTTGAGAGGCGCGCGCTGTGTCCAGTGCCTGCAATACCTCTTTGCTTCGACCCCAGTTGGCGATGCCCGCACACTTCAAATGCGAGATCACAACCGGCACGATGCTTTGGCGGCCAATGTGGAAAGCTTCGCTCATTGCTTCAAGGATGCCTTCGGTCTCCGTGCGCATGTGAGTGGTATAGATCGCACCGGCTGCTGCAAGCATTTCTGCGAGCGCCAAAACTTCTTCGGTAGGTGCTGCGTTGGCCGATAGGTAGGCCAAGCCGGAACTCAGTCCCAATGCTCCCCCGTCGAGCGCTTCATGCAACTGCTCACGCATCCGCTCAATCTCCGCTGCGGTTGCAGTACGATCAAGGCGGTCCATATGGTTGTTGCGCAGGGCGGTGTGGCCCACCAGAGCTGCTACGTTCACCGCCGGCCCGGCTGCTTCAATCGCCGCGACATAGGAGCTGAATGTTGGATAACGGAAGACGTCCGCTGGCCCAAGCAGATTCATCGGATCGGGAGGGTCGCCAGCGAGTTGTACGGGTGCGGCGCTGATGCCGCAGTTGCCGACGATGACGGTTGTCACTCCCTGCGACAACTTCGGCAGCATATCCGGAGTGCGAATTACGTTTGTATCATCGTGGGTATGGACATCGATAAAGCCGGGAGCGAGGACATGACCGTTGCCGTCGATGACCTGCTGCGCAGTGTAATCCGTAGTCTGGCCGGCGGCGCGGATGTGGCCGTTCTCGATTGCGACGTCACCAACCCAGGGCTCGTTGCCGCTACCGTCCATGATCTGAGCATTCCGGATGAGCATATCGCAGAGAGGCATACTATCTTTTTACAGGAAACATTCACGAGCGCGTCAGAATGACCTGATCGCCGCTACCCCGCCCTGTGATTTTTACGAGTCTGTTTGTGAAGGAGGAACAAAATCGTGGTTGAGATTGCCAAGGCTGATTCTCGTGTTACGCCACTCAATAAAGGGCTTGGCGCCTTCGAGCAGCCGCTCGAGGCCGCTGACCTTGCCGCGCTGCGATGGAATCTGCTGCGGGAAGACCTTAGCCTGCCAACGGCGGTCTTATACCAGGAAAAAATACTGCACAACCTGCACTGGATGCAGCAATTTATCACAGCCTATGGAGTCAAGCTGGCGCCGCATGGCAAAACGACGATGGCTCCGAAGTTGTTTGATTTACAGATGCAGAATGGAGCATGGGGAATTACGTTGGCCACGGCACATCAGGTCCGCGTGGCCTATCAACATGGAGTGCGCCGTGTTTTGATGGCAAATCAACTGGTTGGCAAACAAAATATGGCCATCATCTCCAGGTTGATTGAGGATCAAGCGTTTGAATTTTTTTGTCTGGTGGATTCTGCGCAACAGGTGGAACAGTTGGGCGAGTTCTATCGTGCGAAGGGGCAGCGGCTGCAAGTGTTAATCGAGGTCGGAGTGGAAGGCGGGCGCACGGGAGTCCGTGATGCGGAGCAACTGCAATCAGTCCTGACGGCGCTCAACGCCTGGCGCGAATCGCTGGTGCTTTGCGGCTTAGAGGTCTATGAAGGCGTACTGAAAGATGAGGCAGCAATCCGTAGCTTTCTGCAGCGTGCCGTGGACATTACACGCGAACTAGCGCAGGAGGGAGAGTTTGCGGGTAAGCGTATTTTGCTTTCGGGTGCCGGCTCTGCATGGTACGACGTAGTTGCTGACGTCTTCTCAAAGGCCGCACTGGGAGATTCCGTCGATATTGTGCTGCGACCCGGATGTTATTTGACCCATGATGTGGGCGTCTATCGCGAGGCGCAGCAGGAGATTCTCAAGCGCAATCCTATTGCAAAAGAGATGCACTCAAGCCTGCAACCTGCGTTACAACTGTGGGCCTATGTGCAATCCGTTCCAGAAAAGGAGAGAGCTATCGTCGCCCTTGGAAAACGGGATGCTGCGTTCGACGCCGGGCTTCCAGCTCCTGCTCTTTACTATCGGCCTGGGACTGCTGCGCCCCTGGCGACTCCGTTGGGTTGGCAACTCACGAAGATGATGGACCAACATGCCTATCTTCAGATTGGTTCAGGAGACGACATTCGCGTGGGAGACATGATCGGTTTCGATATCTCCCATCCATGCTTAACGTTCGACAAATGGCGCTTTCTACCTATGCTGGATCGTGAATATCAAGTCATTGATGTAGTGCAGACATTTTTCTGAGACTTGCCTCTGGGACTCGCCACAACTCTTCTCTCATCGCGAGATTAGTACATACGCCTAACTTCGCACTAATTATGTGCTTGACAATATCAGATTCCATCTATATCTATGGCTGTGCCATTTTTTGCTGCGTTGCGCGCGGCTATTGGTTCGTACTTGCCACTAATTACAAATATTACAAAATAAGGATGCGGGGATATCAGTGCGTAAATTTTTCCGAGGTGCCAGGACAGTTGTAACGGTGTGTTTTGCATTAATTTTTCTAACGTGCCTGTGCAGTGGGGTGGGATTGGCACAGGATGTACGCGCAACCATGGGAGGGCGTGTCACAGACCCTCAGGGCGCAGTGATCCGCGGGGCTGCCATTACCGTCACCTCCAACGCCACCAACGTCAAACGCTACCGTCTCCAATGATAAGGGCCTCTGGCAGGTCCAATTGCTGCTGCCGGGCAGGTACCACTTCATCGTGGAGTCTCCGGGCTTTAACACGGAGCGGCGCACCGGCGTCATTCTCCAGGCTGCCGACGTGAAGCAGTTCGATATTCAGATGAAGATTGGCTCGGAATCGCAGACGGTCACGGTCTCATCGGAGACGCCGCTGATCGACACGACTGCGGCGACTTCGGGCACGGTCATCACTCAGCGCGAGCTTGAAGATCTGCCCTCGCAGTCGCATGTGCCTACGCTTTTTGCCTTGCTCACTCCGGGCGCGACGCAGCATGATCAGGGCTCAAACGTCGTTCGCGGGTGGTCGAACGATGGCGCCTCCGGGTACTATGTCAACGGCGGCCGAGGCACCGCTTCGAACAACTTCCAGCTTGACGGCATGCCGAACGCCAAAACCGGCGGTGACATCTCCTTCATTCCGCCAATGGACAGCGTGCAGGAGTTCCGGGTGCAGACCAACGCCTACGACGCCTCCATCGGGCGCCAGGCCGGCGCAACCATCAACATGGAGACGCGTAGTGGCGGCAAGCAGTACCACGGCGTTCTGTACGAGTACAACCAGAACAACTTTCTCAATGCAAACCTCTACGAGAACAATCTGATCGGCTTAAGCACTCCTCCCGTCCATTTCAATCAGTTCGGCGGGACTTTCGGAGGTCCGGTTCGGATACCGAAGGTTTACAACGGAGCGGGCCGCACTTTTTTCTTCTTCAGTTTCGACAAGAGCATCAACACAAACCCGTTGCCGTCGACTCTGTCGGTGCCTACGGAGCTGGAGCGCAAGGGTGATTTTAGCCAGTCCTTCACGACACAGCTTGTTAGCGGCGTCAGGAAGATCTATCCCATTCAGATCTACGATCCGATGGCGGTCGATTCAAAGGGCAACCGAAAGGCATTCAGCGGCAACGTCATTCAGCCGGATCGTATCGACCCTATCGCGAAGAACATCCTGGCGTATATTCCGCTGCCCAATACCGCTGGGGATGGGACGTCGAGCGACTCCAACAACTTCGTCTCACCCGGCGTGCGCAAGGACACATTCCCGGTGATCTCCGCGCGCGTCGATCAGAACTGGAACAACTCCCAGCACAGCTTCGTGACGGTCAACTGGAGTCATCTGACGGAGCTCACCGGCAATAACTTCGGCAACATCGCCAGCGGTACTAATCGAATACGCAATACCAAGCGCATCGGCCTTGACCATGTCTGGACGATGGGTGATAGTCGCGTTTTATCCATGCATTACACCTTCAACCGATGGGAGGAACCTGTCTCGGACAACGGTGCCGGCTTCGATCCGGCGAAGCTGGGATTTCCAGCACCGTTTGCAAAGCAGCTCGTCAAACCATCTTTCCCTCAGATCAGGGGACTTGCCGGCACCTCCGGAAACGATGGGAACACCGGTAGTAGCTTCGGCACCGGAAATGCAGGATCGAACAACTTCGACACCAATCACACATGGGCGGCGACTCTTACCCAGATATACAAAACCCACACCTTCCGCTTCGGCGGTGAATTCTGGATTCTTCAACAGGCCGTGGCCAATATCGGCAATCAGGGCCGGTTCGATTTCTCCAGCGTCTGGACGCGCCAGAATGCGCTGACTTCGGGTGGTACAGGCAATGGGAGCACCTTCGCCGCCTTTCTGCTGAGCCTTCCCTCGGGAGGCCAGGTCCCAGTCAACGCCAGTGCATTTTATTCTCAGCACTACTGGGCCGGCTTCGTACAAGACGACTGGCGGCTCACTCCCAAACTCACGTTAAACCTCGGCCTCCGCTGGGATCTGGAGCAACCGGTTACGGAACGTTTCAACCGCCTGACCGATCGCTTCGATCCTACGGCCATCAATCCGATCAGCGACTCGGCGCAGGCAGCCTACGCGCACATTCTGGCTACTTCACCAAGCAACTCTGGCGTGCAGCAACTCATGCAGCTTCTGCCGGCATCTGCCTTCAAAGTTATGGGGGCACAACTCTTCGCGGGGGTTGGCGGCACGCCGCGCACCCCAATCAACGCCGATTATCATGAGTGGCAGCCTCGCGGCGGGTTCGCCTACAAACTGGCGCCAAACGCCGTGATTCGCGGCGGCTTCGGACGTTTCACCCAGGCGACCTACGTGACCGGCGGCCAGAACGGCTTCTCGCGTACGACCGATCTGATTGCCACGCAGGACAACTATCTCACTCCATACGACACGCTGGATAATCCGTTTCACAGCGGCGTGCTCGCGCCTACGGGATCTTCGCTCGGTCCGCTGACCAACCTGGGCCAGGGCGTCAACTGGGAAGATCCCAACCTTAATCGCCCCTACTCGTGGGAGTATTCGCTGCACCTGCAGCAGCAGTATGGCCAATGGCTCTTTGAAATTGGCTACTCCCACAACAAGACCTACGACATCCCCTGGGGATGGAACCGTAACGAGCCAAGCTTCGCGCTATGGAAACAACTGCAGCAGCCCAGCTTCGATGCAAAGGGCCGTCCAGTGGACATTCTTCCCTGGAACACCCTTGTCCCGAACCCTTTCTACAAATTACCCAATGTCACCGGCAGTATTGCCAGCAGCAAAAACACTACTGTCAATCATCTGCTCAATCCCATTCCTCTGCTTGGCAGCATCACTCAGAACCGCCCTTCAGGCAAGAACCAATACGATGCGTTGCAGACCAAGATCGAACGACGCTACCACAATGGCCTCTCGTTCATTAGCGCCTTCACCTGGTCGAAGCTCTTTGAGGACACTGCCTTCCTTGGCCCGCAGATCGCAGGACCGAAGATCGAGCACAAGCTCGGCGGCGAAGATCGGCCATTCATCCTTGCGCTCACCGGTATCTGGGATCTTCCCTTCGGGCACGGCCGACGATGGGGCGGCAACATATCCCGTCTCACTAATCTGGCCGTCGGCGGATGGGAGATAACGGGAAACTACAGCGCATCCTCTGGTGTCCCTGTCGTTTTCGGTACCCTTCAACGAATGCCCGATTACGATTTTCTTTAGCCGGGTTCGTATAAGTTACGCAACACGGACTAGCTGTCACTGGCAAAGGTCAAATGCTAATAATGCAGACCGGAATGTTGATACCAGACGTAGCGGATGGGTACCTGAGCGCTTTGTGGGACCGGTAATTGGCCCCTGATCGGATCCGTGACGTTTGCCCTCTAAACCTTTTCCTTTACTGTGTGCCCACGCTTCGGGAAAAATCACGCTGAGAGAAAAATTGCTGGAGGCGGTTTCGCAGAAACCTGCGTCCACAATTATGCAACTCTCTTATTTTCAATCATGCTTTCACTAGTTCTTGCATAGTTTTAGGGGCGTTATAGTATATAAGTTATTTATTTTGAACTAGATGTGGTGGAGGCGGCGGGAGTCGAACCGGTTCGCCTTCAACAGAATCAGTAAGTTACTGTAAACACGATGTCAGAAAGGTCCAAAATGTCCAACATGACCACCCGACTTTAGCAAAACTTTAGCAAAAAATGCGACCACTCCCTCTGAGGCCGCGCAAGACAATGATGCAAAAGCGGTCAGATCATCTGGATCGCTTGCTCGCGACGCGGAAGCCTTGGAAACACGAAGAGCCCCGGCATCAGTGCCGGGGCTCTATCTATAATCAGTGTCACTGATGCAGGTCACAATGCATGAAGGCCACGTCACGAAACCCCCTCGGGAATCTCGTAAGAATCGGTGTAGAATCCGCCCTTTTTCAAGTGAGATAACACTGCGGTGCGCTCGTGTCCTGAAAGCACATCATCTTCCAGAATGTCCAGCGCGGACTCCATCGTCGCAAAGTAGCGAAGCCATACGTTCTGCCGGTTATTTTCCACTATGAGGCCCAAGATCCTCTTGTCCGGACCGGAGAGTAAATACAAGCCGTCCTTATCCATTTGTCCTCCACCACGCGTCATAGCATCGACTTACGGTTGAGAATTATTGCGGTAGCGGGAGAGGCTTTACTTCGATTCTACTTACTTCGCGATCAAGGGTTGTGCGCTCGGCGATCCATTCTTCCGCTCGCTCCTTCTCCTTCGACACGTAATAATCACCTAGCTCCTTTGCCACTTTGTCCAGCCTCTCAGCAGCGGATTTCTGTGGGCTGTTTTCTCCGGTGAAGGATGCCGCAATGTAGAGGTGGAAGTACGCTTTGTGATTGTCTTTCTCGACACCGTCTTCACCTTCGGCATACAGCTTCCCTAAACGGTATCGTGACCACTCTGAACCGTGTTGTGCTGCTCTATGCCACCACCTTGCTGCCTCTGCATAGTTCTGGGAAACCCCCCTTCCCTCCGCGTACATATCGGCTATGTCGCTCTCTGCAATCCACACAAGCTCGCCGCCTCGTTTTACGCTTCGCAGGTACCAATACATCGCCTTGTCATACTCCTTCAACTTGATGTAGGCATCTCCCAATGTGTTTTCGCAGTCGTAATCCAATCTTGCAGCTTTGCGGAGCCAGTAAATCGCCTTGCGATAGTTGATTGCACTGTGGTCCACATTGTAGGAACGCATGGCAAGATTCCAGTAGGTGACGCCGAGGTTATATTGTGCACCATCGACCTCTTGCTCTACGTCTTCGGCGTACTCGGAGATTTTTGCTTTTTCGTCGTCATTCAGTTCGTTTTCCCAGGAACCATCATCTTCTCCGTCATCCGAAACGCTGCTTTCCCATTTATGGAGGAATTCTAAGCGCGTATCTATGTCACGGTCGCGAGCGAGGGATTCTAAGCGTGTATCTATGTCACGGACGCGAGCGAGTATTTCCTTGTGCTGCCTGTCCCTGGTTTCGAACCAATCTCCCAGTTTGCTCAATGGCCAAATCAAAGCGCACGCGACGACTATGGTTTCCAGATTGCGCCAAGAGGGGGCGGCTCCATTAAACAGCAACCAGCGAACGATTGTGACTCCCTCCAAGACGGAAAACACAATAGCTGCAACGAACAACATGTATCCAAACTTTTCAGTAGCTTTGGCCATGCACACAAATCTACCATCTGATTGGGCCACCGACCTGGCGAAGGGTAGGGCGTCACTTGTTTCCTAATCCGGGTTTAGGCATCCATATGAATTAGAGCGTAGAAAGTCACGATGAATCGAGAGCAGATCAGCCTGATATAGCGCAGCAATGCGAACCGGTGGGAGGCTCACTTTCTGCCTACTCTCTTGCTTTGGCGGAGGTATTCCTCAAGATCGCAAGGCAGGAACTTGGCTCGTCCGGGTAGATCCCGCGTCGCCAGCTGGCCGGACGCGACACGTGACTGGATGGACCGCATGCTGACGCCGAACAACTTGGCGACATCACGGATCGTGTACATGGGCAGAAGCGTCATCTGACGTAAAGTTAAGATCGACTCCAGCAATGGGTACTTCGGTGGCTGACTCTGGTTTTCCATGTTGACTCCTGTCGGGGCGGACCGCAGGTTCGAGATCCGCCGGGGGTGGTAATCACCCCTAATAACGAAACCGGAAGTCGGAGGGTTGGTACTTGCTACAATCGTGCAAGATCGCGACGAAGCCACGGTGGGTTGAACTCCATTTCGCCGTTCGGATGGCCAGGACGAGACTGAAGGCAATCAGGAGAGCAGGGCCAAGCTTCTGAATAGCGACTTCTCGTCGATATTCGCCAACGGTTTCTCTGCGTCAGTGGAAATCACCTTCACATGAATCACATTTAGCCCCCGCACATCGCAGCCTCAGCCGCACGCCTCGTCACCAGCTCAGGCAGCTTCTTTCCGCCACTCTTGGTCCGCAGAAGGCCAAAGGGTTGGCTGACCAGATCTGCCGCCTCGCTATAACAGTCAGACTCTGGAATAAAAAGCGGAATAATCTACGTCGTTTTTTACAAATTGTGATACGCTCGGCTAATGCCAAACTCAACCGTTGCCGGGCTGCACATTCTCACATTGGAGGAGGCCGAGGAAGTTCTCGTCCCCTATCGTGAACGCCTCAACCGCTGCATTCAGCACGGATGGGACGTTTGGAAGAACGATTATCAGCACAAGCATCATATCCTGCATGCAAGGGCGCGAGCGGCCATAATTTTTGATGAAATTGTTTTCTGCGCTATGGAGGAGTTCCCGGATGTGCCTGGCGCAGTGAAAGCTGTCCGCACGGCCAGCACCTTCATGTTGTACATTGGGGATTCGATCACTCTTCGTTTCAAGAAAATCCGGAAAAATGGACGCTGTAGCAACATTCTCACGAAGCAGCAGGTTCTATTCCGCGCACAGGTCCAACTTAACTTCCCGACGATGATGGATGGAACTCTTGTATCCGCCGGGTACGTTTTGGATGATCTCCAGCAGGAACTTCTCCGCAAGACCATCGTATGCCATCTGGACGATAGCGTCTTATGGGAGATGCCGCTCGCGATTGACAACACCGTTATTGTGGAGTTCGCAACGCCATCGTCGGACTCTGGAACGCAAGTACAGCTTCCCCGCTTTGCGCTAAAACCCGGACTCATACCGGAAGTTCCCGCCGTCAAGGTGTCGGGAGAGGAGGAGTAGTCGTGGCGGTATTCAATCGAGAGATGCTCACCCTCGCACGTGAGTCACGCGACTGCACGCAAACGCAGCTTGCGGCGGACTTGGGCATCTCTCAGGCTGAAGTGTCGAAATATGAGACGGGCATCAAAGTGCCCACGTTGGAGATGGTGCAGCGCATAGCAAACCGTCTTGAGTACACTTCGGATTTTTTCCACCTCAATGACTCCATCCGATCATTCGGTTCTGGCTGCATTTACCACCGCAAGAGACAGGCTGCTACCGAAACCAAATTGCAACACCTGTTGGCTCTTATAAATGTGAAGCGTATCCAAGTGAAACAGTTGATGAAATCCGCCAACACGCGGACGTCCTTTGGCTTTGAACCTCTAGATATTGACGAACATCGTGGAGGTGCGGCGGAGGTTGCGAGGAAGGTCAGGGCCTTGTGGCACTTACCACCAGGCCCAATTCAGAACCTCATCAGAGCTGTGGAAGATGCTGGCGGAATTGTCATCCAATGCTATTTCGGAACGGACAAGGTTGATGCCCTGAGTCAGTCTTTGCCGGGATCGCCGCCCATTTTCCTCATCAATACCATGATACCGACGGATCGCATGAGATTCACGCTAGCCCATGAGATCGGGCACATCGTCATGCACCGACTCCCTGGGGAAGACATGGAGAGACAGGCCGATCAGTTCGCAGCAGAGTTCTTGATGCCCGAGTCTCAAATTCGCTCACAACTCGCGTTTGTAAATCTCCAGAAACTTGCTGCGCTGAAACCGTATTGGCGAGTGTCGATGAATTCGCTTTTATACCGAGCGGCTGAGATCGGAACGATTGACTCGCGCAGGAAGTCCTACCTATGGATGTTGATGGGGCAAGCTGGCTATAGAAAGAATGAGCCTGTGCCAATTCCACCCGAAAATCCGATGGCATTGTCCGAATTGTTGCACTTACATCTGGATACCCTTGGCTATCAGCAGGGCGAAATTGACCGCCTTCTATGCGAGTGCGGAGCATTCTCGGATTTTCGCCAAAGCGCAGACGGAAGGGGCTTGAGACTTGTGAAGTGATACGGAGGGTGTCTAGCTGGTGCGCCGCCAGTCTTATAAATCGGGGATGCGTTGCGGGTATGGAGTTCAATTCTCCCATCCTCCGCTCGCTCACTTGTTATTTGAATATGCGTGATAGGCTGTTGCTTTCACGATGAAAACCTATACAGTTGCTTCTTTCAGGCTTGCACTATTCCTTGCGTTCGCTTTCTGCTGCATACCTCACGTTCATGCACAAAAAGACGATCTGCTGGCACACGATATTAGCGGTTACGCGCTCGATATGACGGTCGCGCAAGTGGAAGCCGTTGCTCATACCCGATTACGACCCCTTGGTGGGAGTCAGTACAACCTGATCGCTGGTGGCGTCAAATACAATTTCGAGTTCTCTGTAACGGGACATCTGTTTCGTATTGATTCACAACAGACGCTTGGCCGATTTCTTCCTGATGATTCCTTTGCAAGAACACTCACTCGGAAGCTAGTAACTAAATTTGGACCGCCAGACTTAAATGAACTGCCAAATGGACCGATTTCTTGGGAACATTTCGCGACGTACCACGAAAGAAGCGGTCAAGTTGTCAATCGACCTACCATATCCTTGTCCGCCTTGCTCCTCGGCGGGTGGGGTGAGCCGATCACCCTCAATATGAAGCTGCTTGACTTTCGCATTATGGGGCGAGATCTGTCCAAAGCCAATGCAATACCTAGATCAAGAGCTGAAGGTGACGCAAAATTCTGATACGAGTTTTTCATTCAGAGGCGATTGCCGCTAAATAATCCTTAAGCCTCGTTAGCAAATAGCTGCGGATGCTTCTCCGCTTTTGACTTCTTCGGCTTAGCGATGGCCGTGGCCTCCAGCGCACCTGCGGACTTCAGATCATCCTCAGAGATGAGTGAATTTGCGCAAATCCTGTCCAGTAGGTCTGCCTGCTTTGGTTCGAGTTCCACCAGGAGACCAAGAATGTTGAGGACATTCAGGAGTTCGGACGTGTATTCAGGCAGCCAGTGGTCCGGCTGGATTTCGCTGAGCTTCGAAGGCGGGCGACGGTCGCCGATGATGGGGCGCTCACGGTTCTTTTTGCGGTAGCTGAACCACTGGAGGAGGACCTGTTTGCCCGAAACCTCGTACTTCCACATGGCGGGGGAAACGTTGTCGATGAAGCCGTGGCCGACGAGGAGGCGGTGCTTTTCCGCGTCATAGTTGAGCGTGTCGGGCATCTCTGAGGGTTTGGTGGAGATTGCGCCGTCTTTCGGAATCGTGGGTGGCACGGCCATCCGGGGCGGGGCTGCGGTGCGGCCCTGGACGGAATCAGCCATGCGGTCGCCGAAGGTATGGAGCCAGAGGACGCGGCGGCCCAGTTCGGCGGCTTCGGCGAAGAGGGCGGGGTCGGCAGTGAGGGGGATGCGCAGGCCCGGGGTGGACAGGTCGGCCTGGAAACGGGCGGTGTAGGCGGGATGGGCGGCGACGGCGGCGATGTAGGCGAAGAGGTCTTCGGCGGCGACGGTCTGGCCGAGGGTCTTCGATAGAACGGACAGAACTCCCGGCTTTGCGTTCGATTCCGATGCCTTGTCGTTGCGCCAGAGCGGAACAGCGCGTCCGCCAAAAGAGCCTCTGTATTGATCGAGATCGGGTATTAACGCCGTAAAGGTGATCGCGGGGCCATTAGACGGAGATGTGCGAGATAGCGCTGTAAGGAAAATTTGCTGGCCGGATCGGGCGGCCCAAAGATCCGGATTCGGCTGATTTATAACGCGCGGGTCACGTCGACGGCAGAGTGGGGCTGTGTGCAGGCGTACTACGCTCACTGGGACAAGCACAAGGTCGCCCCTGACCGGGAGATGATGACCTCGCTTCTGCACCAGAAGCAGAAGTGCGAGCCCATGCTCGACGTGATGGCGGAGTATGACAAGCACGCCGAGGACCTCAAACAGGTCGATCCGCTGAATCTCGATCTCTCCCTCGATCAGCGTCGTGAGGACTACGAGAAGTACAAGCTGAACCGGGTATTGTCTCTGGCCACCGACATCACCATTGGCTCGGTACAGATGAACGACAAGCTGAGGTCCACCTATACCGGCCCGCGCGATGCCCTGAAGTATCTTGCCCACTGCCAGCAGGAGGGCATCCTGATCGACGACGCGAAGAGCAAGGGCGCCCATCTCGACACGCCCGGCGAGCGGGATCAGCGTGAGGGTATTCGGGGAGTTTATCGGAAGGCGCAGGCGCTGAGTCTCGACTATGAGCGTGGACGTGGACTGGTCGTGATGACGCCGGTGCAGGCAAACAAGACGGCGGAGAAGATCGCAGCCGAGCCGGAACCCCCAATGGAGAAAGGTATTTACCGGCGCGGAGACATCGGTGCAATCGAGTGGCACACGGACGCTGGCCGGGATATGGACGCCATCATTGGTATCTGGTCTGGGGAGGACTTCGCCGAGCAGGGCCTCGCCCGCATCTCCTGCATTAAATCGCGCCAGCTTTTCTTCGCTCCTTTTTTCATGAAGATCGATGAGGCCAGTCAGAAGATGACCTACGTCTCCAATGGTGAGGCGTTGAACATCATGAGCGGGGCCGATCCATTGCAGACGGCGGCACCGGCAGGTGTCCTGATGCAGGAGATCGCAGATATGGCGGCATCACTGTAATGGAGACCCTCCCCCTTACCCACACGGTCACCGGCAGGCTCATGTATCTGCTCGACAAAGGAGATCCGGGTCTATCCCAGCTCTCCCGCTCTGCGACCTCTGTCCTCACCGTGATGGCCATGTCCACCGATGCCCGGACCTTGGAGACCTGGGTACCGCAGGAGGCTGTAGCTCGTCGGACAGGGATATGCGTAGCCTCCGTCAAGCGGGCGCTCCTCACGCTTGACGATTATCTGAAGTTCGTGCGCCACCGGAGCAATGGGATTAAGGTATATCGGCTGTGCCTGCCGGGTTTGGAGCCGACCGGGACAGTGGGGGCATCAGCACCAGCGGAGCCCTTCGACATTTTTATTTACGTCGAGGGTCTGACTGAGCCGGTAGGTGGGATCGCTCCAGACAAAGTACGAGCCATCGTTCGTTACCATTGGCGCGAAAATCCGAACGATTACTGGCGGAAAGGGGACAAGCACTCGACTTCGTGGCTCGCGTCGTGTATCGGATCGATGGCGAAGCAGTACGAGGCGCGGGAGAAGAAGCCCGCCGCATCGGCCCCATACCGGGTTCCACGCCTCGTGCATGAGCCTGCGCGGCTGCCGATTGTGTATCCCCGCAAGGGTGAAAAGGTCGCGTGAGCGCATAACAGCGGGGCGTTGTTGCGTACAGACTGTCGACGCGCGGACCTACCAGAATTTGACGGCAAAATGAATGACGACGTACCCGACCCCAGCGATAACCACAATGGGCAGGGTAAAAGCACAAAAAATGATCGCGTATGCGTAGACCCGGGCCAACGGGGACGCTGGGTGCTCTTTCATGGTCGTAATCATGCCTTTAGAGTCTATGCGCCCCAATCGAAAGAGGAAAGTGCGGCGACACGGAAGTGCGGTGTCCTCATCCGTGTGGGGCCTCTAGCCCATGCTCGACGCGGTCAGTCCCCAAGATGGGGGCTTTGACCGCACTTCCGTGGGTAAGGATTACAGCCTCGGCATCCTGCAACACAATCGGCTGCTCTGCGATGTCGCCGTCCGGCCCAAGCATGGATGCGTTGATGAAGACAGTGTGCTCATTCGACTGCATCCCATGCGCACCGTGGATGTGACCAAACGCATGAAGCTGTGGCCTAATCCGCTCGACCGCCGCCCGAAGCTCCGGACATCCGGAGTGGTGGGGCGACCCCGGTGACCGGTCCAGAATGCCATAAGGCGGAGTATGCGTGATGAGGATGTTCACATCGTCTGGGATTGTCGCGTATAGCTTGGCCCGTTGCGCCGGTGAACCGATGCCGAAGGCCTCCCCAGCGAGTGACGTGATCCCCGAGCCCCATATCCGGAGACCGAGGACCTCAATGGGCTCGTCGATCAGGACGGTGGCGTTGGTAAGGAACCGGCGCAAGACCGGGTCCTCCATCCACCGGTCGTGATTCCCCCCCACTACAATCTTGTGCTTATGCGGCAACGAGCCCAACCAACCATCGTAGTCCATGATCGCGGTCCTGCCCCAGCTCATCATCGAGTGATCCCCGGCATGAATCAATAAATCGCCCGGTGGCACAGACAACTCCTGGTACAGGTCATGAGTGTCGGCGATGCAGACGACCGTGAGATTCCCGCAGGCCGTTAACGGCGACCTACGGGACCTTGATTGCCTTAGCTGTTCTTCTCAGGGTGTTATTGAATAGGCAGTGCTCACTGCCCCGGGAGTACACAGCTCCTGGGGCAGACCGTCCTGGAGTTCGCAGTTTCCAAGACCTATCTATTCGATGCCAGTGTCGCTCACACTCAAGGTAAAGGTCAATAAGCGGGCAATAAGCTGCCCCAGGGGTATTGACCCCTATGGATTACGTGGCACAAAAATACTCTTCGTCGAACCCCTTCTCGTACCCACCAGCATCCCATCCAAAGAAGTCCGCGCTTACTGTCGCTGAGGTTGCCGAACTCACCGGATTCTCCCGGCAGACCGTCACTCGCATGTTCGAGGATGAGGCAGGGGTGCTAGTCATCAATCGCGTCGAGACGATGCACAAACGCTCATACCGGAGCATCCGTATTCCTCGGACTGTGTATGAGCGTGTCATCCGCCGGGTAGCGAATTAACCGCTACGCAGCAGACTTTCGCCTCGCCTTTTTAGGTTGGCCACTCGTCTTAGTAGAAACCCAGGTCTCGCGCACAAGTGAGTCCAGTCGGTCCTGCCTCCCGATGCTCCACTGTGCATAGTGCTTCTCGGTGGTGCGGATGCTGGTGTGGCCGAGGAGCTTACTGACTTCTTCCATTGGGACGCCTTTACCCAAGAGATCCACCGCGAAGGTGTCTCTCAGCCGATGGCTCACCATGTGGCCATTACTCTCGATCCCGGCAGCCTTGAACACAGGTGCAATATATCGCTGACCCCAGTTGCTCGTGGCACTTTGGGGCTTGCCGCTTCCACTCCAGAAAAAGTACAAGGGATTCGAGTTCAGCGTGTGCGCGGAGATCATCTCCTCAGCCACAGGGGAGGGAATTGGGTTAGACACCGGCGTACCGGTTTTGCACCGCTTGGCGGTGACGCGCCAGAGGTCTTTCACTTTGTCGTACTGGAGAGCATCCCGCTTAAGGGGCAGTGCGTCACGGATCGCCAGACCCGTCCAGCGCATCGTCTGCAAGAAGGCGCGAACGGTCAGCCGGAGGTCATCTTCCTCTGCAAATCCCCGCCGACCTGAGTTTTTCGTCGTTTGCCTGCGCGGATCGCCACCGCGCACCGCCGTATCAACTGCCTCCAGGAGTCGGGTGTACTCCTCTGGTTCCAGGGGCTGCGTCTCTGCCTCAACGATCTGAAATTGAGTCACCGGCGGGATACGGTCCAGCCACTGCGCCTCGTAGCAGTACCGCAGAAAAGACCGGAGCCGTTCCCGAAGTTTGGCGCGGGTGGTGCTGCTGGGGTACAACTCCGGCCACTCCGCGCAGAACTCGGTGATGAGGTCTCGGGTGATCCCTTGCATCGTGTAGATAGATCGTGTCTCGGAGAAGGTTCGGAGTCGGCTGAGAAGACGGGTGTACTTCTTCACTACATCATCGGACAGCCCCTCGGTGACCTTATCCTTCAGGAAAACTGTGATGGCCTCCTCGATGGGTTTGTCCTTGGCTGCGGTGTCCGGTTTCCGCCCTTCGAACTGATCCTTGAGATCTCGCTTCACATCCTCAGCCTGCTCCCAGCTCCTGGTCTTGGCAGACTTGACGTGGAGTTTCCCCTTGAACCAGCGGAGGCTCTTCCGGCAGTTGCATCGACGATTGAACTCGTCGGCCTCGTATTTGCATCCGGCAGTGTGGCGCACAAAGATCGTGATGGTGGGCGATGTCACTGGCTAAAGTCTCCGTTTCGGCAGCCTCAACTATGCGAGGACTTTAGCAAAAATTTAGCAAAAAGAAAACGCACAGTGTAAAAGTTGCGTTTTTATTGGACATTTTGATGGTGGAGGCGGCGGGAGTCGAACCCGCGTCCGAAAAAACTTCCAACAGAGAGCTTTCATGCTTTTTCCGTATCGTTTTTGTCTCGTCATCGGCGCTTAGAACGGACGAAGATGCGACGACGACCAGCCTGATCGATCTCGTCATTGCCGTCCAGGCGGAACAGCGTTGACCAGCCTACTGTGCGACGATCGGTACAAGCCCGTAGGCGAAGCCTGAGCGATCGGCTACTTAGTTAATTAAGCAGCAAGCGCGAATTGAGGTTCGGCACTTATAGTTTTGTGAGCGATTACGGGTGTCCACACCCCGGCATGCCTCTCTGCCACAAGCAATCCCGTCGAA